>Ga0126343_10001314_pt1 | contig 11455 bp, 4 predicted proteins | sample Cyp2metagenome_FD_92531 | JGI IMG/M metagenome (GOLD analysis project Ga0126343, IMG submission 92531) | Coral microbial communities from Lord Howe Island, Old Settlement Bay, Australia - Cyphastrea 2 metagenome | ecosystem: Host-associated > Invertebrates > Cnidaria > Coral ... | reverse complement strand
CGCTGCCTCTTTTCTTTCTTGTTCGCCACATTGCGAGAACGATTGTGGCACCAAAGTGACGTCAGAAGTTGATATCACGTGGTATTTTGGCCGCGCGATTCAAATACCATTTTTGAGGGTAAAGAGGCAATAATTTGAAGGCTTGCAAAATCGTCAATTTTAAGTCTAGACTTCTCAAACTTTGGAAACGTGTATTTTTAAAGGCAAACTTTAAAACTAAAGAAAAACAATTTTCGTTTCATAGGCACTTTATGGGGATTCTCTCGTAAATAATAGGGACTTCTTAAAAATACCCTTCAGTGTTCAGGTTTAGCCTTGCGTGGATGGAACAATTGTTTCAATCTCTTTGTTTCATTTGCACATCGAAATTTAAAGTATTCCAGGTTAAGCCAGCTTCTGGAATTAACCAACTCACACCTAGCTCAAACAGTCCTAGCTTCTCGACATCAATTTGTAAACGTTAATCCTGGACTGAAGCAAAGACTTTTAGTTGGAAAACCAAACATTTATCTCAGAATGGCGGTAGAAGTTGTTTACATGCTCTTCGGCAAACTTCCATGCTTATTAAAATGCACATAAATATCACCCTGAGAAGACTGGAAACTAAGTAAAGAAATACCTGAACAGACTTTCCCATTTCCAGTGTAACCTGGCCTGCATTTGCAAGTATAGGACCCTGGTGTGTTTGAACACGTGCCATTGTCTTGATCACAGTCATGACTTCCATTTTTACATTCATCTATATCTGAAAAGTATGATAGACGTCAAGAAAGACCGTGTTTCAACACATTTCCAAACACCGAGATGGGAGTTGAAAATACCGCAACTAAGTATTTAGACGAACTTCAAATTCGTTGGGTTTGGAAATATGGCAAAACACAGTCTTGGGTGCTTGCTATAGCTTCTCTATTGAAACTAAAACTACGGAGAAAACGGACCAATAAGATTCTAAAAATCTGTCGTAATTAAGGTCATGAATCCAAACACAGTCATTATTTTTTGTTTAAACTCGATGAATTATTTATTACTTTGACAAAAGAAAACAGAAATTCACTAAGAATTCTAACTGGTGGAAATTGATTATTCCCAAGTTGAGACCGGGTAGATGTACTGGAGATGACGGAGTCGAGGACAAATGCAGCTACAGCTGTAGTAGTGAAATGAAAAACTGAGGCGGTACCCAAAACCCTAAAATCTCAAATCTAACGCATTAAACTGCTCCTCTACGTTGCCAACCAGGGCCGGGCTGTCCGAAACCCGATCAAGGTAACCCCGGATTACTGAGAATTTTAATTTCAGTTTTGAAACTTTTCGGCCTGTTTTTCTGTTTATATTGTCTGTCCTTCGTTTTTGCCTTTGAATAGAATCTCAAACTACATTAAAAAAACACGCGTGATATAAACAGTAAAAAAGACAAGAAAAGTTAATAGCTCTGTAAACTTTTAATCGTGGGTTAGCGTTAACCAGCTTTCCAACAACCTGATCCGAATTCTCTTAACTCGATGTTCTCAAGTTATTTTGTCAAGCTCAAAATCTGTATTTTCATTACTGTTAACCTCAATCTTGTTTCAATATTAATATTGAGAATTTTGTACTCGCGCAGCTTGATAGGAAGGTTAAGTCTGCATACGAGACAAGTGGCCCATCAGGCCCCTTATACCAGTTTCTGTTGCATGAAGCTACTGGGAGTACTTCTACTCCCCCCTGGATGGGACGCTAGTCTACCGCAGGTTACCCCAGCATTAAGACCGCCGGTATCCATCTATACGCCTGGGTGGAGAAAAGCACGGTCAAAGTTCCTTGTCTCGTGAGGAGGACAACACACTGTCCCTGGCCTTTTCTGGCCCGAGTTTTTCGTAGTAGTTCGAAATATATGAGGGTTTCGAAAGATAAATTTATTCCTAAAGCCATGATTTGATGTACAGCGGCAAATTGTCATGCACCTCAAGGAGAAACTATATTATAGTGCCGTACCTACACAATTTCCTGGAACTCCAGCGAAACCGTTTCTACACGGACACGAGTATGAAGAATTCTCTCCGGTAAATTCACAGTAAGAAGACTGCCGATCACATTGGTGATTCCCGGAGAGACAGGGGTTATGTTCTAAAAATGAAATTTCTCACAATTGTCAGTGCAATTCCTGTATAGTTAGCTGAAAAACGTTATACACGTCGAAAGTAAAAAGAAAAGCAACAACTAAATTATGAGAAGACAATCGTATGATGCATTTAACTTTGAAGTGCGTCTAGGTAAATATGAGACGCGAAAAACTAGTGTGTCAAAGACAATACAGGTGAGAGTAAGTACTTGACAAATTGACATCAGTTTTCCAGCATGCGTCTGTCCTGATATTAATTTTGAATTTCCTCATAACATTGTAAAAGTAGCTGTGGATCGACGAGGCAATAGCTTAGTGGATCCGCAGACTCCTTGCATCAATTGGTGTTTTACTATAAAAATGGAAAAAGGGTGATATAGTTTTTTATCTTTTTCTGAGCTCGTTAGCGGGCAGAATTCAACAAATCGTGCAATTTGGTCGTTTCCTGAAGCAGGCGGAATTATCTCATCCGGACCGCCACGGCGCGCGGAATCCGTCGAGTTGATCTAATTTCGTCAACGAATTAGGCGAAATCATCAATCTTTCGACCTTGTTACACTTCCATAGACGTTTAATCAGCGCAGGTTTATCTCTCTTCACCTCTAAATGGCAAGGAAAGTCGCTGTGAGTAAATTCAACTGAGTTTTATGAAGTTGTGACAGTTTGTTTGGCTTTTGTAATGTTTGTCTCTCTCTCTGTGTAATGTCAGCTAATAACACTGAATCAATTTCACTCGAGTTTTCCTCTCCGTTCGCTGCTGTATTTGAGAGAATTTCTGGAATACACTTTACGATTTTCCTTAAACGGACCCCTCAGCCGGCCAATAACATATATTCCTCTTACCAACGACGAGGCTAAGCCAATGAGTGCTAAAGAAATTTCTGCATTTACCGTAAAATGTTTGCTTTATTATAGTTACTTGAGTGGATTCACAGCCCAGTTTTTAAATAGATGAAATATATGCGTGTTCAAAGTTTCTGCACGTCTTCAAGATTTATAGGATACACCATACCGATGCGGCGCTTATTTAAAAGGCTCACACCACAAAGTCAAAACTACTTCAAGAGTACTTACAGGCTTACAGGCTTGAAGCTTAGTTTTGGCTCTCATATCAGCCTCGTGAATACTATTCTGCAGGTTTTCAACAACGCTACACTCGATGTCAATGTCCTGACTGTTGCAGAAAGTTCACCAGATCTAGCACAGAATGCACTTTACCTTAGTCTGCATTTAAAAGTAGTTCAGTTTCCCTCAAGCACTTTAACTAACGTAACAAACAATGTTCAACTGAGCGCCACACGGTAGTTGCGGCGCTTATTATTTTTTCCACCTGAAGTGCAGCGCTTATTTCGCGTAAATACAGTGTTTGTATTCTCAGTATTGGAGATGAACGAGCTTGCAACTGACGCTGTATGACATTTAATGCGTCTTTTTTCGGTATTTACCTAGACGCACATAACTTGCGGTATAATTTGGGCCGACGACAACTGTGTTTTGTGTTTGAACCAGGGAAATGGAGATCCGAATCTTGTTGAAAAACAGACCATCAACAACAACAACAACAACAACAATAACAACAGGAACTCTGGCTTTAGAACGTTTCACTCAAGCGCTTGCCGTTTGTGGAACGCTCTTGATCCCGAACCTAAGACACTCTCCCATACTAATTTTAAAAATTACTTATTTAAACTTAACCGTAGTATGATTTCTCTTCTTGATCATTTTAAGATTTGTAAAACCTTTTAGTTTCATTAGTAATCAATTAATCAATATTGTATTCATAGTAGTTCATTATGTAATTTTAGATGGTAGATTATATAGGTAGTTAATTAATTAATCGATACGTTTTATTACTAGCTTTAATTGTAGGAGGGCCATTATGAAAACTACTGGGTGACCAGTAATCAATGTCTTAACCCTCGTTAAATAAAGTTATTACTTACTTACTTACTAACATGCAGAACTTATACCCTAGCTACTGTACCAGTACAATTCCCAGGAACTCCAGTGAAACCGTCTTTACACGGACACGAGTAGGATTGGTTTCCAGTTTCTCGACAGTAAGAAGAACTCCGATCACATTGATGACGATTGGAAGTACAAGGATGAATGTCGTCTGTGGCTAAAAGATAGGGGAATTGTCAGTTAAAACACGTTCTACATGTCGTAGGTGGACGAATAACATTTGCGGTGGCAGTAGTTAACTAGGAAATCAAATTGAACGCAGTACAAAAGAAACTAAATCATCCGGATAACCAAGTCAAACAATCGAGTTATTCCTAAAGCCATCATTTCCCGTATAGGTAAGTAACTTCTTAATCAGTACCCTTGCTTTATGAACCGCGCGGCCATGGGCCAAGCGCGGTTCATAAACTACCCTTGCTTTATTATTTTTTTTAACCGCGCGGCCATGCGCGCGACTCTAGATTTACACGGACTTTATTTATTTATTTATTTAGTTATTTATTTATTTTTTAACCGCGCGGCCATGGGCCAACCGCGGTTCATAATCTACCTTCGGTTTATTTTTCATTTTTTTATTTTCCTAGAGGACCAAACGCAGGCCCCGCTCGACCAGCTTTGAATCACGCAATCTGTAATGTTTCTCCAAACGTTGTTGAAACTTTAATACACGGACAATGTTACAGATATTCTCATGGTTTTCTTGATTGTGTGTAAAATATAATTTCTTTTGGTGTTATGGAAGCGTTTGATTCGAAGGGAATAATAAATACGCCGAAAAGGTATTACGTCAGCCATACAATGAGTTGTTTACTTTGCAAGTTTATTTCGCCAGGAGCGTGTCCGTTACGTTTTCCGAGTATTTTTCACAGTTTTAGACAAGAGAACAAAATTGTCGAGCTCTTTTATTGAAGCAAGTTTAGAGATCGAAAGGAAAATGAAGTCTTTGAGAGCCAAGCAAAGAACGCGTTGAAACATGCAAGGATTACGCCATTGATAGGGAAATAACCACCGTACATAGCCGTGAATAAGGACGTTGCAGCTTTCACTTTCGCTGCTATCAATGCTCAAGACTTAGACAACCATTAAGGAAGGAAGAAAGCTGTTTATTTATAGCGTTATTAATAGCAGCTAATAGCGACATACTACTTTTTTTTCGCATCATTCATGGCCATTTTCGGAGCGAACTTCCAGATTAAGACCAATACGTCATCAGAGATTTCACAACAGCTGAGAGCCATGGTACAATAAGTGATGTTGTTTGTATAATAATCAATGAATCATCAAGAACTGCATTGGAAGGTGAACTGTGTTGCAAATGTAGGGCCAAGAAAACGGTTATTGAAATCTCTATAAGGGCGGTTTTAAGATCTATGATCTTCTTGGTTTATGAGTTTGACACGTGACGGCAACTAACATTACTGATAAACTTGTGGCCCTCTAGAAATACAAAATAAAATTTATGAAACCTACATTAGGAATAGATACTATTTACAATAGAATTTAATAACTAGACAGATCGATTTAGATGCGAAAAAACATGCAAAAACATTATCTATTGTCATTAGTTTACATCAAACGATGCCTTTGTCTCCTGAGAATTTAGCAATGTTTTCCATAATTTAGCCTTAAAGGATTTCAAAGACTTATTTGTTTTTAGTGATCGAGGCAAATTATTCCAGTCCTTTACCGTCCTTACGGCAAAGGTGCGTGCACTCTCCGAGATGTTTTTATGGAGGGGGCAAATTACAATTTCTCGTGGTTCTTGGGTGAACATCAGACTTTCTCTAAGAGATGTGTTTAAATAGTCGGGTAGAGAGTACACCATTTGTCCATATTCCAGCTACTTTACCTGTACAGCTTCCTGGAACTCCAGTGTAACCTTGTTTACACGGACATGAGTATGAATATTCTCCAGTAATTTTACAGTAAGAAGACCGCCAATCACATTGATGACTACCAGAAATACAGGGGTTAACGTCTGAAAATAAAAAAGTCGTGTATTTGCAATTTTAATAATTAGCTAAAAAACATTGTTATATCATTGTCGAAAGTAAAACTAAATGTAAAAATGTGTAAGTAAATCAACGTAATGGAAGCTGGCGTTTTCATTGAGAATGGCCGGCTAAAATTCTTTCTTTTGAAGAACTGGTTTTAAAGTTACGGTTTGAAAAAAGCATAGCATACTAAATGTACCGTATACAAATGTAAAAGGACTATAAAAAGTGCAATAAATCAATATGGTCTTGCGATAGAGAAAATCTAGTTCATTTCAATCGAGCTGTATAAAAAGTTGTATTAGATTCCCGTTTCTTTTTTGCTTTAGTTTGACCTTGGGTTGCATGCACGCGATCAAAACTTTCTCTTAGACCGTTCCCTTAAGTGATACATCGAGAAGAGAGCGAAAATGCGAATCGCTGCAGAGAATTTAACAAAAACTCCGACATGTCTAGAAATATGTCATCACTGTCTCGACGGTTTGCCCCATACAAGATCAAGAACTTTTCAAGTGCCAAAGATGCCATTTGAAAATTATCACGATCCCGTGTTGTTTCTTGCGCAGGCTGTAGCGCCTGTTATGTCTGCGAGACAAACCGACATCTTGCTACACGCGTTCGTGGACATTTGACATCCGATAAGAACTCACACATCTTTCAGCACATTTTTGGTCAGAAGCATGGAGAGCTTTGTGCTGAGAGAATTGCTTTTCAATCCTTGACACTGCTGCCTCCACGTCTTTTCGACTGAAAATTTCCAGCTTAAACAGAGACCTTACACATAGGTTGGGAAAAACCCTCTTAAAACAAGCAAGTTAATCATGTCAATTTAAAACTTTCATTTTTTCGTGTTAAAAAACCCATTGTTTTCCCATCGTTGTATTTTTCAAGTGCCTCGCATTCACGTTGTTATTTAATTAGTAGTCATACATTCTATTAAGCTATCTTCATATCACACCGACTAGCGGTTCACTTGGTATTCGCAACTGACGATGGATATTGGTCATCCGAAACATGTCTTGTAAATTTAAAACTGTGTGTTTCTATCTAACAGGTTTGATATATCTTTCAATCAATTAAGACCAGGGAAGGAATAGAGAAAGAAAATATAAAGCTATCATACTCAATGGGGACATATCGAGCTTGAAGCTTCTAAAATTAAAGACTCAACCTATGCTTCCCTTGCTAAACCTTGACATAACTTACCAACACAGAGACGTAACCAACAAGCATATATTTGCGATAACTGGTACACATAAAAATTTGTGCAATTTCGAACTGATATAGGATACTTCCAATAACAACAAGAGTGACTCCAGTGAAAACAAGCACTCATCTGAACGACCCCATCCTCCAACGCGGGATGTCTACGAGACAACCAGCCAGGCGCATGCGTATTACAGGCATGGGTTGGTGGACAGTATTCAGGCATCCGCGTTTTGTCAGGTATAGAAAAGCGAATCCATTCGCTGTTAGTTAGCCAGATTTCATCTTTGTCGCAAAGTATTTTGTTTGTCTTCCTTGAATCCACTTCTACCGATCTTGTGGGGTCAGTTATGTTAACGTAATCTGTGCATTCTGAAGTGTAACAATGAAAATTCTGTTATTACAGACTTAATTCCCTGGGAAATTACAAAATATCTGACTACAGTTCTAATTAAAAGAGCTACGGTTTGCACAGCCTAATGTTTTCAAGTTCGTCATCTGTAACCCATGTTAAATCTTCTCCATTCCCAACCATCCTTGTTCTTTAGTTTTCGGGTTTAAAATTATCTCTTTGGTGCTTTTCTATCTTAGTAACAGATTTTACGGTGATGTCATTCGTAAGGAAAGCGTCATGAGTCTGCCTTAATATGGATCATCGAACTTTTTGGGATCTCCTATAACCTTAGGTGAACAAAATAAGCTCTGGGCGTCTGTGATTTGGAGTTAGCTTAATTTGGTGAAGTAGGTAACTGACTTTGTTCAGCGCTACCGAGAGTTCTTCGTGGCCGTAAAACGTTGCTCCGGTCGACCACCTAATGTAACAAGGTAAATTGCAATGAAATTGGGAAATTTCAATGATTAATCCGATACCTTGTTGAGCAAAGGTTGAAGAAGAGTGAAGAAATACAAGCTGTACAACCTACAAAAGGTGAAGAAAGACATCAATCTACTCAAACATTATAAGACTATTATAACCTGTTCACTGGAATAAATATATGAAAAAAAAGAAACGAAAAAAAAATATAGCCAAACTTTGAAATTGTAGGACTTTGCAAAGCAGGATTCTTCTCTCATGCAAACAATCGCTCGTGGTCTAGGTCAGAAGAAAAGTACCTACTGGGGGTCTCTCTCTCAAAAATCCAACTTCAATGGGTGACCAAGATTTCGTTTGCACGCCCTCTTTAGGACTTGCAGTCACTTAGCTTTCTCGGGGATGATTTTCTCAGACGACCTCCATTTTGACTTTTGACAGTTGATGATTTGGGCGTCGACGTCAGCACGCCGTGAAAACTCTCTCCACACTACCTGCCGATGTTATCATGTTACTGATGCTCTTGCTGTTCTTGTTGCTATATTTTGCACTTTTTTTCGAATTAAAGTTTGGATTCCTGTTTTCTGCGCAGGGAGTTCCGCGGAGTAAGCAGGAAAACCCTTAGGGCAATATGAGAAACCCCAACAAATTCGAGGAGTTTGGGATTAAAACAGCCTTACAACCGCTCCCTCTGCTAAAAATAGCGACATTAGACTGTTAAAGTGAAGATAAACAGTCTAGTTTGTAATTCAGCAGTGAGCATAAAGCGATTTCTATCCTCTGGTTTTACCGGTGTTTCCGTACTCCTCAATTGCCATCGAGTTTAGACATTATACTAGCTTATTGCGCTTCATACACATTATTTTTAGTTAACGTTTCTAAAGTGCGTCCTTAAAGATAAAAAATGAGGTACGGAATGTTAACTTCCAATATACGTTTTTAAGAAAACCGTGGCCATATTCAATTTTAAAACAATTTGACAAACAGTTTTACTCGTTGCACCTAAAAACCTCGTGCTACAGCGGCAATGATGAGCTGCTGAAAACGAACGTCACGGCACAAAGCTACTGACATTCATTCAAATACTTCATTAATTTCCGTCACTGTCGATGCAAATTTTGCCAGGGCTGACACCTTAAAAGGAAGTTATGAAGTCCTTTGGTAGAATTAAGACTCCTTAGAATTCTACAGACAATCCCAGCTGATCGTAAAATTCTTGTCCCCAGAGTTTCAAGTTTAGTTCCTTATTAATTTCTTGCTAAACTGAGTAAAATATTCGACTGACTTTATATGGTGCAGGCTGGTTTAGTTTAGTTTGTGTTTCTAGTTTAGCATAATGTTAATTTTGAAGCCTAGAAAGGCAGTGCGTATAAAAGGAAGACACTGTATTCACAACACTAACAAGTAAAAACAATCTTCTCAAAGTTTCAGGTGACATCTTTGTTCAATCTGAATTGATTTCTTCAGTCCCTTTACAGCATGTGTTTCATCTGGCTGTGTGGCGTGAATGAAAGGCGAGATATTTTTAATTAAGAATAAGAGGACTCCTTCAATTATTGCTGAAAGACAGTTGCCACAAGAGCCCTATCTTAATTATTCCTTTTCCTGAAAGCCGTTGGTTAAAAAAATCCTCCAAAATATTTGTACTTTCCGAAAACAATATTTAGAGACTACACCAGGAGTAAAGTAAAACAAAGAGACCAAATTTTACTTTTGAAAAAGAAAAACATTAAATAGATTTGACACGGTACGTTGTGCACATTTGGCAACCACTTTCTCACTGTGTGCTTATAAATGGATTTTGAGACTTCTTAATTAACAAAGGATGCTACTTTTTGTTCTCAAGAAACGATAGTTACCGGTGGAAAACATTCAATTTTCAGTGCTAACAATTCCCACTGTGACACTTGATTTTTCATTAACTTTAGATCATTAAAACCTAAGGAGGAGAGAGACCTTGATCACCCATTGACCTGACTCTCAGCATGATGAAATATGGCCAAGTATAATTTTTCAGTTGCTCCCCTGAAAGAGCTAAGCTGGACATGTATGTTTAAGGCATAGTCTTAGAATTTAATTAAATCGTGCACAAAGCAATTCAACTTACATTCCTTAACAGAAATGTGAGGAAAGTTCTAGCATCACCTTGGGTGTTCGGAAAGATGAAAGTAATAAAACAAATTGATGTTATTGCCCACGGATTCATCGAAGATAAAACAAAATGAGAGAATGAAACAACCTTAGAGGTTTTTTATCTAACTTGTTAAACTGTTTTTACTATGGCGTGGGAACAAGTCTGTTCTAAAAATCTGTTTTTCTATTTGTTTACCAATAACCATTTTTATCACTGCTCAGCTGCCTTGCAGGTAACTTTCTAGATTCGCTGTTGAAGTCAAACTTCACGTGAAACTCATATAATAAGAATGATCGAGAATTAGAACGATTTTTGCCCCACTTTGTAAGACCTCTGGAGGACCTGTCTTTTCCACATGTGCTACAGCACTACAGCAAAACGGACCGCGAAGCTCTGAACAAATCTGGTACTTTTTGTTAACGCCATTCAAGATATTTAAACTTCAGTCTGCTAATATGTGCTCAATTCTTTCCTTCCAAACGTGAAAAAGCTATTTAAAAATTCATGGTTACCAATCAAAAGGTTACTAATAGAGATTGAGAGGTTCCTCACATTAAAATAAGTTTCCATAACGCTGAATTACAAAAAAAGAACATCCTTTACTTTCAATAATGTCAAGGCAACTTTATTTGACAACTACAACCAGCAGTATGCTTTATAAGGTATTCGTGTGACTGACTGACAGCTACAATGCATCAACATAGAGGATGTGTGAACGAAAAATAAAATAATTCGAAGCAGCCATGTACCACAGACAAGTGCACAGAGTTGTGGCTCTTCAAACAATCGTACGTATTTTATAGCATTTAAAAGACAGCAACTCCCCTTAAAGACATTTCATTGTGTACATTACTTCTTCTATCAAAAACAATTTAGTCCCTTTTTTTTCTTTTTTTGCCGATGACGTTTATTTATCTGACGAGGCTGCATTTTTAGAGTTAAGGTTTGAATTTGGACCTCGAGCAGCTGATTAATTTCAAGCTTACTAGTGTTTTTTAATGCTGAAGTAGATTAAGATAGCAAACTGAAATGGAGCGAGTTTAATCAAGACTTACAGTAACAGAGAATTCTTTAAGTTTTAATGTGGGGATTGCCGCGCCCTTTGCCGGAAGGTGACAATATTAAGCCTGGTTCTCATATGCCGCCGACCTACCTGGGACGTGGCCGCCGGCACGGCCTGGGACAACGCTGCGGCATATGTGAACATTTATCGCCGACACATAATCTGTCCCAGACATTAATCG
>Ga0126343_10001313_pt1 | contig 11457 bp, 3 predicted proteins | sample Cyp2metagenome_FD_92531 | JGI IMG/M metagenome (GOLD analysis project Ga0126343, IMG submission 92531) | Coral microbial communities from Lord Howe Island, Old Settlement Bay, Australia - Cyphastrea 2 metagenome | ecosystem: Host-associated > Invertebrates > Cnidaria > Coral ... | reverse complement strand
GATGTTTCCCTCTATGTCGCTGAAACACCAAAAGCCTCAATCAAGGACCAGGAACCCCAATTACCCATAATACCTTAAGGCATTGTCGCGTACGGTTTTGTTGGACAACCTTTCTCGAAACAGCTGTATACGATTTGATTTATTTGGTTTACAGTCTCCCCAATTAATGGAGCACTCGTGCCAGCACTCGTGCTCAGCCAGAACGATTAGAGAGTTGAATAAAGTTATTATTATTATTATCTGCATGAAGAACATATAATTTAGTGAAAGGCTGCATTGTTTTCGGATCTTGTTTCCCATCATTAATTTTTATAGCTTCCAGTCTTTCCCCTCTTTGTGAGTGGAAACACAGCAAATTTCCAAATTGTGCAGTTCCAGAAAATATCCATTCCCGAGAGGAGGGTTTCAAAAGCCTGATTTCTAAAAGGAAAGTTTGACACTTGAATACAACTTCTGGAGGGGTGGCTTCAAGCTAAAAAACTTCCGTGAGAGGGGTATGGATATTTTTTGGAAGAACTCATTTGAACCTGGATTAATCATGGGTTTGTGCTTAGGTTATTTTTATTTATTTCAGATTTTGATGCTTGGAAGGTGTGTTTAAAACTGAGGGATAATGGTCTGTTAGCAAAGCCTACCCATGATCACATCATCCGTTTTACACCACCCCTGGTTATCACAGAGGAACAACTTCATGAAGCTCTTGGAATAATCAAAGACACTGTTGAGTCCTTTGCTTGAGCCCGGTATCACTTGTGTGACGTAGTGAAAACGATTTTCAATCGCAATAACTTATAACTTTTAATTTTTTTTAAAGATAATTTATGTTTAATTAAATTAAATTTATGTTTAATTTTATTTCGATCGTTGGTGATTTATGCATGGTTAGTGTTTCCAGCTTTTGAACAACTGGGATCTGGAGGTAAAAGGCTTAAATCAAAAGAAATTGAGCAGGTTACAATCTGTCATTTTTTGTTGTTTTTTTGTGTATTTTTATTTGTAGCCAACTACTAGAGATAATGTTACTAGTGTTGAAATCGCAACATCTTAAGAGAGAGTGAGCGTGCAACTTTTCATAAGAACACCGTCGCCTTGTCTGTAACAGGTATCACCAAGAAGGGATATTTCACCTTGACTATTCTGTACAGAGTATAACAGGTAATTTGGAGATTTCTTGTTTTGACTCAGATGACACTTGTATTTGATGTGACAGACATGACAGAAAAAGGGATTACACACATCCACAACGCTCATTTCATACCACAAGTAGTAGTAGTAGCAGTAGTAGTAGCAATAGTAGTAGCAATAGTAGTAGCAATAGTAGTAGTGGTGAACAAACAGACCTTGCACAGAAATATTTCATGGTTCTGGTCAGCATTTGGCACCTGCCAATCCGAGCAGTCAAAAAGATGCATGAAAACGGCAAGATCTCTTCAGGGTCTGACAATCAAACGGAGACAATTCACCAAAAGCTGTGACAATGACATAAAACATTTTTACAAATAAGCAAAACCATAAGTAACATTCAAAATATACAGATAACAGTCTGTAATATCATGTCAACTGTCATTAACCACGGTACTAAAGGCCCATTTTCAAGAGTGATTTTTGAACAATTTTGTAGCAATTTCCACTCTTGATCGTGTTTCATAGCAACTCTGAAAAGTGATATCCCACGAAACAGGACCATAATTGCAGCTGTTGCTTCACAGCAACAACCAAAGATCAAAATCAGGGTACAAGAATCGCCTGTAAGTGGGCTTAAATACCTGCATATCACACCACATAACCATTATCTAAAGTCTACTCTCAGCTTTTGCTGATGGAGGGAGGCTTTTGAGCGACTCCAAAACAGGAGGAAGAAGAAGAAAGAAAACTCTCTGTGGTTGATAACCCATTGCTACAATGTAGGTGTCCCCAGGGAGCCCTTTTTGTTGTTTATTTTTGGGGGGCACAATCATTCATTAGACGGACGACGAACAGAAATAGCTAGAGGAACGGAAACTTGGATGATGCCTTGGGATGGCATATAAGTACTGTTATTCTTGCCTGACTGCATAGACATCTTTGTGCAGCCCTACAGGTCAGAATTAGAGGTCTAGTGAAATCACCTTGGCTTAGACGGAAAGTTCTTGGATTTAAATGGGATATCAAGACTGTAGCGTTGCAACTTATCGCACAATACAAAACCTCACTGTTTCCTGCTTTTGTCTGTGAGCACTACATGTGGGAAGATGTATCTGTAATATCTGTATATATTGCTAACAAATTAAGCAAATTGAAAGTAGTTTACCAACTTTTAACCTCTTAAGAGAAAAAGTAATAGACTAATATCTTGTTAACTTGAGACTTGTATACTTTAAAATCTTTCAACTGAGCTGTGTGTTGGTGCAGTCCCACAATGCCCACCAGCTTCAAAGTTGAAAGCAAGGACTGATGATGGTGAAGATGATGAAGATGATGAAGAAGTATCTCATTGGTTGATAGCTACTTATCCCATTGGAACTTCATGCTTCTTGTTCCAAATATGCATGCCATGTGGATTGTGCAAGACTTGGACTGCAAGAAGTGCTTAGACAGACAGTTAAAACAGAACTGATAATGACAAAAAGACATCTGTGCGGTCTAGTGCTATGGAAGCAGCAGGCTTCCATTGAAAAGAGATTCTACGTTGAGATGGCCTAATCCTTGAGTCAAAGTTTCAACAATACCAGTGTTACGAAGTTTTGCACGGTTAGCAAGACAAACCAGGATACATTACGAGGAACAGAGGCTAGCTATTAGAGGAACAAACTTGACACTTACAACATATACAAGGACAGAAACCAGATGAGCAATCAAAACCATGAACAGCTGTCTTCTCCAAGGTGTGGAAGTGTGATCTATTCCAAAGGAGATAAGCCATGGGTACTAAAGAGGAGTAGAGCAAATTATACCCTCTATTTGTGTTCTTGGACTGGAACATTCAATTTGTCAGGTATGACATTTTAAAAAAAATCACAAAAAATATTTCGCCTCCAACGACGACTTTGACTGAGAAATGGACAAAAATGAAAAAAAAAAATGACAAGTCTTACAATGATCAAGGACAGTCAAGATAACAGTGGAAAAACAGAACTTGAGGACACACGGGAATGGAGGGAGGGAGGCATAAATGGAAGCCATATCCTTTAATTGAGAGCGGCTCCAGCAGCAACATCAACAAAAGCAGCAGCAACAACACACTTCGAACGTCATCAGGTGTAAAGTTGATGCCAAAAACAGGATATGCTCTACACCTGACACAGACAGACTGTTGTTAAGACGATGACAAAACGTTGAAATACTAGCCTGAAGTGATAAATAACAACCAAGGATGTGAAATGCGTAGTGACAAATCAGGAAAGAAGCTTAAGTGAAAAAACGCCAGTGCACAGAACAGTACAATGTACACACAGACAGTAGCGAGGACAGCAGAACACAGTGTACAGTGACGCCAGTACGTGTGGAACAATAACTTAAAATATTAACACGCTAACAACAGGACATAACGCCAGTGGATGTTGTGTTCATAGACAAGCAGTAAACAGTGAAGCGAGATTTGCACCAGCATTAAGAGCAACTGAAAATATAATTACAAAAAAGGAAAACCCAAAATTGCCCCTTATAAAGTTCTTAGTATGTGAGCAGTTTAGAACGTTAGTTTTGACCTGTAGAAAGTGGCATGGTAGCTAAAAGAGTGCATCAAAATGCAGCAAGAAATAGAAATGTATCCAAACACATCATCCAGGACAGACTAGATGCGACAGATAACTGAAAAGTGACTAGGAAACGAATTGAACTATGGTCAATGCGAGTGGCTCAATGGTCGAAAAAGAAGTCCTTATTTGCGTTTGGTCAATGTGAAATATCCTTTAGAAGTCAAATAAATCTAAGATCCATACAGTAACGGAACAGTAAGGGGGTATACCGGATAAACATCTGATAACATGTACGTACAATTTGACCCAAAACTAAGCCTTTGTTTCTGTTGTTATGTGGCTGTGCTGTAACATTGTAGAATGTTGCAACATCAGTCTGGAATATTGATCAATCCGCAGAGAACAAGAACATCGAAAGTGACCAAGCCTCCTATGTAGACGTTCTTATGGCTCGTCACGCAATCTGCCCCCGGGAGGAAAGATTGCGTGACAAGCCGGAGGCTAACAGTACTGAACTAAACTGTGCCAGGTTAAGTCTTTCGTGGTATTAAATGCTAGGTCACAACAGGAGCTTGGTTAGTTAAAATACTGAACGTGCATTCCATATAACCATCGCACTACATATCTCTATACCAACTCGAGCAAGAACTTAGTCGTAGATGTTTTTTGTCGATTATTTTCTTTTTAGTTTATTCATGGCTTTTGTTGTAATTAGTTTTAGTTTATTAGTTTTCATGCTATGCGTGAATGGAACATATATTAAACGGACTGACACCGAGGAATGTGTTCTCTCTTTTCTTCCCTTTTTTTCTTCTATCAATCGCCATATTAAAACAATCCCCTTCTTCCAGTCTTTACACCTTATACTCTAATCACCCTGAAACGATTATAGAATATTTTGTGACTAATCTTTCATAAACAAACACAGCATCAGGGACAGGCATCTCGTGTATTGATACAATGAGTGTTTACATCATACCATAGAGAAATTACATCAGTGAATAAGCAAATAAAGTCCAAAGTTAAGAGATGGCTTCGAGTGGCTCTTGCCTAGAAAACCCCTAGGGATTCATCATACCTGCGAGCACGACTTAAGTACTTCTACAATTAACACTTATCATACATATGAACATACTCCAGTGTCATTTGCGAAGCGTTACAAAATATATTTACTGTGCAATCATGGAAACTGGCACCTTTCGAAGGATCTTTTTGAGGAGCTGGTAAGATAACAGTTCCGAAAACGACAAAATGACCATATTTGAAACCCAAGGTGTTTGAATTTCCCAACTCTACATGCTTATTGAAGTCGAATATTCTCATTGAAGTCAAGAATTCAATGAGTTCTTTTCAGTGTCGTCTACTTCCCAACCGCTAGTTAAAAAGTAGAACAAAGACTGATTTCGAGGATAAGGTTTTTGTGATATCCAGAATAGTCGAGGTAAGGGTTATCAGTCGAAGGCTGAGGCTGATAATCCCTACCGAGACCTCGATTATTCTGGATATACATTAAAAGGAAGAAAAAATGTTTTTGCTTCTTCACGACAAGCAGTACAAAGCGCGCGAACTTGACATGATTACCCTAGGAAATCATGCAGCGCGGTCATACATGACATGATTGCCCGTGCCTTGACATGATTATTGTATAATCTGTAGTTATGATGTCACAGGCGCTGATTTCGAAAATTCACTGTACGCTTTCGGCCAATCAGAGAAGAGATAGCGAGCTGAATGTATAATAATAACTATACTCTTACAGGTGAGCTTATTGCGGTGCACTAATGGATTAGATATGGCATTAGGTCGGCACCTCAAAAAAGCGCGGCAGCTACATACATCGCACAGCATACATGTACAATTTATTCGTCCCAAAATGGCTTTTCGCAAAAAAGATAGAGCTATTAAAACTTGAATCACAGCAAGAGGAGATAATGATTAAATTAATTTGAAATTCCATGTACAACCGAATTAATAAGTAACTGATTAACAAATTGATCAATTACTTATATGTAAATCGAGCTAATGGAAGAGAATTAGAAAAAAAGAAATACCCAATCAAGTGTCTAAAAAGTTTAATATTAAACTCCTCTTCAGGCAGCGTTAAGTATCAATTCAATTTAGCTTCATCTGCATAGCACTGAGAAGAGCGGTGGTGTCGGGAGCTAACTCGGGTAAATATTAATGACAACGGTCCCAGAATGAATCCTTGTGGCACTCCGCAAGTCATGGTAAGTTGGTCTGTCGTCGACGCTATCGAAAGCTTTGCGCATGTCAAGCAGCACAGTGGCGATTAGTCGTTTCTTTTCTATGGCTTCAAGGATAGTATTCGGTAGTATGCAATATGGATGTTTCAGAAGAGCTCCACTTCTTATTACCGTACTGCTTAGGTGACGAGCGTTGGTTTGTCAGTATTAAATAGGAAGTTAGCTGGTTGTGTGCAACCCTCGCACAAAATCTTTCATGGCAGAGTAAAGGTGAAATAGAAATAGGCCTATAATATTGTTAGCAATTTCCTGATCGCCATCCTTCAAAATTGGTGTTACTTGCGCAATTTTCCAATGGCTGTTATTGGAGTTGAGCCTGCGGTCAAATATTCTTTTGTTTTAAAAGGCATGCAAACGAGGCGACAGGGTCAAGGTCAATACAATGCCGAATTGACCCTTTCGCCTCGTTTGTATATCAAACCGCTGATAACTCCGATAACAGCTATTGAGCAGGACGAAAGGTGGCATTAATCAGGGGACTTGTTTGGTGTGTCACAGACGTGATAAGCGCGAGTGGTTACAGTAGAGTCCGGACCACTCGAAAGCACTGCAGATGGAAAATCAACTGGTCCTCCGACTTTAAGGGTTGGGATGAGCTGGGCGGATTACTCATTTCTGACAAAACCTTGATATTTACAAGTTGGAAATGCATGCAGTCATAAGACGAAGCCTGAACACCAGTCCTTTTAACCCATTGTATACCAGCATTATAACCTGCATGGGTCCCAGATGGCTTTTCCCTCATGTACAGGGGAATTGCGCATACTGCGACCAGCGAAGTTCCAGAGGTGTTCTACACTGAGGAATGATCGAACCTTTGCAGAACGCCAGTTGAATCCTTTTCAGCAGCACTTAGGCAGATCCTTGTATCACAACGTTTGATTAAATTAAGGATAAAGCAAAGAGAGAGGAAGAGAGAAATGGAATGTTGATTTTTTTTGTACCAATTTCGCGTCTCTCGTTCCCAAATTTAAGTCCAAGTGCCAAAATCCTATTTTCCAAATGCAAAAAGGGGTCAAATGCATGTTACCATTTTAACCCAATCGGAATTCTCTTCAAATTCCTCCTAACCATGAAATCCTGGGTACCCAGCTCTTAAAGGGGCTAGGTCAAGCAGTCCTAAGCAATTTCAGCACTGATCAAATAGTCATAGAATTAACTTAAGTATCGAAATAACGGCTCAAAACCCCGGGGGGCTACTTAACAAAGTTTAATGCGGGAAGGCTCCGCCCCGAGGTCCAACCCCTTACCCTTTTGTATACCATTTTGGCAGAAAAGGTACCCCTTTTATATACCTTTTATTGAAAAAAGGTACCCCTTTCACATGCCTATCTGTAGCTCCGTCTTATAAATAAATCGCTGAGAAAGGAAGTCGTGTTGTTATTTTCATTTATACGGAGTACGCCCCTACCCGGGCTCAAAATTATAGAAGAACTCTAACAAAACACAGGAAAGCCAAGAAGGGATATGGATGGACAAAACTGGAGAGGATTGAAATGGATTGGATTTGGTTAAATTTGAAAAGCGTCGGCCCACATGTTTTTCAGATTTACGTAAGGTGACTAAGGTCAGTCTATACATGTATCAAAATGTCATTTACACAGCTGGAAAATCATTCAGTTGTTATATGGCCATGATTTTGTAAATAAATGTCTCTTGGTATGCCAATTTGATTTTTAGAGCTCATAATAACAAAATCAAGCAAAATTACCTAAAATAACGTGACCTAGCCCCTTTACATGTAAGCTTATATGAAAAAATTAAGTTTTTCCAGTCACCCAAAAGCAAAACTTGGTCGCCTGTGGCACCCGGGCGCCGGGCACCTCTAGAGCACAGCCCTACTATGACTCCTGCAATAGTTAGCGGCTCAAACTAAGGAGGATTTAATGTGAGAGTTATTTTCAGTTCCTCTTATCGGACTTAAGAAGCACGGTGCAGCAGGTACTTTTTGCAGGATGAAGGGACCCCTTTATTCGAGTCGGAGTGGAGTAAACAACCTAAACTACAATTAGTTTTTGACCCTGGAACTTCTGCAGAAATACTTGTCAAGCGGTTACACTCGCAAGATGATCTTCACGCTGGAAAGTTGCTCACCGGCTGGAATGCCGAGAAGTTGTTAAAAAATTGCCGACTAGAGGGAAAATCCAAAAAAATGACTACCTGTACATTTTTATATAAACGTTAATTAAAAGCTATTTATTTAATTTAGGAACCTGTAGCCTAAAATTCTGAAACAAGTCCTTGTTTGGAATATAAGTTGTAGTATATTAAGTCAGGGAACTATGGCAGATATCTCTTGTGGAAGACTGTGTACTTGTTTCTCAAATTTAGCCCTCTTTTCAGACATCGTGTATATAAGTATGGACCACACCCATCTAGAAATTGGGATGAGCGCCTTCTATGGGAGATAAGAAAACAGGAATTGCACCTATTCCTTTCAGGTCCCTCTCTGAATGAACCGAAAACGCTTTTTGGCATTTCAACTCAGGTCAGTTCCCAAATCTCACACAAGCCAAACTTGTTTGCCTATTGGAATTTAGCGTAAGCAGTGAAAATTACCGCTTGAACACAGCTTTTTTCGACACAAAAGTTTTAATAACTTTTTCAAGATTCGAACAGTACAGTACAATACATTACTTACACTAACAAAATTACACTATATATATTTACAGCTAGTTACATGCAGTATTACGGTGTTTACAATTTTCTTTCCTACATTATTCACATCTCTTTTTCCCTTAATTAATATTACTTCTTCTTTTTTAGCCCTTTATGTACAATATCGCTTGAAGACAGTTAAAATCGGCCTTACCAATCGTCTAAAGACACGGACGTTCAAACTATTAATTTGCACTACACCCTAATGTAAACTTGGAAAAAGATGCTGTACATATCCTCTTTCTCGGTACAAAGCATATGTACCGCAAGAAAAAGCTCTGCTTGCAGGGTGTGGTTCGTTAAGTGATATTTCAAATGGCACCGACTAAACATGCTATTACTTTAAAGCTGCTGTAACTACTGTCGATATAATTGGCACGATTATCGTGCTGTTGATGACATGACACCCACGGATGCTCACAAGCGCAGTGACACTGTCTTCACATTTTTTGACAGGCCTTACCCTGCCCTTCTTCAAGGTTGTCAGCCATGGGTCCAAGCTGGCACCATAAATTATTTCCTTTTCCACCAACTTTACGCAAACAGTTCATTTACGTTACAGTAGTCAATCGCAGCTATTTTGAAGAGCAAATGTTTATACTGTATGAGTGTCTTGCTTACGGTCTCTGAGTTGCCGTTGTTACTAGTGGGGTAAGTAGATTCTGTAACAATGCCTCTTGTTTGTTCTTGACGACAGAGGTGTGCAAATTATGCAAAGAAAAAGTGCATAAATTACGTCGATAATGTCCTCAGGGCGTCCGTCATATGGTAGCCATGTCTATCTTTTGTTATGGAAGTGTTGTAGGTTTTCGTCGAATACTCGATATACGGTGAAGAAATAAGGAAGGTGAGACTGAATCGAAGAAGTGTTTAGTAGGATTGTTGAAAATGGCGCAAACTGGGGATTCACAACGCAAAGAACAACTGAAGGAATTTCAACGAAATGCGCATCGCTTACTATCGGACGATGATCGTACTTATTTACACTATATACTCAAAGAATACCAGACTTACAAGTCAGTGGAAAAGTTGATGCTTGCATTAAAATCGTGCTTGGATAATCCTCGAAAGATGGACCTTCTTACCGACATTCGGAACCTCATTCCGTCAGCGCATTTGAGCAAGTTCGATAGTTTAGCACCGTACAGTGAGATGGCACATCCTTTTAAACCACCAAATCAAGTATCCACGAATCGAAAGACTCAAAGTTTACCACACAGTTACAAGAACAGTGAGCTGCGAACTCTTGCGAGGAGCTCTTCACCGAATAATACTGGTTCTTTTAAAGTTATGACCTTAACAAGAACTTCAGCAGACGAATCTTTGGGTTTCAAAATAAGAGGAGGTCGTGAGAGTGATAGTGCGGTTTGCATTTCTGAAGTGGATGAGAACTCATCTGCCGCCAAACAGGGGCTCATGGTTGGAGATCAGTTAATTGAAGTTAATGGAATAGATTTCGAAAAAATTACCCAAAGCTCAGCGGAGAACTTACTGGGAACGATGAATAAACTGAAATTGGTTGTCAAGTCGGTGAGCGCTATACAAGAAATGGATGTGCCCGACACTTGGTAGGTATCGAAAATCAAAAATTAATTTAAACCGATTGTTTGAGTGATTGATATTGCCGCAGTAACATAACCGTGTGTTTATCCCACTCAGGTAGTCCCTCTCCACGTTCTGAAACATTTTATGAAGGCATATTAAGCTATGAATAATTGCGATGCTCGAAAAAGAAGTAGTAGTGTATGCAGTGAACATGCACGCGCGCTGGTGTTTTGTTGTTTATCGGCTTGTGACAGCCACTTAACGTTTCAATTGTTAATGCTGTACCTGGGGCTGAAAATTTACATGAAAAGGTTGGAAACTTTTCATATTGGAAACCGCAAGTTTAACCATGGTGTCATATCGGCTAAAATATGGTTTTATTGAATAAATATCGCAACTGTTGAATTGCACTTGACATAATGCATTTGTTGTGGCAAACTTTCTCTCGGAATATGTACTTTGTTCTTGTGTTTAGGCATATCGGCAGTTGTGTCTTTTGAAGTCGAAATGCACGCGTCTTGGGGTATAGTTGCATTTGTATCTTGAATTAAAAAGGTTTCTTTTGTTTTGTGTATGTGATTGCGTTCCCGTCGAGTGACTTCATTCGACCTGACGCCAGCGTTCGAGACCTTTTATGTCAATAGCTATGGAAATGAAATGAAAACTCGTTCTGTTCAAAAGACGGCATGGATTACTTTCGATGCTAAAGATCAGTCCAATAATCAGTCAATGAATCGTAAAACAACGTGTACGTGGATCTTGTGATTATTAATTATAGCCATTTTTTGGAACACAATACTTGAATACTTGTCGAAAATAATGCGTAGAACTGAAATAATCCATGCTTTTCAAATGTGTAACTTGTCCGTTCTAGTCTGTTTTATGGTTAGTGGTTGTACAGTGTATATTTTTGCTCATCTCCACGGATGAGCAAGCAGGGTAAACAGCTACATATAACACCTGTGACAGCCCTGAAACAAAATTAACAGCCAATTATATGAGATCAATACAGCTATCATGACAAAAGCAATAATTTGACATTTACATTAACTGATGACATTGAGAAGGCAGTGGAACAGGTGGAGTTTATGCAAACAGATACCATTGCAGGTTGCCGTGGCTACAAAATGTTGCAGTCTTGAATTAATTTAAGGTTGTTCCATTAAGGCGGGGGTCCACCTGAAAGCCGCATTTTAGCTGGGTATTAAGTTTTTAATGCAAATATCTCGTTTACGTTTAAAGCAATCAAGAATCTCTATGCTCATTTCACATATCTATGTTTTGGGCCGTTGTGTAAATTTTTTGGTGATTTT
>Ga0126343_10001312_pt1 | contig 11462 bp, 8 predicted proteins | sample Cyp2metagenome_FD_92531 | JGI IMG/M metagenome (GOLD analysis project Ga0126343, IMG submission 92531) | Coral microbial communities from Lord Howe Island, Old Settlement Bay, Australia - Cyphastrea 2 metagenome | ecosystem: Host-associated > Invertebrates > Cnidaria > Coral ... | reverse complement strand
CCTACCCCCCTCATGGGGTAGAGTTAACGGGAGCAGAGTCTCTGCAGAGTCCCACCCTCACCGGTCCACCCGCACGAGGAGCCTCCAACACCTCTTCGATACGACTCAATTTAAATAAGAGGTAAAGAGCTCTTGGCCTCCCGCGAAGCTGTTTTCATATGCAATCTTGACAGACGCGTTAAATTTGTGATTTTCTTCGTATGTATTAGCTTGACAGTAGCTACAGCTTGAAAGACCTTGAAAACTTTCTCTTAAGAGCAAAATCGCCTTAAAGGTATATTACGGGATAAATAAACAAATATAGTCAACGATTGTAATTCGGCTACTACTTACTGATAAGAACTTTGCTCTTCAGCAAAACAAAGAAATTGAGATTAGTCCATTATTGGGGCCAACGGGTTCAAGGCTTTTGAGTTTTAATTATATTTTCTAACCTAATCTATTACTTTGATTTGTTGAATGACATCTACCTATATGTAAGTAAACAAAGAGAAGCATATTTAATGGCCTATTTTTTGTTCCATATTTTAACTTCCTTCCTGTCAAGTTTTGTGCTCAATATTTAATTTCTTTAACAAACTTCGCTTCTAATTACGGTAAAAATGTAAATGATGCGGGAGATTATGCGTAAATGGGGTAAGAATGACCCATAATATCTCTCTAATCCCTATGCGAACATTGTAACCCGTCTTTTTGAACTATATTTTTGAAACAGTCAGTGGTAAAGAACGTTACAGAAAGCATATATTTGCAAAAAACACTTCCAAAACACTTCGGAGATTTAACCTTACCTAACCTTACCTTACCTGAAGCAATCTGAATAAGATATCGCCGTTCCATGCCGAGGCTGACAAAATCTTTCAGGCTCTACCAAAGATCGCGGAAAATCATTTTCCTTTTTCATTTCCTTTTTTTTTATAAACGTGTCTGCACTTGAAGGAGACAAATTACTTGTAAGCTACAAAATGTCAACCATATATACAATTCATTTCACCATGACATGATCTTTCGTCATCAGCTATTTGAAAGAGAAATGTTGCCTCGGTGCATTAATGCTTGCATTCCACATCTTTTGCACAATGGCAGTTGTTGCTGAACTTATTTCAACGGAGGATCCATCTCTTTCGACTACCGATGCTCTTTTTCGAAAGACAAGAATGCGGGGCGAAAACAGTTTCCAAGTACTGTATTCGTCCTTTTTTTACTCCCTGCGAACGGCAACAGATTTGGGAATAACATCACACCAGAAAACTGGCTACCGGCAGTTGTGACATGAAACAAGTAATGGATCATTTGAAAATGTCGGTATAGAAATAAATATGAGAATAGCAAGTGCCCTGAAACGTTTGATAGAGTCATCAATGCGCTGCACATGTTTAAAAAGATACCATCAAATTCTCCACAACTGAGGCAAAGGAGAACACGAAGAAATTCCCCGAAAAGACAGATCGTTGGTTTGGTAAAGTATTCAAAAGAGTGAAATGAAACCTTCAGCCATCTGTCACTAGCTGGCCGTGGAGCCACTGCAGAGCACACTGACGACAGAAACATCTTTTGCAGACTGGTCCCAACAACCTTAAGCGTCCCTGGCTGCAGAACACTACTGAGTAATTTAGTCGACATTAAAGAACTCAAACAGATAGTTTAACAGACAGATAAATTTAATCTATCTTTAAGAAAACAAAAGGATAAATGACAAAATTGAAAAAAAAACATATAAAAACCAACAACTGTAACGTATATAGTTAGAATTTTATAATGGTTCTTAGCAAAAAGATGGCGAATGAAAACATACTGAGAGTTTTATTTTCGGTAAATTACTGAAACCAATTTAGTTGTACATTTAACAACGTTACAAAACTTGGCTTGTTGGTGAACAATGTCACTACATTACGGCAACAATCCTTAACGCCGCCTATCTCATCGAGGTGGACGTTGCTTAATTTAATCTTTTGTCATGGCTCAATTAAAATCTCAGTGTGGAGATTGACACTGTAATAGTCATGCAGGCAAGTCTCGGATCTATAAAAAAGCGAATGCTGCCATATCAGTAGGTTCCAAGAGTGCTTGGTTTAGTCTCTTTCTTAGGTAAAACCATTCCATGGTTATCTCTTTCAACTGTTTTGATCACATGCTTTTCTTCTATTAAATTATTTTTCTTTCGTGAACGTTTGCTTCTTTATCATTGTGTATAGCGATAGTCCACATACTGATAGTCCAGCAAGTTTTTTTTTTCTTTTTTCCGCTATTCCGCTAGAGAAATTAGTTCATATGTCGGTTTCTATGTCTTCCTGATATTTAGAAGGTCTTTCTTCAGTCTATCCTAGTCAACAGTAATGAAGAGTGCAAAAATGGCCTGCTCGTCTGCATCGCAATGTCTGTAATCTGTCGTGGTTCACAATTTCAATTCGATGTTCCACATAGTAATAGTTCAGCACGTTTGTGTCATTCTATGCTCTGCATAGAAAACAATATCACGATTCCATCTCTCTTGACCACCAATGGTCCTAATCGGCAGATTGGAATGCTGAGCAGGAATCATTTTCATGTGCACTTACTCTATTCATCATGCATTCGAAAATAGTAACAACACTGAATAAAAACGACTGAAACGTTAGACGAATTCGTCAGTTTTTTGTAACACAGTACGTGATGAAATATTACACCAAGGAAGAGCAACAAGTAATTAACGTAAAACACAGATTTTCGGGGTTTTTTCAGAGGATCATCCAAGCTATTCCGTCCGCACGTGGGGTCGCTCAGCGTCACGATTCTCGTAGGATCAAGGCTAATTGGCAAATTGCCTTGTCCAAATAATCTGTTTTCATGTTTATAACAGGAGAACGTAGCTCTGTGTGTTAAAGAAAAGTGCTGTGGAAACTTCTGTAAGATATCTTTCGTAATCCAGAGTAAGGTAATGAATCCTTACGTTCTTATTATTTCACTAGAAAACACTGCTATAATATGGAAAACTTAAAATCATTTTGGCTTAAAAACGACGACGTTTCGGCGTTCGCTTTAGTTAACGTCATTATCAAGCCACGGTTCATTTCGACAGATTGATTAGGAGGCTAGGAAGGAATACTCATGTACATGACCTATATATCAGTCTTCGTCATTTTTTACACCAAAAAAATGCTAGAAGTGGGAACTGTGTGTTCCAATACCGAATACTGGCTATCGGCTGTATGTCTTCGAAAACATCAGGCATTGTAATAAATGCGAAAACTGGTGTTATCAAGTTCACTGCCACCAATTCAAGACCAGAAAGAGCACGTTCCAAACCAGGTGTGTTGCCAGCAGGAACAAAAGCACCTAATTTTATGACCAAAGAGTTTTCAGTGATAGTTTAAGCTACAACAACCTTATGGGACTACTATTTGCGGTTCCTAAGCGCGCTAAATAAGGAAAACTGTTTATTTAAAACGGATTGTTAAAGTAATGGGGACATAAATAAAAGGCATTGCAGTGCACTGTAAATGACATAATCAACACTAAATACAGTACAGAAACAAAAAAATATATGCAAAACAACAACAACAAAAATGTCATGATAGTCCGAGGGTTAAGTTAAATGATTCTTGAAGCTAAAAAAGAATGAAATCACGGTAAGCTAAAAGGTTCCTGCGTTTTCATTTAATGTCTGGTGATGGCAGGTTATGGTTAACGATGTAAGACTTTGTAGACGTTGGCCTGTTCCCCACTAAACGAAGCCACCACAATATGAAAGTGGTTGCAGCGTCCCTTTGTGGCGGTTACTTTTCTCTCCTGTCTAAAATTAACAAGCCTGTCAAAAGACGTCTACGTCCATTCAAATACCAATGATATTCTAAGTGATGAAAAACCCTACCACTAGGAGTTGAAAATACAGTCTGTGGTTATAGACAGATTGTCTCAAACGTATATGCATTCTTATTGCTCCACTCAATTCTTTTGCGGATTAAATTCAGGGCTATTTTGTTGGTGAAGCCGCGATGTACATTGTTATTTTTTTCTTAGCACAAGATCTACATGTAAGTTTGGAGCTCCACATAATGATAATGAGGCAAGATGGCACGCTTCTATGGCCAGCCTCTTTCAAGGAGCAAAGGGTACCATATCAGTGAACATTGGGTACATCATCTGGTCCTCTTTGTTCCATTGGGCGCCTACAGTTGCCGTCCACTTCTCTCGGTATTGAGCCACCCTTGTGGCCTTCCACCAGCGCATGTTAAAAACAAACAAACAAACAAACAAACAAACAATATAATTAAAACATAATTAGAATATATTCCGCAAGCAAAAAGATGATTACGAAAAACAGTGGTAATTCTTTTGGTAATACTTCTACTGCTATTACTTCTACAACTGATTGTGAAAGCAGTTTTGCTGTTCGATTTATAATCTTACTGAGCTTGCCTTTTACGCCAATGAAAAATGCCTTCACATTATGGAAACTACCGCCTACCTCTCTTCCCTGTCCAAAAATGTACTGGGCTGTGTTACTTACTTCTACATCTTGTCACATTTCCATGGCATTGTAAGTAAATAACACCACTCCATTAGGATTTGAAAGTATCGTGGTTTCAAAAAGAGAAATCTGTCTCAAACAGAGAAATCCGGGCACTTTTTCGCTACCTCATTCTTTTCAACCTCATGATTTTCTTCCACTTTAGCATGAATATGCATAATGGGTACACAATCCAGGTCATCCGTGTGGACGTTCTTATTATCTTGTCGGGAACAATGCTCTGTAAAGGAACACCGGGTGGTCAGTATCAGTGAACATGGACGGTATAAAAGAATACAATACGGCCTGGCTTAGTCTCTTTAAATGGTAACTATGCCAGGATGAAAGTTCTACCTTGGGAAAAATTATCCCATGGTATCTGTGTTCACTATTTTTATCATACTATTTTCTTCTATTGAAGATTTTTTTTTTCTTTCACAAACTTTTGAAAAGTTCAGACTCTCTCCATGTCTAAACGTCTTGTGTTTACCATCGTATATACAGCGGGCACTGTTGTCCTTGTTTCTCTTCCCTTCCAAAGTCTGTGGTATTTTTAGTTTTCTTCTTTTCAGGTGTCCTTCTAAATTTAATTTTTTTAGAACTGATCAGAACTCTGCTACTGTCAAATGACCTCTAAAATGCTTCAAACCTGGCTTCTTCAACAACGTGAATATATACTTACAACTAAGGTTAAACAATAACATCTTTAATATTGTAAATACAAAAAATAGCCAACAACAACCACCTACAACTAATTTTTCCCATAATCCTAGAAAAGAGTCTAGTTACACAAAAAACACTTGAAATTATTTTTGTCTTCTTCTCTTTTTGGTATTACTTTCCTTCGTCAACATTGCTTTAATCTCCGTCATAATCAAAGGGAAAAAAAAACACCCTTACAAACTAGTGCGTACAGAAAAAGAAAGAAACAATAATGACAACAACAACCTAAAACGTTTCTCTCATCATATTAGGATATTCTATAAACATGGCTGTAATCTCTTGTCATGGCTCAAAATCTCAATGCGGTGATCCGCATACTGATAGTCCTGTCAGTTTGTGCCATCCTCTGATCCAATTTGCTCTAAGCTTTTGAGCTCATGATTTTCTCAGTGTGGTGATCCATATTACGACAGTCCAGCACGTTGATATAGTTTGTCGTTCTTGTTGTTCTGTCCAAATTCTTCTAAAGTTCAAAGTCGGGCAGTATTTTAACTTGCTCGTGAAAACATCCTCTGCAAATACGTGCAAAAAAAAAACAAAAATAAAAACAGCAACAACGAAAGCCCCTAAATAATTATTTCATTATTATACAAAACAAAAATAAATTAAGCAAACTAGTTTCTAATAAATGAGAATGAGATTCGAAAATAAGAATGAGTTACAAATGCAAGGAAAATACATTCAAATTCCCTCTTATAAAGGTAAAAAACGTCTATCTTTTTCTTTTCTACCTTCTTTCTCAGAAGATCTTTCTTCAACCTTGGTCCAGAGCATAAAAAGAAAACTGAAAAAGGGCATTCACATTCCCTCTTATAAAGGTAAAAAACTTCTGTCTTTTTCTTTTCTACCTACTTTTTCAGAAGATCTTTCTTCAACCACGGTCCAAGGGCCCGTTTCTCGAAAGCCCCGGAAAGTTTTCGGGCCCGTAAAGCCATTTTTAGATCATCTGTATCTAAAAACGGAGAAGTGTATACGCCTGAAACTTCTTGTATGAAGGGGACTTTTCTTCATCTTTAGAATATGTGAATAAAACAGCTCTGTGATCGCAAGGTTCGAGATTTTGCAATTGCTTCACGGGCCTGAGAAATTTCCGGGGCTTTCGAGAAACGCCACCCAGAGCATAAAAAAAAAACTGAAAAAGGGCAGTCTCTTGCAAATCAACAATGTTGAAATATCTGTCACGGCTCAAAATCTCAACGTGGGGGTCAACATACTGACACCCCAGCAAGGTTATGGTGGTCTTCTTCCTACATAGAAAAAGAAGTTATTATGACATCTCATCTCCTTCGACTACTAATGGTCTTTTTGGACATATGAGGATGCTTGGAAATCTCTTTGAGCAGATGTACTCTCTTCGTCCGTTTTTGTAATAAAGTGCACAAAATAAACTTCGGTGGAAACAATTAAAGAATGAGGAATACATGAATATGTAGGGTCTGCACTTAGCGTCACGATTCTCGTAGGGTCAAGGCTTGTTGACAATCTGTTTACATATTTTTAGCGCGAGAAAGTAGTTCTGAAAGCTAGGGAGATGTGATATGGACGGTCTGTAAGAACGTTTTTAGTTGTGGCAGATATTATGCCTAATCTATAGTAAGGTGAATCTATAGTAAGATGATCCATACCCAGTATAGTAAGGTGATCCATACCTTCTTATTATTTAACAATAAATACTTAAAAACGTTTTGCTTTAAAAAAACGACGACATTTCGACGTTCCCTTAAGGTCATTATCAAGATATTGGTCATTATTGGACAAGATATACATCCACGTGTTGTCAAGTGCGAAATTTTGCCATATTTGTTGAATTAACACCCATTTGGCAGCCTTGATGATGTTGAGATAATCAGGCCGGAAAGCAGAGAAAATGTAAACGATTGTTGATTCTGGACTATCTGGGTTGTTTATTCTCCCTAATTGCAGTTATTCCTTTCCTTTTCCCATAGGAGATTCCATCGTTATTCGGTTACAGATGGTCCTTTTCGACAAATCAGAAGGCTGAGAAATGATGCTCATTTACATAAACTGTCTTCGTCCTGTGTACCAATACTGAATAAGTACTACTGGCTTTCGGCTCTATCTTCGAGAACGTTTAAAATGGGTTTTATGGAGTTCACTGCCACCAATTCAAGGAGATCAAGAAGAAGTCCCCGCCCTTTTGTTTCGAGACACTGCAGAGCTGGAGGCGTGTCGCAAGCAGGAACAAGAGCACATATTACAAAAAAACAAAGGTTTTCAGTATCAGTTTAAGCTATACAACTTGAATCTTATGGGTCTACCATCTGCAAATCCTAAGTACGATAAATAAGTAAAACTCTTAAAAACAGATTTACAAAATAGTGTGGTCATAAATAAAAGGCATTACAGTGCAGTTTTAATAACATAACTAATACTAAATAAAGTACAGAAACAAAAAAGGAAACATTTCAAAAAATAACAACAAAAAATGGAATGATAGTCAATAGTGTCAATTTTAAGGGCTCTTGTAGCCAACGATGATGAATGAAATCATGGTGAGGGTTTTGCCTTTAATGACAGCAGTTTTTGGTTTACGATCCAAAACTTTGGTCTGTTCCCCACTAGACAAAGCCAACACATAATTAAAATTATGGCAGCAGTCTGTCCTTGATGGTGGCTACTTCTATCTGCTGCCTTAAAATTTACAAGTCTGTCTTAAGACGTCTACGTCCTTTCAAAACTGACATTCTAAGTGATGAAAAACCCATCACTACTGGGAGTTGAAAGTGGTTACAGACAGATTGTCTCATGGATACGTTTCTTTTATTATTCCACCTATTTCTTCTACAGTTTAAATCAACAGGCCTTTAAATTGTTATAATCTTATTTTTTTGATACTTGGCTCAAGATGTAAGTTTAGAGAGTCCCACACCGTGATAGCGAGGCTGCTATGGTCATCTTCTTTTCAGGAAGGGTACATCACGTGTACCTCTTTGTCCTATGGGGCGCCCAGTTGCTCTCCTGGTCAGTATTAAGCCACCCTTGTGGCTTCGATTCATAAATCAACTCATGTTGAACAAGAACAAAAAAGAAACATAAATAGATTTAATTTTTTTTTCGAGCAAATTATGATGAATGTAAAAAGTGGTAATACTTCTCTACTGTTTGTGAAAGCAATTTTGCTGTACGACTTATAATTCTACAGAGTTTTCCTTTTATATTGTACCCAAGAGATCAATGCCACTTTATTATAAGAAACATTTTTCCCATAATCCTGGAAAAAGGTCTAGATACAGAAAAAACTTTTGAGATTATTTTTGTCCTCTTTTTCTCTTTGGTATTACTTTCCTTCGTCAACATTGTCTTAATCTCCATCATAAACAAAGGAAAAAAAATAAAACATCCTTATAAACTAGTGCGTACAGAAAAATGAAAGAAACAATAACAACAACAACCTAAAACGTTTCTCTCGTTATATTAGGATATTGTATAAACATGGCTGTAATCTCTGTCATGGGTCAAAATCTCAATGCGGTGATCTTCATATTGATAGTCCTGTCAGTTTGTGTCCTCCTCTGCTCCAATTTGCTCTAAGCTCTTGAGCTCATGACTTAAAATCTCAGTGTGGTGATCCATATTACGACAGTCCAGCACGTTGATATAGTGTGTCGTTCTTGTTGTTCTGTCCGATTCTTCTAAAGTTCAATGTCGGGCAGTATTTTAATTTGCTCGTGAAAACATCCTTTTCAAATACGTGCAAAAAAAACAAAAACAAAAATAAAAACAGCAACAAAGAAAGCCCCAAAATAATTATTTCATTATTCTACAAAACAAAAATAAATTAAGCAAACTAGTTTCTAATAAATGAGAATAAGATTCGAAAATAAGAATGAGTTACAAATGCAAGGAAAATACATTTACATTTCCTCTTATAAAGGTTAAAAAACTTCTATCTTTTTCTTTTCTGCCTTCTTTCTCAGAAGATCTTTCTTCAACCTTGGTCCAGAGCATTAAAAAAAACTGAAAAAGGGCAGTCTCATGGAAATCAACAATGTTGAAATCTCTGTCATGGCTCAAAATATCAACGTGGGGGTCAACATACTGACACCCCAGCAAGGTTATGGTGGTCTTCTTTCTACATAGAAAAAGAAGTTATTCTGATGTCTCATCTCCTTCGACTACAACTAATGGTCTTTTTCGACAGATGAGGACGCTTGGAAATCTCTTTAAGCAGATGTAGTTTCTTCAGTTTTGCTGTACGATTTATAATTCTACAGAACTTTCCTTTTACATTTTACTCTAGAAATCGATGCAGGCAGGCGGCTAAGACCATCATACAGCGTTATTCTTCCGCATTTTTGCATCGCATTGCCTGTGGTATTTCTTTCAACGTTTTCGGTCATGTTTTCCTCTTTTCAGGTGTCCTTTAAAAATTATTTTTTTAGAACTGATCAAAACTCTGCTAATATCAAATGACCTCTAAAATGCTACAAACGTGGATTCTTCAACAACGTAAATACACGCTTTTAGAACTTAGGTTAAACAATTACATCCTTATAATATAGTAAATTAAAAAAATAACAACAACAACCACTTACAACTAAGTTTTCTCATAATCTTAGGAAAAAATCTAGCTACAGTAAAATCACTTGAGATTTTTTTCTCTTCTTCTCTTTTTGGTATTACTTTCCTCTGTCAACATTGCTTCATAAACAAGGGAAAAAAAGCATCCTTATAAACTAATGCGTAAAGACAAAAGAAACAATAACAACAACAACAACAAAAACAACAGCAATAACTTAAAAAGTTTCTCCCATAATATTAGGGAAAAAATTCCAGTTTTTAAGAAACTCACTATTGTATCAACATGGCTGTCATAGCCGTCATGGTGCACAATCTCAATGCTGATAGTCCTGCTAGTTTGTGTCCTCATCTGTTCTGCTCATGGTTTAAAATTTCAGTGCTGTGGTCCACATTACGACAGTCCAGCACGTTGATATAGTTTGTCGTTCTTACTGTTCTGTCCGATTCTTCGAAAGTTCAAAGTCGTGCAGAATTTTGCTCGTGAAACGATCCTTTTCAAGTTTTTTTCCCTTTAGTTTAATATCAATATACACTGCGTGGTAACTTATTTAAACCACCTAACGCGCGTAAAAGAGCTTCGGTTTGCTGTATTTCTTGTGATCGAGCCACAATCAAATTTCTCCCGAGCAGAACATTTCTTTTGCGTGCTACAAACTGGATATGTGCCTTCCTCTTTACTGAAGTAGTTTTATAAACCTTGAGAGAATTCAAACACTGGTTATCAAGTACATGCAGAGAAAAAACAACAAAAACAGCAACAATAAAACACCAAAGTTATTATTTCATTATGGTACAAAATAAGAAAAATTAAATAAACCTTAACTAGTTTCTAAATGAGAATGAGAATCGAAAATAAGAATGAGTTACAAATACAAGGTAAATACGTTTATATTCTCTCTTATAAAGGTAATTAAAACACTTCTGTCTTTTTCATTTCTAGCTTCTTTTTCAGAAGATCTTTCTTCTACCTTGGTCCAAAGCATAAAATCTGTACAAGGGCAGTCTCATGCATACCAGTATTGCTGTAATTTCTGTCATGGCTTAAGATCTCAATGTGGTGGTCCACATACTGATGGTCCTCGTTTTGCAGAGAAAAAAGAAATATTATGATATTTCAATTCATCCCCTTCCACTGCTAATGGTCTTCCTCGACAGGCGAGCGTGCTTGGCAATCTCTTCAAGCAGATGTCCTTTCTTCGTTTTTTAATTTCTTTTAATAAGTGCACGAAAAAAACTTCGTTTCGCTAAATAAGAAAAACTCTTTCAAACAGTTTAATAAAATAGCGTGCACATTAATAAAAGGTATTACTGTGCAGTTAAAATAACATAATCACTAATAACTCCAGTAGAGAAACAAAATAAACATATGCAAAAGAGAAAAAACAAAAATGACAACCACAAAAAAAAAATAGTGTGATAGTCAAAGTGACTCTTGGAACCAAAGGCGCTGAATGAAATCGCGGTGAAGGTTCTGCCCTTGGTGATGGCAGTTTTTGGTTCAATATCCGAATCTTTTGTCTGTTTCCCATTAGACAAAGCAACCACACTATTAGTATTATGGTCCTTGATGGTGGCTACTTCTCTCTGCTGTCTTCTTTTATTATTCCACCCAATTCTTCTACAGATAAAATTTACAGGCTTTTTTGTGGGTGAGGCCAAGATTTACATTATAATCTTAATTCTTTTCATGGCTCAAAATGTACCGTTT
>Ga0126343_10001311_pt1 | contig 11471 bp, 4 predicted proteins | sample Cyp2metagenome_FD_92531 | JGI IMG/M metagenome (GOLD analysis project Ga0126343, IMG submission 92531) | Coral microbial communities from Lord Howe Island, Old Settlement Bay, Australia - Cyphastrea 2 metagenome | ecosystem: Host-associated > Invertebrates > Cnidaria > Coral ... | reverse complement strand
GAGATGGTTCAAACCCTTCCCGCAAGAGGAGACTCCATACAAAAGTGAGATGACTTTATGTATCTTTGGGGATCAAGTTAGAAAAAACTTTCCAACTGTTCACTTGTGCATACTATTTTGGTATTCTTGCAAGATTTCGTTTTGTAGAGATTTAGGGACTGAGTATATTGTAACCACTGCATTTCAGTCATACCCCACAACAAAAAAAAAAGCGCAAGTTTACTTTTTGTATGGGAGTCCCCATGTTAACTAAGAAAGAATACAATGATGGATAACAATGTTTTGTCTTTCTGAATATGGCAGAAAGAACAAGAAATGCCATCAAAACGTACACAGGAAAGTTCTGTCATGTGATCAAGATTTTATTTTCATCAAACCATGGTAACACCTCGATTTGCTGATGTAATCCTAGTTTGAGCTGAAACTATAAAATTGTTCGCATTTTACCTCATATACATGTTTGAATTATTTTCATTGGTAACAACATTATAGAAAATAACAGGAAGCTCCGCTTTTAGGCTTGGCTAAATCTATATATTACATTTCTGTACATCATTAATTCATAAAACGATTGATTGCCTTTCGGTGACTTTCCCGAGTCCTGCTAAAATTTGCTGAGCTAGCACTATAGTAACAATAAAGTATATTTCACATTTTCTCTTGCCGAGGGCAAGCGGTGAGCGCAACCTGAAAATCCATAGACAAATTTTATTATTATTGTAGTGCTCGCTCGGGATATTTCAGCATGCTTCGGAAAATCACTGGAAAACAATCGCGCATTTTTTGAATTCATGATGAGCACAAATGTACAATAGCATTGTGATTCGAGACAAAAGAAAATTATAATGAAGACAACAAACCACGTTAGTGAAAATCAGCGCAGTGTTTTCCTCAGTTGCTGCTAAAAATTAGATGCCTTAGAATATTTCAATTTATTTGAAACTCCGGTATTACGCTGAATATGGATTAGTCTTATTGAGGGCCAAGTTAAAAAAAAATTCATCGAGTAGTTTTTAATTTCCGCCCAATTTAAGAATTTTAGGGGCAATGTTTGATAAAAAGCAAAACGACAGCCTACACCAGGTGATATTCAAGCCATTGTTTCGGAAGGTCAACTGGCGCGATTTCTTTGAGACTTTCACTCGAGGTAATTATATGTTATAAGATTCATTTAAGACCAGAATACCACTTAGTCAAGTCCTGTGGACATAGTTTGCAATAACATTTAAGACAGCTTTGTTTTGGATAATTTTGACGCATTGAAAATTCACGCGTAATTTTCTCGAAAACGCTCTTATAGATATTCTTAAAATTTTGCCATCGTTAAGACATCTATGTCAAGTCCGAGATCCCGAAAACGTATTTCCAAAAATAGCTCTGGTGGCAAGTTTTTCGGCCTTATGCAAGATGGGGTATGGAGTCATTTCGTCGCTATGGTAACTCAGATCTTGCTGAAATGTATCGTATTTGAAACTTTCATCTTTCTCTAGCACACTTACGTCGTTTGCTTTTCTGTTGAATTGATAATTGTGATGCTCTAGTCGCTCAAAGTTGAACGGTATCGTTACTCAAAAATCCCATCGATCGAGCCACCTTAAATGGTGAAACAAAAAACAAAGAGCTTGAAAAAAGACTGGATATTCCTTCGACAGTGTTCTCGATAAAAGTCATGCATGGAAGGATTCCTGGTGATTTCCTTACACTATCCGAGCTGATTTTTCAGATAGAGACAAATTCGAGGACGATTCGATTCATACGACAGCGATAGATAACACTCTGACGTCTACGCTAAATCAACATTATGTTCGAATTTGAAAGACCTGCCTTAGAAATGTGCGTATAGTGCGCATGAGAAGGAAGAGGGACTGCCTTAGCCGTGAATGAAGAAAAATCGAAGGATACGAAAACAAAGAAAAGGAATCAAGAAAATAAGACCGTGGTTCTCGAAGTCTGTCATTTTGTTGCTTTATCTCATGACGTCAAATGAGTTCACCCACTTCATGACCTATTTCAGTGCGGCTGCTCATGAAATGTAACCCCGTTGTTTCCGCCTTAAATCGCAGAAAATTCATAGTAATTGAAATAAACTAGCTGTTTCTTCTCAACTTTGGTAGGAGTTACTTCAAATCGTTAATAAATCGTAATCGTCGACAAGGGAGCAAACCGAGTCAAATGCATGTGAAGAATTTAAATTTCGTGGCTGGTATGACGCGGCATTTCGTCTCGGCCAAGAGACTCATCAGATAGTTTTCGAATTCCAGCAAACGAGTTGAGCATCGCGCTCAAAGTCCCGTTCGCGAAGTCAAGATGTTAGCAGTCTGGCGCTCTATCGCAGAAGGATTCCCAACCGCAAAGTTCACGATTTATATGCAATAAAAAATTGTCAAATACATGTGAAGAATTTAAATTCCGTGGCTGGTATGACGCGGCGTTTCGTCTCGGCCAAGAGACTCATCAGATACTTTTCTATCGCAGACTGCTAACATCTTGACTTTGCGGACGGGACTTTGAGCGCGATGCTCAACGAGTTTGCTGGAATTCGAAAAGTATCTGACGAGTCTCTTGGCCGAGACGAAACGCCGCGTCTTACCAGCCACGATAAATTTACTAGTCGTGCAAAACATTATTTAAACCCTCTTCACAGACACTTCGAAAAAGCAAAGAAGCGGCGTTTTTTTTGTTAACAACCGGACACTGCAGCTATACTCACTGTCTTCAATAGATCATACGATTACTCATTTATTTTATGACTGAGAAAATTGCGAACGCGCGAGCTTGCCCACAACCAATTAATCACAGTGAAGTAATTTTCTCAGCCATATTTAAGGTAAAATCTAGTGGCAATTTTGTCAACCAAGGAATAGTACCAACCCTTCTTTTGGCAGATGTAGTGGCGTAACCTCGAACAACTTTCATCGTTCCAAAGTCCGGATCTCGACGGCCACAGCTCACCGCAGCCTTCAAATCGACCATTATGGTTGTTTGGTTCGCCTGCACTCCAGTAACCACAAACGTTGCAAAGTCGTGTCCAGTCAACCCACAGCCAACGTGAAGTGTTTTCAGGATCCCTGTACAAACCAATCCAATAATATATTTGGTTGTTTAATTTAGCTAGCCTTGCAATCTCGATTTGAGTCTCATTTGAATCCACCACTGCTAGCATAGACCCCATATTTTCACAGGCAGTTTTTGCTTCCTTCCAGGCTAAGGACTGGGACGAGAACTTGTAACAAAAGCCTTCATGGTAAATCCAAGCCTGTGGGCATGAACCTAAATAAAAAAAAAATAAATATCTCGCAAAGTTAGCGTTAACTTGCTTCGTCCCCAATGCATGAGTCATTCTAGCGAAAGCTTGCATCCTACCTCAAACGCCAACACAGGCAACTGTTTTTGAGAGGATCTCGCTCTGTCGCGAGCGATTTAAAAACAATTTAGGACTCCATTTCTTGAAGGTTTTTTTAAATGAGCGAACAGGTCTTTTTAGAAGGAAATGATGACTACAGTATCAGATTCGGGTGGCCATCATAAGTAGAAATTCTTCCAAATTGAACAAGCGCTCAGAAAGGTATATACAGTAACTCTGTCAGCCGAGCAAGTTCTGGTAAGTTCACTAGTAAAAAATTTCACAGCTAAAAAACGCCTTGCCCTTTTAAACCCCTTTATCAGCAAGATCTTTATGCCCTAAACGAAAATAGATTTGCCGCTTCTGACCTTTTAGCGACCTTCTCGCTTCCTTGCCACCGACGTATACATGTACCTCCGAGCTCAAGAATGGGAAGGCAATTTTCCCTCTCTTCGTTTAACAACAAGCAAATTCAACAACTCAAATTCAACAACTCGATTCGATTAAAGGTTTTTAAATGAGGGAAGCAACGGAGCGAGTTTCAAATATTCTCTAAACAGCAAAAATAACCTAATCAAAGAATAGTTGAACTCAACAGCTAGGTTGTTCTGAGTGATGTCGAAAACTAAACTTGCCATAAAACGAATCGCGTTTGTTGAATCTTGGGTGGTGTAACGCAAGGCAGGGGCTCTGGCCAGAAACACAATTATATCAGAACAAAAACTCGGACTGACAATTATTCATGCCGTTAAATTGTTTGCAAAGAAAGATTCAGTCTGATTTTTGGCTGTTTTGTTTCCTTTTTGAAACAAACGAATTAATCTGCTCCCTATGTCATATTGTGGTATCCCTATGTATTTTGTGGAATCACCACATGTATGTAAATTTGAGATCTCTTCATGTAACTTTGTGCCATTCCTATGTGATTTTGTGGTGTACCTATGTGATTTTGTGATATCCCTATGTGATTTCAGTTGTGATGTTGCTTTGTGATTTTGTGGTGTCCCTATGTGATTTTGTGGTAGCCTTGTGTGATTTTGTGGTATCCCTATGTGCTTTTTTGGCATTCCTGTGTTATTTCGTGGTATCCCTATTTGATTTTGTGGCATCCCTATGTGATTTTGTTGCATTCCTATGTGATTTTGTGGTATCCCCATGTGATTTTATGATGTCGCAATGTGATTTTGTGGTACCTCTATGTGAGTTTGTAACGTCGCAATGTGATTTTGTGGTGCCTCCACGTGATTTTGTGATGTCGCTATGTGAGTTTGTGGTATCCCTATGTGATTTTGTGATATCACTGCGTGAATTTGTGGTCTCGCATGTGATTTTGTGGTGTCGCTATGTGATTTTGTGATGTCCTTATGTGATTTTGATGTCGTTATTTGATTTTGTGGCATTCTTGTGTAATTTTGTTGTATTCCTATGCGATTTTGTGGTATTCGTGTGCAATTTTTGGGCAATTCTATGTTATTTTGTTGTATCCCTTCATGACTTTGTAGCATCATTATGTGATGTTCCTATGTGATTTTGTGAAATCCCTATGTGATTGTGAGGTATCCCTATGCAGTTTTGTGGTATCCCTATGTGACTTTGTGGTCTCTCCATGTGATTCTATGATGTCCCTATGTGATTTTGTGGTGTCCTTGTTTTTTTGTGGCATCCCTATGAGATTTTGTGGTATTCCTATGTTATTTTGTGGCATCCCTTCGTGATTTTGTGATGTTCCTATGTGATTTTGTGGTATCCCTATGTGATTTTTTTGATGTCACTATGTGGTTTTGTGGCATCCCTGTGTGATTTTGTCTTATCCCCATGTGACTTTATGGTCTCCCCATGTGATTTTTTTATCCCTAAGTGGTTTTGTGATCTGCTTATGTGATTTTGCCGTACTATTATGTGATTTTGTGGTATCAGTATGTGATTTTGTAATGTCCCTATGCGATTTTCTGGCGTCCTAACTGATTTTGTGGTATTCCTGTGTGTTTTGTGATATCCCTGTATGATTTTGTGGAATCCCTAGATGATATTGGAGCATCCCTATGTGATTTGTGGCATCGCTATGTTGTTTTGTGGTGTCCCTTTTCGATTTTGTGGAGCCTTTTCTTTCGGAATGATTGTGCGGTTTGGATGATGTGACTCTTGGACATGTACTCTGCACGGAACAAAACTTTCAGCAAAGCTGCGGGATATACAAAATTAAATCTTAGGCATATCTAACCGTAGCTAACAGTACACTGTTGATGATATTGTTTGTCGGAAAATTATGTACAAGGAGTGCTACTGAATTTAAGCCACCAATTGAGATCTGGTCATTGGGATCAAAAATCCCGTTAGGACTACACTCCGCAAATGGAAGAAAGTCATCCGTATCTGACACGGGGAGGGGGGGATGTATCAAGCTGTTCGCTACTATGATACTCGAAATTTAGTCTGCGTGGTCAGTTACATGCAAATTACCCAAGAAATGGTACTAAATGTATATACAACGGGTTGTTTCTAGTCTTTGAGAAGCTCACAGGTTTGAACTAAACGTCGACGACGCGGCTAAGCAGCAAAACAATGGCCTAGCAATGGAGAGCAATTATTTAACTTTTTTGACAAGTTGAAAATTAATTTTCATTCTTTATAAAAAGTTAAAAATTCCTTGAGATTACTGTAAAACATATCTATTTACACTTTCCGCCGCTGGAGAACACCTTAGGGACACAGGGCACATGTACCAGTTGGAAGACAATAAGGCGGCTATGATAGCTAGAGAAGACAACAACTTTAGAAAAAGAGTTCTTGAGGCTTTAGAAATTCTGCCAAGGACTTAAAAATCATGTAATTAAATTAAGGGAAAATTCAAAGGAAAGGGCTTTGAGTTCGAAATAACGGGGATTATTATGTGGCGCTGTCTCACAAGGACTGGGAACTACCAAATTCACGAATTTGATTGGCTGAAATCGATATTGAGAGTGGTCTAGATTTTCCTATCTAGAACGGCATCTCAGTCTAATATGTTTTCTTGTGAAAAAAGTTGGTAACTAAGTCGGTCTTGGTGAGAGAATCTTGACCTCGGTCGTGTGTACAGACCTCAATGCGTTCGGTCTGTACTGAAGACCTCGGTCAAGCTTCTCCCACACAGAGCTCCTGCTCGGTTAACAAGAGGGAAATAAAAAATAACCGAGTTCGAATTATCGGGGTCCAACTGTATTTTACTGAAAATACTTTCGTAACTTCCGGATCTGGCCGCTTAATATATAGTGACTTAGATGATTTCCGTACAATATTCGAGCAATGATAGCAAAAATTAAGTTACCAAAAAACTCTCATAGTATGGTAACATTTTAAATAAAGGTAAGAAGATCCTATCAAGATTTAAGCTCTCAAGCTGACCCCGCGAGAGAAAATTGAACTTGAAGGTACACATATTTCACTTAAAACGGACGCTTCGAGTTAGTTGAAAACACAGGCATGAAGCATTCTTCCGATGCTTGACATTAAATTTCTCGACAGTGCTTAGGATTTTCATCGCGGGTCACCTGGAGAAATGAACTACAGTGAGAAGTTTCAAATAGTATTCAAAAAGTTAATGTGCTGTGAGTAGATTTTAGTAAATAATTTTTGCACTTATTGCTCGAACTTTGAGCGGAATCCGTTTTTAGTTGGCCGCGCTTAATAGCTGTTCGACTGTATACTAGGAATTAGACAAGAAAGTGTACGACGCATACGAAAGATATCCTATCTTGTCTTACATTCCAGTTTCGATGTCACAGCCTTACTAGTTCCTGGTCCTAACCGCCTGTTGTTTCTGATCCAACCGGAAGGGAAATTTCACGTTTTCAGACGGCACACAGTGAAGAAAAACAATGATCTAATGTAGATTCCATAAAGGAAATCGGTTTTAGTGGCACCTTTCTTTTTGTGCTTTTTGTGAGGGTGCGTTCCATACGCGCACGTGTGACCCTGGGGCCAAATATGCACGCGCATGCGCATGCAAGCGTAAAAGAGCATGGCTTGTTGTTTCATCAAATTTGTCTTCAACTTGATTCTGTTTTGATTTGTCTTTAGATAGCGGTAAGTTTTGCCATCGTTTCCTAATCTTTCCGTGATCCTTTAGTTAACATTATTTTCTTTACGTAGCTTTAGTTCTTTCGAGATTTCTGGCTTTTTAAGGATTTTTCTGTGCGTTTCGGTTTTCACTTTATAACACTCGCTTTCATCGCTTTCCTTCGGTTTATTATTTTCGGTCCACTTGTATTTCTGTTAGTTTATACATTTTTGTATCTTTCTTTTAGTGTCCTTTTGGCGTCCAGCCGCCAGGGTGAGCGTATTTTGTTATTTTACCGCTCGATTTATTTAGATTCGCTTCGTTTCTATTTTTAGTTTGTTTGAATTTATTTCGGTCATCATGACTTCGAAAGGCTTTGCAGTACGTTTGTCTAATAAGCTTCTATATTCGGATTCAGTGTAGCCTCCTTGTCTCCTGTCTCCTAGTCAAGGATAGCGTGTGTTTCCTTGTATTTTTGTATTTATTTTTCTATTTATTTGTAATTTGTAATAGGTTCTGGTCTTATATTAAAGAGAGCAAAACTCCGTGTCACATTTTTCCAAAATAAGCTGCGTTGCAAAAATCTTACTGTTTCTCTCAATATTGCATATCTTGTTTTCGTTCGCCGTCTTTGAGCCGTAGGAAAACGTGAAAATTCACCTCTACTTAGGTCAGAAACCGATGGAGGTAAAGACCTGGGGCTAGCCAGGCTGTGTCGTCAAAACAAAAACGTAGATGAACATATCCTTTGTACGTGTTTACAATTTTGAGCACCACTGGAGCCACACTAGACTGTTTTAGAGTCCTAGTATATTTCAGTCACCAAGTTTTCGTTTCTACTCGTTTTGTTCGAAAATTATGTCTTGTTTTGACGTCACGGCCTGACTAGCCTAAGGCACTAGACTGATTGATTGATTGATGCAATTGTTGCACTCAGTGAACAAAGCATGGTTGGCGAAGACATTGAAAATGTTTGGTGTGTTGCATTACTTTGCAACTGATTTCTGATCCAACTGTGAATCGAGCAGGAAAGAATAATTACCTTTCTTCACCTTGCAGCATCTGATTGTTCCAAGAGATGAGTAGCTGGTCATGTAATAATCTGGTGTTTGGCATCCTCCATTGTAAACCGTAGCTTCTTCACGGTAACATTGGTCATAAGTATATGGGTAATGCTGGGGAGGGCAACATCGCCCCTCGAATACGCCTCGTGTGAAATAAAGGCCATTCAAGTAGTAACCAGTAGGGCATTCCAACGGGCCAGAATAACTAAAAAAAATCCCTCACATTATCAGTCTGTGAGAAGTGCAAACGTACGTGGCTTTGTTTAAAAAGACGTCCCAAGAATACAATGGGACACCAAATAGCGAGGCAATAGAGTTCCCCTTTGTATAATTATTTGGCTTAAATGCTTTTTATAGTACATTTTCAAAATTGTCTGATATTTTTACTTGAAAGTGGAGGACTTCACCGTCTCAGCCGAAAAATGTGTGCTCACGGGGAAATCTGAAGTAATCTCGTTCTCAGGGTCTTAAATGTTCAACGCTTGAGAGACACTACGGATATAGCTTGGTCCTCTGTAACTTTAATTTTTTTAAAAATTTTTTCGATTTAGCTAAATAGGAAACATCGTCGAAACATCCGACAAGCCCACTTTTACTAGGGATTAAATGTCTCTACTTCGTATGTTTGAAGGCAATTTAATGTTCAGCAAGGGCCGGGAGTGAAATGGCATAGACCCTCTAAACAGTGAGCTCTATTTCAAAAAAAGAAGCTTGTGTTAAAAGAAAAAAAAAAGAATTGATTCCTTATTACACCTGCTCGTTTCAACATTTCGAGTTTCCTAAATGCCACATTTATTTTGTTATGTCTTTACTGTTCTCAGTTGTTCTGACTTCTTACCCAAAGAACGCTGCTGTTTTATGTAAACATTTCAGTCCAGTGTGATTGGCGTAACTAGGATCATCCAGTTCACAGCATCTTCCTTTCATTTTTCCTTCAAACCACTCGACTTTTCTAAAATACATATTCGCTCGGGGACAGTTAATGACAAGCGACCCGGTTACATCATCACAGGTCTGGCTCGTGGCGGGCTTTGACATCAGCAGTGTGACGATAACGTGAATAGTGAACACCAACCGCATCCTGTAGCCACTCTACTTTACTGAGTTTTCTCCGCACGTGCACAGAGAAAACTGACAGCTTACCTTAAAAAGAGAGACGTAGAGTGAGACAAATAAGACAAAGCGCAGCGAGGTCCGTACAAAAACGATCGAGGGCCAATATTTCCCAGTACGGCCTGAGCTAGCTAGTTTAGTAAGTAGCTTATAAAACGGCACTTGGGCCATGCTTGTTTTGAATTTGCCGGGTTTCGAAAACCAAAAAAATACACAGCTTATGACGGTTTCCATGGAAACGGTCCGTATGGCGAAATCCCAACCAAGAAAGGACCAAACAGATCGCTCGGATTTACCTCCAGATTACTTTGCCATATAATAAAGACTTTTATATCAGCGTTTCCTGCGAAGCGCGAACCGCTAAGGGTCACGTGACCAGAGCCAGACGTCACGTGCGTTTGAGGACCTTTGAGGTTTTCCACTTGCGTTCTAATCGTAAAGAAGTAGCTGTTCTCAATGGGGTTGACCGGTACTCGTAGAACGGGCGAAAACGTTAACCGCCAGGCGTTAAAGATGAGAAATTGTAACCGCTAGTCGTAAATTACTTTGAAAGTAAGGAAAGTAAAGATTTCAAGATCTCTCTTCAAGAGTTTTTGGTGTCTGGTCTTGCAGCTTGTTTGCTAAATTAGTCTGCAATTCTTATTTTTACGATAACTGCAGAAATTCTCTCGAGCTCATTAGCTGATTAAATTTTTTTTTGTCAATAAGCGGATAGACACATGAATTCATAAGTTATGCGACACGTCAACGAGCGAGAGCGGAAAATTTGACAATATAAATTTTTTTTGTCGTTAAAGAACAGATTGATGTCAGTTTAAAGTGCGTCTGTTCTGTTATTGACAATGAATTCGTCATGACATTGTCAAAGTAGTCTGCGGATCCACTCGGCTATCACCTCGTGGATCCACAGGTACTTTGACAATGTTATGACGAAATTCATGATCAATAACAGGACAGACGCATGGAAAACTGACGTCAATTTTTTTTAAAATTATGTTGTATATTGAAGTGCCATTAATTATTGTTATGTTTCACGGTAATCAAGTTAATTATTTCCCTTTTTGAAAAAAAATAGTTGAACCCTGCTATTTTGAAAACTCAAACGAAACGAAAAACAGTTCGAAATAGCGTAAGTTCGAGTTAACCGGGTCAGCGTCAGATATGATGATAATTAATTAGTTATTGATGACTAGTACCTTACAAGAAGGAATGTCTTACGCTTCAAATTCAGCCTTTAGTTGACAATATCACGTATTTTCACTACTAAAGTCGGCTACAGCGTATATTTGTTTTGAACAACGCGGGCGTGGGTAAACTGTCACGCTTCATATAGATGACATAGTGCCCTTTTATCAGCCAAACGCAAATAAATCGACCAAGGGCAGGAAGAGAACATCAATTGCCATGCAGTTTGTGATAATTGGTATTGACATAAATTAACATCTTGCCGCCACGGAACAGAGGACTGGATGCTAGCGTAGTACGCGAAGATTCATGGCTAGTATTTTTGTAAAAGGAGACGGTTGAGAAACTTGTGACATTCTACGGTCAGCCTCGCCACTAGCACTTTCGCATAAGGTATTTCTTAAATAAGATACTCTGTTTTGTATTTCATTCTGGTTTTTAAATATCAACCCTAAAACCTCAAAGGCGGCGCCACTGCATTTTCATTTTGGTCGGGGGTACACAGATCCTATTTTTCTTAATAAGAGGCTTTTGGAGTTTACGTGTCCAGCTTTGGTGGATGTAGGATGTTATTTGATCAATCTCTTATCCACTTTGTTGTAAGTTTATTAAGGGACTGACCATTAGAAAAGTGATGGTGGGGGTGGGGAAAAAACCAAAAAAAAATTCATGCAAGGGTAAATGCCAAGAAAAAAAATTCGTGCAAAGAAGAAGATAAAGAAAAAAAATT
>Ga0126343_10001310_pt1 | contig 11476 bp, 9 predicted proteins | sample Cyp2metagenome_FD_92531 | JGI IMG/M metagenome (GOLD analysis project Ga0126343, IMG submission 92531) | Coral microbial communities from Lord Howe Island, Old Settlement Bay, Australia - Cyphastrea 2 metagenome | ecosystem: Host-associated > Invertebrates > Cnidaria > Coral ... | reverse complement strand
GGGGCCAAATACAACCCTTCACATGTAAACTGAAAGCTGAAAACATACCGCGCTCGGATGATCCTAGTGCTAGGATGATCCCAGCGCTAGGATCATCCTCTTTCCATGTAAATGGGCCCTAAAGGATACTATTTCTTGCGATGGCTCTGAAAGGGCCGTTTGGAATGTCTTATCAATGGGGTGTTTTCATTGCTTTGCTGAATTTTTCTTTGGAGGTGTTCCACTGGAACGTAAATGTTGTTAAATATGTTATTTAAGTGACTTCTGAATTCATAGAAGGTTTGCAGTGTACGCTACAAGTCTATCTCGACCGACTTCTAGCAATGCCTCATCAGTGTTCTTTGAACTGACGTCTCGAGTGTGCAAGACGTTCGTCTTCAACAGTATGATTGCTTCTGTAACACGTCCAAACGGTCCATGTCTAAACACAAGTATCATTGTTGCTGATCAACCGATCGCTGAACGGACACCCTGAAAAGAAGCACGTTTTCCTTTACTAAGTCTTAGATTTTACCAGATTGAGACTGTTAATAGAGGTCATTGAGTATGCAAGCTTTCAATATAACTGTCTTTGTGAAGGTTTTTTTTTTGTTTTTCCAGGTGAGGTATTTTTGTTTACTATTATTAATTTAACAGAACGATCATTGCTTATGCTTTTGTTTTTGCATTATTTTGGGACACTAATTCATGGTAGGACACATAATCAAAGTTTGCTTTTATTTACTACCGTTTGCATGCGGTCTAGCATTTATTTTCTGCTGTTTGCTTTGTAGTTACAGGAGCCCATTGGGCTCCTGGCAGTTAGCACTGATTTAAGCCGGGGTGAATGGGATGACGACTGAATGTGCCCTAACATGAATAATGTGCCACTTTTTTGTCCTGTTCTTTTCTCGGATAGCAAAAAAAGAAACCTGATCGTTTCAACTTAGCATATAATAGTACTAAATAACGGAGACTATGATTGGTTGGTTATTTGTTTGGATTGTAAGGAATAAAAAAAAACATTTTCATTATCACTAAGGTTCTTGACCTTACTTCACTGAGTTCCACTTGAAGTGCAAATCACATCCCCTGCCACTTCAAAAAGATCAAAGTGTGAATATCGGTAATGGCTGTATCTAAGTTCCTGGTGGCTGTTTATTTTCAGACAAGAGGCCGAAGTCTTAGTACTTGAAAACACATTAATCTCTATACAATACAATATTTTCAGTCTACTCAGATCTTGAGTACGTGTGGAATTTAATACAGCTCTGTTTCGTAGGCCAACACGAAGTTAGCCCATTCAACACTGAGTTATTCCAAACTGACACTGAAGCCTACTAAAATACAAAAATACAAGTAAATAATATGATCGGGCAATACGCAATAGACCGTTACAACAGACCGTTACAACACATCGTAAAAAAAAGCCGTTACAATGTTCGAATGAACCTATAACTGAAATTTTAAATCTTATTCGTGTGCAACATTGTACATGTTGACATTTTAATCTCCGGACTGAGACATGTTTGTTACTCTTAACTGATGGCAAGTTTGATCAGAAAATGGAGTGCCGTTTATATTGATTTTGTCTCTGTAAATCTGTCAAAGAATAGTCTTTTGTCATTTACAATTACCCGGCTGTTTTCTAGCTCGTTTAATTGATTTCGTTAACTTCAGTTAAGTTTAAAAATCCTGTCGTAAAGCAATCCGTAAAAACAAAAAGAGACCTTGGTAGCAAATTTACTTGCTGAATAAGTTCAACCTTTAAGCAGTATGTTGCGTGCAAAACATTTGGAAGTCAATAAGTTTCATGTCCCTCAGTCTAATTTGTATATTGAGTTATTCCGCACCACTGATGAAGCTAGACAAATTATGAAAGAAATTGAGTGCTTGATCACAGGTCCAAATGACGTTGATTTTAAGGGCATGTGATATATGGTCTTCCGGAGCCTTCATCAAATATCCAAATGGAATCCGCTAATTGATTTTTTTTAAAATAGCCTGGATTTGGTAAATAGGGTTTGCGTGTAGCGCGGATTACGGCCCACAAGTTGAGAATGTAAGCCCATCAACGATAGCGTTTTAGATTAGTGGAATGCCGCCTTTCGCCGCTTAACGCGAGCTGAGAAACTTGGCAGTAATCGGCGGTTTTACGGTCAGTGTAATCTTTGAAAATGATATAGTTTTGAGGGAAGTATTTGTTTTGTGTAATATGAACTGCGTGTTCATGCAATGTTTGTAGTGTAGAGCAGCTCTAAACAATATCGTAAATATCTTGATTTTATACCTCATATCGCAAAAAGAAAAGAGAGCTCTGGACGATGAGATCTCCCACGCAGTAGGTCAAAATGGCGCTGTGATTTCACATTTAAAACGGCTGTCGACAATTTTTAGTTTTTAACCGAAGGTATCAAAAACGAGTTTACCTTGGTCTCATCATTGCCTGCACAAAAAACTGCTTGAAATCACGGTACAATACTGAAAAGTGAGTAAATTATAGAACAGTGTTATATTGTCTACAGCAACAATTCAAGCAAACTACAAACTCTTACAATATGTTCTCACCAGGTCAAAACTGTTGCGTTATGCGAATGATCGTAATTAAAACTTACCTTTCGGACCGATGAATAACCCCAATCTATTTTCTCCAATAGGAATGCATAACGCTGACTGTGCAACTGTGAATCAACATGGTGTCTAATGTTATCATCTCCCTGTGTTCGGTAATGGTTGCTATCAATTTGGTTGGTAACTCACTCGTCTGTCTGGTTGTACTGAAAGATAAAGCCATGAGAACTCCCATGAATTTCCTACTGGTCAATCTGGCAGTATCCGACATGATTGTCGGTGTATTCTCCACATTTAGGTTAGTGAGCTCAGATGGGCCAGCTTAGCGTCACCTCAGACACCGTCAGCATCGTCCACGCTGGGCTGGAGGAATTTAAAATCGCGACAATCACCGGTCATTTTGGATTTGTTTTTTTGAGGAAAATTCGGTCAGGGAAATCACGTGATTTTCGTGACGCCTTTTACAAAATGTTTTCCGTTCCACACGAAAACGAAAACCCAACAATTTCAAATTCCTCCGGTTTGAAGAGGGGGTTTCGAAAAACTCCGTTTTCATGACGGATACTTGAAGTGGGGACGGTAGCCCTGGCCTTAGCACCAAAAAAACGCTGCGATTTACAATTTTTCTAACGTTCTATGAACGCAAACTGCCTAGATTGCTGAAACGTCAAAACACCATATCCGGCATCTGGTGTCTACCGGTACAATGGAACAATTCTATTGACCCATCAGAGGGTATTGTATTTTATTTACTTTAATAAAAGTCGAACAAAAGGCTATGTCATAATCATTTCTGACAAAAATTAAACCTATTTTGTCAAGAATAAATTTCTGACAATGTGAAGTACATTTCAATTCAAAACTGCATCATCATCATTATCATCAACATAGTCATTATAATTTCTTCCGCTTTGTTCCACGTGAAGAGCGAGCACTACATGAATATTGTAATTGTTATCAACGCCATTGAGTTTAAATCAAGCTGGTTCCGTGATACAAACATGTTTCGATTTTATTTTTGATTCCACGAGTACGAGTTTGAGTACTAATTTTATAGTTCTAAGCGTGCGGCGTGAAAATGATTTGCCTCAGTGGGCCGCGATTTAGCGTAATTTCATTGGAGGAAAAATGGAAACTTGGCTCACGAATGTTGCAGCAACAATGCTAGCCAAGCCAATTCCTTCGCACTGACCAGCAAATTTTGCACTTTTTCATAGGTTTCTTAATGACCCTTTCAGAGGATATCAAGACGCAACAGCTGCGGACGTCATTTGCAGTATGTTAACTGGAGGAAGCTTTATATGGACTGGTATATTGGCCTCTATGTTATTCCTCGTACTGATTGCTGTAGAGAGACACTGCGCTGTACTGCACCCGTTGCAACACAAAACTGGACTAGTAACCAAAAAACTGAATGTCATTATTGCAGTCTGCTGGACTTACGCTGTTTTATGGAATGTTCCCTCGTTCTCCTTTCGGCGCTATAATGAAGAAACTGGGGGCTGCTTTCTACCCTGGCCCATTCCCTACCTCGGTCAGGCTAGAGCTGTTTACTGGGTCTTCACCACAGCTGTAGTTCCTGTGATTATGATGGGATATCTCTACATTCAGATCATCCGTAAACTATGGAGCACAGACCAACCGGCATCTGCTTCGTATGGAAAAGCAAGGTAAGGGGGAGGAATAGGGGACGGAAAGCATTGGATCAAAAAAAAGTACGAGGATTAATGAGCTTTGGAAGAAGAGATAATAAAGAGTTTCTTATCAGTCTTTTCAAACGAGGAAAGCGTGCATTTGAGTAAACTCAGAATCATCTCTCAAACGAGGTCGAAACTGAAACTACGTGAAATTTATTCTGAACAGAATTTCACACTAAAATTCTAGGGTTCAATTACTTGTAACACATACTCGGAGCTTTGCCGGTGTAAGTATATTTCTGGCTTGGTGCCTGAATAGCTCTCCTGGGAGTCTAAAATATATCTGACTCGAGAAAGGTTACCTTTTTAGCAAGGTGCAATTTCTATATTCAGCTACATACATGTGACCTGAATTCAGACCATTTTTGTTTGGTTCGTTGCTTGTACATGATTTGAGTTGATCTAATAACTTTGCTATAAAAAGTTTCTTTTTTATTCCTTCAACAGAAGAAAAGTAACCCGTATGACGCTGATCATTAGCATGATCTACATTTTAACATGGATCCCAAACAGCGTCATATTTCTGCTGCTCCAATTCAGCACTTACGTGACCCCGGATTCTCCAGCAGATCAAGTGGGAATTCTGCTTGTGACTTTTAACTCGTGCATCAATCCTATTGTCTACAGTTTACACAGCACTCCATTTAGTAAGAGCTTAAAGAACATAATCTGGTCCTGTAAGCCAAGGTGTAAAATGAACATTGTCAGGCCAGCGCCGCCCGATACGCAACCACGTGTAGAAGATGATGTGGACGTCACGTCTTATAGAAATGAAGCTTTTGTAGAAAATAGAATTGAAAGCAGACTGTCAGAAAGAAGTCAACAAAGCATTCGGACCGAATGACCGTCGAAGTTTATTTCCATAGATATAATGATGAGAGAAATGTCCATCACGCCAATGCAAAGAGACCGTCAAGGCTAAGTCACTTTCTACCAGTTAAAAAACGACCGATTAGCGCAATACCGTTTGAAACATTCTCTCTCAGCTAGAGTTTGCAGATTTGGCAAGCTACAGACGTACTTATTTTTAAAGCCTCTATGCGTCTGTGTGCTTATTGAGAGCAAAACATTTCCATGTCATTACAACGCTCAACAATTCTTGGTAGATTTAATTTCGTCTATTTAGGTCGGCACTATGAACGTTAACAAGTATACTATTATCCACGTCCAGCCAGTTCAGTTATTGCTAAGCAAGTTCAACTGTATTGTACGACAAGCCTACACTTGTACGATATCTGGAAACTCACTGCCATTACAAATTGCCTCTCCTGATTGGCCAAGAATATTACTGGGCTTGAGTTCATTGTATGAATGCGCCGACTGTAACCCCTTAGTTAACAATGATTGACAAAGAATACTGAACCTTACCATTTATAATGGCGGCTTGTTATGACGGTTCTTTTACTAATCACTGAATGAATGGGCCACATCAGCACCTATTTAGGTCCAAAAAATTGATTGAGGTTTGTGCAATCTTTCTTTTTTTTCTTTGATTTTAATTGTAACGTGGGTTAATCGAATTTTTCGGCGCAAAAAAGTATTCTTTATCTCTTTGGCGATTAGCAAGGTCAGAGTATTAAGCGAATAGCATTAACAGCTCGATATTTATCGTTCAGGCAGTAATTTATCACGGATCAAACTCAAACCTTTTTTTATCCGAACGAGGTTCCGAAACATTTTCAGCGTCAATCATGTTGGATTTCACAAACCTATCTTAATATAAGCACAATTTTGAATATGCTGCAAAGTTATCAACAACGAAAAAATGACTCTTAGGATATTTCATTTGAAAGGAAAAATTGGAGGGCCGATACTTATGGATGTAACGTGGTCATTGAATCAACATCACTCTATAACAATACAAAAAATCGCTTTACTGGTCTCGCTCTGTGTTATTAAACAAATTATAAGTCTCAATAGGAAAAAATGAGTATTACTCGTACACTGTCTTGGATTCAGTTTAAAATGGCACATTTTCTAGTTTCACGACATTTCTTCAAACCATTATTGCGGTGACAGCTTTACCAGTTGGCATGGTAAGTGAACAATTAAGAATTACCTCAACTCCATCCTAAATCTTGAATTAATATTGTAATTTTGTCAGTAAAACCTAGGGTTTCATTCAAGGCAATCGTTGATACTGAATTTATTTCAAGTAACCAATTTCGTTGCTTCATGTTCGTTTGTAGTGTGTTGTGTTAGCTAGAAATAATTTTAGCTGGTATTTCTATAATTATTTCTGTACTCTAGTTACCAAATAACGTATACCGGGAAAATGATGCTTTGTTAACGGCATGTCTTTAAATCTATTCAGTATCAGATGAAATAGTGGTCGCTCAGGCTTCAGGCAGTTGAAGGAAATTAAAGCAATATACAATCCCTTGAAATTTGGTCATTGAAGGCGCCACTTGCCCGCCCGAGGAAACCTTCATCTTTTGTCCTCGGGACAAAATCTAAATTCGTTTCAGTTCAATGCGTTCCATTAAAAGAAAATAAAATTATAATTTCACTTTGCCCTGGGATATTTAAAACTTAATTATTTTTTTACAATAACTTCTTAGGATCATAAAGTTGAACCAACTTTGCTAGGCTTTGCGTCAGACAGCGTGATGGGGCGCGTGAGGAAATTTGGAGGAAAAAACACGAAGAACCTTGGTGTCCTATCATTTGAACCCAGTTATTCAAGTCGAGTTCATGGTTATTTCGATCTTGGATTTGCCCTTCAGTCGTTTGCTGTCGGCTATTTCGAGCTTCCGCGCGCTATTTGGTCCTATTTCGAGCAAATTTTTCGTTTCCCCAGAGAGTTCGACTGTTACTGCATGGGATACAATTTCTAAATTATTTTATGATCTTGTTTTCATTTTTCCTGCCACTCTTCGACTCCCTCAAATGCTTTCTAATGATTTGATCGTGACACTGCATTTTCTTTTCTCGAGATTAAGTGCTTTATTAAAACTCCTTTAGTGTGTTTCCTTATGATGGAATTGTTCCATATGACGCGTATGCAGTGATTAATATCTCCTTTTCTTTGCTTCAAGTAGACGTCAGAAGAACACACCCGTCGTAAATTCGATTTATCTTTAATTTAAGTCAGCCGAGGCTCAATAACAGTGAGATCTCAATAAAATTGAGATTGCTTGCAGTTAGGTTTACTTCAGCCATTGTTATGTTCAGGTAAGAATTATAGAAAATCGGGAAATCATTTCCTTTTTATGTCTTTGTGAATGCATTCTATCTATAGGCTTCTTTAAACTTAATACTTTTGCAAAATGTGTCTTTAAAAAAAAAATAATAACAGCTCATCGGTTACTTTGTCTCTTTCCGACAGGAAAGCTTTGTTTTAACATCAGTCACAAGTTGTGCATTTACTGTGGTCAACATGTTTAGCAGAGCAGTTATTTCCCTGTGTTCCGTCATGGTGGTAGCAAATTTAGTGGGTAACTCGCTCGTCTGTCTTGTTGTTCTAAGAGATAAAAACATGAGAACAACCATGAACTTCCTGCTGGTCAATCTGGCAATATCTGATATGATTGTTGGAGTCTTCTCCACATTCAGGTTAGTGATTATTGACTCCATCTCGGCTTTCTTTGTATCTCCTTTAATGTTGGACATGTGTCTCCATGGGCAACGTTACCACGCACGGTTCTTTTACCGGCAAGCAAGTGTCCTCTTAACTTAGCCAAGCAAAACTCGTACACGGAACGGGAAGACTTCAAAACATTATCTTATTACATGAAATTTTCGCGACACGTACATTTCGCGAATTTATTTCACGATTTAAAACAAAATCGAATATTTTTTTTGTGACGCAAAAAGTAGATGTCGTGAACTTGAAATTAACATGACGCGAAAATTAAGTAACGCACATTATGTCTATAATTAAAAAGCAACTTCAATACCATTTTTTACGATAACTGCAGAAATTCACGCGCGCTCATTGGCTAATTTTTATGGTCAAATGCGGACAGACACATGAATTTGAAATTCATGGGACGCGTCAGCGAGCGAGAGTGCGCAATTCGACAATTTTTTATCGTAAAAAACAAATTTATGTCAGTTTTTAATGTGTCTATCCTGTTATTGACGATGAATTTCGTCATAACATTGTCAAAGTAGTCTACGAATCCACTCGGCTATCGCCTCGTGGATCCACAGCTACTTTGACAATGTTATGACGAAATTCATGATCAATAACAGGACAGACGCATAAAAAACTGACATCAATTTGTTAAACACCGTAAGCAATCATTTAGGACTATCCTGTGGTCAATTGGTTCAACGTTCTTGGTAGACGCCTCCATTCTTACTGTCGCCTCTACTGGAATCTACAAGTGTCTCACCCAAAAACGAGAACTTAAAGTAAGTCAAAATGCAAAATTTTCGCAAAATCACGAAATTAGGTGTCGCGATATATACGAACCCTAAAATCGCGAAAATAACGTGTCGCGAAAATTTCATGTACTAAGGAATTTTATGCGTGCTGTTTGGTTTGGGCTCACTTTTCAAATAGCGTCAGGGGAGGTCGTCGTCCACCGCGTTGCAAGATAGAGTATGAGCAGTGTTATAAGTTTCTTTAAAAACTCAAGAACTTTTCCGCCCTTCAAGATTTTTCACTACTTCGACGGGCCGACCAGACAAAAATTTACCCATCTGCGAAAGGAATTCGAAGAGGTATACTTTGCATATAGATAATAATAATAATTATTATTTATAATAATAATAATAATAATAATGATAATAATATTAATATTAATACGTCTAAAAACGATTTTCTTTTTCAATATTGGTTATTTTGTTGAGCGTCGGATGGTCAACCGTGGGAAATCTATCGCCTCTTGGTGTCAGGGTAATATATTACCGTGTGATAAGTTTTGCCCAATGCAGCAAAGGAAAATTAAGTGGTAAATAATAATTAACAATGAGAGACAGAAGACAATTTACAAGTATTGAACATCACGCTTTAGAAAAATCGCGCAAACGAACTTATTTGTTACCTTTCTCAAGGTTCTTCGTAATTAACCCTCTTGAGAAACAACGCGGTACGTCTGCCAATGTGGTTTGCAGTTTACTGAAGAGTGGAGCATTCATGTGGACAGGGATATTAGCTTCTGTGTTGTTCCTCGTTTTGATTGCTGTGGAGCGTTATCATGCTGTACTATATCCCTTACATCATCAGAGTGGAATGGTAGTTACAAGATTGAAAGCTATAGTTGTGTCTTTATGGGTTTACGCAATCGCCTGGAACATCCCAACATTTGTGCTGTTTCGTTACAACGATCAAAGTGGACGCTGTTACCAAAATTGGCCCAGTCCCTTCTTGGGTCGAGCCAGAGCTATTTGGTGGGTCATCAACACAGCTGTGGTTCCTGTGATTATTATGGGCTATCTGTATATTCAGATCGTCCGCAAGCTAAGGAAGAATATACCAATGGGAAGAATTCAGTCCCAGAAAGCCAGGTAGGCAAGCTGAATTTCGAATTGCATTTTTCTGGTGTAGTGTCTTTGTATGGTTGCCCTGAGTTAAGGTGATTCCTTGGTATTGCATTGCGCATCCCTACTGCGCACGACTTTGGCGTCATTAGGACGCACATGAGCGCGTGCACGTACAAAAGGTAAGAGATTTCCCTCAAACTAAGCTCGATAGCGAAATAAATGCCCCTTTACTCTTAAACGAACACGGTGACCCCCACTTTTTATTTCATAATTTCAGTGAGGACAACACCCTCAATAACTGAGAAAGAAGTTAGCAGAAATCTATGGCTACTTTTTGGCAAATGAGATAAATACTTCTGAGAGATATCTAGCGGGCCCAACACCGCATGTCCAACATGCCCAAATTATGTTTCCTTGAAAGGATAAAAGAATGCAGGGTATTTGAAGTCATTTTTTTTCTGGGACGTAGATGAATAAACAATCAAAGAAAGTCAAACTCCGTGTGATGTAACATGCTGCATAGAAAAATAATCGAGCTTATTTTTTTGCGCACGGAGATTACTAAAAGTCACCAATTGTCACCTAAATAACCATATTTGTCCGCATTGTGGCGTGAAAACAAGCACGGTGACCCCCTCTTTTTATTACGTTTTTAATACAAAGACAAAAGCAGTGAACTGATTTTGAAAAAAAAATAGATTTTATAAATGATTACTTAAAAGACACACGCTCTTGTTTCTTCTACATTTCTACGTTCTTGTTTTTTCGACGTTTTGAGTAAAAAATCCAAGACTTTCTTTTTTTCTGTTGCCCTTTTTGCTAGGAGAAAAGTAACCCGGATGACGCTAATCATTAGCATGATCTACATTTTAACATGGATTCCAAACAGCGTCATATTTCTGCTGCTCCGATTCAGCTCTCACGTGACCCCGGATTCTCCAGCGGATCAACTGGGAATTCTGCTTGTGACTTTTAACTCGTGCATTAATCCTATTGTCTACAGTTTACACAGCACTCCATTTAGTAAGAGCTTGAGGAACTTGTTGCAGTGTCGCAAACCGCTGTGTGCAGGAAACGCGGCTGTTGAACCAAGCACGCGTGTTGCTCTTCAACGGATAGAAAGAGACATTGACGTCACATCATATAGAAATGAAGCCTTTGTAGAAAACAGGATCGAAAGTAGACTGTCAGAAAGAAGTCAACAAAGCATTCGGACCGAATAGCCGTTGAAATTCATTTCCATAGATATAGTGATGAAATAAATAAGAAATAACACACAAACTGCGGTGACAAACATGACAGTAAAACGCATTTTGGAAAACAAAATTCATTATAAACTTGACGTTTCGTATGTTTCAACCGCTTCAGAAGTGTTCCTCATGCCAATGCTGAGTGACAACCAGGTCAAGACTGGGTCAATTTTGTACCAGTTAACCAATGGTTCATTCACTGATATCAATATCTGAAGCAAAAGCTTTACCAGTTAAACTATCATCTCTCAATATAAATCTACTAGCGTTCTATCACGAATACCGTTCTCTAATCCACCGTAAGAAAAAAGATGGCGGCTGTACATTTTACCACAATACCTTGCGAACCAAAATAAGCCCACTAGGCATATGGAACTGATATGGTTTAATGGCAGCCATACGGCGCTACACTAACAGCATTGCTCTAATGGAAAAAAACGTCGTGGAAGGAGAGGAAACGAAAGATATATCGAAGGAGAACCAAGGGCGAAAGAGGCCTAGAAAAACCGCCGGATCTCAGACTGATGATGACAGTCCTAGCTGCAG
>Ga0126343_10001309_pt1 | contig 11477 bp, 5 predicted proteins | sample Cyp2metagenome_FD_92531 | JGI IMG/M metagenome (GOLD analysis project Ga0126343, IMG submission 92531) | Coral microbial communities from Lord Howe Island, Old Settlement Bay, Australia - Cyphastrea 2 metagenome | ecosystem: Host-associated > Invertebrates > Cnidaria > Coral ... | reverse complement strand
GGAAGTATTTTGTAGCTTGGTGGTTTAAGAAATTTAGGCGCGCTAAGAAAGTGGTGAAGCTGCGCTAAGAAAATGGCGAAGCTGCGATAACGAGCTGCAAAACTGCTTGGTTTCTGGGAGAAAGCTGGAAATTGCGTAAAAAAATATTTAAACCGCCAAGCTACTCAAGCTGGAGTTATTAAAAAGAAGGAACATTTCTTTTAGATATCCCGGATGCGTCGACACAAACAGAACTTTGAAAATTCCATTGTGTATAGAATGGGTACGTTTTCTTTAGCAACTCATCATAACAATAAATAAATCTTAGAATGTGTTTGTTTGAAGACTACAAGGAGGAGGAGTTAATTTCATTCATTATGGGTACTGATAAGTTTCAAATTGTCACTCCCTGGTGCAGATTATCGTGATACTGTCCCAGCGGACTTAATACTGACCAGATTCAAAGAGCATCTTTTTGTGACCACAACTCCCAGCGTAAGCATTGTTTCCTGAAGGTTGTACGTCGAGGTTATAAACGGGTGTACGTTTTTCATCTGAAAAGATTTTGAAGTAGATGTTAGCAATTTTAAAATAATCACATTCTAAGGCGAAAGCTGGAAGTTTCAAACAATTTCTAGAACTATCGATGACTTAAATTATTTATTCGTCGTGAAATGGGTACATTATATTGACACCGAAGATAGCAACCTTGAGGTTTCTATGTTGTAGTCATGTTTAGGCCACTGTCGTCAAATCAAACATTTCAGGAAGAAAATAAAAATTACGAAAACACAGAACAGAAGTCGGAGAAGTGCATATTCAGTGTCATGTATCACTAAGCCAAACAATTGGCTTAGAAAACTCGCGTCACTTTTTTATCCAAAACCGGCCGTGGCTCGTTCGTGCACAGCTGCAATCATGTAATAACTTCGAGTTTTGACAAGTGGTTCTTATTCAGTATTTATTTTATTGTATGTGTGTCCTTTGTGACTGACCTGAGTGATTATATTGGCTTTGGTTTTACGACACTCAGTTCATCAACACTGTAGTAGCAAATTGCATAAAAGGGTTTAAGTGAACTCTACTTTTCCTGTTAGGCAAAAGAACACTGAGGACCGGGTTGTTCAAAGCCCGATTAACCTAACCCGGGATCATTCTGTTGATATTCAGTTGTTTGTCCTTCAGTTTTAAATTTGAATCATTTCTGACTACACAAAACACGAACAGTGAAAATGTATTGAAAAGTACATCCAGTATACTGTAATTTATTGGAAATTAAAAAAAAAATTCCGAAAACTTCCTTACGAAACAAGAAAAAGGATAAAAAGGTTTCTGATTATATTTCAAGTAAATCCGCCTTGTACTGACAAAAACTAAACTGAGAACACCACTATCGTATAGTTATGGTAGAATTTCTTAGCAAATCGGATCTTTGTAATGCAAGTGATTTGTATAATACAATGAAGTGTAAGTGTGGATTAAATGAAATAAAAGAAATATAAAAAAGCAGTGAAAAGTAATTTTATAGAAGACAAAATTAACAGAGTAACATACCTCTTCAGTGGCGTTAACGACTCTTGGTTCAAGACCTAGTGTGATAAGAATTTCAACTCCACTTGTTGATTTCGACGGAGCTGGCGCACTAAGAACTTCTGAGCTAAGAGTTATGGCAAGTATGAAGCCAAACACGACCTTGTAGAATAATTCCATTTCTAGATTGGGGAAAAAAGCAGAAGTTTGGTCACAAATTTAATAGGCACCATAATGTAGCGAGGTTTGGATAACTCTCTCTTGAAAGAAAAATACAATATGCGATTGGTTATGCCTGAGTTTTTGTTTTTGCTGTTGTTTTGTTTTACATTCTCTTAGCTTTTTTTAGTTAATCGAGTAATCTCTAAAAGCAAAACAACATTTTTTTACACGAGAAAAGTTACATCTCAAGCTAAATGAAAAACTGTAAAAATTTACCCCATTACTTTTGAAAAAGCGAAGAAACGTTTTGGACCGCAATGTGAATATCGTTTGTAGCCTTGTCGAGGATGATTGTTAAGCAATCTCTAGCACCAGTTCTGCGTTTAAATCTGTCTTTTTCATTCATAAAACGCGATTACCATGAACGAACTGCGACAAGTTTTTCCATTTTTCTTTCATCTAACATATCCCAATGTTATCGTAAAAGACAGAGTCAACTGCTACTCACCCACCTCTTAAATTGTGATGTGTTCTTCTGACTGAAGTTTGAGTTGTGAACTCTGGAACGTTGACTGTTCATTGTTAGTGGCGTTGCCTTTTTATTGTACACCGTAAGGAAGATATCATTCCTTTTTTTAATTCTTTTCCATTAGGGTCTCTTCCGCGTTAGATTTATTTCTGTGACTCCTGAGCGACATCATGGCAAACGACTCTTGGAAAATACGATGCAAGTCTTGAGATGCTAACCATATTTCGATGATAATTGTGTATGGTATTCAATGATATATTTATTACGCACGTGAAACCAACCAAAATCCATTAATAACCACATAAGCATGTATACATGCAAGGGATTCCGCTTATAGAACGAGGACGATGGAAATAAGATGTTCTCTACTTTGGCGGGAAGTAATATAATTCCACAGCCAAAGTCCCCTTGAAGTGCGATTGCGCAACGCTATAAGCCCGCTGGCCCGCTATAAAAAGATGATTTTGCCGCTTTTTTATCTCTGACTCTACCGACCACATTCGAATTTTTGGAGAATCTTTATATATACTTGCTTCATTTTCTCTGATAGCAGTATTATGCGGAATAAAATCATAAATAGGATTTATGTGAAATCTATTTTCACGAATAAAGTTCACTGGAAGGAAGTAAGAATTCAGAAAGTTCTTAGAATTCAAATTTGGCTATGAAGGATTTTTCACTGGGTTCTGACGTAGGAAACCAAGCTTTTTTGAGTTGATTCCGCACTGTATTACGCATGCTAAGAAGGAATAATGGAGTTTTGTTTCAAAACTTCGTTTGTTTTTAGGCCATTTAATTTTGCCCGTTCGGGTTGCAGTCTAGAATGTTTTCGGAGATGTATTATATCTAGTATGGGAGACAGTTGTTGTTAACCCTCGATATATAAAGGCTTTATTGATCTGGTGTGGACAGATTATCTAGATGGTTTTACAAATGGTCATATAAATTCAGGTTTAGAGATGGTCTGATACGCGCGGTAGAGCGGAAAGTTGGAAGAATTCGAAAGTTCAATTAGGTGCAAGTACATAACTGCCTTCTCTTCAGTGTTTGAATCTGGCCGCGTAAAGACACAGGTGGCAGTTTTCTATTATGTAATGACATGCCATAACTTACCTACTAGTTCTAACAAAGCCCTCTGATAAACGGCTAACACAGCCTACCATAGCACACCTAATGCGATCAACAGGTTAGATGTGAAATGTCACCATCTTTGAATTTCTGGACACTTGCTTGGTCTCGGACTATAAAGAATTAGGTTGGTTTGCTAATTCATTAAAAAAAATTAGTTAATGTAAAATACTTGACATGCAAAAATATCACAGATCGAAGAACGTGTAGGGTTGCCATTATTGACTTTTTTTTTTAGCTTTAACTGGGTTAGCTCAGTGATATCAGTTTAACTCGACGAGGCTTCGGTGATATAAAAACCATGTTCCTTGGGAAGCCCCCGTTGGTGTTGTACCGTAGTGGAACTTTATGTTTAAGAGTCTTTCACGATTGGTAAACTCGAAATCTTATCTCACGAATTTTAAGTGAACTATATGTATCATGTATACACTTTGGTGCGAAAAATGAACTTTTAATAATAGTTTAATTATTGTATCAGTATTAGTTTTAATTATAGTATTTTAATAATGTGATTGACTTATGTACGTTTTTTCTTTCTCGAAGATATTAGCTCAGTAGAGCTACTCCTATAATTCAAGTTTAAATAAAGTATATATGCTATGTATGTAAGTTTAATTTAATTTTTGCACGACCTCAAGCTACTGAGCTTTAATTTAATCGTGCTTCATGAAGTAAGTGTTGTCTGTCTTTTTACGTACGTGTTGTCCAACGATCAACTGAATAAACGCACGCATAGTTGTCCATGAAGCATAAATTTAAGAGAAGTACAAAACAACATATATAAGACACTGATTTACTTCAAAACATCGCCGGATTATGTCTGCTCTTCCCTCCTATCTACTTTGATAGTTGACTGCTTGCATCGGAGCTTGCAATTTGCCAACTATCAGATGATAGAAACCACTCATGAAATATCCTGCATTCTTAGCAGGACTAACATTTCTCGACACTGAGGCATTTAATTGACATCTGCGAGGTAGGACATTTGACCCGGAACGAAACCTAAATGAAACACTTTGTCACCCGAAAGCATCTCCCTTCCTGTCGATCTCCTATTCTTATTTTTAGCTGTGAATGTAGATTTCAAAGGCCGGCAAACATTCCCTTTCGAGTCTTGCTCTTGAACTCAAACAAAATTCGTATGAAGCTGGTATTGTGTAACTATATTGGCCGTAGCAAGAATGGAGAAAAACTCACTGTTGTTCCTCGGAAAATCCCCTTTTCTAATTTACTTTCTCGTTTATTTCGCGCGCAGTGTAAACAAGTAATTTCTAATATACTGTAAAACCAATAGAAATGAGATTCAATCTGCTAGAAGTACAGTTACAGTGGACAAAACTTTGTACCGAAATTGTTTACATTGTATTGCAAACATCTGTGTTGCATTTATCTGTAAAAGCAGATATAAGTAGAAGAAGTTCGATTTGGGATAATCGGAATCGAAACTGGATTTGTGTCTTAACATGAGCATTTGCGTTTAGAAACAAACATGAGTTGTCTGTGGCAATTTGATATAACGAATGAATATGCCTTGTCTTGAGTACATGCTCACATGCGAAACAAGTAATGAATAAACATATAATTATAAATAATCTCTATCTTTAAGTTTTCTGTAGTTTCTTTTTTGTGTTACTTATCTTTGGTACTTGAATAGTGTGAACAGAGATTGTTGTTGTTGTTAGGGACTTTAAGGTACGGCGACTACGGACTAACAGGGCTGAAAAACGTCTGCGCATGTACGAGTTTTCATGGCTCGCGCTGACACCAAAGGCCTGGGCACCATACCAAACCTCGAAAAAATGGCGGTGTTTTTAAATAGTGACGTATGGTGCCCGATTTATGGTGAAAAAGTAGAGCCACACTGAAAACGGTAGAAAGGAATTTTTACACACGATTCCTCTACCATTGCTCGGCGCATACTTTTTTGTACACAGGGCTTTAAAGCTTGTAGAATTGGTGAAAACAGCGCTTAAACACGAGAGATTTATCGAGGACTTCGGAGATGACATCCGGGTGACGCTGGTTTTTGGATTTTATTTACGTCCATCCTATTGTTTTTTGGCGCACATGCAAAGCCCAGTGAGTGGGCTTGCTAGTTTAATAAGCGAACGCGAGCTCGATAACACGCCAAGGTCACCTGAGGCGGTTTGACGAGGCCATTGCTCGGTTCGTGGACGAGAATTTCAATCCCATTTTTTCGAGGTTTGTTATGGTGCCCAGGCCGTTGGCGCCAGCGCTAGCCACGAGATCTCGCACATGCGCAGACGTTATTCAGCCCTGTTCTACGGACTACGGACTACGGTTGGACGTGAACTGTTTGCTCTGTGGAGCACTGGGCGGATCGAGTACACAATGAGTGGCACGAAAATACGACGTTAAGATCGCAGACAACACATACCGGACTACAAACGAGTGCTCGGTGTACAAACACTTCCGCTTTCCTCAGTTTTTGTTATTTTGCGTCCAAAATGTCTTTTGTAAAGGTTCAAAATGCTCTGGTTTACTCGATAGCGGATGAAATTGTAGACGAGGAAGAATTTGTACTTTTGTTTGACGCGTACAAATCCTCAAATCCAGCATATCCATACTGGGAGCATGATGCTTTTAGTCTCGACTCGTTTTATTCAAGTAAATGTTTGACAGAGTTTAGAGTGAACAAGGAATATCTTCCTCGTTTGGCCCAGGTACTTTGACTGCCCCAAGGAACTATATGAACTTATATGTAGTGGAATTGGGAGTATGTGTCTTCTGCTAAAACGCTTGGCATATCCGTGCAGATACTTCCTTTGTTCAACTGAAGAAAAACCGGTCTTGCATTTTTGCTTGTTTCTTCTGTTCGGCCTCGATTCTCTTTTCTTTCATGCTCAACTGTTCTCTACGGAGAGCCTTTCTTCATTTCCACTTCTCCCCCCCCTTTTTGTTTTCAGGTATTCTAATGAAACAGTCCCACTTCTCCTGCTTCTTTTACGCCAAGGCTTGGCGCCTTCTTCCTCATTACCATTTTTAGCTGCTTCCTTTCCCCAAGATGTCATTGGTCTGTTCATAATGGTCAATGCTTTACCTCGTTCACTCTTTGATTTTCCTTTATCACTTGGGGCACATGGAGCGACGGCGTTGGAGGCAAGGACGTCTTGAATTTCTTCCAGAATCTGTTCTACTTTGCTTAAGTCATCAGAACTAATATCACTTGCTTTTCCTCCTTCTGCATTTTAGCATTTAAATCCCTGAGAAGCTCATTGAACCTTTCTCTTACTGATCTTTCATCCCTTGGCAGTACAGCGAAGTCAGCATGAGTATCTATTGCAGCAGCAATCTTTGACCATTCTTGGCCTGCTTCCTTAATTCCAATCTACCAGAGAGCAATGCGACCTTGGGCAGATTACATACTAATTACCGGGAGGCAGCCGAAGGCTGGAACCGGTCATAAAATGCTGTCCGTTCCTGTCTTTTTTTCAACCTCTCGTTAATTACACAAGTGTACACCTGGCTGATAACGTCACGCAGTGAGTAGAGGATGACGAAGTTCCGATAGATCTTTACCACTTTATCAGTAATTCCCATACTCTGTAATAAAAAATAATATTATTCTGATCAACAGCAAGCAAACAAACAATATCAGCAACAACAAAGTCAACGCCAGGAACAACATCGATAGGAACAGCACAACAATAACGCCGAAGTCACACTTTGTTTCCCCTTCTCAAAGGTTTCGTCACTTATGACGAAGCTCCGACAGATCTTTACCACTTTATCAGTAATTCCCATACTCTGTACTGAAAATACAATATTATTCTGATCAACAGCAAGCAAACAAACAATAACAACAACAAGTACAAAGTCAACGCCAGGAACAACATCGATAGGAACAGCACAACAATAACGCCGAAGTCACACTAAATTACCGCTTCAGTATCAGTGAGATAATCTTTCTTAAATCAACGGGCTATAACTCAATCAAAGGAGAGTTGAATTGATCAGTTGCAGACTTATGTAAAAACAGAAGGAGTATAACAATCGTCTGCTAACGATCTCCTATTCTACTGAATACTTAGTCAGTTTCAGAGGAGTCTAAGTTCTTTTAAACATATCAGCAAGGACGTTAAAAAAGGCAACTGAAAGCTCTATTTAATCACAGAGGAGCAGATAATGATCGCTGCTTACCTTCTTCTATCTTTGTGGTTAAGGCTTAGTTGAAGTGTTGCTTAGAAACTTTTGATGACTGAGAGCATATTTACTGTCTTATATATTACTACCAGAGGGGAAGTTTGTCTTAGCTGTTCCACGTAATGTTTTCGTTTGTTTTTAAGTATAGTTCTATGGCTCATCTTCAAATTCCCTTCGTTGACAAAATCATTTTACATTCCAAGGAAATTTTTAAACTATTCTTGTCGTTAGCTTTTGTTGTATGTCAGTGACGTTTTATGTGGCTGCAAGTAAATGGGTTTGTATACAATAATTTATCCAAAACAAAAAGCGAATGTATTTTTATCCTATAAAGAAAGAAAACACTCAAATTCCATAATGGAAATGGCATCCACTGGTCGTAACCGAATTGTTTCTCATTTTCTTTTAAGTTTAACAAGCTCGGTTCATCCCCGACTTATAATTGTCAGTTATCTGTAAAGAATAACGTAATCATTCTAAAAAGCGTTAAGGACAAAGGTATCCGGGGAAATTATATGGGAATCGGATATGATCGATTTTTTTCCTCTAAGCCGCCAGTTAAAAGTTCCGATCATTCTTGACCCCGCAAACGTTTTCTTATGTTTCTTGTTTTGTGACGCAAAGCTGAGTTTCTATCCTTACTCTTTCTCACTCACGGAAAAGCGTCGACGTGCCTTTCGTCACTTCTTGTAACTACGTGTTTTTGGTTTGTCTAAATTCTAATGGCCCTACAAGTCCTTAGAGGCCCTCATAAGGCCTTTTATACGCCCCGCTTGGCCTATTTCGCCTCTTTTTGCAAGTCCACTTATAATTTCGGTTTGTCCTGTTTTTTGTATGACAACTTTTCGCAGCGTCGCTGAAGCGTTTGAAGCAAATTATAGCTCACCCGGCTCATCCAGACCCGGATGCTTTGGCCGCCATTGCACCGGCACCCGCTCCTGCGCCCGAACCAGCACCGGCTCTACCGCCTGAGGTTATTTTCCTTCATCATTTTCTGTGCTTTTCTTAGGTTACACCTTACATTGGGAGCCTACAGAGGAAGGGAAGGAAGTTTCAAAAATAAACAACCCTGTGATGCAAAATTTACTTCACGGCTGTTCTAATCTCCTTCGAAAGCAATCACGTAATGCGCCTGGTAACATTGTGCGGCCATGAGCCAAAAGAGCTTCGGATGGATTGATGGAGGGTCAAATGGTTAAAAAAAATGAAACGAAAAAAAAAATTAAATAAAAATAACCTCACTGGGGCTGAAAACTCCCAACAGGTCATTTCACTTCGACAAATATTTACATACAGACGACGTTAAAAGCTACAGGTGAAAGCCTAGATGTGCTACCGTATACCTTAGAGGTGTATAGCGTGTCCCGTTTACAAAAAAAACATGTTAATGAAACTTCCTTCTCAAAAATATATCACTGAAATACACAAATTTAGAAAGAATAGTTCTGCCTTCCTTCTAAGCTCTACTACTATCAGACAGATTTACAAAACTGTTTCTGCTGTTTGTCTATTTTCCAGAATTCAGACGTTGCAAGAGTACCTATTTAATTCATCGGTGTTGCATTGATCTATAAAACCAGATAAATGTAGAGGACGTTTATAGATGATCAGAATCAAAACTGGATTTGTTTCTTAACATGACGTATTGCGTTTATAAACAAGTATGAGCTATCTGTAGCAACTTGATATAGTAGACAAATATGCTTACTGAAGGCTAAAAACATACACTCCTGCAACGCAAGCTCAAATAGTGTCTGCACATGTCACACAAGTAATGTCCACTCTTGTAACGCAAGTACAAGCTATGTTCACTTATGGAAAGCAAGTGCATGTACCGTAAGATTAGTCTGCTAACGCAGCACAATTATCCTTTTTCTTGAAACGTAAAGTGCTTCTTCTGGACACTGTCAAAACAGCAGTATGATAAAATTAAAGTTGAACCGGGGTAAAAAGATTCTTGTAAGGTCAAGTAGTGGTGACATAAACCTCAGCAATGTTCTCTCATAGCTCTTTTGCAATCTAAGGGCGAGAAGTATTCCCTTGTACAGTCAAGCTCATAGATGTTTGCCTTTGTAATCTAATAAGAGTTCACCTCAGCAACTGACACAGCCTAACGAATGTTAGCAGCGATTGGAATTTTTTTTAAGATCTAGAGAAACGGAAGAGCTGAAGAAACAATAAAATGGAGTTGGGTGGAGGCCGGCGAGAAATATATTAAATCTGAGTCCTTCATTGCGGAAAGCTTAAACTGCATTTTTCTGGCCGATAACTCAATCAATCGTTGCTTGTGCTGCAGTTAGAAAAATTAAGGCTGTTTAGCTCAATTTATGGGACGAACGGATGGAACGTATTAACCAGCCTTTGCCTGGTCCGCCAGTCTTATTGATAATAATAACAGATAAACATAACAGCTCTATACATGCTGTGCAAAAAACATGGACATCATATTCACTTTCAAATAGTTTATTGCTAATTTTACAACAACAGCCAGATTACAATGGAGTAGTTTCCGCAAGAAATCTTTGGTAGAAAATTACAACATTATCAATGATCAGTAACAATTCTCAAATTGGGGTTGGTTTCTTCTCACAGCGGATAGTCAGGGTAGCTAAATAAATAAGCGTTAATTCTTTAGTGAACAAACTCGAACAGTAAATTGATGGGTGTCAATTTCCCTTGTCTTCAGTCTTAAAACTTACATTGCACTTAAATATAATAAATAAGGTAGGTGTTCTCCTACAACACGAATTTTACACATAACTTAGTTAAAGTACAGTTACATATCTCTTGATGTTTCTTGCAATACTTCAAATAAATAAATTGAAAACATTTTACTTGCTTCTACCAGAGAGCAATGCGACCTTGGGCAGATTACATACTAGTTACACAAGTGTAAACCTGGATGATGACGTCACGCAGTGAATACAGGATGACGTAGTTCCGATAGATCTTCACCACTTCATCAGTAATTACCAGACTCTATGGAAAGAAAAAATATATTATCATAAGTTCTGATCAACAGAAAGCAAATAAACAATAACAAAAACAAAGTTAACATCTGCATCAACAGCTACAGGACAACAAAAGCTCAAGGGTTTTGTCACTTATGGAAAAGAAATTAATTCAACTTACCACTAAATTATTATCGACGAGAGTTTGTAGATATTGACGAGTGTGATGATCCAGATCTGTCTCTGACACCTTTTGAATAGCGGGTGGTTGAAACTTGTTTTTCATGATCTGAAATTTGGCAAAAGTAGAACAATTGAGCTTTACGTTGCTATTGTTTACTTACGTTAGAGCAGTCTGGACATCTTAAAATCTGTCACTGCATACTATTTCGCAGTAGGTTTAGTGCTGTCTAACTCCGCAGAGGCCTCTTTCCGGCGTGCTGCTTTGAACATAAAGGTAGGGAGCCTCTGCGGAGGAGAGGTTAAGCGATATGGTGCGTTACTGATTGAGCTAGTGCTCGACGTTGGTTAGACTTTGCGGTTTGCGACATTTGAAGGGTCCCAGTAGAGAAGATAAATAAACACTTGTTAGAATGTACTCTTCAGTGTGCGACTAATCGTTGGCTAAATATCCGCCATCCTTGTCATGTGTTGTGAAATAAGACTGTTACAGCATTCCTCCATACATCTCGAGGTATGCACTTACAGGTGCATAAATTAGTGTAAGAGGGGCAACCCTGAGTGAAAACACCGGTATTCCACGTAGACGGAATCGTAAGAATCCATAGTGGCTGCACGATGTATATTTGGATGCTTTATTGAATAAAACCAATTGCTACTAAATAAGTTTAAGGATGAGAAATAAAAACGCGCTAGTTACTTACTTCATGTCTTAAAGTTGTAACGGTACTGTTGAGATAAAAGCTTGTATCGTCAAGCAGATGAGCCAAGTCAGTATTCTGAGGTGCTTGAATTTGCTCATACGAGTATGCTATGTATAGTGGACTGACAAAGTAAGACAGCTTCATGTACGG
>Ga0126343_10001308_pt1:5000-11479 | contig 11479 bp, 4 predicted proteins | sample Cyp2metagenome_FD_92531 | JGI IMG/M metagenome (GOLD analysis project Ga0126343, IMG submission 92531) | Coral microbial communities from Lord Howe Island, Old Settlement Bay, Australia - Cyphastrea 2 metagenome | ecosystem: Host-associated > Invertebrates > Cnidaria > Coral ... | reverse complement strand
GTTAAGGCGAGAGTCATCTGCATTCAGGATCTTTTATTTAGTCTGAACAGTACTGATTCTTATAATCAACTGTCTAAAAAAATATGCAAAACAAATATTTTAGAATGGGCTGACTTACGCAGGTCCATTCCATTATCGTTAAGAAGTTATGACAGGTATCGTTATATAAACTCACCAACATTTGTGGTGGGTAACGATAATGTTGATGCTACAAAAGGGAAATCAAAGGATTAATACAACCTACTCATCAGAGAAAAAGCCAAACCGCCCAATATTATTCCACAATTACGGAGTAACTTTCAATTTAACAGCGACAATCTGAAGCAAATATTTAAGCTCCTACACTCTATTGTTGTAGAATCGTATGTTAAAACCTTCCAGTACAACGTAGTTAACTCAATTCTTTACACAAATACAAAGTTGTATAAAATAGGTTTTAGAACAAATGATTTATGTACTTTCTGCGACAATCAACCTGAAACATTAACCCATTTGTTCTATCACTGCTTACGCTCTAAACAGCTTTGGAGTGAATTTGAACTATATTGGTGCCTTATTTCGAATCAACGAATTTGTCTCTGCTTGGAAAATGTGCTCTTTGGAATTTTGACGGAAAATGCTTGCCCTTTACATCAATTGTTCAACTATTTTATAATTATTGGAAAACTTTATTTGTGGGTTTGCAGGAGCAAACAAATCCTTCCTAACATTTATGGATTTAGAGCCAAGATCGTCGCTAAATATGAAACAGAAAAAAAAAAAAACAGCAACAAAGAATTCTTTAAAAGAAAGTGGATACTGACACCTAATTTAAGTTAACTGTATTAACTCCGTATTATTTCACTGCCCTATTGTATTATTTTTATTTTAGCCCTGTTATAATTTGATAATTAATTTTTCTTTACTTTGTTAAAGTCTCTTGTCAAAGTTTTTTGTTTAAAGTAAATGTAATTATTTAATGTCATTATCAATAAGCATATCCAAAAAAAAGTCGTAAAAAAGCCGTTTAAAACCGTTTACAACAGGAATTTCCTTCTCCCAAATTCAGACCATCTATTGAACATCAACCAAACGTTATTTATAAAATACCCTGTGCCGATTGTGATTGGTGTTATATAGACGAAACCGGCCGGTGTTTTGAAACACGAAAGAGAGAACACATCAGGAATGTCAAAGTATGTGCTAATAAATCAAACATTGCGAAACACGCGTGGTCATTTGACCACCGCATAGATTTTGATAATTCTAGTGTCATTGACAAAGGCTCTTTTCGCATCAGCAAAAACCTCGGAGGCTTAGCACACCTCTGCTACCAAGCATGCTGACAATAATTCCAAGCCACTTCCAAACCAGTACAGTATTCTCACCTAATTTACACGCTTTTATCTTGCCATTGTTTTTCTACTCATTTTTATGTCGCCTTTTTTTGTATATATTTTACTATTTTGCATTCTATTTTTATCCGTCGGAGGCTATAGATTGATAGCCGAAAGCTCATATTATTGTTTTGAAAAGTTTTTAGCCAGCGAACGTCTTTATCTTCTTAACAATAGGCCCATCTCACTTTTGCCAGTTCTGTCAAAAGTGTGCGAAAGAGTGGCTCATAACCAACTCACCACCTATCTGGTCTCAAAGGACTGCTTGATGTCGAAAGAGAGTGGAAATAAACAACACCACTCTACTGAGACCATGCTGATTCATACTGCTGACCTGAAATTACATGCTATGGAAGACAAACAGAAGGCATTTAAGCATCCTCCACAGGAGAGTTCAAAACATGGACCCATGATCTATGGGTACCCTCTGTGGACCAAGTCCATGGGATGGGTCCATCAAGATATGGACTGGGTCCATGGATCCTCTTTCCTGGACAGGATCCATAGACCCGTTATTTTCACTACTCTACATAAACAAAGACCACTGGTATTCATCAATGCTGGCTCAAGTTTACCCATGCCTTACCCTCATAAATGTGTAAGAACCTAGAGATTAAGAGACTGTTATACTAAGATTATCTTTACATACATGCTTTTTTACATTGTTACACGTCCCTTGATCTTTATGTAACGTTGCAATTCAAGTAAATTGATTAGAAATTTGTAATATTGTTATTTCAGTTTACGATCGTTACTATTTGATGCATTAAATCGCCGTTAACCTTCAACTTGGTTTTCGTGATTCTTGCTACCTCGCAGATGACCAGTAAGATAGTCCCGATAATTTGCAAACACGCCCTAAGCGACACCTTGAAGTTTCCCTCGTGTTAAGTTACCGCAAGCGTCACAATGTCGAGGTCCACGTGGAAGGGGAAAGATAAGTCAAATATGTTAACAAATGGTGCCGTCATTTTTGTGTTCAAACATTTTACAGACCTTCACACCATCCGTGGTAGACTCACCCTAAAAGATGGCGTAGTCAGTGAGTGTATATTTCTAAACGATACAATACAATACTTTATTTTACATTTCCTTATTACGTGACATTAAGAGGTATTTGTATGGCTGGTTACATTAAAGTTATTAAGGTATGTTATGGCTAAACTAAACGATATACATAACAATGATGGAAATGCCTAGCACCTAAATAAACCGCTAGCTAGACACGTCTTGTTAAGTTTCACTTTAAAATATAGACATCTACATGCATACACAACACACACACATTCATGAACACTTGCTGTGAAAAATAGAAAATAGAGGAATTTTAAAGACTTAGATGTTACATTTGTTTCCGTAGTAAATACTGTTTAGCTTTTCTCGGAAAATGGAAAGATTGAGATCTTTAATATCATTTGGTAATTTTTGCCAGCGGCCAGCTGCCAGCTGCCAGCCGGAGCCAGCAACGTTGTTTTGCCATTATTAGTCCTTTAGCGTGCTTTATAGAAGTTGCTTTTTGAAGCATATCTTGTGTTGTATGTTTGAACATCATTACCATAACGAAAGTAGTTATCGAAAATGCTAGGGAGCTGCTTTTTATGCCATTGGTGGGAGAACTGAAGTAAACGAAAAAATAAATTTTCTCCACAGTAAGTAGGTCTAGAAAGTTCCGTAAAGGGAGAGCACTATCTGTATTCTTACCATACAGAGTAGCAAAGAACATCAAATGGATAACATGATTTTGTTTGACTTGAATTTTCTATAAATGCGATGCACAAGCACTACCCCAAGCAATAATAGCGTATGACAGAACAGGTCATTCTGCGAATAAATCGAATAATTTAGCGAAGGTGTTACTAGAACCAAACCAGAAATCAAATGAGTTGTTAACGAGCAGAAAATGTGGACACAGTGTTACTAAAGACGAGAGAAGAACATTCCCAAAAGTCTTAGATGCTGAGAAGGTCAAGGTGCATCATGATCCAGCTCCAGGAAACAGCAACAAAGATGCCATGCTTGACTGCAGAAATAGCTTCCACGAGAGTGAAAAGAAACGTAATTGTCATATTTCTGTGACCTCTGTCATGATTATTACATTTATTTTGTTTTTGCTCAAACAGAGTTAATTATCAGCAGTTATTATTATTTTTTTTTTGTCATTGGTTTTGTCACTTTTGTGTGTTTATGATATTTGCATGCTGTGCAGGAATGTTTGTGTGGTATGAGATGATGTGGTGAGAGATAAATATGATGTATTCTTGTTTCCAGTTGCTAAAGGGTGGACATCGAGAAGAACTTAAAAGTGTCAAGAAATTCCAAAGCAAGCTTGGCCACAGGCAGACCACTCTATGTGTTCGTAGTTAATAATTGTTTATATGAAATGAACAGAATCCACAGTATGAAGGTTATGAATGAAGCACTGAAAATTGCATTTCAGTCCTAATAAAGTTAGTTGTTTTATTATTGTTAATCGACTCCTGTGGTGTTTTTCACCTTCCTGGGCAGTGGGCTGCTGCGGGATGCCAAGCACTGACTGGTAGAATTTTAAACCGCCCTGTATGCTGAGTTAGAGAAAAATCTCGTTCATCAACAACCGTCCCCATTCAGGTGAGATTTTCAGTATTTTGGTATTGGATGGCTGCCACCCTCTTGCAAGCCTTGTCTCCCTCTCTTCTCTTACTGTACCAATTTCCAGACAAATGTAATTTCATGGAAAGACGCTTATGGCAGCCCAGGAGGGCAAAAACAAAAGAAAACACCACACATGAGTCGATTAACATTTCATTTAACTTTAGTGGGATATTCAGACCCAGATGTGATTTAGATATGCAATTTTAAGAGCTTTATTCATAACACTCATACACTGTACAGTAGATTCTATTCGTTCAATGGAAACAGTTATTAACCACAAACATATAGAGTGGCTTGACTGTCTGATCTTTGAAACGCTTTTTATTAAAATTTTAAAGCCAAAACTCAACTAGCAATGTGACTTGCTCTGCTTCAAAAGTATTTGTTTAAGTACTTTTAACGCTTTTAATTCTCACCTTTTTGTGATAGCCTTTTCTACATATGCTTATTAGAGGTTTGATTTGCAGTCAGTAAGGGAAAATTCTTCGAATCTCAACTGCCGTGCAATTAATAGAGAGACTTTGTATTTTACAAGTTGTGAATTATGGAGTTGCGAGATGCCATCGTGGGTTGTAAGTTGTGACTTAGCTCAGTGTATCAATTTCTGTTCAAAGGGTGTCCTCTTAAGTCTCTCTGAGAAAACCAGGCAGAATAGAAAAATGCGGGATGAAGGAATTGGCTTATCACCACTGTATTTATGTTGGATACAAGACTACCAGTAACTATGATAACATTTTTTCCTAGTTCATGACAATATTGTTTTTGAGAACACAGCACCCTCGAAAAATGCCCTTGGTCGTTCAGGTCATACATGTAGAAGTACCTTAGTAGGTAGTAACCAGTGTCCACATTAAAAGGGCTAAAGTATGAGTAAAGATACTAGCTTCTCATCAGGACTGCAGGCAAAACTGTCTGTTAAGCAGTTGTGTATGGATGTGAGGCAAGTTTCCATTACTCCCACCAATCCCTTTGCTCAAAGGCAAACATTGAAGACACAAGTTGTCCCAATTTCAGTTATTTTTATCTATGCCAAGCATCAATTTTTCTGGTGTTATTGTCCTTCGATTAGATAATAGTTGGTAGCTTTTTTAAGCTTCTAATTATAGACTATAAATTATAAATTATTAAGCAATAGAGCACTTTTTCCATGTTGACACTAGCCTCGTCTAAACACAAGAAGGGTTAAGAGAATTCGAGACAATTATGCAAACTCGAGACTAACTTTCGAGAATTCTCCCCGTCACAATAGTCATTGTTTCTATCTGACAGTTCTGTTATGCAATCAGTTCTAGTTATCTCGGTGCTCGGATTCCTAGCCCTTGTACTCTCGGACTTGTCAAATATCAAAGCAAGGTTTATAGATTCTCTGTGTCCTGTATAGAAGACAGCACGCTTGAAACACTCCCAATCTCGCAAGTGTTTTGGATGAGGCTATGTAAACATGGAAAAAAGTGCTCTAGTGCTTTTACAAATTTTATCTCAAAAATATGCACGAATCTAAAACGTGACATCCGTGTTTACATACTCCCATCTAAACACACCTATAGCTATCAACCAATGAGAGAGTGCGTAGTAGCGCAGTTTCTTTTATAAAGATTATTAGGTACTAGTTTAGTAGGCGTCTAATTATTTTAAATGTCCCCAATTAGGAGAGGGGTGTTTCCCCTCAGCTGGCCAAATTTTGACATGTAAATAAAGTTTTTGATCGATTGATTTCTATTGGAAGTTTCCTACATGTACATATATAGGGAGCATTTAAGATGTTGGAGTAGCTTCCACATGCACTGGTTGCATCTATTTAAGTTTCACTTTGTTGCTCATGGTATGTCTCAATCCTCTACAGTTTTATGGAGATTGTTGTTTTAATTATGTTTAAGTTGTTCCTGTTTGGTGTTTTTTTCATCTTATGTTTGGTATTCTATTATAAACAAATATTCTTTGTTACTATAAATGGCTTGATTAACTACATTCTCCCATGGCCCCTCTAGTTGATGGTGGTTGGTCAAACTGGAGAGCCTGGGACAGATGCACTGTGACATGTGGCGGAGGAAGACAAACTCGACAACGGTCATGTAGCAATCCTCCTCCACAATGGGGTGGCAGTTATTGCCAAGGAAAGCATTTTCAATCCAATTCGTGCCACACAGACAAATGTCCAAGTAAGAAGGCCTTCATGTTTCAATCATAAGTGTTAATCTTAGGGTGTATCCCTTTTGGCATCAGTATTCCAAAATCCCTCATATCATGTTGCATCAAAGGAATGAAGTTCCCTTGCATCCACTCTAAACTACATTGTAAGATTATTACATAGGTTTTTGAGTAGTCTTGGTATGTTCATCTCGACTTAGAACATCCCAAAGGAATGCACTCTTACTCCTCAGTTTATTTGATGCAATCTTAATTCCCTTTATAATACAACAGAGCAGTCGGTCAGTCAGTATTCCACATCTTTTCTTGGAGAACTCTAACTGT
>Ga0126343_10001307_pt1 | contig 11479 bp, 6 predicted proteins | sample Cyp2metagenome_FD_92531 | JGI IMG/M metagenome (GOLD analysis project Ga0126343, IMG submission 92531) | Coral microbial communities from Lord Howe Island, Old Settlement Bay, Australia - Cyphastrea 2 metagenome | ecosystem: Host-associated > Invertebrates > Cnidaria > Coral ... | reverse complement strand
GGCTTCTCTAAACTCAGGTATTCTTAATGCGTACACAACTGGATTTGCAAACGAATTGGAGTAATTTATAAGGTTCACCAGGTAATAAAATTGCCACGGTATTTGGATATCATACACAAAAATTAAACCGTTCAAAATAACTAAAGGGATCCAGCACAGCAAAGCAAGAATACATACAAACAGCAAGGTCTTTGTTAAGCGTTTGTTTCGCGAGTTTCTGTTTTGCTGTTGTGAAGCAATATTTCCGCGTCGAAAATTTCTCCAAATGCCGATGTTACAACCACATATGATGAATGTTATAGTCAAGACGTATGGCATCCAATACTTCATAGAACGTTTCACTGAAAACAAGATATCTGTTGTACTGAAGAGGGCGGTGACAAGGAGAGTCAGTACCCACACAGAAAAAATAATAATTCGGTATGCTCGCGTTGATAATGTTCGGTGTTTAAACGGCCAGTAAATGGCGTAAAATCTCTCACCAGATATGAAAGCTGCAGAAATTAAAGACGCCTGCGAGAAAAAGGTATCAACGATCGAGTAGAAAATTGACAAAGACATCGGCCAAGCACCTTTCCAAAGTTCAAAACTGTTCCCAACAATGTAAATGTACATAGGTAGCGACAGGATTCCTAACATCAGGTCAGCAAACGCCATATTGATGACTAGATGCAAACTTCTCTTACGAAGGCTTCTGTTTACTGCAAACAGAACAATGGTAAGCAAGTTACCTACAACAACAAATGCAAATATTAAAACAAACGCGGTACACAATGCGATGCCTTCTGCCTTGGAAGGAACAGTTCTTGATAAACCAGTCGCGTTCTCCGAATTATTAGTAGTTGCTTCTGTTCTCATCATAGTTTATCTTTCACTGAACGATTGAAACGTGGATTAAACTTTGCCGATAACAACTTGTCGATAGTTGGTGGCGAAGATGCTGAATAGGAGTCCTGTAATCCGCAATACATGAGAATGACAAGACACATCATGACCAAATTTGTAGTGTTTTGATCGTTGTAAGACCAATCATCGTGGACTGATCTTTCACATGATATGCCAGTTGACTTGACGCTAACGCACCTTGTCAAGTCATTTACATGTACATTATAGGCACCCACGTTTAACATATAAGGCTACAAGCGTGTTATAATTTCAATGTTCACCCTTCAAAGCCGGCATCAGTTTGATCTGACTCTAGGGTATTTCTGCAAAAAGAAAAGGACACAGGGATTTCAAAATGGGTGCTCAATTCGTGCGTGTTGCCAGTGAGCTTCACAGTTATTTCAATTATTGTGGGTCGCTTGTTAGAATTGCCTTATTTCGCTGGCTAATACTGAGCGTAAATTGTAACGCCATCAGGTAAACGCGACACGAGTGAAAAGCCTCTCTTATTGCCCCACTTCTTCATTTTAACTTTTTGCGACAAACGTCTTCATGACAAGCTTAAAACGCTCATGATCGGTTGTTTGTATTTTTTTTCACAAAAATAAAACCAAACAAAACAAAAGAGTGGCCTTATTAGTTTTAAAGAGGCGCATAATTTGTGACGAAGATTTTTCATTCATTGCGACGCTTATGTTATGTTCCTTAAATTTGACTGGTTGATCAACAGAGAAGCAACTGCTGTTTTGCTTGCTCGCTTGGTAAAGGTTTCAAATGATGGTCAATATGTTTTGCGTCATTTAATTTGCTTAAAACACTAAATGAGCATACTCTATGGTGGCTTTACGGAAAAGTTTGTAAAGAACTAACGGTTATCTCAAACGTGCGTAAATAGTTCCTTTTAAAAAACTGTACAGTTAAATTCCCCAAGCATTCAAACAGGAAATTGATTATAAAGTATGGGTTTTGTAGGGAAAGTGAAAACTAACAACGCTAAACTATAAAAAGATTAAAAAATAAACATAACTGCAACTAAGCACGTCTGTTACATGAAAACAACGTGTAAGAGCTGTACCGTACGTGCGGCGCCTTTAATTTTCAAACGAGTCGAGGAAGCATCTAATACGAAGCCGAAGGAGTTATCAATGTTTGACGGCATCAAGTGACACGTTATCACCTTTTTCCTTAATATACGCCAATCATGAAAGATAAACACAGAAATGATGGATAATTTCCTCATAAGAAAAGCTTATATTGAGCTTATATCTTGTATTTTCACTTTTTAAGGCGCAGTTATTACCGGTTATCTGAGCCTGCATGGCTAAACGTCACTGTAATATATTTTGTAGAACTCGTCCGTATCTTTACCATTTTTATTTCCTTGTTACCTTGTGCGCACTGCAAATAATCATCTGCAAACTGGAATTTTCGACCCAAGGCGATTGGAAGAAAAACCGAATATGAGGCGGCAACACAAATGGACATTTCACGTTTTAAAGTTTACTAATCGTTGCTGTAATAAATACGACATTCAGTGAAAAGCTAATGTTAGGTGACAGCAGCTCATTAAACTGTTATTGTTATTCTGAATTTGTGTTGCTTACGCTAGTGGCCAAAAAATTATAGAATTAGTTATTCCAAAGATTAAACAGGAAGCTTATAATTAAAAAGATCGCAAAATCGAAAGATCGATGGAGGAAATATCTAATTATATGCTGAGAAAACTTGGAGTAGGTATAAAAGACTGCTGTACTGGTTTTAAAAGAGAAAGCGAAACGATACCTCAGTATTAAAACAATAGCTTGAGCAGCTGGAAGCTCATGTTCAACTCTTATTTCATTTCAGATCTACAAGGAAAATGCAAAATTATAATGAGGGTACTGCAACCATATTGGTGATCCATTGGAAAGATAACAAGAGAATTCTAAACAAAATTTAAAAAGTGTTTTTGTTAATTTAGACAGAAAGCAAGGCGCAAGTACTGTATTGTAACGAGGAAACAGTTCAGGCGCAAAAACGTTCATGGGCGTTAACGTAACCAGATTCGGCGGCACCAAGTAGTATATTGTCAACAATTTCCTTTACTTACGCGAATTATTTAACAACTATTCACCGAAGTGGAGGTGGTTAGTTGTGGAAATTTTTACCGATTCCTTCACTTGTCACGGATGCAAACCAAGACGCCATTTTCTCTCGAGTTGCTCGGAGGTAAATAGCACAGGATATTCGGAGTTCGACGAACCAATCAGCGCGCGCCTTCAACGCTATCCACTGTTTTAGTATATACTAATTAAGGTTAACCATTAACCAATCAAAAGTCCAAGTGTATTAACTGTTAAAACATGAAACTATTGAACATTTTCTTCCACTTTAAGGTATAGAATAAATTATTATAATCTGCTAATCAAACTTGGTCTTCTAATTCATGTAGAGCAAATGAATGTTTGTGTTCTTAGTCTCGAGTCAATTATTCCCTATTTCCTTTCTATTAGCCGGTAAACCCTCAAAATAAAATGTGTTCGCTTCACCGTTAGCCACTGAACGAGCAAACTGAAGAGGTTTTATGCGCAATGTAGTTAGCCTTCAGCATTCATTTGAAGTGTCTATGTAGCAAACCTCATAATCTTGTAAGGATTCACCGAAATGAGATAAAAAGGTTTGGGGCAAGACAAATGCTTTGCTTACCTCCCAAATCCGAAAACCGAATGTTAGAAAAACGCTAAATTAAGGACGTTCGCGCGAAAATTTTCCAACATTGATTTTTTTCTGAGACGTTTACCACTTAAAGTTGATGAGATACTTATGTCAGAAATATTTTAAAAAATGAGGGGTCACCGACTTCGTTTAGGAGAGAACAAGCCTGAAAGATCACCTAAGTCTGAAAAATCGGGATTCGTTAACGAATAAGGCCACAATGTCAGTAAGCCCAAAAATACTGCAATTGGACCTTTGAAGTGAGATGTTCTCTGCCAAATAATGTTCAAGTAGACCTACTTAGTGAAATTAGTCAACTGGTGAGGTTCCTTAAAGAACGAGTTCGTATTTAGCGACCATCGTTTCACGCGCCTTACAGCCGCAAGATGACAGGATTCCATGTCCCATGGACAGAAATCTTGAATTTTTTTTAACTTCCCACATTGATGTTTTGTTCATTTTTGGACAATGTGGAGATAATTGTGAATAAAATCTGTTTCTTGAAAGAAAAGTAAGGATCACGGAACGTCCAAGATCGTTAAATCCAGGCAAAGCTGCAGCAATGGCCATCTTCCCTATCATTGTTTATTTTAAATACTAAGCGCGCGCGCGCTCATCGATGACGTGGCGTGAATTTGCGTGCGCAGTCAGGATGCGCAGAAACAATTGGCGCGAACGTCCTTAGGACGTTCGCGCAAAAATGTTCGACTCGATCGATTTTCTTTAAACTTCTACTGCAAACACGGGGAGTTACTTTTTTATGAATGAGGAAAAATTGGGGGGGTTACAGACTTCGTTTCAGAGATAAAAGCATGTGGAAAACTAGTCTGATTTTGAAACATTGCCACGCGTTAACCAGCATGGTATCCAGGGCTGAGCTTGAAATATCAATAAAGAATCAACCGAGAAAAACTATCCAAGCAATATTTTGTATAATTGAATCCGTTTCGTTAAAAATTCTCACAAAACTTAACTTTTCAATAGGCAGTTGAAACCACCGCACAGATAAATAAAGAGTTAAAAAGAACGAACGAAATTCGATGGTGAATTTTGCAAAAAAAATCAGATTTCTAAAACATAGATTTTCTCATTTTTTCATTTAATAACATGTTCGTTTCGATTGTAATTCTATCTTATCCAAATGTTACTTTATTTTTTTGGTACCTCTTGGCGAACACTGAACCACTGCTCGTACTCTAAATATGAAAATACATACATCATACATCTGTTCAATTCCCGAGTTTGCTCACAGATTACTTTAATATTACTTAGCGAGCACTCGATGCATGATGTGTCTTGGGAATTTCCGTGTGTAGAAAGGATGCGCAGAAAAAATTAGACACAGGCCAAAGTTCTAATGATTCCATGCAATTTTGACCATCCGAAAAATTATTCAGCGGAATAGTTATAGGTTGAGAAAATAATCTTGCCATGAATTATTGTCTTAAACTGGTTGAAAACAGTAGTTTATTTTACATAGTCCTCAACCAAGTTGAACTTTACTTATAGTTTAGTTTTGGTTAGAGACTGCGCACAATTAGAGTTAAGGCATAAGATATACATGCAAACAAATTCATGTATTCATGATTTGCAATTCAAATGCGTATAATATAAAAACATTAATTAAGAGTTTCTAAAATTTGGCATCCAGAACTTCCTGTTTAAACATCAGCTGCAACAGACTGCTGTCTGTTTGTAAAAGAGTTCCCTGCTCTTTCGCCGGAGTCTTCTTATTTCATCTATTAATATTTATCGTGTTTGACGCCACTGCTCGCCACAGCAAGGTCTTTGTTAAGCGTTTGTTTCGCAAGTTTCTGGTTTGCTGTTGCGAAGCGATAATTCCGCGTCGAAACTTTCTCCAAATGCCGATGTTACAACCATATATGATGAATGTTATAATCAAGACGTATGGCATCCAGTAGTACATGTAACGCTTAAATGAAAACAAGAGATGTGTTGTACTGAAGAGGGCGGTGGAGAGAAGAGTCAATACCCACACAGTAAAAATGATAATACGGTATGCTTGCATTGATAGCGTTCGGTGCTTAAACGGCCAGTATATGGCGTAAAATCTCTCACCAGATATGAAAGCTGCAGAAATTAACGACGCCTGCGAGAAAAAGGTATCAACGATCCCGTAAAAAATTGACAAAGACGTCGGCCAGCCACCTTTCCAAAGTTCAAACTTGCAACCAACAGCGTGAATGTAGAGCGGTAGCGACACAGTTCCTAACATCAGGTCAGCAAACGCCATATTGATGACTAGATGCAAACTTTTCTTGCGAAGGCTCCTGTTTACGGCAAACAGAACAATGGTGAGCAAGTTTCCCACAACAACAAAAACAAATACCAAAAGAAACGCTGTACACAATGAGATGCCTTCTGCCTTGGAAGGAACAATTCTTGATGAACCAGTCGCGTTCTCTGAGTTATTGGTAGCTGCTTCTGTTCTCATCATATTTTAGCTTTCGCTGGACGATTGAAACGTGGATTAAACTTTGGTGATAACAACGTATCGTTGCATGATGGGGAAAATACTGAATAGGGGTTCTGTAATCGGCGCAATATGGGAATATGGAAGCAGCCTGGGTGACATATCATGACCAAATTTGTAGTTTTTTATCATTTTTAGACCAATCATGATGGATTAATCTTTCATATGATGACATGGTAGTTGACTTAACACTCACGCAACTTGTCAAGACATTTATAGACACCCATATGTAACTTAAGAAGGCTGCAAGCGTGTTATGACTGTAATGTTTACACTTCAAAGCGGACGGACGAGTCAGGTTGACACTACGGTCTTTCTGCAAATAGAAAAGGACACAGTTACTTCAAGATGCGTCCTCATTTTGTGGATGTTGAGCTTGACACTTATTGCAGCAATTAATACTAATCGCTTGTTAGAATTGTGTTATTTCGCTGGCTAATAATGAACGTAGATTGTAACGCAGCCAGATAAACGCGACAGGAATTAAAAGCCTTACTTATTGCTCCACTTTCTCTTTTTAGCTTTTTGCGCCTAACGTCATAATGACGCTTATGATTGGTTGTTTGTTTTTTGTCTCTTTTGTTTTAAACAATAAAACAAAGCTAAACAAAAGAGTGGCCATGTTAAGTTTAAAGAGGCGAAAGAAAAACAATTTTTTTGAAAAGTTTTATAATGATTGCCATAATTCGTGACTAAGACTTTTCATTTATCGCGAAGCTTTTGTTATGTCCCTCAAATTTGACTGGTTGGGAAGCAGCTGCTGTTTTGTCTGCTTACTTGTCTGCTCACATGATGGTTAATATGTTTTGCTTAATTTTATTTGCTTAAAACAGTAAGTGGACAAGGTTGTTATTCTTATACTCTATGGTAGCTGCAGGAAAAAGTTTGTCAAGAACTGCATGGGTTATCTCAAACATGTGTCAATATTTCCCTTTAATAAAACTGTACTATTGATTTCCCCAAACAATATACAGGATGTTGTTTGTAAAAAAAGATTCCTAACAGCATGGAGTGATCGATCTATCGAGATTACTTTTCACTTGACTAATTATAAGGTAATGTGCAATGAGAGCAAAGTATGGGGTTTGCAGGGAAGGGATAAATTAACAATGCTAAAAGGTAAAAGAAAAAAGTAATTGAAAATAAAAATAATTACAACTTTGAGAACGTTTGTTATGTAAAAGCAGGGTGGAAGGTTTGTATCGTACGATGCCTTCAAGTTTCAAATGTGTTGAGGAAAGAGCTTGCGTTCTGAAATGAAGTGTGGACATAACTTGGCGGCGCCCTTCGGCATTTTTGATTTACGAACGTTTCCATGGTTACTAAGTAAAGTCCAAGTGAGTACATTTTAACCTTTCAAAGTAGATTCTAAGTGCATTTGGACTATACTTAGAAGCGTTAGTGCGAGGGCAACTAATGTTCGAATAAAATGGGTAGGGTGCTTTTCTCCCACCGTTTGCTTAAAATGATGGATGATTAAGCTTTCTGTTCATTTACTCCTTGATGGCTAAAGGTGAAGTTTATAATGAACTAATGGTAGTCTTAAACGTGGGTAAATGGTTCCGTTTGATGAAAAAAAAACTGCAGAATGTATTTTAGACTTATTTTCCACAATCGTTAAACAGGACTGAAGTTGACAGGTGAAGAGAAGACGTAGAATCGGTTTATCGATACAATCGAAAGACAGTCAATCAAACTGGAAATTTGGAATTGGAATTGAAATAAAAGTTCGGGTTTTGCAGAGAAAATGATTGTTACAAAATGGAAAGAAAAATGGCCCTTTATCAAAGCAACAAATTAAGCAACTGGAAGCTCTGTTGAATACAGAGTCATTTTTATTCAAAGGAGAAACACAATTAGACAGCTCTGTAAATTTTATTTAGAAGGTGCACTTGATTTGGAAGCAGTCCGGCCTGATCAGTGCGAAGAGCGTGAACCTGGAAAATCCTTTCAAGACGAATGGTCGAGATAAAAAAGGATTCTTTCATCATTACATCGCACCACCTGTCAGCAATCACAATGTACAGTGTCACAAATATGTCGTAATCATGGTTTGAAAAAACTGAACTTAGAAAGGCTGACCGTACGGTCGGGGTTAACTGTTATATATTTTGCAATATTTCGTCAGGTACGGCCTGATTTCTTCAGGGAAATCAGTTTTCTCAAGCTTTTGCATCTGCTGATCTGATTCTACCAGGTTCCGGTACATTTGATTTGTTCGTTGGCCCTTTCTCACTTTCTAAAGTTGAAAGTGTTTAGTAATCATGGTTGCAATTTAGATGTGTATATATGTACAAAAAGTATAATGAGGATACCGCATTCATATTGAAGATCCATAGGAAAGACTACTCAAGAATTGTAAGCAATATTATTATATGACCACGTCTCTCAAGGATCTGAAAACTGCGTATAGTTCAAGAATTTATTGGCTGAAATCGAAAGCAGTCTAGATTCTAAAATCTAGACCAACATGTAGACCGGTAATGTTTTGCGGTGAAAAAGTTGCAAGCTAAGGGCAAAAATATTGCATGACTATTTTCTTCTGACAATATTTATTCATCGAAGTGCCAAAAAGCAGGAAAGAGGACGAGCAAACTTTGCCAGAATTGAGTTCAGCTCATCACCGTTCGCAATCAAAATGTCAGTTACCCTCAAACCAGTTATATTAAGCGAATTAAATTGTTCTTGCTTGCCATATAATAAATATCTTATTAACCGAGCTTAGTCGGCCTGAATAGGAGAATGTTGACCTCGGTCGTGTGCACAGACCTCACTGCGTTCACTCTGTATTCACTACCTCGGCCAAAATTCTCCCGTACAGACCTCCTGTTAATAAGAGCTAAAATATATAGATTTAGGCCAGCCTAAAAGCGTAGCTTCTTGTCCAGAGGCCGATTAAGCTAACCCTGGAAAAGGTAGAATTTTGATTTGAGTTTTCTAACTTTGTGCTGAGGTTTTCTGTATATTGTTTGGCCTTCTGTTTTGCCTTATGCAATCCACGAATCAGAAAAAAAAACATTTGTATTGAAGAAAAAGTTATCACTCGGTTAACTTTTAATCCTGAGCTAGCTTTATTCGGCTTACGAACAGTCCTGCCCATTGTTCAACAAGTTAACTTGACTAGAGCCCGCGATTCAATGGAAAAGACAAACTCGGTCAGCGTTAAACTTCAAAAAAACACGAGACCGCGATGAGCTGTAAGCTTGAGCCCCCGATATGGTCAAGTGAAATTGGTCAGCGAATACCTTGTTTTGACAGGTGTGAATTGATCATGATATGGATGCCTAATATCAAAGAAGTACAGGGTTAACCAAGGCTGCTTGTCTCTGTCAACCTATTATTTGGAGTATGATCGCCATTAGGGACTTTCATACCGGGAAGCCTGGATAATAGTTTCGCGGTTTGTAGGGACAAAATTTTCGCGGGAAAAATTGTACATATGGCGGTCCTTTGAAAAGTGTCATAGTTTCAAAAATCTTTTCATGAGAAATCGTGTTTGGAGGTAGAAAACCCTATGTAAAAGTTACGAACATTCCAGTCAGACAAAGCTTACGTATTTCCTAGTAGTATTGATACTGCGGATATTCCACCGGCCACAGCCAAGTGGAGGGCAGCTAACGAAGCTTTGCCCAAGGTCAACAGTAAAATGTTTACTCAGTATGTTTCCATGAAACGGGAAGGTAGTGCTCGTCAGCAAAAGAAAACGTTACAAACGCTGAACAAGTAGTTTACGTGAAGGCTATGATAAAAAAGTCTTACGGGTCCACGCAACGCCCCACAGTTATTATGTTTGAAAATGGAATACCAACCAAAGCTCATTGTATTTGTCCAGTAGGACTAAGTGGAATCTGCTGCCATATATTAGGATTGCTTCTCTTCTTGAACCACTATCATGAAATCGGAGAGAAAATACAAGCCTTAACATGTACAGAACGATTGCAGAAATGGCATAGGTAGCATTCAAGCGGCAGATCCTCAAAATCCTCGATGAAACGTAATGTTCAAAAGAAAAAAAGAAATGAAAAGTGGAATCAGTAAAATTGAGGACACCTTTAAACCGTTTGAACATCATGTGTACACAGTACTTAAAAATTCAACTATTGCACCAACAACATCTCTGTTTGAACATCTGGAATACAGATACTCTTTAAGAAGCACTCAAGCTTCAGGTGATCATGATTACTGTAAGGAATCGTATTGCCAGGAAAGAGTCAATTTTGATAATGAAGCTAAAATGGATCTAATAACAAACAGTATTCAGAAAACCTTCAATGCTAAATGTGTATCTGAAGTAAGAGAAGAGACTGAGAAGAAACAACTATCAAACCTAGTAATAATAGACACAAGTAATGTTTTGTATGAGGCAATCAGTAAAGAGGATAAGAAATTCATTGCCAGTATTGAAGGTCAGCTTCAAGAAAAGAGGCCTTTACTGACAATAGACATGAGCAATCTGAAGGCCCCTTACCCTTGTGGTCCAAACTACCATGATGTTCTGCAGAATACCAATGCATGGGAAGATCTACATAAAATAAAAAATTACTGGAAGTAGACTACCTGCTCTCCTGGGTTCACATGGACAAGAGAGGTTCATGAAATACTGGAAAGTGGTTAAACAAGGTTTGAAAGAAAGTGATGTTATTAATACAAACTTTGAGAATTTCAAAAGGGGTCACAAATTTGGGAAAGAGGCAATATCAGTCTTTTGCAATTTGTCTAACAGTGAGACTCAAACCTGCGGGTTCTTTGAGGATCCAAGTGACTCCAACTATGGTGCTAGTCCAGATGCAATGGCTGCCTCTTCTTTAATTTTGGTAGTCAAGACCGGACCAGCAAAAACTAAAAGGCCACTTAAATCACTGAAACAGCTGCCAAGTTACTACATCCAGCCTCAGTTAGATATGGTGTGCACTGGTGCTTAATACTGCATTTTAGAATCATATCTCCCTGAAACACAACAAGCATCATTCTTCCTCATAAAAAGAGATGATGTCTTGATGTCTGTCATAAAAGACATCACAAACAGTATTTTAAATGATAAACCTTTATTGGAATGGTCACATTCAGAAAATAGCTACTACAAACGCTTAGGAGAAAATGTAGCTAGACGAATTCCGGACTTTGCGAGTATCAAGCCCCTAAGATCATACATAAATGCACTGGTAAAGTCAGTTCCTATGGTTGAGTTCTCAAACTGAGAAAAGTGAGGTGAGACTCACTTTGCTGGCTTTGTTACATGTTACACAGACTTTCATATTGTACTTCAACTTGTAACTTACCGTAAGGGCAGAATGGTGTGACATTCATTAAGTATTCATAATCAGCGAAGCGCAAACTCGCGCTTTGAAAAGCTCAGATTAAGAGAAGAAAGGGCCAAAATTAGCCCAGTAGCGTTAATAAAACTCG
>Ga0126343_10001306_pt1 | contig 11482 bp, 8 predicted proteins | sample Cyp2metagenome_FD_92531 | JGI IMG/M metagenome (GOLD analysis project Ga0126343, IMG submission 92531) | Coral microbial communities from Lord Howe Island, Old Settlement Bay, Australia - Cyphastrea 2 metagenome | ecosystem: Host-associated > Invertebrates > Cnidaria > Coral ... | reverse complement strand
TAAGGACAGATAGCGCAATGATCAAAATGCTCAAAGTCGCTAACCAAAAGGTATGTTCATTTTTTTTGCTAAACTGCTCTGAAATTTAAAGTAAGTAAGTAAGTAGGTAAGTAAGTAAGTAAGTAAGAAAGTAAGAAAGTAAGTAAGTAAGTAAGTAAGTAAGTAAGTAAGTAAGTAAGTAAGTAAGTAAGTGAGTAAGTAAAGGCTTTATTTAACGAGGGTAGCACTAAAGTAGTATAAAAATACTAATAAACCAGTGGCCCTCCGAACACTAAAATACAGTAACAATAATGAAACCATGGCTTGACTTAAAAAGTTAAAATAGTATAAAAAAATTACAGAATAAAATGATTTAAAACCTGTTGTTTATTAGAAATGTTCTTCCACAGCGATTTTTTAAAACTACCTAAAGTGGCCATTTTAGGAGTTTTCAGTGGCAAACTGTTCCGCAATTTACAAGTAGGCGATCACCGTAAAAGTCCTTCCTCCTTCTTTTTGACATTTGACAATGGGACAAGCCGGCTACATTAAAATTTTCATATCTGGTTTGTCGCGAGTGAGTCGCACTAGAAAGTTTTAACAAAGTTTTTAGGTAGGCAGGGTTATATATAATGCAGCAGTTTGCTATCTTGGCCTGTTCATAAAAAGGTATCCACTTAAACTTGTTATAAATAGCTTCACACAGGAGACTTGAAAATCAGCATTTAGAATAATGCTAGCGGCCCTTTCCTGCAGCTTTAAAACACGGTTAAGGCAATGTTTATCACAGCTGGACCAAACAAGATTTACATAAGCCATTACATGTCTTAACATAGCATTATAAAATAGAAGACGATATTTTAGAGGTAAGCGGTGTCTGATCTTCTTCAAAATGAAATGCCTATTCTCTGCAATAATTTCTTGCATAATTTATCAATATGTGGAATAAATGTCAATTCTTGGTCGATCTCGAGTCTCAAGAGCTTTGCACATTGAACATTTTCAAGTTGCTCTCCATTAACAACAACAACAAGATCACCTTCAATACGGGTTAAAAGTCGCTTCCCAGTGATGGTAAGCACCTTTGTCTTGGTCTCATTAAGAGGAAGTTTATTGGCCATTGCCCAATGGTTGACCTCGGAGATTGCTGTAGGCATCATATTACGAACGAGAAGGAATATGGTTAGTTTAAAGATTTCTTGATTTGTAGACATTTTGAAATTGTTGAGGAATGCAAATGGTTCTTGCACACTGTCACAAACACGAGAGGGTTTTGAAGCAGCGAAAGATAATAGATTCTTATTTACTCACGTAATTTTGGTGCAGCGTTAGTCGCGATTTCCTTTAGGAGTCTTTCAAGCTTAAGGCTGATCCTCCAAATCGCATGTGTTAACCATCTCTGACATCAGTGCCATTCGGTCGTCCCAGGTCCCAAGCTCCAGTTCTTGAAGTTTCATGCGATAAAGACAGCAGCGTACTTATATGCAAGGCCAATGTTATTCTCTGTTACACGATGTGGAATGATCATGTCACTGGTTAAACTTTTGAAATTAATTCTCAAGGGTTATCATACTAAAAACATTATGGATTTAAAACTTTGTTTTTTTTCATACACAGTGAATGAAAGAGAGTATAGCATCATCGTTAATATGCTCCCGACACAGTGACTACATTTAGGAACAGATTTTCGATCGTTTCATTATGACAATTGGACTTACAGCTAGTTGCGCCCCTCTATTCAAACTCAGTTAATTTGGTGATTGGCCTTAGTTCTTACTCCAAACCATTCTCCTTAGATTTTATCCTCGGTCAGTCACCATCGGTTATTTCAAACGCCAGCTATTTTTCAACATCATCTATGTTCTTTAGAGAATTCAGAATAGCCGTGGCTTAACTGTAATATGTTTCAGATATTGACGAGTGTGCTGCAGGAACATTCACTTGTGATGCTGATGCTGAGTGTGTTAACACCAAAGGATCGTACAACTGCTTTTGTAAGCTTGGATATCATGGAGACGGCAAGGACTGTGAAGGTTAGATTATTTATCCTTCTCCGAACTAAAACGAAAAAATGAAAATTTAGTAAAAAAGAAATAAGCTGTTGCAGTGAGCCTACACAGTTCGTCAGTGACTGTGCCACTCATTGCTGGACAGCTTAATTAGTGATTAAAATGCTTGAGACTTACAAAAAATGAATTTAGCAATATGCGTCCTCCGATCCGTATTAAAATTTGTTAGATTTTTGTTTAAACTCACGCTCTAAAATTCAGAGAGGCATTCTATTAAAAAAACGATAAGGAAAATGGGCAATTGAATGATTTCTTGATTTTTCGCTATTTTGAAACTGTTAGAAGAAAATTACTTTTGTATCTCTTCACAATCTTGAAAGAGTTTCGAAGCGGCGAAAGATGATACATTTTTTAAGACCACGAGAGACGAGACGGCCAACTACATTACGGATAAAATCCTTTAATCCTTTCATTGTTAGAAGATAAACTGTGTTCCGTATGATTATTTCATGGTGAGTAGTGAGTGCTAGTTTCCGAGGTCTCGCTGACTATCGATTCTATCTTTCAGATGTTGACGAGTGTACGGAAGGAACACACAGCTGCGTCGCTGATGATCTATGTGAGAACACCGAGGGATCATTCGTTTGCTCTTGTAAGTAAGGTTTATCCCATTTTTGTTGAAAAATGTTGCTGTTCTTTACATATTATATTCTACGACACTCAGTATTTTACTACAGTGGGAAATTCAGTGGCCTGATCGACAGCGGTACTCTATTAAATTCGAATAATGCAATTCTAGCTTTCTGATTGGTTCCGGCACTTTATCTCGGTTAGCATCCATTATACCTGCGCCTGGCCTTTTAATACAGAAATGAATTCGTCAAATATCACTCACCATAAAATTTTTGCAGTGGTTTAATATTTTAGTCCCAAAAAAAAAAAAAAAAAAAATGGCTGAAAAGAAACAAAAAATATCAAGTGAGCTATCTACAGAAGAAATACAAGAGATTACTATTTCGGGTAATAGTGGTATAACAGAAAAAAAGAGTGGATAGTATAACAAGATCACATTGACAACACTGAACACAATTACGCGTTTGCTTTTGTTTTCAAAAAACTGGCGGCAAGGTTCTCGGAAATTTTCTGTGAGGAAATAGAAAATCTCGCAGAAAAAGCTGTTAACAAGTATACAGTCAAAACTACGAACACGTGGATGAATGTTTTGAAGTCTTGGGCAGAAAGCAAGGGTCTTATCAATGACATTGTCAAATACGAAGCTTAAGAACTGGATGTATGTCTCGCGATTCTTTGCTGAGATTCGCAAAATCGATGGCTCTGACTATGAGGGTTATGTTAGCCGCCCTCGACAAACACCTCAAACAAAATGACAGCAAAATGTTCATAGCAAAACACCGAGAATTCGTCAAGTGCAGCACGATAAAGCAAAATTTATCGCGCTATATTTTGTTTATATCGCGTGATGATATAAAATGTGGCATGTCCTCTATGGGCCACAGTAGACTGACTATAGCCAACTCGGCCCCACGAGTCTCGTTGGCTATTTACCATCCCATTTCTAACGCGTGTTCATGGACCAATTGAATTAAGTATAGTCCTGACCGCGAATTCTATTTTGGCTTGACGTTCTCGGGGAAAGCACGTTACTAATACAGTTTCTCTCTCTGCCCTGCAGTGTTGTAGTGGACACTAGCAAAATATTAGTGAGCCTGAAAATAAATAAGAAGAAGGGAGTACTTCTTTGATCTCATTCTGCAAGAGGAAAGTATATGTATGTACCTTAGGCTAATTGGACTGTTGCTTTGTTTTCTTTTTGTTTTCTCTACAGATACGACTTGCAAAGAATTTTATGAGAGGAATTTGTAAGTGACGTTTAACAATTCCAATAGAGCAGCTCTAAAATGACTTTTGCAAAACCAAAATGCAAGTTATTCCCTTAGCCATTCAAATGGGAAAGGGTCAATCTATAGAGACCATCAAACCTCAATTCAATGCAAATACATGCCGCAGTGGCGAAAAGTAGGATCAGGAAAATACATGTGAAACAACAGGAATCGTGTATGATCAATGTATGTTTGGGGCATATATAAGGCCTTATTATTATACGGCTTTGGTTTGCGCCCAGCATAACACGCGCTCCGATTGAATGAATCTGAGAAGACCGAGTTAACATGTTGAATGAATGAATGGATCTGAGAACATCGACGCTCTTGAATGACAGGTCGCTGACCAATCAGAACTACGGATTGGGTAATTCATAAAATCTGACTAATCAGGATTTTTGCGTTCGTCTGGTGGACGTAGAAAACGAAGAAAACAATAGCGTCCTTGCAGGCCGTTCCCTCCTCCTCTCCTGTCAATCCTCCCGCGGTCGTTTTAACCCTTTCCCTCCCCTTCTGCAGCCTGCCACGCAGGCTGAGTTATTTTGAGCAGTGCATTTTGAAGCATTAGTATTTTCTGTCCGCCGAAGCGCTTTCCGTCTTTTTTACATGCGTAGACGCGCGTTTCCCCATAAAAGTCCGAAAAACTCCCCCATCAAGTTGTGGCACCATCATACTCAAATACCTTTTCGAGGCTGTGATATCATGATTGTAGCATCAATTGATAAAGAGTGGTAATAATGAACCATCGAAATCTACGTCTAGGATAGTGCTGGAAATTGTTTTGAGCCCCCTTAAACTTGAAACAAACTAAAATAAACTAAAACAGAAGATTTTAATTATGTTTCAGGACCAGTGGTGGCGGTTGGATGATGGTCATGAAGATTGACGGAACGAAGGTAATTTTGTTGGCTTTCTGGTAACACCTAGGGACCTAGGGACTATTTTCCACTGCAGCCTTTACTTGGGAAAATGATCAGTGACTAAAAACCTAAATCTAACAAATTACAGAGTACAACCTTACTCAGTATATGCAACTCACTAGTTCAACCCCATTTTGATTACCGCAGCCTAGTCTGGGGTAATTGCGGTAAAACATCATCTAACAAGCTACAAAAACTGCAGAGCCGTGTTGCACGAGTGATAACTTCATCGAGCTATGACGGTAATGTTGACTCCTTGTTTCACAAACTCATCTGGACTCCTTGTTTCACAAACTCATCTCATTCTCAACGTCAAATTCAGAAAGCTCTAAAGGTTTTCAAGCCTTTAAAGAGGTCTTTAAACGGTCTGGTTCCCGAATATCTCACGTCTAAATTTGTAACACGAACTGAAATGTACCAAACTATACTCTGAAGGACTCGGCAAATAAACTTGTTGTTCCCTTTCCGAGAACAAACTACATGAAAAAGAGTTTTAGTGACAGCAAAGCAACCCTTTGGAATAGCTTACATCGTAACATTAGAGAATCTAGTTCCTTAGATCAATTCAAACGACTTCTCTATCAAACTTTTGAAATAAACGGCATTCAAGGAAATCACGTCTGTATGTAACTTATTTTTGGAAATTAATGTAATGATATGATTAGGATTTTAGATTTTATAATTTTAGACATTTTTTGAAATATTACCTGCTGAATATTTTACCGTGTATAAATAAATCAAGTTCAAGGTTTAAAGTTCAGGTTTGCGTTTGCTTTGAAATTATCAGTTAATTTTGTCTACTTTCTCGGAGATAGTTAAGAAAATATTGATTCCCTTTTGTTTTCTAGCAAACCTTCCATTATGATTCCTCTTATTGGAGCAATCAAGATACATTTAACCCTGCAGCGGGAAAAACTGGGTTTGACACACAAGAGACCAAGCTACCAACCTACTGGAACACACCATTTACCAAACTCTGTCTCGGCATGAAGATCCCTGGCGAGGAAACAGTGAATTTTATCACCCTTGAAAAGGGCGCTGACTCACTGTACTCACTGATCGCTGACGGGCAATTCCGTGCCACTTCAGTTGGCCGTGACACGTGGAAAAGTCTACTTGGTTCCCAAGGCTCCTTGCAGCGCAACTGCAACATAGAAGGGTTCAATGCAGTAAGTGGCTCACCAAAGGCAAGAATCGGTATCATTGCTAACAACGAAGAGCATGAATGCAGCAGTTGCGATTCCAGAATCGGGTTTGGCACAGGGGGAGCTCCTGATCACTCCAACACGTGTGGCATTGCCGCGCAAGACGCACCAGATAACGGAAACAAGCACATCAAAGTCATGGGATACATATTGATTCAGTGATTTTTTATCGCCCACTATTTTCTTGCTATTTAGTAGGGTTCAATTCAGTATGTAAAGACGCACCAAATAACTCAAAGGCAAGAATCGGTATCATTGCTGACAACGAAGCAGATCAATGCGACAGCTGCGATTCCAGAATCGGGTTCGGTTCAGGAGGGCATCCTGATAACACCAACACGTGCGGCGTTGAGGCGCAACTCTATGTAGATAATGGGCACAGGCACATCAAAGTCATGGGATACATATTGATTCAGTGACATTAAGATCTGTACACTTATGTTTTATTAGTCATTTCTTGTGAGTAAGAGAAAATAATGTTGCTGTTAGCTAAAAAGAAGGGATTTCATCGTTTTAATTAAAACGTCGAAAAAGCGATTTATTGTCATGTAGATAATGCATTGCAGGAAGCACCTTCAGTATAAAAGCATTATGCTAGGCACCTTAATGTGATCGACGTTTAATTCATCATTTTAGGTTAATGTCAGCAAGTGGTAGGGAAGGCCAGTTTGGACTGTAAAGATTATTAGAGCGTCGCCCATCACCGAGGTAGTCTTACGGCTATTCGTATAGCCCTAAATACGAATCTTCCAAGTTAAAATATCGCATTCGATCGTGAAAATAGAGGTCTGTTGATCACGTGGGGTGTTCTTTATTCGAAGCTGATTTTCCAGCACTGTCAGGCAAAGAAACGGTCTCGAGACAATGGGCAGACACGGTTTAGTTTTTTTTAAGTTTCGTTCTACTCAGTATATAACAAGGTGTTTAGTTTGTGTTTAGGTTTCATTTAACTTTGGTCATTTCGTATGGGTTATTGACCAAGTGTTTGGTCAATATGGCTGGATATTGGCCAAGTTCTTTTTTTGCCTGTTTATGGACCGAGACGAAGTCGAGGTCCACAAACTCGCAAAAAAAGAACGAGGCCAATATCCAACAATCTTGACCGAACAAACTTCGTCAATAAAGGATTTATTATATGGCTTTCGGGGAAATTCTTCATCCGGGATACAGCGGGTAGTCCCGAGCGGGCAAGATGGCTCCATCTTGCCCGCTCGGGTAGCCAATAACAGCGCGATTTTGATCATCTTGCCCGCTCGCGGAGCTAGCCATATAATGATATGGGATATTGCTTGATTAAGAAAAAAAATACGGATATCAATTTACCAACTGATTTATGCTTTTAGTTTGGAAAGTACGAAAGAAGAAAAAAGTTGGAGAGTTATTAATTATGGTAGCATGGTTAACCTTGTTCATGTCTAGAGCATGCATCACTGGATTATGATGCACCCTTGCTTATACTGAAATTGATAGTGTGGATTTGCTAGTATATTACCAGAATAAAGGAAGAAGTGAAAAGATGAAGTACATCATGATGTAACGAATTACTGAGCTAGCCACAAAAAGAACATAAAGCCCCCAACGCAACATATCGCAACGTTGTCGGGCCCAACATGTTGCTTGGTTGACCGCCGTGTTGCGATTTGTTGCGACATGTTGGGCGTTGTTAGCTCAAGTCTGAAAATGGTCAAATTTGAAACAACAAGACCCAACATGTCGCAATACATCGCAACACGGTGGCCAAACGTATGTAACATGTTGCGCCCAACTATGTTGCGACATGTTGTGTTGGCAAATTGCGATCGTTTGGCCGGGGTTAACGGGGAACAAAAGAACCAACAAGCGGACGAAAACAGTGTAAGAAATGAATAAACGGAGGAATGCAAGAAAACTTTTTTTTTCTCCAATGTTAAGTTTCGTTTTCAACCTACTCTGATCCCTTGAAAAGCATTGATTTTCCTGATCGGATTTTCTCATTTCTGTAACAACTCGATATTTTATTATTTAGTGTTTTCTTTTGAAGTGATAAGAGTAAGCATAATAACTAAATCACGAAATGATTAAAGTTTGTGTGCTTTATATGTGTCACTCGGATAGTCTGAATAGATCTCACCTCACCCTTACAACTTTACATGATAATTGACGTTGTCTCGAACGTTGACTCGGTTGAAGGATGTTATATCTAAAGTCCTTCTAAAGCTTTAATCTAGCTTCATATCAAAGGCTGTAATTACACAAAATTACAAAGTTAACTAATCAACAACCACTGACCGATAATCTCTACGATCACGCGATCTTTACTAAAATTTGTGAAGCTTTTGAAAAGCGTATTATAACATAGCGCGCCCGCTAGTCCTATCTAATCATGAACACAAATCATGAACAAAACCTTTATAAACGCATGGCCATGCTCAATAAAATGATGTGTGCAATCTCATTTCAGCTGCAAAATTTCCCTCGCGATTAGTGCGAGTTCCTTTTGTTAAAGTTTCGGCATTGTGAAGATTATTCTGGCCAATCCAAACCCTTTTTCGAGCCTTTTAATTTTACCGAGCTAAGATGTTTACTTAAACTAGAGTATTTTGACTTTGTTTATCTACATTTTCCTTGAGTATTATTGACTTTTTTTGCCTTTATTTTCATTGTAATTGAATCGAAGAGGCGAATTTTTCGTTGACAATTTAAGAAACCGGGTGTGTGCTTTCGTGCAACTGATTGTGGCGTTTTAGGATCCTTTGTTCTCCTTCACCGTGCATTGTGAGAACTTTGTAGCTAAACACAAATAAAACATGTTTTAGCGGCCCATATGTTTTTGCTATGTTATAAAGGAATTGGTTCATGCTTTTAGCTGTGCGTATATCGAGTTATGGATGCACTTGGAAAGTTTGCAGAGCACTCAAGAAGCTAGAGTTGCTCGAGGCCATAGCCTTGAGCAACTCTTACGCTTGTTTCGTGTTCTCCAAACTTCCCGCGTGCATCCATAACTCGATATACTAACGCTAAGCATGAACCAAATCTTTATTATAACATAGAGCACTGACGTGCTAATCCAGCCTAATTCCTATTGAGCCATCATGGACAAAATCTTTATGTACGCATGGTCTTGCTCAATAAAATGACGTGTGCAGTCTCGTTTCAGCCGCAAAATTTCCGTCGCGTTTAGTGCGAGCTCCTGTTGCTTGAGTTTCGACAATGTAAAGATAATTCGGAACAAACCAAACCCTTTCTTTAAGCTAAGATGGCTACTTTAACTAGAGTATTTTGACTTTTTCATCTACATTTTCTATTGAGTATTTTTTACGAGACAAGCAAGAACATTTTCCTAATATTTTTTTCTTTTTTTTCCCCTTTGTTTGCCATCTGCATGTGTTTACCCTGTTTACATTATTACGAGTTCAATGCTTTGAAGAAGCAGTTTTCAAGTTAATAATTAGGAAAAACAATTTTATATTCTATAGTCAATTTTTGACTTTGTTTGCCTATATTTTCATTACAGTTAGATCGAATGAGCAAATTTTTCGCTGACAGTTTTAGCCGAGACCAGATTAAGCGTTTTCGTTTAACTGATTATGGCTTGTTAGCATCTTACCTACCTTTGTTTTTCTTCACTGTGCATAATGAAAACTTTGTAGTTAATTGGCGCAAATAGAACATGTTTTAGCGCCCAGTATGTTGTCGCCACGCTATAAAAGAATTGGTTCAAGCTTTTAGCTGTGCGTATATCGAGTTATGGATGCACGTGGAAAATTTGCAGAGCACTCAAGAAGCTAGAGTTGCTCGAGGCGATAGCTTCGATCAACTCTTACGTTTCTTTCAAGCTCGACAAACTTCCGGCGTGCATTCCGCGGCATAACGCGATATACGCCGCCAAGAATGAACGAGTTCTTTATTATGAATCTTAGGGGCATTCAATTAAGTAATTGAAAATTACATGTTAAGCGACTCACGCTATTGCATACAGAGTGTAACGTTTATTGATTTGTTATCTGCATAAGAAGAGCTTATTCATAAATCCATGACGTAAAGGTCCCTTAAAACGAGGCAAATTTTCTGGTATTTATTTCGTTTCCTCTAGTAATGTTAAATAAAAATAACATGTGGTAGTTCTACGTAGTTGCCTCCAATCATAGATGTATGATTTGATACAAGAAACTAGCAGATATAATAATTTCACTCTTTAAACAGGTGTTTTCGTTATCAGCGGTAGTTAGACATTGGATGATAAAGCGGCCTTCCATTATTTGTTAAATGCGATAAACAAAAAATGTAATATCTATCACTTAATATAAAATTAACTGAAGTAGTACAATATTGTAATGAAAGTCCTGCAAATAGTTGTAAATAGTTGCGTGCAATGCAATTAAAAAAAATAAAATATAATACAAAATAAAATAAAATAAAATAAAAGTAATAGACAGGTTGATTCAAAGTTTTACTCATATACCAGCATGGCATTTGCAATGCACAACACCACGTTGTGACACGGCCTAAATCCGAATCCTTTGGTGATGTAGTGCACAGTTTTAGCGGAATGAGGCAGCTGGGTTCCAAATAAATAATTGAAAAGTGTCAACAAGTTTACAATATGATCAGAAACTCTTCTGAAAGGTTTTTATAAAATTTAATGTTTAATCCGACAGAAACATAACTATGTATTGCGTCTTCAAGTTCTGGTCCTGGCTTCACTATGAAAAACACATTTTTATTCTCAAGTTGATTAACGATAAATTCATCTCTGGATGTTAAGTACGTACTCTACGAGTGAAATTTGACTGTAAAAGCAAAATATCTTATAGACCAAGGCTAAGCGGTCCCTTTTCTGAAATTCAGAACCAGGGAAAACAAAGCGCACAATTTTGACGTAGGATCTGAAAATATTCCAGTCTACTGTGTCATGGACGACACTGGAATGGGGACATGTGGCGGAGGTGGATGGACTTTTGTTATGAAAATTGATGGAACAAAGGTATTTTATCCTCCTCTGTAAATTCATGTTAGTATTCTTAGCGTAGAAATCCCAGTAGAAAATAGATGGACAATAGATATATATATCGTTAACTGGAAATAGTTGTCCTAAATTGTGTATGGAACTGCTAAGGAACATTTCTTTTTTCAAACAGTGTTGATAATCGAACCAACTAGACCCATTATGAAGAAGCCACGTGGGCTAAAAAAATCAAGGAAAACGTACTTACAGTACGAGTTAGGGTGCCGTTTCATATTGTAACCCCACCATTCCACAACAAAACACGGCGTTAAATCTTTTTAATTTGGCCATGGAACTACGAGATATACAGTTCAACAACTCAACTAAGCACATGGTTATTGCACCATGTGACGTCCAATAGTTACCCAGAGGAGGGGAGGAAGGGGGGGGGGGGGGGTGGAGATTGTATGGACAAACCTACACCTATCTTTTCCCCTCCCCTTTTTGTGACATTTATTTGTTTAATTGCCCTTTTGACAACCAT
>Ga0126343_10001305_pt1 | contig 11484 bp, 4 predicted proteins | sample Cyp2metagenome_FD_92531 | JGI IMG/M metagenome (GOLD analysis project Ga0126343, IMG submission 92531) | Coral microbial communities from Lord Howe Island, Old Settlement Bay, Australia - Cyphastrea 2 metagenome | ecosystem: Host-associated > Invertebrates > Cnidaria > Coral ... | reverse complement strand
ACTGACTGACTGACTGACTGACTGACTCACCCACGATCCATAACATACTCGACGCGCCGACTAAGAGGTATTTTTTTTTACATATTTTTTTACATATACCATATTTTGCAAACTGGCTATTCAAGTGACAGGTGACAATGTTACTGTCCAGTTTGGCAATTTCTATCCATTTGGAGTTGCAATCGCACTCGGCAGCTAATGTGCACCATTGAATTCGAACAGGTCACTTCTCATCATAGTCAGCCTGGTAGCTCTTGAATCACCATTGGTTCTTTGGGTTGCGGTCTCTCGAATTGGCTGCATATGGAACACTTGGTCACCTTATCTCTAATTTGAAAAGACATGCCAGGCCAGAATAGGATGTCTCGCGAGCGCTGTTTGCACTTAACAATACCTTGATTTCTTTATTTTGATGAGAGTTCATCTCTGTGGTGCCAATACTTCAGCAGAGCATTTGGTACATCTTCTTTGCTTTTGCCCATCAATTCTGGATTATTGAGCTTAAGGCTTGAATAACTGGATGAAAAGTGATGGTTTTACATGAGATTGTTTTGCGGTTGGTGGAGACGTGCGGCGAGGAGACCCTCTCTCACCTATTCTTTTCATAGTCTGATTCAGGTGGGTATTTACTACCATCAACGGGTATTTCCTACGGTAGCAAATACGCATTGGGTATTTTCTACCGTAGTAAATACCCACCAATGAGTATTTGCTACCATAAGTGAGTATTTGCTACTAGTAGCAAATACTCACTGTGAGTATTTGCTACAAAAAAGTGAGTATTTGCTACACGTAGCAAATACTCAAAGTGGGTAATTGCTACTAGAAATGGGTATTTGCGACTGGTAGCAAATATCCGTTACCAGAATTGTTACTAGTAGCAGATTAAAAAAATGTCAGAGTTTTCAGAAAGTAAGATCTGCTCAAATCGAGAGTTTTATGCTTCGCACCCTCAATTTTAAATAAACACCGAAGGGTATAAAAGCATTTTCTGTAGTGTCAACGGACGAAAACGATACGAAAACGATAATTGTGGACGCAAATCTTTTTGAAACGGAGCAAAACAGCTCCGTTTTCGTTTGAAAACGGATTAGTGTGGATTAGTGTGGGGCCTTAGACCCTTTCGAGGTGCCCGATTTTCGTACATTTTTATTTCTTTCGTGAAAATGAAGCTAGATATCACAAATAGAAAGAAAGAAAGCAGACAAGCGCCTGTATTTCATTGCACTATTGAAAAGGGCTCGTGTTTCCCTTAACGACATTGTGAATCTCTATTGTACAACAATTAGACCTGTACTAGAATACTGCGCTCCGGTCTTTCATCACGCACTACCGGCTTATCTAAATGAGGATATTAAAAGAATTCAGAAAAGAGTGCTTTCTATAATCTTACCTGACATGTCATATCGAGAATGCCTCGACCGCCTAGGCCTGCAAAAACTATATGGTAGACGAAACGAACTATGTCGACAATTGTTTGATTCCATTGCTACCAATCCCGGTCATAAGTTATACCCTCTGTTGCCAGCAAAGAAACAATCTCGCTATATAATCTAAGGCGTCGAAAGACGTAATTTGCCACGTTCCCATACGGAACGTTTTACACGCTCTTTCGTTTATGCTATTTCCCAGGGTTGTTTATAAAACCCGGCCCTTGAAGTTTTTAAAGATGTTGACTTTATTGTAAGATTTTCATACATATTTTTAGCTTAACTAAATAAGGTATTTACATTCATATATTTGTAATTAGTTTTATATTTTAACCAATTTTACTTGTAAAATACGCAATTCAGCTTTTTTTTCGTTTTTTTTTCAGTTATACAATAGACGATTTATCTCATCTGTCATAAAAATAACACAAGCTCGGATTAACCTAATTTTAGGTATGGTGTGTAGGGGTAAAAAAAAAACCAAGACCGAAAAGAAAACAAAAGAACAAAACACTTCAGACTATTTTGCAAGAAGCGGCAAAAACTTTAAATAGCGCAGAATTGATAAATAAAATAACCTTTTAAAGGAAAGCCTACAAAATGACACTGCAAGTTATTAAGACATTTATATACATGCCACTGCGTTGGAAGTAGGACGACATAGTAACAATGACGATGATGATGATGATGGTGACAATGAAGATGATAATGTTGTAACAATATTCGTATAACACCCACACGCGAAAAAGATTACAACATTTAGTATTTAACTTTTTTCGATTTGTCCGGGCTTTTATGAAAGAAGTGATAAAACATGAAAGGAAACAACATAGCTGTCATTGAAAATCACCCAACTGATTATACTAAAGTGATCATTAGCGTTAAGAGTACGAGTATCCGAACCGCATAGGGACACATTAGCGTATAATACTGCCACTGTTTTCCGGGGTCCAGGAAATTAAATAACAGTAATTACTACGACTATCAAGCCATAATACGAGTGAATATATGAAAGAACATATATTTGAACTGCGGAGAAAGATATGAATAAATGACTGATCATCGCGGTTTTACACAACTTAAGCAGTTGTGAAATAATTAAATCCTGAAAAATTAAAACTGCGATGATCAGTCATTTATTCAAAACCATAATATTCCCGTAAATTTGTTAAAATGTTCACCTGATGCCTTCTTCAATGAAAGTCTAAAAGTTATGGTTATGGAAGTTCAGTCAACCAATATCTGACGAACTAAAATGTTTGAGCATCAGGTAAATGTGCAGAGACCCTTCGACCCTTCGCGCCGCGCAACAATGTACAGAGTATATTCTTCACTGTTTTTGATCGCAATGAATTGACAACGCTCGACACATACACCCAACTAACTCTCCAAAATATAACTTTTACTACTGTCAGATATTCTGTAACTTTTTTTGGTGAGATAACGGTTTTTTTAATTTTTTTTAAATACTTTTGCGACTCTTTGCACCATCTGTTCGAGGACATACTTGGGTATCATGATCAAACCACGTAAAACAAAGTAAAAAATGCACTATACACATTATGTTTACTTTCCGAAGCTTTTAAAAAATCGCGTAGAATAAACTTGCTGTTTACTTTCTAAAAACAATTACCATCATTTCAAGAATCTGTGTCTCTTGCCTGTCCTTGCCTTAGTAGAATGAATGAGACGGCCGAAAATGAAACAGACCTTTCTCTCAAAGCAGGAGATAATGGTGCCATATCTTCTAGCGCAACACACCCTAATGACGCTTCAACATACACAAATGGCATGGCCCCTCTCGCAAGAAAAGGAGTTCCAAGACATGTAAGAAGTGTGGGCGAAGTGTCCAAAATCTCAGTCGTCATCTCGAGGAAGTTCATGGGATGTCTAAAATGAAGCGCGAACTTCATACTTATATGACTGGAGAGAAGAAAACACCTAAACGAAGATTAAAGGAAGATGCTACATGAAAAGAATTTGGCCTCACAACAGGAAATGACCATGCAGAAAAAGAGATCAAATGCAAACAGCGATTAACAGACAAAGTCCGCAGAGAAGTGCGCCGAATGAAGCAAGTTTTTGGAGCGACGCAAGTAGAAACTTGTCTGGGAAAGAATATAGGAGACTGAAAAGAGAATAGGCCATTTCCGAATTACCTTTAGACTCTTCCTCAAAGCGAGTGTTGGTGCTCATCCTTTCAAATGAAAATGAGATTTCTTTGACAAGTAAATCAAACTCATTTTCATATGAAAGGATGAGCACCAAGACTCGCTTTGAGGAAGAGGCTAAAGGTAATTCGGAAATGGCCTATTGTAGTGCTATAGTTAATAATAGTTTGTGTTTTGCTTGAAAATATAGCTTCCGGCGCGGTCAGTTGCGTTTTTAAGACTAATCAAGATTTCTTCATGGATCGTTAGTTGAATTTATAATTTATAATGTCCTTCACCTAGGGGGTGATCCGTTGAACGTTTGCCAAGAAGTGCGTCTGGTGAAAAATGAAAGGACCTTAGATTAGTTTAGTTGATTGCGACTAATGATATCAAAGGCAGTTTTGCCATTAGTTATGTTCTTTGAGGATGGAAACGATTTTATTCCTATACATTCATGATTGAAATTATTTTCCAGTTTAGACTTAGACCATAGAAGTGTTCAATATATAAGAACATCCCAGGAATAAAGATATTTGAGTTCATGAATCTTTTTTAGTGTTATTGAATATAACTTAATATTTCTCTTTACGATTAATTTTTGTTTAAGTTTATGTTTTTGTTTTTTTTTATCATATTTGCTTTTTGTCCTTAGTTTATTTATGTCATCTCAGCGTTATGATCACTTGATTACCTGCATACATGAACTAGTGCTTAGGAAAGACTATGAACAAGCAACAACGCACAAATTCCATTACATTTTGGGAAGCTGGAAAGCTTACAGCTGGGAAGGAGCGTGTTTTCCTATCAGTTAAAAGCAATAATTAAGTAGAAGTTGTAATGCTTTTGACTGTTATGCGAATTTATTTCATTTTAAATCAAGTTATTCTTTTGAGTGAATGCGAGAAATGCCAGTTTTAAGCAAGGAGCCGCCCTGATCAAGGGAGCGAGCGGAGACTAAATGCGGCATGTAAAAACTGGGGATGACTCAGATGCTCTTTCTCCGCCCTAAATATTCACGCATTCCGTTTCATTCACTCAGCTGAATGATGTGGCAAATGATGTGGCAAACATCAGCTGGATGATGTGGCAAACAAAAACATACCGCACGAAGTCTAGTCAGGTACATAAAGCTTATGTCTTTCAAAAAAAATTGAACGTCTTTGGAATGACATTTCTTTAGATGACGCGCAAACAATGCACCTATAATTTGTCATCCTATGGGGGAGGGACGCCGGGCATGGGAGGGGACTTTGTAAAGGGCCCAGCCGAAGTTCTTAATTTCCCCCTCCTAGGTGGGGACATACAACAATCAAAGTTATGGATATCCCCCCTTAGAGGGGCAGCACACTTAGAAATGAGAAGCCACATCGAAATTCACATCACAAATTTACATTCCTTACATAAAGCTATGCTCACCTATGACTAAAACTAGTAATTTGCAGTTTAAAACAACAATTCGAAGAGGACAGATATATTTACTTAACGAAACCTGTAGAGTCTGCTCGCTCCTACACGCGCGCGCCAACTAAATTAACAGCAGTTCACTTGCGTCTAGAACGCCTATTTTTCATAAAGGCCCTGGCAAACGAGGACGCATTGTTGCGGACACATTGTTGCTCATGATGTTTCTTGGCCTGTGCAAACTGGGAAACTTTTGTTGCGGATGCAAAATGTTTCTGAACAAAATCAGAAACAATTTTTGTGTCCAGGACACAAAATTTGTGTCCGCAACAAATGTTGCGTGCGCGGGCAAACGGGGAAACATTTGTGTCGGCAACAATGTGTCCGCAACAATGTGTCCTCGTTTGCCAGGGCTTTAAAGAAAAGGTCATTGTCATTTAATCCATTTCATTTAGTTGGCGCGCGCGTGTAGGAGAGTTAACGGCTTATTGGAGCACGCGCGCGCACATAGATGTTTTATTTGAAACTTGTAAAAATAGTATGACGCGTGCAGGGCAAATGTACCTTACCCTGATGAAGACTCTTGAACGAAGTCCAAATATAGGTGTGTAAAAAAGATTATTGTTTGTCTTCATTTGTGATGACTTATCTACATATATAAATATATATAAATGTGGTAGAGTCGACAAATAGAGTCTATAAATATATATATATTTAAAATTGTTCTTTTTAAGTATCCAGAATATATATATATATATATATATATATATATATTCTGGATACTTAAAAAGAACAATTTTAAATATATATATATTTATAGACTCTATTTGTCGACTCTACCACATTTATATATATTTATATATGTAGATAAGTCATCACAAATGAAGACAAACAATAATCTTTTTTACACACCTATATTTGGACTTCGTTCAAGAGTCTTCATCAGGGTAAGGTACATTTGCCCTGCACGCGTCATACTATTTTTACAAGTTTCAAATAAAACATCTATGTGCGCGCGCGTGCTCCAATAAGCCGTTAACTCTCCTACACGCGCGCGCCAACTAAATGAAATGGATTAAATGACAATGACCTTTTCTTTAAAGCCCTGGCAAACGAGGACACATTGTTGCGGACACATTGTTGCCGACACAAATGTTTCCCCGTTTGCCCGCGCACGCAACATTTGTTGCGGACACAAATTTTGTGTCCTGGACACAAAAATTGTTTCTGATTTTGTTCAGAAACATTTTGCATCCGCAACAAAAGTTTCCCAGTTTGCACAGGCCAAGAAACATCATGAGCAACAATGTGTCCGCAACAATGCGTCCTCGTTTGCCAGGGCCTTTATGAAAAATAGGCGTTCTAGACGCAAGTGAACTGCTGTTAATTTAGTTGGCGCGCGCGTGTAGGAGCGAGCAGACTCTACAGGTTTCGTTAAGTAAATATATCTGTCCTCTTCGAATTGTTGTTTTAAACTGCAAATTACTAGTTTTAGTCATAGGTGAGCATAGCTTTATGTAAGGAATGTAAATTTGTGATGTGAATTTCGATGTGGCTTCTCATTTCTAAGTGTGCTGCCCCTCTAAGGGGGGATATCCATAACTTTGATTGTTGTATGTCCCCACCTAGGAGGGGGAAATTAAGAACTTCGGCTGGGCCCTTTACAAAGTCCCCTCCCATGCCCGGCGTCCCTCCCCCATAGGATGACAAATTATAGGTGCATTGTTTGCGCGTCATCTAAAGAAATGTCATTCCAAAGACGTTCAATTTTTTTTGAAAGACATAAGCTTTATGTACCTGACTAGACTTCGTGCGGTATGTTTTTGTTTGCCACATCATCCAGCTGATGTTTGCCACATCATTTGCCACATCATTCAGCTGAGTGAATGAAACGGAATGCGTGAATATTTAGGGCGGAGAAAGAGCATCTGAGTCATCCCCAGTTTTTACATGCCGCATTTAGTCTCCGCTCGCTCCCTTGATCAGGGCGGCTCCTTGCTTAAAACTGGCATTTCTCGCATTCACTCAAAAGAATAACTTGATTTAAAATGAAATAAATTCGCATAACAGTCAAAAGCATTACAACTTCTACTTAATTATTGCTTTTAACTGATAGGAAAACACGCTCCTTCCCAGCTGTAAGCTTTCCAGCTTCCCAAAATGTAATGGAATTTGTGCGTTGTTGCTTGTTCATAGTCTTTCCTAAGCACTAGTTCATGTATGCAGGTAATCAAGTGATCATAACGCTGAGATGACATAAATAAACTAAGGACAAAAAGCAAATATGATAAAAAAAAACAAAAACATAAACTTAAACAAAAATTAATCGTAAAGAGAAATATTAAGTTATATTCAATAACACTAAAAAAGATTCATGAACTCAAATATCTTTATTCCTGGGATGTTCTTATATATTGAACACTTCTATGGTCTAAGTCTAAACTGGAAAATAATTTCAATCATGAATGTATAGGAATAAAATCGTTTCCATCCTCAAAGAACATAACTAATGGCAAAACTGCCTTTGATATCATTAGTCGCAATCAACTAAACTAATCTAAGGTCCTTTCATTTTTCACCAGACGCACTTCTTGGCAAACGTTCAACGGATCACCCCCTAGGTGAAGGACATTATAAATTATAAATTCAACTAACGATCCATGAAGAAATCTTGATTAGTCTTAAAAACGCAACTGACCGCGCCGGAAGCTATATTTTCAAGCAAAACACAAACTATTATTAACTATAGCACTACAATAGGCCATTTCCGAATTACCTTTAGCCTCTTCCTCAAAGCGAGTCTTGGTGCTCATCCTTTCATATGAAAATGAGTTTGATTTACTTGTCAAAGAAATCTCATTTTCATTTGAAAGGATGAGCACCAACACTCGCTTTGAGGAAGAGTCTAAAGGTAATTCGGAAATGGCCTATTCTCTTTTCAGTCTCCTATATTCTTTCCCAGACAAGTTTCTACTTGCGTCGCTCCAAAAACTTGCTTCATTCGGCGCACTTCTCTGCGGACTTTGTCTGTTAATCGCTGTTTGCATTTGATCTCTTTTTCTGCATGGTCATTTCCTGTTGTGAGGCCAAATTCTTTTCATGTAGCATCTTCCTTTAATCTTCGTTTAGGTGTTTTCTTCTCTCCAGTCATATAAGTATGAAGTTCGCGCTTCATTTTAGACATCCCATGAACTTCCTCGAGATGACGACTGAGATTTTGGACACTTCGCCCACACTTCTTACATGTCTTGGAACTCCTTTTCTTGCGAGAGGGGCCATGCCATTTGTGTATGTTGAAGCGTCATTAGGGTGTGTTGCGCTAGAAGATATGGCACCATTATCTCCTGCTTTGAGAGAAAGGTCTGTTTCATTTTCGGCCGTCTCATTCATTCTACTAAGGCAAGGACAGGCAAGAGACACAGATTCTTGAAATGATGGTAATTGTTTTTAGAAAGTAAACAGCAAGTTTATTCTACGCGATTTTTTAAAAGCTTCGGAAAGTAAACATAATGTGTATAGTGCATTTTTTACTTTGTTTTACGTGGTTTGATCATGATACCCAAGTATGTCCTCGAACAGATGGTGCAAAGAGTCGCAAAAGTATTTAAAAAAAATTAAAAAAACCGTTATCTCACCAAAAAAAGTTACAGAATATCTGACAGTAGTAAAAGTTATATTTTGGAGAGTTAGTTGGGTGTATGTGTCGAGCGTTGTCAATTCATTGCGATCAAAAACAGTGAAGAATATACTCTGTACATTGTTGCGCGGCGCGAAGGGTCGAAGGGTCTCTGCACATTTACCTGATGCTCAAACATTTTAGTTCGTCAGATATTGGTTGACTGAACTTCCATAACCATAACTTTTAGACTTTCATTGAAGAAGGCATCAGGTGAACATTTTAACAAATTTACGGGAATATTATGGTTTTGAATAAATGACTGATCATCGCAGTTTTAATTTTTCAGGATTTAATTATTTCACAACTGCTTAAGTTGTGTAAAACCGCGATGATCAGTCATTTATTCATATCTTTCTCCGCAGTTCAAATATATGTTCTTTCATATATTCACTCGTATTATGGCTTGATAGTCGTAGTAATTACTGTTATTTAATTTCCTGGACCCCGGAAAACAGTGGCAGTATTATACGCTAATGTGTCCCTATGCGGTTCGGATACTCGTACTCTTAACGCTAATGATCACTTTAGTATAATCAGTTGGGTGATTTTCAATGACAGCTATGTTGTTTCCTTTCATGTTTTATCACTTCTTTCATAAAAGCCCGGACAAATCGAAAAAAGTTAAATACTAAATGTTGTAATCTTTTTCGCGTGTGGGTGTTATACGAATATTGTTACAACATTATCATCTTCATTGTCACCATCATCATCATCATCGTCATTGTTACTATGTCGTCCTACTTCCAACGCAGTGGCATGTATATAAATGTCTTAATAACTTGCAGTGTCATTTTGTAGGCTTTCCTTTAAAAGGTTATTTTATTTATCAATTCTGCGCTATTTAAAGTTTTTGCCGCTTCTTGCAAAATAGTCTGAAGTGTTTTGTTCTTTTGTTTTCTTTTCGGTCTTGGTTTTTTTTTTACCCCTACACACCATACCTAAAATTAGGTTAATCCGAGCTTGTGTTATTTTTATGACAGATGAGATAAATCGTCTATTGTATAACTGAAAAAAAAACGAAAAAAAAGCTGAATTGCGTATTTTACAAGTAAAATTGGTTAAAATATAAAACTAATTACAAATATATGAATGTAAATACCTTATTTAGTTAAGCTAAAAATATGTATGAAAATCTTACAATAAAGTCAACATCTTTAAAAACTTCAAGGGCCGGGTTTTATAAACAACCCTGGGAAATAGCATAAACGAAAGAGCGTGTAAAACGTTCCGTATGGGAACGTGGCAAATTACGTCTTTCGACGCCTTAGATTATATAGCGAGATTGTTTCTTTGCTGGCAACAGAGGGTATAACTTATGACCGGGATTGGTAGCAATGGAATCAAACAATTGTCGACATAGTTCGTTTCGTCTACCATATAGTTTTTGCAGGCCTAGGCGGTCGAGGCATTCTCGATATGACATGTCAGGTAAGATTATAGAAAGCACTCTTTTCTGAATTCTTTTAATATCCTCATTTAGATAAGCCGGTAGTGCGTGATGAAAGACCGGAGCGCAGTATTCTAGTACAGGTCTAATTGTTGTACAATAGAGATTCACAATGTCGTTAAGGGAAACACGAGCCCTTTTCAATAGTGCAATGAAATACAGGCGCTTGTCTGCTTTCTTTCTTTCTATTTGTGATATCTAGCTTCATTTTCACGAAAGAAATAAAAATGTACGAAAATCGGGCACCTCGAAAGGGTCTAAGGCCCCACACTAATCCACACTAATCCGTTTTCAAACGAAAACGGAGCTGTTTTGCTCCGTTTCAAAAAGATTTGCGTCCACAATTATCGTTTTCGTATCGTTTTCGTCCGTTGACACTACAGAAAATGCTTTTATACCCTTCGGTGTTTATTTAAAATTGAGGGTGCGAAGCATAAAACTCTCGATTTGAGCAGATCTTACTTTCTGAAAACTCTGACATTTTTTTAATCTGCTACTAGTAACAATTCTGGTAACGGATATTTGCTACCAGTCGCAAATACCCATTTCTAGTAGCAATTACCCACTTTGAGTATTTGCTACGTGTAGCAAATACTCACTTTTTTGTAGCAAATACTCACAGTGAGTATTTGCTACTAGTAGCAAATACTCACTTATGGTAGCAAATACTCATTGGTGGGTATTTACTACGGTAGAAAATACCCAATGCGTATTTGCTACCGTAGGAAATACCCGTTGATGGTAGTAAATACCCACCTGAATCAGACTATGAAAAGAATAGGTGAGAGAGGGTCTCCTCGCCGCACGTCTCCACCAACCGCAAAACAATCTCATGTAAAACCATCACTTTTCATCCAGTTATTCAAGCCTTAAGCTCAATAATCCAGAATTGATGGGCAAAAGCAAAGAAGATGTACCAAATGCTCTGCTGAAGTATTGGCACCACAGAGATGAACTCTCATCAAAATAAAGAAATCAAGGTATTGTTAAGTGCAAACAGCGCTCGCGAGACATCCTATTCTGGCCTGGCATGTCTTTTCAAATTAGAGATAAGGTGACCAAGTGTTCCATATGCAGCCAATTCGAGAGACCGCAACCCAAAGAACCAATGGTGATTCAAGAGCTACCAGGCTGACTATGATGAGAAGTGACCTGTTCGAATTCAATGGTGCACATTAGCTGCCGAGTGCGATTGCAACTCCAAATGGATAGAAATTGCCAAACTGGACAGTAACATTGTCACCTGTCACTTGAATAGCCAGTTTGCAAAATATGGTATATGTAAAAAAATATGTAAAAAAAAATACCTCTTAGTCGGCGCGTCGAGTATGTTATGGATCGTGGGTGAGTCAGTCAGTCAGTCAGTCAGTCAGT
>Ga0126343_10001304_pt1 | contig 11484 bp, 6 predicted proteins | sample Cyp2metagenome_FD_92531 | JGI IMG/M metagenome (GOLD analysis project Ga0126343, IMG submission 92531) | Coral microbial communities from Lord Howe Island, Old Settlement Bay, Australia - Cyphastrea 2 metagenome | ecosystem: Host-associated > Invertebrates > Cnidaria > Coral ... | reverse complement strand
AGTCTTTGTGGTTGTGTTGGTAGAAACTACCACTCCATCCTTACTCCACTCCAGGCTGGGCACGGGGGACCCCCGGGCAGCACACTGCAGCGTAACCTTGTCATTGGCCTTTGTTACGGTGACGACAGAAGGTGGTGCAATGGTAATAACAGGAGCAACTGATATTGGGGTGATCATAACGGAAAAGAAAGAAAACTGAGAAACAAATTTTAAGTCTGCGGTGAATGAAAGTTTGGTGACGCATTTCAAACGAAGATAATATAAACGATTATATAATTAGAAATAACGTGTCATTTTTGATATCATTATATAGCTCAGGCCAGATCTGACTAGTTTCATAATAGTTTAGAGTAAACGATATTCTTTGCAAGTGCTAACTACAACACACAGAGAACTGTCAAAAAAAATATGTATAAACACAACATTAACTGTAATCGGTATGTCAAGATTTCACGGTAACGTCGTTTCGTAGCATCAATTTCCATTCTCCCGCCATTTTCAAACAAATTAACTAGCCACTCTTAGCTTTAAGTTGATTTTAAAACTGAGAAAAACTTCATTAGTTCTACATGCTGGGAAAAATGAAGTCAAAGCCCTCTTTTGCGGGCGCACAGACTGTGTTGGAGTGCAAAACGGAAAAATGTTCGGTCTCAGGTCATTTGTCGTCTTTTGGAGCGACAACCGACGCTGAAGAAAGTGCTGTCGCTGCCTCTCACTTGAAGTATACAGCTCACATAAAAAGGTTTGGAAATCAATTGAAAAAAATTGAAGTTATGCAAAGTTTAAACAAGCACAACTTGCTTAAAAACAGTCAAATATGGTTCTTAACATTTTCTCCACTTACGAACTGGGTTTACGACGAGCACAATCAACGCATAGACATGGCCTAAGTGGTTTTCTCCGCGGCACATGTAAGGTCCTTTGTCTTTTTGCCGAGTATCCTTGATCACCAAATCTTTTCCAGTCAGCACGTGACGGTCAACAGGTAACGGTCGGAATGAACGAGTCCATCCTATCCTTGGTTGTGGATAAGCGAAGATTTTGCAGGACAAGGTCGTCTCCCAGGTCTCGTACCCCATGTGGTAGATCTCAGGTGCTTGAACAAATCTCGGAGGAACTGTGAGAAATGGTAAAATCGTTTTGAAGCAGAAATCAGTCAAAAGCTCGACAATTTAGCAGTCTTTAACTAGTCGATCAAAGTATTGCTGGCCCAGGATGTGAAACTGTTGACGTTAAGGCTAAAGAAAGCAAGTTTTTTTCTAATAGAGCGGTTTTCAATTGAGGTTCGTAAAACTAAACCCAAACCCCAATAACCTTGTGTGGAAGCTTTTTACTCTTGGAAAACTTATTGTGCCCTTGAAGTGGATTAGAGTGGTTTTCAATTGAGTGTCGAAAGTAATGAGGCAGTTATTTTGGCTTTGGTTTTTTTTGGTGTTAATACTGTCGAGATTTGCTAAGTAGTCAATTCATAATTCTTCTTAAGAGTTCTTTTAAATTTGGACTTCTCAGTAAAAATATTGTTTGATTTTAACAGCATTAACTTTTAAAGAACAATTCATTTTTATTCAAAATTAGTCTTCTTTACCTTCAACTACAACATTGATTGTGGTAGAGTCAAAACCCAAAAAGTTCCTGGCCTCGCATTTGTACAAGCCTCGATCACCGAATTGAATACTGGGAAATGTCAACACTCCTGTCGCTGTGTTATAGAGGCTACTGTCAACCTTTTGATCGTTCTTGTACCAAGTGATCTCTGGCAGAGGATAGCCTTTGGAGGAGCACGGAAAGGAGACATTGCTTCCTTCTTTTGTCGTAAAGCTGGATGGAAGTCCTTTTCTGATCTTTGGAACATCTAGAGAGTAGATAATGGAAGAAACGAGTTAAACCTGCAGGACTTGTACTGGCCTTGCCTTGGTAGTGTGACTGGATGGTTCATTCATTACGTCAATTGAACACGACCTTTGGACTACAGACGCCCACAGGTTTCCCTATAGTAGCGTAAAAGCGTGTGCGACAGTGCCGGAAGCTATTATGTGTTTAGAGTTGCTTACTTACTAATGTTCAGTGCTACAGTAATAAAAGGCCCATGAAAAGTCGCTCTCCAGCCATGCTAACAAACAACAAAGGCTATTACTACAAACCACGAAGAATAAACACATCTAACATAAAATTATAATAGTTTCCCCTCTTTTGGCTTTTCCACGTTCAAAATGGTTTATTTTATTTTTATTTTTGGTGCGAGACAATTTGAAAATACGCTCGTTGCTGCATTGTCGAAGATCAGTCGTTCGAAACCAGAGTCCCCGAATTGGACAATCTCTTGAACAAAACTGCACTACTATGTAGGTGCACGAGCCAGGATACTCCACGTCACTTACATGATGCGACAAGAGGACATGTCCACTATTTGGAAGTGCATCATTTGAAGTACACAGGGGAAACATTGGAATCCAATCAAAAAGCGTTGTACCTGTAAAAACAGTGAAATAATCAAGTCTTACCTATATCTTCGATCAGTTTTGACGTGTTCCCGGCCAACGCTTTTCCAGGCCTGCCGCGTGGTCCTTGCCGGCCTCTCTCTCCTGGGGGACCCCTCTTACCTGATTTTCCTATGAACCCTGGGCGACCACGCCGCCCCCGAAGACCTTCCGGGCCCTGTGGCCCACGAGCACCTTAAACCATAACAAAAGAACGATCAGTCAGCGGCATGATATCGTTATCAATTTATGATGTGTATGCACACTGTTTCCCCCAACCCCCCAACCCCCCAACCCCCACCCCCGTAACTCGAGTTATGGATGCACGCGGGAAGTTTGGAGAGCACGAAAAAAGGTCAAAAATACTCATTGAATATGTAGATAAACAAAGTCAAAATACTCAAGTTTAGGTAACCATCTTGACTCGGCAAAAGTCAAAGGGTCGAAGTAGAGTTTGGATTGTTCCGAATAATCCTTCCCATTGCCGAATTTAAACAAAAGAAAGTCACACTAAACGCGACGAAAATTTTGCAGCTGAAATGAAACTGCATGCACTTCATCTATTGAGCACGACTGTGCGTACATTTAACAAATAGATCTCATGTTGCCGCGCGTCTGTTCAGTAATAGACCACAGATGACTTCAAAAAAATGGTAACAAAAAAGTGGCACACGAGGCAATAGCCTGATTGTAAGAAGTGATGTTTTGATGTTTTGCACTCCCGATATCAATCAGTGTGTCAACAATTATTTTGAGACTGGGAAAAGTTGATTTTATTAAATGAATCAATCTCATAAACGTTTTGTTTAATTTATTTGGTTTGTTAAATTCGGCTTGCCAAGACCAATTTTGTGTTTGATTTAGTCTCGCTCGATTGCGGACTGCAGCTCGATAATTTTTTTCTGAGCCATTTTCAACCAAGGAAACGGCTTTATTTTTCTTTTAGCTGATAGACTATGCTTCTCGTACCCGTTCAATGCCTTGACAATACTTTTTTGTTCTTCTCTTTTGCCCAATCATGTAAAATATTATCTAAATTCTCAAAACTTTCCGCATTTAAACACAGAGGGAAAAAAAATCTTTTTAATGATGGCGTCAATCGTGCATCTGTCCTCTAATAGATCATAGGTGAGAACCAATCAGAATGCGGGAATAACTTGAGTTACTGTATAAAAAGATTTTGTTTATGATGAAATCGAGCCTAGGCTAAATAGCATTTAGGTACCGGACTAGTGCGTGCGCTATGTTATGACATTGTTTAAGAAGCATTGCGTTTTAGCACTGTTTCGTTCTCAAATGGAACAAAATGGTCGCCAGTGAGTGTCATGACTCACCTCTCATACAGATAACGTCTTGATCTGTGCCATTAATAATCTTCGTTGTGACCTAGATAAACAAAACAGAATTACTAAGACATCTATAGCAAAATTAAACTGAAGTAAGGGTAAGGCTTAAATTCATCTCTATTTAGAATAATTTGGCATATGATCAGTGATTTACCAGGCATGTTCCCACTAAATTGATCTTTTTTTTTTAGTTCTCGACTGAGTGATGAAATCATACTCCACTGGGCAAACAGACTCACAGCTCCACTGAGGTTCGCCTACAACTCTGACAACTGATCAGACTGTACACGCACTAACTAGACGGGTCTATCTAGTGTTATAGCATGATGAGACTCGTTCACCTAGAGTTGACGATTTAATCTTTACACTATCATATTAGATAAAATGATTAGGAATTAAACAAATTTATACATAAGATATATTTCAGCTAGGCCTACCTTGGCAGAGGCTCCCAGTCCAAATAACTGGACACAAGCATTGTGGCAACTGCTACACTGAGCTTTTCGATCGTCCAGGGTATTCAACAGACCTTCCAGCACGGTGGGTTTCATCTCGGTATTCCCCGGGTTCAGGTTGATATTCTCTCAGCGAGTCACTCTTACACTGGAAAACTTGCTCTTCTAATACTCTTACTTTACGAATGAGGTATCCGATGGAAACAAGACTGAAAAAAATATGCACAATCACGGCAACAGTCAAGACAGTGTTACCTCGAGATTTTACGGTCTCCATCGTCAGCTGAAGATGTTCGCTGATTAACTGAACGTCCAGTCTTCTGTGGCTTATATAAAATCGAGATTAAGTCAGACAGGAATTAGTTTGTCTCGTTTGGACGTGCCTGGTAAATGATCTTGGCACTGAAGCAGATTTCATCATGTTTCAAACCATTACTGCATGTATTTGTGACCAAATAGCTTCCCTTATCTGATTTGATAGATGAAGTAGTTATAGCTCGTTAAAACACTCGGGGCCTAGCTAAAAGTAACAACGAAATAACCAAAGCAATAAAATTACTAAAAGATTGGAAATTTCCATTTCAAGCTTTGACTTACATCATCATTTCCTTCTGCCGAGAGTGGCAATGTAACCTTTTGTCATCGAATATCTCATCTTAAGGTAACAGGCCTAACGTCAAGTGCGGAAGTAGCGTTTTGTAGTTCAGATCTTATTGGTTAATAATGCACTTGATTTATGAAGCAAAAACCAGAGTCAAATCGAAAAAAATCAAAAGCAGTAGGAACATAATGTCATAAAAAGACAATAACTCGATCTCTTACCTGGGTCGTGGTTTTGAGGTAAACAGGGACGGTATGTTTATACTGAAAGCACCAATGGTATGCAGCTTGTGTTCCTGTGTAGCTGAGCGGTTAAATCGTGACATACACTAAGGAACTTACAAGAGACCCAAGGGCTCGTATTGCGCGTGCTCGGTATCGTAAGTTTCTGACCCAGTTGGCATCATGATGTTGTTAATCAGTTATAGCCAGTCTTAAAATATTCTCACTGAGCTGATAAAAGTTCCGCTTCAGTTGCACTTAAATGTCATTGAAACGAAATCTTTATATCGTTTTCCGTCGTAGTTAAGTACCTTAAATAAAATGGAAATAGAAAAGCCGGTTTATACTTCTAAGGAAATTTAAGAAATGGAAACTAGCATTTCGTATTTTTTCTCGCGGTTTTCTTTCGCGTCGCGATGGACTAAATGAAAGAGGGACTACTCATAGTCTAGGTCATGAATTGAATACGGGTCAACTCTCTGTGCAGTCTATATCCAAGTAAAACCGAACGATTGTCTTCTCTCTGCACTGTTGGTAGTTATTTGTATCAACCTTTTAAGTTTATACACCTTGGAGGAGAGAGAAGGCGCTTTTGCACGAGTGAGCTGTTGTACTGTTGTCGTTCAGTGGGATAACACCTTGTGTGAGCTGTGCATTACTTATTAGGGAACGCTGATTGAGATGTTTTGGTCACTGAAATAGTGTCTGAGTCCGCCTGGTTAGGGGTTTCGTAGATTTACTTTGGTTCTAAAATTTATTTTAATACTTATCATAGAAAATGACTGACAAATATTGTTCAGTAAACAGTAGAGGAGTAATTTTAAATACTCGGACCAATAACGGATATTCATGGTAAACTATTTCACTTCATACATAGCTGGATCACCTCAAGTAGTTATTCTCACGATTTGCTGTTTGTTGCGTACTTGTGGTTTCAAGTCACGTCTAACTAATACAAACTAAACAGAAACAGCTAGTATTTCAGTTACTTTATCTTTGTCACGATATTAAGCCTATTAGCTCAGTAACAAACTTCTGTGCTGGGTTCACTTTCTTGTTGGCTAAGTACTTCTATTCCGCTTTCTTTTCTTTTTGTTCTTCCATTAGGACAGTTCAGCCTCGAGTCTAAAAACTCTCTTATATTTTTGTCATTGAAATGTTAAGTTGATTGTGTTGTTTCTTAACTAACACTCAGGAGGCCGTTCAGGTTGATTAGTCTCCGAGTAGTTATTTTTTTTGCCTCGGGGTAGCTTTAATTTTGAAGACAAACATTTGATTCGCTTGGGAAGCAAACCTCCGGCTTTCACTTTTAGCTGAGTTCTTCATCCACAACGAGATATAAGATACAGATATAATAACAAGAAAACTAAAAGAAGTTCTATCCCTGGGTGGAAACTAATTTTAGGATTCAGAGTAAGAAAAAATTTCCAGACGTTTCAAAGCAATTCCTTTCAGTGGCTATGACAACTGATCTCTGGAGATCAAATGAAGACTTTCAATTTGTTTTGAGATATTTATGCCTGTGACTTGAAGTTATTTTAACGCTGCCTCATATTTAACGATTGGCTGAGTTTCAAGTGAATGTTAACAGTCTTTTAGACTCACGGCGTTAGCATTTTACATTATTTTGCGTAATTACATAACGTGACAAAACCGATATGGCAACATCTTGGCATTGTTGCGTAACCGGACATAACAAGTAAGGAGACTCTTGTACAGTTCCTTCCTGCTTCAGGAAGGAAATTTCTTGCAGAAGGACCTCTGACGTCTGCATGCAGGCTACAATGACTATTTATATAGCTGCATTAGATACCAAAAAGCCTTACCTGTACTTGAGTCAACAGAATTGTCGCCATTCTTTATAGTTTTCACACGACAAGCCACCGTTCCTGTTATATTCGATCTGTTCAACAAGCGGAGTGTTTTCATTTTCCCCATAAAGTGAAGCAGCATGTCACTGAGTACCACAGCACAGTCGTATGACCTTGGTAACGCCAGTACAGTCGTGAAGAGACCAACACCAAGATCACAATCAACTTCTTACCGCAAGATCGCGATCATCTTGTCGGTTGTTTCATTTGTTCTACTGATCATTTCAGTTGTATTTATCACATTGTATGTCCTGAAGGTTACGTCTCAAAAAAGTGACGACGAGCAGGCTACAGCGAAGCCTAGTACAGGTGAGGTGATTCAGCCTATAATAAATGGGCCGAGTTAAATCTGAACTGGGATTTCTTCGATGAAAAGGATAGAAAACATTTACTCAGAATTCTAGTCAGTTGAATGGCCAAAAGCTGTCGTTATAATTTTCATGGCACACTGATCACAATGTATCAGGACTACAAATTAATATGACCTTCTGTAATTGTTAACCACGGGAATTTCCCGGGTTGTACAATAGACATTTAAAAGTTGCTTGATGCGAATACGGCCAATTGTTTTTATTATCGCATGGTGTTTGTGTTTCTGCTTAAGAGCCTTCCATCTCCGCCGTTCGGGGAGTGGAGAGGGATTGTAAACCGAGCGATCATACATCTACCATACAAGGAGTTTATTTTCAAGGAGTTTATTAAGTAAACCCTTTTGGTGGATATTACGTGGGGTTTACACCATACAAGAAATCGAGAATGTTATGATAATTTTACAAACTCTTTACACATTTTAAGGGTGAACTGAAAACGAGAGCAGTGAGTGACATCGATATATAGGGAATACAGAGAAAACGAATGACGAATCGCAAAACGTGTGTTAAACAAACAAAACTGTCACCCCAACATTATCAACTATATCGGCACGACGGAGGGAAAAATTATAAACCTAGGTGGTCGATAAGTAATGATTTCATACGGAACAGATGGCATTTTAATTCCCAAATAATATGTTTCGTTCTTGTTTTTAGACATCGACGAATGCAGTGTCGATGTTTCGGTTTGTGACATCAACGCCGTCTGTCAGAATACACTTGGTTCTTACATTTGTTCCTGTAAAGCTGGATTTACTGGAGATGGCAAAAATTGCACTGGTGAGAAAAAGCATAATCTCTCAGGCTTATTCAGTAGACACATACACCAGAGAGTGCTGTACGTTCAGTTAGCAATATGCCAAATTCATTGTAATTCATGTCCTCCGAAAATCCTGGTGGAAATGAACAATAGAACATGAAATTCTTAACCTCTCCTTTCCACACTTATGTTACTCAATTAGTCCATTTTTGCAACTGACGAGAATTAATCCAAACTAACGTCTTCTGATTCATTCATCAACACTCGTGAAAATTTAAGTTGGATAAAATAACTTCCCAGTTATCTTTTGCTGGGCAAGTTGATATATGAGGAAGAGGAAACATCATATCCAGTCTAACATGTTATTTATTCTGCAGATATAGACGAGTGTGAGAGCAATCCTTGTCATAATAGTGGTACCTGCACTGACCGTGTAAACGGATTTATTTGCAACTGTCGTGTTGGATTCCATGGGAGCCGCTGTGAAACAAGTATAGTCAATATTTTCCTCTAACTGTAATACTGAACTAGAGATTTGCTGTATATATGCAACGGACCACTTTAGTTTTCAACAGAAATTCTACCAGCAAGCTATTTGGACATACATTTATGGCCCCAGATTACGAGATGATTCTTATACAGTAGTTCCCAAAAAAATATGGATGAAACGGCTTTAAATCATTCTACAAACTCTTTACCAGGTTGCTCATCCGAATAACTCACGCATGAGACAGACCTATACAACTGAAGAAAAATATAAGAGCTCGCTGTACCAGAGCAGTGTGAAGCAGTTTCCCGCCTCTCATTTATTTTGCTGCTCAGAGGCAAACGCTTCACGGCTTCAAAATAATAGGAAACAGCTCCCAGGATAGAGAGTAATTTTTCACATCTCATCGGAATTTCTTTCTGTCGTCGTTATGATTCTTAAAAGACATTTTCATTCTTCGCCTAAAGGTATTACAATCAACTCAGCACTGATATCAGACAATGAGGAATATGTTGGTCATCTCGGCCAGTTCCTTGCACCGGTTGTAGGGGAGCCTTCTCAATGGGTGCTGTGTTACCGCGCCTCCACTCACGGCTGGGCTGTCAGCACATTCCACAGCAAATGTGATGGCAAAAATCACACGGTTACCATCATCAAAAATGGACAGTATGTGTTTGGAGGATACACCGACATCCCTTGGGGTAACTTCTTTGTAGTTTAATAGTTTGCTTGAAAGTATGCTTAGTTAACTATTCATCCAGCGTTATATACATCGTCGCCCTTTATACAAAGTTGGATCAAAAAATAGATCTCTGAACAGCCAGGAAACAAAAATTATAACATGTAAATTGACCAAGATGTATTTTATTTCTCCTAATTTCCTTGAGATAATACTGTTCCGATTTACAACATTAACAACAACAACAACGACAATATACTGAAATATATTCTACACGGTTCAGTCCTACAGTTCCTGTAATCAATATTTCTATTTCTATTTTTGTCGAGTCTAGAATCTAGTGGTGGATTCAACTACACTTCTAAGGCGTTCATCTATTCTTTACGCAATAAAGAAGAATTGGGGCCATTTAAAAGCCTGGTGACTGATCCATCCACAGCAATTTACAGGGACTCGGATAATGGTCCATCGTTTGGTTGGTGTGACATTTGCATAGAAAATAATGCAAACAATAACACGGATTCACGAACAAACTTTGGCGATTCCTACTCTATTCCAAGTGGCGTACAAAACGAGCTCACAATTCTGGCCGGGACCAGGTTATTCTCCCCTGACGACTGGGAGGTATTCTATCTTGGTTGACCAAACGTTCGACTCAACCACTGTTGTTGATTGTAAATAAGTAACCTTTTTCTGCTTTTCTGTTTTAATCTCCATTTATATTAACTTATGGGCGGCGCCTCGCATGGGTCCTCGTGTCCCGTTCGCACCTGCCCTTTTGACCTTATCACCTCATATCACTTTGCATATATATTTCATTTCTTCTCGGTTATTTATCTTGTTGTATGTGACATGTGTAATGGTCAATAAAGCTGTTAAAAAAACAAATAAAAATAACATAACACCACTTCCATGTTAAGGTAAATGAGGGGGAAATAGGTTAATGCAAGTGATTTTGAGACTCATAACGTTATACTTAAATTGTAACGGTAAAATTGAGATACTTTTCTACCGTCCGAAAGAGTCGATTCTTAGGAACAGGTTTTTCACGGAAAATTAAAAAAATCACCTACTAACCATCACCCATTCATCTCCGATCAGAAGGAACTTATTGACGAGTAGTTGATTTTGTTACGTTTAGATTTACTCACTAATCTATTGTCAAAATCAGACTGACATTACCTTATTGTTATTTCTTGTGTTCAATCGCACGCATTGCGATGACGGAAGAATTGCAAATAAATCTACTTGAAATTGTTATTTATTGTTAAGCATACTTTGTCCCAGAGGAGATACATTACTAATGTTTAACATCAACGACATACTTCTATTTGCGTTCAAGCTTGTTATTAGATCGGTAGATGTGGCCATAGCACAGGCCCACTTATATCAAATCGCATGTCCATCAAATGTTTCTCCTGCAATTAATCACAGAAGGATAAAGCTCATTGCCAGCCTTCATACAACAACGGTTTCCACTGAATAACAAAATGAATGATTTATAGGCTATGCATATGGGAATTCACTTTTTAGTTAACATTTAGGATTAAAGGTCCTCAATCCGTTACACTGTAACGTAAAACTATAAATGTGGGAATAAACTTAGCAAAAGGTAGAGTTGTCTTTGAGTATTTTGTGCAATTTCAAGGTCACATGGGTTTCATTTTTTATCAATTTTGTTGTTCAGTGTATGGTTCGACGTCGTTTAAGCTAACCATCTAAAACTAACCACAGAATCGCCATAAAAGTAATTACAATGCCTTAGTTTAGAGTTTCATTCACATCACATCGACAACAGAATTGTTCGGAGCATGTCCTCTAGTGTAAAATCACATTTTTGGTATGGCATTTCTGCCGCAAAGTTATTTACTGGTAGAGCTGAACGGGGATCCTTTGACACTTATCAACCAACTCTGCTGTCGTATTATCAACGTCAATTAAATGGGTGACAAATAATCCTTGATTTTGGCGCAAATTTTAAGCTTCAATTTACTTTTTACATGTGAAATTACCCAATTGCCATGACAACATTTGGCGCCAAATTTCTCTCGATACACTAACAGTGAGCAAGGGTCGAATGTGGGTATTGCCGATTTTCACATGACGTCACTAAAATTCAAACTTCAAAACTATTGATCCTTTTGATATTTTACTTTAATGAGGAATAAGAGCAGCTGAAAACTAATAGTTGGACGAATTTTTGTTCCGAATGGGCT
>Ga0126343_10001303_pt1 | contig 11485 bp, 13 predicted proteins | sample Cyp2metagenome_FD_92531 | JGI IMG/M metagenome (GOLD analysis project Ga0126343, IMG submission 92531) | Coral microbial communities from Lord Howe Island, Old Settlement Bay, Australia - Cyphastrea 2 metagenome | ecosystem: Host-associated > Invertebrates > Cnidaria > Coral ... | reverse complement strand
GAGATTGCAACCCACCAAGTTTACCACAAGTGCTTCTTTGGTTTGATATGGGCGGTATCAGTTGGGTTAATGGATGCACTGGATGCTGGATCTAGTGAATTTGAGTTCGAGCCCTGGCCAGGGTTGATACAGGGGCGTTGCCAAGAATTTTTTAAAGGGTGTCACACTATGCCAAAATGAGGGTACAGTCACCAGATTGTTATGTCGTTTTTGCCACCGGTTGTAGTTTGTTATCTTAAAATATGGCTTATAAAGGGGGGTCCACAGGCGTCCCAGGACCCCCTTCTGGCTATGCCCCCGTGATATATTGTTTTCTTGGTCAAGACACTTGACTCTCACAGTTCCTGTCTCTTTTCTGATGTATGCACGTTTATCAGCAATTCGTTAGAACAGCCCAATCCCGGGGTAGAGGGACTTATACATGAAAAGGACAGGCTGCTTGTGCAACTCCGAAGAAGTTCCAAGATCCTGTTTTGTGGGCGTTGCTTGAAAATTTTTTCACCCCTAAGAGGACTGGTACTTATTCTAAAACAACACACTATCTCCTGTCGTATTTTTTTTTCGGCTCAATATACTAAAAGGTACCTGGAGAGGTCCCGCCGTGGATCTTTGAGGCTGAACACCCCAAGAGGTATCAAGAGCATTTGTTTTTCCTCTTAAAGGTATGACAATCCCCTCCCCCCGTCCCCGAGAACCTGGCAGAATGCGGGGGGGAGGGGGGGGTGGAGGGGGGACCTTGGGATGGGCAAGTTTCCCATCCAGGAGGCATCATGCTAGATAATGAAGTGTAGCGCCGAGTACTGTGAACCAGTCGGGGTTAAAAAACTTATTTTTTTATTTGATTTGTAGATCCGGATTATCAATTGTGGGCGGAGAAAACAAAGTACACTGCTATAGTTGGAACAGATGCCATACTCGTTTGTTCTAGTCAAGGTGTCAATCGCAACGATGACACATCGCTATCTTGGGTGTTCAATGAGACAGAGATTAAAAACACCAGTGACCACTACCTTGTTAGAAATCATTACGACGTTGGACCGGACGATACACTTAAAGCAAGCACACAACTCACTGTCCGTAATGTGAGGTATGCAGACAGTGGCAATTATGGCTGCCGCATTATCGTGAACTTGTCTGGAAGAACGACAAACCGTGATAGCCTTACACTTGAAGTGAAAGCAGAAGGTAGGAAACTATTAAATGAAGATTAAGTAAAGAAGGAATTACGATTAAAGAAGGAATTACGACCGACAAACGACCAGTCAGAACGGATCTTTTCTCGCCAACTTTTCCCGCGCTTGGCAAAATCTTGGCACCCGCTACGCTTTTGGTTCGACTTGTGATTGGATCCCGGAGCCTTCTAGTCTGACCAATTTGATTAAAAGTTTTATCACATGACTAAACATTGTCATTGTTAGCTGTGATTAATTCAGCCATCTCGATACCGGGTTCTCTCTTCTTTGCCGTCCTTGTCTCGTCAACGACAAGAGAGGCAGAGAAGAGAGCCTGAGATTGAGGTTGTTATTTCGGCTTCTAGGCCAAGGAGGCGCGACGCAAGTGGATCCTGCAGAAGGTAGTAACAATTTATCGCGTTTTAATCCATAGACAGAGACAAAGAGAAGAAGCTGAAAACATGGATGATAGCTGTCATTTCTGCAGTGCTAGCAATCCTGGCCTTGCTGCTGATAGCATTGATCATTGTGGTGTGTTTGCGAAAACGACGAGAGAAGAACCTGCTGGCAATTGCTCACAAATGTGAGTGAGTGATTCATAAAGTCTTTATGCTTAAAGGAGACACAGTAACGTGATTGGCTGCGTACTAACCTAAGGTTGAGAGGTTTGGGCTTGAGGCTGGCTACCCTATATCCTCTTTACTCTCACAGTGCCTCCCTCCATTCTAGTATATATAGGGGTACTGGCGAATTGTCATGGACTCCTGACAGAGGCCCAGAAGGGGACGAAGTAACGACCAAAAAAAGCCAGCTTTTATTGTACTCTTGCTATACTTGTAGAAAGTTTCAACTGAATGTTAGTGATTTACTTAATGTTAGTACTGGCTGCCTAGAATGGTCCAAGGGGATAGTGGAGGCAGACAGAATTCAAGATGATGGGGTGACTTACAAAACACACTTGGGACATGCACGCTCATACAAAGAGGCACAGCCAAAAACAAAGGGAAAAAAGCTAACACAACTAAATGATAAAGGAGAATTATATATTGATATATAGGGAAAGCTAGGAATTGGCATAGTAAAGGCGAGATAGTTACTATATTAACTATTGAGCGACCACGTTCTGTCTTGGATGAAGTGAAGTCGCGCAAAACTACAAATATTTAGGAAGGATATTAGCAATCGTCCATAGATGACAAAAACATGGCATTTCTTACTCGTCATTAGAAGTAGTTCTCTGACATTGGAAGTGTTCTTGGCTTTTGCGGTAGCAATGTTATGAAACATAGAAATCATGGGTTTGGCTCATCGAGTTATGCTACACGTTAGAAGCTTAGAGAGGAGTTGAGAAGTTAGAGTTGCCTCGGATTCTCCTCGTGAACTAACACGCTACAACCATGCGTGCTCTCCAACATCGTCACTCGATTTTATGGGCTAAAACCTTTATCTCTTTTTCAGTCAGTGTCTAAATTATTCATTCAATAAAGCAGTGTGACGTCTTGTTTTCTTGAACAGACGACCAAGAAGAACACGTCTTCGAAAAGGACTTGTTCATCTCGTACAGTACCAAAGATTACGATTGGGTCCAACAATCGCTTCTTCCTGTGTTTGACGAGAACGGCATCGACTACATAATTCATTCACGCGATTTCGTGCCGGGCAAAGCTTGGCTCGATAATATGGCTGACAGCGTATACAACAGTAGGAAGGTGATCTTGGTCATGTCCATCAACTACCTTTCAAGCGGCTTCTGCAAGGACGAGATGCGGATGGCGATACACAGATGTTTGGAGAGAGACGATTCTTCGCTGATCGTGGTACGTATTGACAACATCAAGTCCAGTGACATACCCAAGAGCCTGCGTCACAGAACTTTCATTGACGTCACCAGTAAAGAAGAGACGAGCACATGGCAGCGAAGGATTCTGGAGTACGTACAATCCATCGTCAGTTCTGGAAGTGTGACTTCGGATGAGAGCTTTGACGATACAGACACAAAGAGTCTTCTTTCGTTTTTCAAGCTGAAGAGAAATAAAAAGCGTAACGCCGAAAGGGAGCTCGAAAATCAAGCAAAAGCTTGATGGTGGGGTAGGGCTGCCAACTGGGGGAATGGATAGCCAATGAAAATGTCCAGCACTAATCGTAACCGCGTAGTAGTTGCTGGCGTCGAGTTATTTCTTGCTTTCTTAGTGATCTGATTTCTAATCCAAACGAGACATCAGTTTCTTATTTTTCTTTTAGTTTAGCTTTCTTCTCCAAGAGTAAGAGAACAAACAGGCAGTCTAAGAGCGTATGTTCTGCACTCCGTGCCAAGCACGGGAAAAAGTGCAATCCGCCGTAAGAAAAAAGATGGCGGCTGTACATTTTACCCCAATACCTTGCGAACCAAACTAAGCCCACTAGGCATATGGAGAGATATGGTTTAATGGCAGTCGTTCCTACAATAACAGCATTGCCCTTGTCGAGTCTGAATGACTTACAATTTTTCTTTGCGTTTTTATATGCTCTTGCGTTTTCGTGCGCAAAGCATCATAGGTAAATGTAGCAGTCGCCATCTTTTTCCTTACGGTGGATTCATGTCGAGCGCGGGAAAACGCGTACAAGGCACGTGACCGCTAATTTTAGTTTTTTTACTGATTGGCCCGTTTACACGGGCGATGCTGTCCAGTTTGGAACACTTTTTAGATATATTTATCAGGCAAAACTGACAAAAAGTAATGTAGTTTTACAACTTGATGTGTATGTTTTGGTGAATTAGTCTTCGGCTTATTTATGGTTGTTTAATTTGTTGCTCGGAATTAACTGTGCCAGTCGTTTAATATCGATAGAGGAATTGTACACTCGAACAAGTTGAAACTGGACCATAGAAAGGTCTCACACATATGTGACCAAGCTTTGTAGCTATCGAAAAACTGAGGTGTAAATTGTACCTTTTTATCGTCACTGAATGTATAAATTCACTTTGAAAATGCCAAGCATTTTAATTTTTTAGCTTTTTGTAATGTAAACCCCAGGTAAATATTTTTTGTATGTAAAACATTGATTATCTACAAAGTGTCATGTGTAGTTGATCTTTGCCTCTTCGAGTTCGAAAGAGGTGAGACGATTGAGACAATAGTAAACAGTGGCGATTTCTGAGATCTCAAGCCCAAGATGATAAGCCGGGTTGATCGGTTTACCCCAAGGGTTTTTCCATTTTTCCCGCGGTCACCGGACGCCTACAAGAAAAGCCTCAAGGTTGCGTGGAGGAAGAAAAGTGATCATAGGCGTACGGGCACCCAGGACTCGGAGGGGGTGGGGGGAGAGAGGGCGGTGTCCTTATTGCCCGAAAAAAGATACACAACGCCCGAAGGCGCGAGTGCTGTTCAAACGCACTCTGAATCACAGTAAGAACAAACATGTAGTTTCACGTCTAAAGAACTGTTATCATTCTAAAATATAGTTATTTTGAAACCTCACATGCCTTCGATCGACGACCTCGTAAAATCAGAAACCTAACAAAATAATCGGTATATTCTTCCTCGTACGAAAAGTTCAAGAAAATTTTACAAAAAAATGTAAAACGGCTCTTTAGTGGGGCCATTCCAAAGGGCTCTTTTCAGAGCCACCACAAAAAGATTTGCTTGCTTTGACTCCGTTTTGTCACTGTTTTGCAGGTGGAAATAATATCCATATCACTGATTTCCACGATACACATTTAAATGATATGGCTTTTCCAAAACAGAATAACTGGATCCTTTTAGAATGTTTTCTCCCGTACTCTTACCCGAATCGTACACGCTTTGCCCGAAGAGTTTCAAAAATGAGTGAAACCGGCCCGTTTTCCGAAAAACTGATAAAACCTGAACATTCTAATGATTGTTACACTGCCTGCCTATCTGTATCTGTTCGCCAACGAAACGCAGACCAAAAAGATGAATTGTTATACAGTTGTGGTTATACAGTTTTTTAATTCCGATATAGTTTTATACCTTCTAAAGGGAATTAGCTGTAATCATGATTATTCAGCTTTCAAAAACTATACGGTTTACAGGGGTTGAATTATATAATCTTTTTAACGATACTGAAAAAACTATATTCCTGTTCAATAATGCTGATTCTTTCATATGTAAGAAATTAGGCTACTTTATATATGAAGCATTCAATATAAGAGAAACATCTTATTTAACTTAAAGTGATTAGTGCTGTATTAGTATTATCTTAGGTAATACCATCTATATCTGGGAATACCAATAATACTTTTATACCTCAACAATTTTCCACAGAGTAAACACATTTAATTGCAACGCTTTTCATTGCACATATGTAGATACTGGTAATGCCTATAAATCAGTTTTCTTGCTCTTGTGAAGAAACCTTGCGCGAAGCTAGCCGGAGGACAAGAGAGGAGCCTCGCGAAATGGTCTTTACCCCAGATCCCTCTCTTCTTTTACTTACTTTACTTCGGCGTCCTTTCTTTGTTCTGCGCGGCAAAAACCGCGAAAAACTGAGGAAGGGAAGCCTGATCGCAGGTTACGTCTCTACCGAACAGTAGCTCCGGGTAGCAATGGTCGAGTTACTTGTTACGTGTAAATGAAAACAGCTTCGGATTGCCAGCCAAAGCATATTGAAGATTGACAAGAAAGTGATGGTCTGTATTTTGTTACAAATTTTTAAATAAGCTCATTGGTACGCGTTTGTCATAAATAAGCATGGAGTAACTGTCACGTTAGATGTTGTGCGTGACACGCATGCTCATTTAAGCAACCGTTTTACGGACTCGCTCTCTTGACATGGTATCAAAAGTCAAACATGGATAGTTTTCACAAGCCTAGCGCGTTGAGTTTCGACGGAAACACAACAGAAAATTGGCTGAGATTTAAGCAGCAGTTTGATATCTACATAACTGCTCCGGGAAGCGAAAAGAAAGACGATGCGGTCAAGATTACTTTATTGCTAAACTTTGCAGGAGAAGACGCTATTGAGGTCTGTAATGATCAGCGGTATTTCGTATAGTGTAGACATGCGCCTTGGTACCGGGACCGGTTAGCCATTTTGGATTAAAACTTTGACCTTGTTCACTGCAGTTTATCCAATTCCGTCATATTCGTAGAACGAGAACATTACAAGGTCTTCAACACATTTCAGTTTGCCGAGGGCGACGAGAAAAAGTTGAACAAAGTCCTTGAAATATTTGAGCAGTACTGTAACCCCAGGAAGAACGTAGTCTCAGTTCAGTTTGGCAGATAACACAGAAATATTCTGAAACTGTAGACCAGTCCGTCACACGCTTGAAAAACAAGGTCAAATCTTACGAGTACTCGTCGCCCGTTGATGACATGGTGCGAGACAAATTCGTGTTTAGTATACGAGATCTCATCATCTGAAAGTGAAGGAACGATTAGGAAGAGAAGCTTACACTGGTAAAAGCGATTTCTATGGCAAGAGCGTTCGAGGCTTCCGACCTTGAATGAAATTCGAGCTGGCGGCGGCAAGCAGGAAAAAAAATCCTCAACATCGACCAGGTTCGGGCTCACACAAAGGAAAGTGCACGTTTTGTAGTTCTTTTCACTCGCGGGGATCTTGCCCTGCTTTGGGCAAAACGCGCAATTACTGCCAGAAGCGAGATCATTTTGCGAAGGTTTGCCGGAAAAGACTGCGAGATTTTGGCGGGAAAAGAATACACGCAGTCGCTGAATCGGAGGGCAGCGACAACAAAGCCGATATTCTGACGTTTTCAGTGGAGTCCAGTGATGAATGCCTTTCTCAAGACGATTGAATGCCCTTCTCAAGACGATTGGCTCGCTCAAGATTGCTGATACAAGTGTGAATTTTAAATTAGATTCGGGGACTGATTGTAACGTCATTTCCAAGTCGTTGTTGGCTCGACTTCCAGTTGGTCCCAAACAGACCCGCCAGTGTAAAGCCAAGCAGAAAGTGTATGACGGACGTCGAATCACACCCAGTGGCACGATCAGCCTAACTTGTGAGTACAAAGGGAAATTCACAGCGTTAGACTCCATACTCATTAAAGCAGGATTTACCATCCATTCTTGTACTGAAGTCCTGTCTTGATTTAAGCCTGATAAAGAGAATTTACCACCTTCAAGAAGAAAACCTGGAATCCGAGTATGCAGACGTGTTTGAGGGCCTGGGTGAGATTTCAAATTGATCCCAAGGCCATCCCGTAGAGTTCCTGTGGCCCTTCGCGAGCCTCCTAAAGAGGAGCTTCAGAGAATGGAGAAGCTGGGAGTCATTAAGAAATGTACAGAGCCCACTACCTGAGTACACAGTCTTGTGGTTGCCAAGAAGAAGAATAACAAGCTCAGAGTGTGCCTGGATCCTCTTGACCTCAATCGTGCCGTCATGCGCGAACATTTCCCAATGCAGACCGTGGAAGATGTGATTAGCAAAATGCCCAACACAAAAGTGTTCAGTGTCCTTGATGCTAACCATGGGTTTTGGCAGGTTGAACTAGTCAAGGACTGTAGCAAGCTAGCTACCTTCAACGCCCCATTTGGCCGATGTAGTTACACACGTTTGCCATTCGGGATAGCATCGGCCCCAGAAGTCTTCCAGCATGTTATGGTCCATTTTTTCCAGGATATCGAAGGTGTTGAGGTAATTGTGGATGATCTTGTTGTGTGGGGGGAAGATGTGGAGCAGCATGATGTGAGGCTCAGACAGGTGTTGGACCGCTGTCGTGAGCGCAACCTTAAGCTTAACAGGGAGAAATGCCATTTTCGAGTATCTGAAGTTCATTTATATGTGGGCCATGTGTTGAGTGCAGATGGTGTTAAACCACACCCTCAGAAAGTTGAAGCAATCATCGCTATGCCAACCCCAGCCAATCGTGAAGACTTGCAGAGATTCTTGGGTGTGGTGACCTATTTGTCTAAGTTCATCCCAAACATGTCTCAGAAGAGTGCTCCACTCCGCCATCTGCTCCAGAAATATGTTAAATGATCCTGGGGACAAGTAGAAGAAGACACATTTACATGGTTGAAAACCTCAACTCCTCAGCTCCAGTCCTCAAGTTCTTTGACCCGAAAGAACCAGTGACCCTTTCTGTTGATGCAAGTTCAAAAGGTGTTGGTGCCGTTCTTCTTCAGAATGACCGCCCAGTCGCTTACGCATCCAAAGCCCTGACTCCAAGCCAAGAAAATTATGCGCAGATAGAAAAAAGAAATGCTGGTCATTGTCTTTGGATGTGAGCGGTTTCATGATTATTTGTATGGGCAACGAGAAATTGCAGTTGAAAGTGATCACAAACCGTTGGAAGCAATCCTGAAGAAGCCCATCAATCAAGCACCTCTCCGTCTCTAAAAAATGATTCTCAGATTAAAGCCTTATGCAGTCAGTGTTAAGTACATACCTAGCAGTCATCTGGTTTTAGCTGATACGCTCTCCAGAGCTTACTTACCTAGCCAAGCGGCAGACAAACCTGATGAATTTGAATTCATGTCCTGGTCTCTGGACAGTTGTCTGAGACTATGTTTCACAAGTTGAGGGACGAGACTAAGAGTGACCCTGAACTTCAACAGTTGCAGAAAGTTGTCATGCGTGGATGGCCTCAGACCAAAGTAGAGACACCAGTTGAGACAAGACCTTACTGGAACTACCGAGATAAAATAAGCTGCTACGAGGGGTTAATGTTCAAGGGTGATCGCATACAACGCATACATCCTGCACACCTTGGATAGAGAAGTACAGAGCGCGGGCCAGGAGTGCAGTGTTTTGGCCAGGTATCAACAGTGCAATTGACGAGTTGGTATCCAAGCGCAGTACCTGCCAGCAACACCAGCGAAGCAACCAGAGAGAGCCTTTGATCCCTCAAGAGGTCCCTGAGAGGCCCTGAGCGACTGTTGCAGCGGATTTTCTACTATAAAGGGAGAGACTACTTGCTCGTAGTGGACTATTTTTAAAAGTATCCTGAAGTAGCTCGCCTCTCTGGTAAGAATAGTGAAGCAGTTATCATGGCAATGAAAGATGTGTTCGCACGTCATGGAATCCCAGAGAGGCTTATCGCAGACAACATGCCTTTCAACAGTGTGAAATTTAAGGACTTTGCCAGTAAGTGGGAGTTTGAAGTGGTAGCCTCTAGTCCACACTACCCGAAATCTAATGGTCTCGTAGAAAGAAACATACAGACCGTTAAGCAGATACTAAGGAAAGCTGACTAGTCCAAACAGGATGCACTCCTCGCTTTATTAGAATTCCGTAATTCCCCGTTAAAGTGGAATGGATGAATCTCCAGGAGAATTACTTATGAGCAGAAAGCTTAGAACAAGACCGTGCCAACTTCCAAGAGCCTCCTACAACCACAGCCTAAGTCTACTTCTCAGATTCGTCACAATTTGCTAACACGTCAACAACGTCAGAAAGAGTTCTATGACCGTGGCACTCGACCACTTCCCCTGCGGTGGTCGTCAAGCGACACCAGGCCCCTCGTTCGTACATTGTGGCTACCCCGGATGGAACGCAGACGCGTCGAAATCGTTTCCATCGTCAGTCGACCAAGGAGGAGGCATCTCCAGCCCCATGCCCGCCTAGGGAAGCAATGGCCAGTGATGAGTTAAATCCTCGTATGCAACCAAACACAGATGCTGGTATCGAAATACCAGAAATGGTATCTCACCCCAATATTGCGCAGGAGGAACAACCCGCCAGTAGAAGTGTACGGATTCGAAGACCACCAGAGCGTCTTATTGAAACTATATAAGATACTGTCAAGATACTATAAGTTTAATCTAAAGGAACAGTTGGGTGACTTAGTAGGTGTACACACCCAAAACCTTATGGGCCGTCAACGAACCTTATTAAGGCGGGGGTAAACATGAATTTAAGTGAAATTTTAGGAAATTTAATGGGAGATTAAAAAGAAAAAAAAGGTTATGGAACACCACCAGACAGTTGCCCGACCCCACAATGGCACCCCAGGTTGGTGGGCAACTGTTTGGTGTGTATCTACCAATTTTTAATTCCAAATTCTAATTTTAAACAACACCAAATCTTCAAAATTTCCTTTTTCCAAAAATTTTACTAATCCTTTGAGAAAAACTGTTTATCTCCAAATATACCTAGAAATCACCAAAAAATTTACGAACCGGCCCAAAACATAGATATGTGAGATGAGCATAAAGATTCTTGATTGCTTGAAACGTAAACGAGATATTTGCGTTAAAAACGCAACGCCTTAAGGTGGGGGTAAACATAAAAGCCGTATTTTGGCTGTGTATTACGTTTTTAACTCAAATATCTCGTTCACGTTTCAAGCAATCAAGAATCTCTCTGCTCATCCCACACATCTATGTTTTGGGCCGTTCTGTAAATTTTTTGGTGATTTTTTGATATATTTGGAGACAAATAGTTTTTCTGAAAGGATTAGTAAAATTTATGGAAATCGGAAATTTTGAAGATTTGGGGTTGTTTTAAAGTGCAACTAACCCCCAAATTTTTTTTGTCTTTGATGAAAACTACTAGTTTTCTATATTACTTCAGCGACAAAATTATCTCGATTGATAAAATCCCTCCGATTCTACTGGCGTTTAAAGTTGTAATTCCATGTCCCACGACCGAGCATGGTGAGATCTGGGTCGGGCCTCTTCTGACGTCATCGAAGGACATTGCTCAAAACACTCAAGAGACATTTGACGGGGTTTCAAGCGCTGTGAAAACATATTTGGGGCATTTGTGCTTCATATTTTGTCGAAAATGGACAAGACTTCCAAATGAATGAAGTGTATCATCTAGCAATACAATATGGAGTCTATCTACGATTAGCACGGCTCTGATGTATATATATTTTTTCGATTTCGAAGTGCGGATCGCCAGTCGAGTCCGCCACACTGCCAGTCACGATCCTTTTGGCTTGAAAAGGTCAAAACCATGGCTATTGAGAAGTTATAAAAATGTCAGTAAACACAAACATATTCGCCGGAAAATTCGTCTTTTCGCTTCCTTTTTGCCGATCGGTTTGACTAGATCAGTATGATATAAATGAATGCAATTCTCCTTCACTGTTCTTTGGTTTTAACTTATTCGTCTTAAGTTTGTAACTGAAACAGATATATATCTTTGCTCAAGGGACAATACAGTTGTGTATGCGAAAGGGCCTTTGAGACACTCGGCCGCATATTGGTGACCTCGTGCGTGTCGCTTCTGTGTGGTTGCATATAAAATTCAAAATACATGGCTAATTCAGCGGTTAGAAGCAGGAGGGAGGGGGTAACTCTATTGTTTTCAAGTATCTGTCTGGGAACCACTCATCACTGCCAGTATGACGTCACATAGCAACGAGTGAGAGCTTCGGGCAGCCTGTTCAGATCGCCGTC
>Ga0126343_10001302_pt1:2500-10000 | contig 11485 bp, 4 predicted proteins | sample Cyp2metagenome_FD_92531 | JGI IMG/M metagenome (GOLD analysis project Ga0126343, IMG submission 92531) | Coral microbial communities from Lord Howe Island, Old Settlement Bay, Australia - Cyphastrea 2 metagenome | ecosystem: Host-associated > Invertebrates > Cnidaria > Coral ... | reverse complement strand
GAAACACAGTGCATAAGCTTGAGACTTGTATCTGCAAGTGTTTCGTATCCAAGTAACAATGTTTCCAAAGCCACAGCCAGATACAATGGCAATGATGGAGCTGGCAAGTAAAACGATTTGCTAATTAATCGATGAATGGTGTAGATGAAACCAATGGAAAGTAATGTTGCCAAAAACTTTAGACAGCTGAACAGTTCTTTGGTAACGGCATCAAGACCAGGAAATGGACATCCAATGCTACCGTCCATAGTTTTCACTTGGAAATTAAAAAGTGCAATCACTGGTGGAATGAAAGGAACCATGTGAAGAGTGTTCTCGGGGGACTTAACCATCACCAACTCTGCAACTTGATAAAAATAGAAGACGATCTTCAGGTATCCAGCATCGTGCTTATCATTGTTATCTTCGTTTGCTGAAGACTGTTGACAGACGTTTTTGGTCTTTGTCGTAAACCACAAACTCTGCTGATATAACAGTGAGAAGATAGGAGGCTTAAAGACGACGTAAAGTGCAAAGACCATGACGTAGATAAACGATGCCACCCAAAACCAGTGATCATTGCATTTCTCTATTTTTCTGCATGCCGTGGAATATAGGACTTCACTGTACCCAGCAGAACATTGGCCACACAGCACGCCTGACCTATTACCATGACAACCATTGTAAGCGTGACGAGAAGGATTGGCTGGAGTTCTGCAGTATTCCTCTGGACATGAAATGAATTGCAGACTTGGTGGTGTTGTTGAAATGTTGAAACCCCAGTAGTTCTCTTTAGCTGTAATGTGTCCATTTTCACATGTTGCTCCGTAGGGACATTTCAGGCACTCAGTGTCCTTGTTGATGTTTAAACCATTGGTTGAACCTCGCTGTAAAGTGTAAAAACCATCGGGACACTCATCACAAAATAATTTGATGTAACTGACGTTCGCCCAGCATGTCTCGTCACCATCCCAGGCTCGTATCTCATCACCATCCTTAACAAGTTCAAAACCGGTGACAGTTCTTTCTTGTTTCATTTGCCGTCCGTACCGGCATCGAAGAGTAGAATAGTTATCAATGTTTATTGAGCTGCACATAGTTACTTCAAACAGTGGGTCATAGAATTCCTTGTCGTCGTTAGCTGTAAAAGAAGAACTTTCAATTGTGACGGGACCGACACTCTCAGAGCGCAGAAAACAGCCATACCTAGAGACTGGTTGTTTTATGTAAGATGATCGTTTAAAATCAGTTTGAAGAAATGTACTACTCACAATGTTAAGTCTACCATACCCTCTTTTCATGAATACTTGACCTCCAGGTGTTAATCTCTCGTTGTCTGTAAAATGACAGTTTTTGATGGTGACGTTGCCGTTCTTGAGCTCTAAAGCTCCAAAGACACCCAAGTTGCCTTCAAATATGCTATCCTCAATTATGACAGGGAGCGTAAAGTTCTTCTTCCACATGAATTCATTATTGATGCCCTGTTCTTGTTTGCGACATTTAAGCGGATCGTCGTCTTTAATTTCGATATGTACGGTTGCTCGATCGACCAAACGATGCATTAACTGCGAGTTGTTAAGAAACTTGCAGTTTTTAAAGAAAATCAGCCCATAAACATTCTTGTCAGCTTCAAAGAACAGGGCACAGCCGTGTAATTCGAGAAAGGTAACGTTTTCAAGAAGTAACTTCGCTTCAAAGGCTGAAGACAAATATAACTGTTGATCTGGTTGCATCGTCACCACATCATCAGAAAGTTGTGTTTGTGTTGTAGGTCTCAGTTTTTGCGTGGGACGTTTTATTGCAAATCTGATTGCATCTCCAAAGCCGCGTGTTTTTTGACCTAGAAATAGGCTGTTTCTTACAACAAGTGTTTGGTCGCTTGTTGAGCAATTGCGACCGTTAACTAAACAAGAAGTGGTTGACATCCGAATGCCAATCCTGTTGTTTGCCAAAAGACATTCGTCGAGGAGAACTTTTATCCCCGGTGTTCTAGGTGTTGTTTTGGGAGGCCCACTGGCCGTGATGGCATACTGATAGGTGGAGTTTATGGTCACTTTGGTTAATTTTAAGTCAAATCCACCATGGACAAAAACAGCATTTTCGTTATTTATAAACGAAGTGTTCAATAATGTCAAATTTCCATAACTGAAATGGTGCCAAATTCTCACCGAGAAAGCGAAGTCATCGTCCTCGTGACCAAGCTCTCGGAAAATGGAATCGGTAATAGTCGCAGCTACATACATCTTCGGAGGCTCCTTCCAAACTATGGAACGGACGTACACGGCAGCTGTTGTTTTTCTGTCCCATGATGTTACATTGAACTTTCCCTTTTTGCCCTGGAAAAGGCATCTTGATATCGTCAGATTGAAGAACTCGTTAAATAAATAGACCATTATAGAGTATGTATTGTACCAGAATTCACTGTCGCTGACCGTAAGCGTCGACTTCTGGCAGCTAGGTGCAAATGATCTTTCTTGTCGCATGTAAACTCCATACGAGCAGTTCATAAACTTGCAGTTAGTTATTGCAACATCAAAGGAGCACAAATTATTAAGCCTGACATTAGTAGCGTTGAATACAAGGTTAGAGAGGGTAACTTTAACAATGCCACCTGTAGCGTTTGTGCCAAAACAAAGATCCGCGTGATTTTTGCAGGAAATGTGGGCCTCAGAGAACTGACCTTGTATTGTAACACTTTTGAGTTTTATTATCCTGTCTTCCTCATCTCTTCTTAAACAGCCGTATGGATGTAATTCACTTTTCCTCCCGTCAAGACAAATCTTGCCGCCATCATGATCACGAACTAGCCATAGTGCTTGTGGTAGACTACGGCATGGCGTGAGAGAGGAACCGCAGTAAGGAACGTCTTCGCCAGTAAGGTGAGAAACAAAGAGGCAATCATTCTGTTCTTCGTCAGCACCTGAAGAAAATCAAAATGTGAAAATTTTGTCATGTGCAAACTACATTTGCAATTCCCTGCAAAGCTTATAAAAACGTCGTGTTTTCCTTGCAGACACAGATTTGCCCTGGTTTAAATTACTGTAACGCCCCGGAAAACGAAACACCTTACGTTTACAGAGAGCCACACAACTGACACAGCCATCTTCTCAACTCATAATAACTATTGTGTCCGAATCCTCTTCTCCCCGCCCCTCACCCTCCCAGGCAAGGCCAAATATCGTGGATTTATGCCACAGTTTGTGCATTTTGAAAAATATTTCCTATACAAGTTCGTCGATTTCAGTCCAGGTTAATCTTCTCCATCCTAAACCATCCTTGCTCCTCTGTAGTTAATAGTACGGCTTCGGTGGTTTTTTATCTAGTAAAAACTACTATTTTCAGGTTGTCTCCTATTTAAAGGTAACTTTGTACGTGGCCAAAATACCATGACTGAGCTCATTTAGTCCACAAATGCTTAATTCCTCAAGCAATGATGTGCTGGAAGAACAGTAAATAAGTTCAGGTCAGTTAAATCCCGTACAAGTTAGGAAATTACATTGTTCTGTATAAATCCTCCCTGTATAATTCTCGGCCAATATATTGTTATTCTTTGATGTTCTTGGGTAAACTTTATTGTATTGTGTATTGCATCTGGATATACTTAACAGTTTTTTTTAAGGATTTTATTTTAGTTTTGATCTGTGTAGCCGTTTAAGAGATCTTCGTTGTCGACCATGATTACTAAACAAAGTATCAGGAGACTGCTCTTGACGGGCCCATCACCCTTAGGTTATGTCTTTCTTTCTCAAAAGAAGTTATATAAACGAATCAGATACGCTGAGAAATGCTTCCAAAATACCGCCATGTTACTAAGAAGAAGTTGCGAAAAGAAAGCCTATTTTTGTTACCAAAAGCAAATCAACATTTCGTCACGTCGAATTCTGCCGAGTATACTTCCGCGTGGAACATATATAGAGACTGTCCTTATTCAAAAACTAACGGCTTAATTAGTTTGGGAAATTGGTCTGTATGGGAAACTGTTAGGCAATAATTAAACGCGCGAACAGATCGGACTTTTCAAGATCAGTAATTTTAACGAGAGGCTGCCTACGGAAAGTACTAAAACGTTGGCACTGTTAACGTGTGCAATTAATCCCCAATTGATTCTCAAACAGATCGATTTCCTACACTAACTCCAAAACAAACAGTGTTGGTATCAGAGGATGATAAGCCATGACACACACACTCTTACTCACCAGTTTGCTTCGCAAGAAGAAGAAACAAAACTAGGGATTTTAACCAAGCTAAGGGAGGCCCGGCAGCGAATTCATCTTGGTGAATATGAAGTTACTGCATCATATGCTTGTTGCTCTTTAGCCTTAACTAATTTTTATGGCTTTAGGCGATTTACACGGCAGCCACTTTGCATTTGTTATATTGAAACAGGGATAAGAAATAAGTAATTCCGAATATCTATCTCTGACTTTCAGGATATATACACTCGTTAAATCGGTTTCTCAACTTGTACCATAATTGTCCAGAGCAAGAATTGATCGACCTGAGGGACGGCTCCACCTCTTTCTTCTTGCAAAGTCACAAAGTACAAATAATTGGAAGGATTTAGAAAGGTTTTCAAATGCAAATACAAGTAAGAATGGCTGTCTGCAAGCAGACCGACTACAAGGCAATGAATACTGATCTATTTTTTTCTTTCGAACAGTGTCGGGCTGTCGAAATAGGAAGCGCTATTGAAACATTCGCTTCGGTATTCAGATTTGCCATGGAGTATTCAAAGGGCGGTAGATAGCAGTTTTGTCACGCTGGAAAATACTAGATGTTGAATTGTTCAAAGAAACAGAAACCCAGGAAAACATTTTCATTTTATAGTCGGTATACCGTTTTAGCAGGCTTTGGTATGCGGCACTCTGTCGCGGAGCTTAAAGGCCATTAAAGTTAATTTATCAAATGTTAAAGCCCACATATACCTTATCGAGCGTAAAGTGCAAATTAGGAACCTTAAGCAACAACATTGACTTCGCTTTAACGTTTTCAAAACTAACGGTCTCTTTAAAGTGCAACTGATCCCGGCAATGTTTTTTCGCTTATAAAAATTGTCTTATTTTTCTTATCACCATGCACTGTGAAAAAATTATCGTTTTAGCTATTTTCGTTAATTTGCTATGAACTTTTAAAGTCCGTAATTAGCCCTTTTCCCGCCCACGACCAAGTTGGCCTGTGACGTCATCGAAGACTAAAATGCTTTGCTTCTAAGGCCTTGCATACGGCTGGCGCGCGGGAAATTTGAATTGACCAATCGGGATTCAGCAGGCGGGAAAAATTCTAGTGTCCTGATGCCCGTTTCTCGAAAGCTCCCGTAAATACCGGGCCCGCTAACTTACCGGGACGGTTAACGAGAAACTCGAAGCACTCGAAAACTTTCCCGGTACTTACCGGGCCCGATAAAATAGCGGTTTGTTACCTGCATGTCTCTAACGCATCCTTCACGCTCGTCCGCGAGAGAAAGAGAAAGACTTGACGTGAAACGTGGAACTAAACGTGTTGGACACATTGAATTTTGCTGAAAGCGCGGTTATCGTTGCGACTGTGTTTTTGAAGAACACTGCTTACTTTGACTTCGAGGTTAATTAATAGGGAGTCAAGGAAAACCACCAAATTCTGCGTTGTCCAGAGAACATGAAGCTTTCGTGATGATTTCGACACTGACAAACAAAAGAAAATGACTTTAGACTATCGAGAGATTCTTGGGTTAAATATAAAATCCTTTTCTAATCGACGTTGTCTTCTTAAACTCGAAAAGTTTTGTTTAGTTTTGCAACATTTGTGACTCCCCGGTAACTTTACATGAGGTCACGACCTTCCGTAAATTACCGGGCAAGTTACCGGCAAAATTAACGGGATCGAAAATAACGGGAGCTTCGAGAAACACCTGAATAGTTTACGGGGACTTACCGGATGACTTACCGGGCCCGATTATTTACAGGGTCTTTCGAGAAACGGGCCCCTGATGTAAAGTTAACAAGTCAGGAAAGGCATTGAAATCAGGCAACTTTTCTCACTGGAGATGGCGTTAAATATCCACGAAAAGGGATGTTCAATTTCAAAAACCATACTAGTTGGCAAAAAGTGAAAAGTATGAAGCATTTTGTGGTTCTAAACTTCTATTTTGGCGCCAAAAATGCTTGGCATGCCAACTCGCTCGTAGTTCGTCGAGTATCGCAAGGTAGGATAATAATTGTGTTATTTTGAACAAAATATGCTGTTCCTTGCCAAATTAAACCCGGAATACTCAAGTTAACTACTGGTAGAGGCCAAAGGAACTTGCGCACTGTTTTTATTTTTGTTAGCCGCGAAGAAAAAGGCTGTAATCGTATCGTTTCGTTAGGACACCAAAATTTTGACTGCCGATCGTGCTGCGGGCTCAGCCGCCCTATGCAAGGAGAAGAATGCATGCAAACATGCGATGTAATTCAAAATCGTTGCCGAATGCAAAGTTGATGTGTTTTTGGAGGGGTTCGCAGTACAGCATACTTGCAAGAGAGCAGTCCTCTTCATTCAATACCTCTATCCCAATGACACTCGTCCAGAAGCGAGAAAAAGACGAAAAAAGTGTGATGACTTGCGCGAAGTCTGACAGAAAGAGGGAGCCATCGAGCGGTTCTTCAATCTCGGGTTCACCAACACTGTGAAAACGTAGGATTTTCGTGGCCTATGTTATTTCAAAAGTTCTTATTACGTCATAGGACTCTTGAGTTGCAATGCGCATGTGATGGGCGGAATGCGGGAATTAAAAAGAAAGTGTTGTGGGTTAGCGTCTGTTGCTTTTCGATTCTTTTATTCGAACAGTTCCGTTTCCTTGGCCATAACAGCCTGTACATTCTTTCCCAAGGGCTTCTAGTGCAAAGCTGTACATTGTCAAGGTAGATACGGCACGAATGGTTGAGATAAGCTGGGAACAATCTGACTATTCAATGCAAACGAGCCCCAGATGTCTCAGACCAAAATAATGGAAACTATTTCAGATAATTACACGGCAAATTTTACGCATCGCGTCTTTTGTCATCGAAAAAGAGAGTTTTGTAAACGAGTAGTCAACGACACGTACTTCCTACAACGAAGCGATTAAGATTGACGAAGCGTCGAACTGCAGACTTAAGTATTTGTGGATTTCAGTATATACAACCACACGCACGAGGTCAACAATCGAAACTTGAGTTTAGATCTATATTTAAGCTATACAGGAACAAATTAAACCACCTTCTAAAAATAAGCAAGAAACAATATGATAATAAATATTTTTTTTCCAAAACATTAAAGATGGCAGAAGGATTTGGATGGGAATTAAACAAATAGTAAAATTTAAGTCACAAACTAACCAGAGGCTCATTAAGATTGTAGATAACAACGCTGAAATAACTGAACCTAAACTTGTTGCTGATGCTTTTAATAATTATTTTGCCAATATTGGTGAAAAATTAGAAAATGAAATACCGAGTGCACCCAACAGCCCAATGGTATATTTAAATAAACCAACATGCAATAGCTTTTTTTTTTCCTGTCACA
>Ga0126343_10001301_pt1 | contig 11487 bp, 8 predicted proteins | sample Cyp2metagenome_FD_92531 | JGI IMG/M metagenome (GOLD analysis project Ga0126343, IMG submission 92531) | Coral microbial communities from Lord Howe Island, Old Settlement Bay, Australia - Cyphastrea 2 metagenome | ecosystem: Host-associated > Invertebrates > Cnidaria > Coral ... | reverse complement strand
GTTACCTGGACCAGCTCCAACAACGGGTCCTCTACTTCGACACCGATTCCGTCATCTACACCACCAAACCAGGTCAAACCGACATCCAACTCGGGGACTATCTTGGTGAAATGACCAATGAACTCGATGACGGAGACTTCATCACCGAATTCACTTCCGCTGGACCCAAAAATTACGGCTACAAAACCCAACAAGGCAAAGTCTGCTGCAAAGTCAGAGGGTTCTCTCTCAACGTCCGAGGCTCAAGACAACTCAATTATGACGTCATGCGACAAAACCTCCTCGACGAAATCACGCAACCTCTCGAAGAACGCCGTAACATCGCCGTCGTCAACCCTAACTTCTTCTACAGAAACCCAGCAACCAAACAACTCAAAGTAGCCCCTCACACCAAACGCTACGGACTGGTCTTCGACAAACGTGTCGTAGACCCTACCACCTTCATGTCCTACCCCTATGGCTACACGAAAGACAATGTGGACTCTTAATTTTGTAAAATTGTCATCTCCGGCATAGAATTGTCAATAAAATATCATGTTTTTCTAGTCACTTCCGGTTTTTCTACCTTATTTGGAAACCGCGTGACACCCCATGTGACAATTTTTGTCACGCAATTTTATGGCCCGCCATCTTGTTTGACCACGCCCCCAAATCCTGCAATCTGATTGGTCGAGAGCCAGTCACGTGATTTTTTCCTGCAATCTGATTGGCTACCGCCCAGACGAGCGTCGTACACTACTAAGAGAGTATGGAGACCCTATGCCGATGATCTTGCCAAAGCATCTGAGGCTGATTACATTTACACTGTAGGTGTTGAGAGGGCTGGAGATGTTCCGTACATGTATGTGGGGCAGACTAATAACATTCGAAGGCGCCGGGCTACAGGCTAGGAACATAGAAATCAAGCATTGCAGATTGACAAGTTTGTACAAAAGGTTCAGTCAAAGAAACGCTGGGAAAACCCAATGGAGCAAATGGGTTGAGGATTAAAGTAATGAATGTGCAGAAGGAGACTACCTAGAATGTATGGAGAAAAGAATGGTTATTAGCAAGAGTATAACAGAACAGGTTGGAGATTGGACGAAATGTAAATAGGTCTCACTGGAAGGCACATCTACTGCATGTTGGCAAGCTAAATCTGCATGTACATCTACACTTAATTGTCGATCTCATAAGTAGTATCAGTTGCATTCCCGAGAGCAACGAGATTAAGGGAGGAATGATCCATGGGTCGACATGTATTAGCGCAGAGCATTGCTGGATTAAACTTACCAGTTATTACTGACGAAACTAGCCGCGTCTGTCTTACACCCGCCTTCATAGACTTCAAATAGTCCCTCTTACGCTTAGTCCATCGTGTGTGACGCGAGAGAAAATTGGCCCAGGAGAATTGGCCGCAAGAATTGAGTTGCTACCGCTTTCATTATTTTCGCGTGGTGAAACATTCAAGACAGCCGATTTATTTCTCCCAGAATGACTTCGTGATACTCCTAACCTTAATTTGATTAACAAATAAAAGAGCCTAAGCCGTGTATTGCACAGTGATAAAACACGACGGGCATTTGAGAACACGAGGGAAATGTAGAAAACACGAGCCGCAGGCGAGTGTTTTCTACATTTCTCGAGTGCTCTCAAATGACCAGAGTGTTTTATCACGGTGTAATACACGGCTTAGGCTTCTTCATTTGCTTTAATTTATAGATTTTACACACGCAAAACAATAAAACACGCTCTTTCTATGTTTTATACTCTGATAAAACATAGGTTTTTGACCAATCCGAGCGCGCGCAGGGTCTTATCTATATTTTAAACTCTGATAAAAAATAGGTTTTTGACCAATCAGAGCGCGCGCAGCGTCCTCTCTATATTTTAAATCTGGATATAGTAGCGTCTCAGGACTTCAAAGTTTCCCTTCTCTCACCACACGCTTGCAAGGATTTCGTCTCTCAAACGAACTGTAAAAAAAATGATAGCAAGTTTGGGTTTCACCTAAAATTGTGAGCAACGCTTGATGTTTCATCAAGGCCCAAGAAGTGACAACAAATTTTATGTCTGTAGATGCTGCTTAGTTTTGTCTGTGTAAAAATCCAATAGTTTGGTGTCTGTTGTTGATGAATAAGAGCCCCCTCCGATGCTTGTTTTGTACAGTCAGAAAACCGTGACTACTGAATTGGACTTTCGTTTGAAAACGTCACGTGATCAAGCTCATGCAATATCTCTAGTTTTAATTAGTTAAGCTTGATAAATGTTTGAGAAGATATCTAAAGGTTGGCTGAAAGTATGTGAATACAGCAGAAATTTTCAGCAAAATCGCGATGATACTTTCTTTAATTAACCCTGATAACGATTGCGATTTTGTTGGTTGAGTTACTTATCAAAACTCGTTGTCAATTTCATTTTCGCAGTATAAAATTACACTATGCTGAGAAAAATACAAGATGTTATTAGAATTTGGTGTTGGTGAAAATTGTTGCAACATCTCGGCGCAAATGACAACGACAGAAATCTTTATCAAGATTTGTTGACAATTGAAAACACTGACTGTGATCAGTGTAAGTTCACACGCTGCACTATGCAATTCAGCTACTTGACTGCGTCAGACTTTCTCTCAAACACTTTTGCAAACTCGCCAAAGAAACAGAAACAATAAGACACTTTCAAAAACAGAGTTTGGTTATGATTAAGCATTGTATTAGAAACTCACAAATTAACTGGATACCCGTGGAAAGAGTTCTCTTACATAACGTTTCTTCACAGAACAAAAGCGAAAGCTTACGCGTAGAACTAGCGCAAACAGGTATTCATTCACAGCGCGCAATTAAAGTCATGTTTTCGACCCTGATAAACTCACCTTCACATTAGCTCAGAGCATAAAACTACACATAGAGGTTCTTATTCCCTACCCTATTCCCTGTCATTGTTGTCAATAATCTGCAAGAGAACCTTGCAACTCTCACCATTTGATCATGCAACGTAACAACACCCACGCGAAAGTCCCTTACACATGCGTGGATCCACGCCGATATATGACTTCAGGATGGGGCAATTTGTTCTAAAAATCGAAAAATTGTTCCATATCATAGGGGCGCGAGTATCCCAAGACTTCCGGTCTCCTTCCCCGATTATGGCTCCTGACAATACTCAGTAGCCAGGCTGCGTTTTCTTGACGTCATGCGGTCCAATGGCTTCTGAAGAACCTTCGAAGTTATGGCTGCTCTTGAGCCATGTTCTTTTAAGCCAAATCTGCTCCAAAATCTGAAATAATGGCATTGAAGGTAGTAAAGTGGATAACCGCTTATAGAAAAAAATAGATATTGCTGACCTCGTGAAGGGTGTCGAGTCAGAGGTTGGTTTTTCTCCTTCCCGCTAATATTGCGTCGGACGGAATGACGCCACATAAACATGGCCTGGCTGCCCAGACAGTTTCAAAATGGTGGCCTTCCAAGTCGATTTTTCCAGACGAATTTCATTAGGATAGAGGGTACTTCAGAGGCTGAAACTTCTGTGAGTAGAAATGCTGAGTGAGCACAAAAACAGTAGGCTTCCTAGATTGACCTTCTCCTTTATGGAGGAAGAAACACTTGCTGCATTTGCGACAATTGTTTCTTTTTCTTTCCAATGAGCATGTCTGAGCTTTCAACAAGGAGCTGGGAGAACACGCAGTACCACACCTCGTCAGATAGCTTAGTTTCAGTTATCGTGAATACGAGGGTTAACCTTCCTGATCTTACTTCATAGTCATCGCCATTTTTGAAAACAGTGTTCATGGCGAACTGGTTTTGTCAATTCTTGTGCCACTCTGATTGGTTCTTGTTGTTATGTAAATGCTCCTACTTGAATCATCATACGACAAGCACACAAAAAACAAACAAAAACGAAAACACCAGGTCCATGCTGTTACGTTGCTAATATGTCATTATGCTAGCGTGTTCACACTGCAAACAACGACATCACAGCCTTCTTATATTGTTATGTCATAAGTGTGAGGCAGGTTATGGCACGCCGTTTGTGGCGAAATTCAATCAAGTCAAGTATTTCTTCAATCCAATCATTTTGGCGTGATGCAATTCAATTTAATCTTTCAAACATATTCAAACAATCCGAAGAAAGGATCCAATTCAAACCCATGTTTGTCAGTTCAATTTAATCAGAGTGAATATTCATTCAGTCCAATCACAAGAGTATTTATTCAATCCAATCACGGAAATATTTCATCAGCTCAATCGCGATAACTATTTATTCAATCCAGTCATAAAAATATTTATTCAATCCATTTGCTAAAATATCAATTGAGTTTCAATCCATCTCATTCACATAGGTATTCAATCCACTCAAAAACATACTCAATGCAATCCTCGACAAATTCACTCAACCTTCCTGGGGCGAGTGCGGTCAAAGCAGAGAAGCCAGTGCTTCCCACCATTTGTCCGCTATGTGAGCTTTACATGCAGGTATGTGTCGAGTGTCAGTGCTCTACACTAACGCTAGTCCACTAGCCCAGGACTAGTAAAACTCCATTGCGGGCTAGTGAAGATGTACTCCTACTAGCCCCTAGACTAGTTAGATTTGTGGCAAAATTAATGTACTGCAACTTATAGCTTGGAAAGGTTTACTTGGGAAGTTTTTTGTGGAACGCTTTATCAGGTGCTTGTTTCTAGTATTTTAGTAACATAAACCAGAGGACTTGCAATGAATCCAGATGAAAGCTAAAGGAGTTTGGTATGATTGCCTCGCAAAACAGACGCCATTTTGGAAAAGGCCTTATGACCTAGCTTCCATGACATTCCCCAGGGACCTGGGAGAGAGCCACCAGTCCATCATCTTGTAGATTTTTTGCACGTAAAGTTTTTCCAAGAATGAAAAAGATATCAAGCATTTTTGATGCCTTTCCTTCGAGGAAACGCCCTGCTGCGGCCGAAGATTTACAGTGTTCGCAAGAGGACCACGTCATGCAGCATGAAGAAACAAAGAAGTGCGATCGGCAGCATACCCATGGCTACGATTCATTTATAAGGAAAAATGTACTGTGCAACTTGTGTGGACTCAAACAAAAGCGCTGAGAGATTAGCAAATCCAAACTAGACTTTCGTCACAGGGACATATAAATGGATCCCAATTCTCTAGCCTTTTGTACATGTGTTTTTTCTGGCCTTGTTTTGGACTAGTGGCTTGTCCTTGTGGGCCAGTGATTTATTGTGCTTACTAACCCACTGCCTAGTATCCAAAAAAGTTAGTGTCGAGCACTGCAGTGTTTTGCCTGGCATTTGGCGATAAATCATTACTTTATCGGGCTCAGCCAAGGAAAAGTCTTGAGCGCGTTTGCTTAATTTGATGTTCAGTTTTAGAAATAGTTTTTATCATTTTACATTATATTTCTATACTTTAAGCTTGTCGACATGGATGAGTCACATCAGGACAGTAACATGCACTGTGCCACTTGCATGCCTGAGGAGGAATCGCAAATCCTCCGGAATGATAATTTACAGTCCGTCCCGACACCAGAGAGAAGGCCGAATGCAAACAATGTTAACGCTTCTGATGTTCTTCGGTTTGCTAGTGCAAGCTCAGGCAATGGAGTTTTCATAAGACTGAATAGTTCAGAAGGAGCAACAAAATCACCAACACACATTGTTTAGATTATGAATAGCCATCATTAGGTTGTTGTGTTGTTATCGTATTTGGTACACTTTGATAAGAATAGAGAATATATGGACTATTTTACAAATGTCTGCTTGGTGACCTAGCCTTTGAATGGCAGCGAGGCTCGAGGTGACCTTGCTTTGATACAGTCGGTGACAGACCTCTCTGCTTTTGCCTTGTAAATGCACCTAGTTTTAGCATTAAAACAACTCAATTTACACAACAAAAGCAGTGAGGTGTGTATCAAAACCCGCTCATCTCCAGCCTTGCTGCTATTCAAAGGTTGGGTCACTGAGTAGACAACGGTAGAATGGTCTACTGTTTCTTTTGAACTTTGTATACAGTAGTATTTCTTTGCATATATGAACCGCTCAAGTAAATATTGATTTTGGTAAAAAAAAAATTGTTGACATATTTTTTAAAATTTGGTAAATTGCCATTATTTTGCAATGCACTCGCTCACTGACCTTATATAGACCTTCCCCTTCCCCCTCCACATTGCATGTCAATCAGGAAGTACAATGAACATTGGACGGGAACAGGGTATAATGGTATGCACAAGTCTATGTTTTTCACTTGTTCATGGCAGGCTGCTCATGAGTGATTAGCCAGCACTCTCCACCTTAAGAGCAATAATACCTTAAATTTTTCACCATTTTAGTGCAACCTAGTCAAGAATTAGATATGGTTGTGTTCAAAGGAAATACTGGTATGAAACTGTTTGATATTGCAACTTCAGTCAGACTTATGGATATATTGTCATTTCATATTTATTTAGGGGCACCCAAAGGATCGTTTCGGTAAATTATCTGTTTGGAAGGCCTTTAATCCCCTCTGATTTTCTTACTGAGAATTGTCACCTCGAACTTTCGTGATATGAGAAATTTAATGTCTATTGCTTTCGGGTTGCTAAAAATGTCGTTTTGGGTACTGATAAAATGCCGGCTGTCAGTTTCGGAAAGGCGATAAGACCTAAGATTTTCGGGAAATGGACAAGAAAGCCCTAATAAATTCGAGAATACTCAAGTTCCCCTAGAATATTCGAACAGATAATTTTTTTTTGGTGCAAACTACAATTAACCTAAAGAGCTTCGAAAGTATTCTAGATAGCTTAAACAGCGTCCAAAAGCATTAGAGAGAAAACGGTCGTTGGGTGCCCCTGTTTATTGCAGTAAAACATCGATTTTGAAAATAGGGTCTTGATTTCATGTATTTAAGTAAAATATACTGTATTTACCTGTATTTCTTATACTCTATTCTTGGTTTTCACGTGACGTCAGAAAAAACTAAAATTAAAAAGCCATTTTTAAACTTATATCTGTTGGCATGTCTTAAGCTCGGTAGACCGCATTGTTTTGAAAATAAAACACGGTTTTTCCACAATGCGTGACATCGGCATTGTTTCTGGGCAACATGTTACAAAAGGATTGTTTATCAACTGTTTCTATGACGCGCTCCTCACGTTAAGTTAATTTTTCTTCCAGGGAAAGTTCTTTGTTTCGCCCCGCGACGGGCTGCATCGGCGGGTCGTTTGCAAACTGTTTATTGTCTGAAGCATTCCAAAGATATCACATCGTTCATTCAAAGTTGCTTGGTTTTATTTCACACAAATCGGTCATTCAAACGGTAAAATACTCTTTCTTTAACAAAAGGATTGTTTATCAACTGTTTCTATGGCGTGCTTCACACGTAAAGTTTTTTTCCTTCCAGGAAAAGTTCTGTCTTTCGATCCGCGTCGGGCTACGACAGCGAATTGTTTGCAAAATATTTATTGTCCGAAGCATTCGCCTCGTTCATTCAAAGTTTCTTTAGCACGTCGCTCACGAAAAAATGCTTTTTTGCCTGAAGCGTTCCGAAGATCGTTATTTACAAATGACATTTCTGGTTTTATCTCACACAAGTCGGTCATTCAAACGGTAATATACTCTTTCTTTAACAAAAGGATTGTTTATCAACTGTTTCTATGACGCGCTCCTCACGTTAAGTTATTTTCTTCAAAGGAAAGTTCTTTGTTTCGGCCTGCGTCGGGCTGCACAGGCGGGTCGTTTCCAAACTGTTTATTGTCTGAAGCGTTCCAAAGGTATCACATCGGTCATTCAAAGTCGCTTGTGACTCAATAATGCTTTTTAGTCTGAAACGTTCGAAGATCGGTTTTATTTGACACAAATCGGTCATTCAAACTGTAAAATATAAACGAAAGGATCGTTAATTAATGTTTCTATGGCGCGCTCCTCACCTTAAGTTAATTTTCTTCCAGGAAAAGTTCTCTTTCTTTCGGCCCGCATCGGGCCTCGTTGGTGCGTCGTTTGCAAACTGTTGGTTGCCTGACGCATTCCAAAGATATCACATCGTTCATTCAAAGTATCGTTAGCGAATCGCTTACGTTTAATGAAATTTTTCATCAAGGAAAAGTTGTCTCTTTCCATTTCTATGTTGTCTATGTTGGTTGTGTCTGCTCTATGAAGATGAAATTGTTGAATAGTCTATCTCCGGTTGTTTCCAGTTAACAAAAAGCAGTGAATTTTTGATTTACAGCCAATGTTTAATGAAGAGGTTTTACTCACGATTCATGTTCATGTTGGTGATAATGTATTCCCCCTGGAGATTGTAAATACATTTCAGACCTTTATAATGAGCTGACATAAAAGCAATGGCAAACCCATCGTGGACATGGACAAATTGACTTCATACTGCACGTTGGAGAACTACCTCGGCAAACTTACTTGTTTGAAAAACGGCAGGTTACCATCAAAACCAAAAACGATAAGGGTGAAAACGATATATCGCTGGATGGAAGTGAGAAAGAGCTCGAAGCAAACGATAAATCGCATGATGCAAACGATATATCAGTTGGAGCAAATGATAAATCGCTCGATGCAAACGATAAATCGCGCGAAGTAAACGATAAATCGCTTAGATCAAACGATAAATCGCTCGGAACAAACGATATATCCCTCGGTTCAAATGAGAAATCGCTTAGTGCAAACGAGAAATCGCTCGAGGCAAACGATTTATCGTTCAGAAAAAGCGATATATCGCTCGGTGCAAACGATGAATCGCGTAGCACTCAGCGAGATATCGTAACAGTTAAAACAATAACTCCATGATATCTCGCACAAGATATCATTTCTAGCTAATTATCGTTCGAATATCGCTGATAAATCGCGATTATCGCAATATTCGTCGATTATCGTTTGCATTACTTTTGCACAGTACTGTACGTGCACGAAAATATCGATTTGCCTCATGTCTTCGGGTTTTGAGTAACCAATATGTCGAGAGAAGTGCTAATGCGAATGTATTTAAATTTAACAGAGAGAATGACCATTTTGAGAGAGGCATACTAAAGTCCAGATGTTTCCACTGGTTTCCGGCCGCCATGTTGGAGTCCCTTAGATGGGCTCCAACATGGCGTCTCTATACAAAACACTATAATTTTCAGTGATACCTTTTGCCGAATAACTCCAGTTCGGAATATCGCACATCCCCGAAACCTTGGCATGTTGTTTATTTATTACTCCTCTTCGATATTTCAATTTCTTGACTCAATTTATTTAATGGTGAGCGATTTTATTTTTTACTTGCTTGATAATTAAGCTTACTTGCGTGACGTGAAAACCACCACTTAAAAAATAAGATATGTTTATTCCTTAGATGAAACGCTCAGACACCGCCTTGGAGAGTTTGCCCATACACTTTTTGAACTTATTATGTCACGTTCCCCAACCCCGGTGTTTAAAGAGTCAAGCAAACGCCGTTTTAACCAGGCACCACGATTCTAACAGTCGCATCGGTGTTTATTACATCTCTCTTTCGTGGCACGCGGTGGAAAACTAAAATTACAGTAATCAAAAAATGTAGTCACGAAAACGGCGAAATCTATGGAAAAACGAAACGAAACGAGAACTTAATACACTGTCCTACTCCAGGGTGAGCTAAGGTAGTATTGTACCTGTGGACCTCAGAAAAAATATCCGACTATACTCCGAACTGAACGTTCTTAAACTCCAAGAATAATTGCACATGAAAATATATCACGCGAAACCTGATCACACGAAGTTGAATGAATGACTAATTGTTGAGTATTGATGACAAGTGCGGTTGTAAGCGTGACTCGCATCACACATGATGCTTCCTTTATATCACAAATCCAGCCTACAGGCCTAATTGTTGAAGTCCTTCAAAACATTTCAAACAAATTCTCCTACGAAATCAAAACCGGGGTGTGTAGCAGTATTATAACATGCCATGTTTTTTTATATGGGTAAATATGGTATATTAGTATATACCACACAACTGAATAGTGCTTTTCGTGCGCTCTGGTTGGTTCACTCGGAGGTGATTAGGAAGCACTATTCACCTCCGAGCAAACCGGCGCGAAAGATTTTTGAATTTCCGACCGTTTGTCGCACATAAAACAATGTTTGGGTCCGCTAATTATTCAGCTTGTGTGGTATATACTAAAACAATTATTCATCTCAGTGTCGGTGAAAGTGATGGATATTTACCTCCACTTCGGTGAATAATTGTTAACTATAATTGTTTTAGCTTCACTGGACAAACTGAAATGTACTGTATGCATGAAACAGAACATCAAAATTATTATCAAATTTTAACAGTAGCTTGAGGCTTTACTGTATTCTCAGAACCAAACAGTTTTTTGTTTCCTACATTTCATACATTTTTTCAAGTAACAAGATCGCTTGTGATACCTAATTCAGTAGATTTTGAGAAATGTCAGTCTCTTTACTCGTATTTCAGGCATGCTCATCTGGGTCTGTTTAAATCTGCAGCACAGAAGGAATTGGTGTGATTTTGTCTTAAGTACAGCATTTGTGAAGAAGAGATTGCAAGCAGTTAACCATGTTACTAGAAAGAAATGTTACCATTGAAATAACAACTCTCTAGGCAGAACTGTTAATGTGAGCTTCAGGGTTTTCATTAATTTTCCACATGATGGAGTACAAGTATGTGGGATCCATGGGGTGCATTAGGCCTTTCATGCTTTGCATTCTCAGAATATCACCATAATCAGAAAATGGAATTTCTGCATGGAAAGTGACTTATGCAGGTTAACAGTGAGCAAGCTGCCATATCTTTGTATCCATCTACACCTGTTCCACTGTTCATAAGTTCTTCAATCTTATGAAGCACTAGCTCTAGTGCCTCCATGTATGTCACAGTGGCTAAGTGGGTCATTGTTCTCCAGCACAAATGACTGAAGTGCATCACCATTGTGTAACACCAGTGGCTCAATAACAATGTTATTATCACTGTCAATGGTTGATGGGCCCTGGGCATCATATCCATTCACTGCCAAGTCACTGACATCTTCATCTAACTGACCATGTGATAAGGGATTTTCAGGGTGCATCATTCCATTTGTCCACATTTGATTTGGTGTCGAGTTACTTTCTGTACGAACACTGTGATCATTGAACGCCTCCATTAATTCAGCCAAGGCATTGTTGATCCTTGGAATAAGATTAAACGGTATTTGTCACCCTTCTGCGCATGCGCAGCAGCTTGATTTCTTATCCGACGGAGCATTTTTCAAAGTTGATATATGTGAGAGAAATCTTTTTCCATCGACCTTAAGAGGCGCGTGAAAATGTTAGTACCGATATTGAAGAACTGTTTAGTCAACCATGATAGACTTAAACGGCGTATTTTGTGTCTTAAGTTGAAAACCGTCGAGGAAATACGATATCCTCGAAATTGCCTATTTTCAAACCGTGAAGGACTAGGTACGAGTCTCTAAATTATGGGATTAGCAACTATTGATCCACATAATCAGAAAGAGCACACCGAGATTCACAAGATTCCCAAGTTTGGTGTTAATCAGGC
>Ga0126343_10001300_pt1 | contig 11489 bp, 5 predicted proteins | sample Cyp2metagenome_FD_92531 | JGI IMG/M metagenome (GOLD analysis project Ga0126343, IMG submission 92531) | Coral microbial communities from Lord Howe Island, Old Settlement Bay, Australia - Cyphastrea 2 metagenome | ecosystem: Host-associated > Invertebrates > Cnidaria > Coral ... | reverse complement strand
TTTTAGCTTGTTCAGTTCAGTGTATTATATTCTCGGTCTACGGAACTCTAGCGGCAAAAGGTTAACAGGAAGAGTTAAGGTTTTGTTCTGTAGTACGTATCCGTCGTTACGTGTTCAATTAAGCTTGTCACTTCGCAGACTGGAACTCACATCGCCACTGCCAGTTTTCGACCGTTTAATTTGATTAGAAATGCAGGTCTCATCACTGAAATTAACCATGTATACTTAGTTTATTCTTGAGTTGACTTTCCGGAATCATCTTGCACAAATTATTGAATTGACAAGAGCCAAAACAAGCGGGTACGGCAGTATGACGGTGTGCTCGCATCATGGATGTATTGAATGCTACCTTAACAATACGTTGATGTAAATTGTCAAAAAAGATCATCTCATGAGTAAACAAGAAAATGTCCAGTTCTGGATAGTCAAACAGTCCTCTGTATCTGTTTCATTAAAACCATCTTCATTGCTAAGTGGAGGACGGTTTGTTTCCGCCACGTCAAAATGCCCGCGTATAAGAATCCATCAGTGGTCATCTTACCTCACGGAAGGTTGAAAGGAAACGAACGAGGTGGAGTATGCTATAAACTTTGAAAACGTTTGCTCAATTCCATCCCTCGGTGACACTCCTATTGGTAATTTCACCACGTGGAAAGAAAAACGAATGGAGAAAGGTGAGCCTTTTCGTAAAACAATTAGCAAAAAAGACGAGAGTTCGGTGATATTCTTTGGCGCGTGTTTACATCAAAGAACAAAGCTATTCATAATGTTCTTCTATCGATACCTCTTTAGATTTTTATAAATATCCCCTGAAAGTCTAAACTATTGAACTCATATCATATGTAAATAACCACGACTCGACCTTGATAACACAAAGAAAATGATGTTTATACGGGTAGCGTGTTGTAGTCAGCTCGGCCAAATTATACCTCCTGAAGATTAGTAGAAGAAAACTATAATTTCCATAGTTTTGACGAAAAGCTTAAAAGAAATACCGACTTACCTTTTGAATTAAGCTTATATTTAAAGGATACTTTCTAAAAGTGAGTTTATACTTGTGAACAATGAACATAAAAGAACCATTTAATGTATTCCCAATGAATTAAAGCCTATTCTTAGGGCAATTCTTTAGTGGCGTTCTTGCAATTGTTCAATTAAGACAAAATGTCACATCTGTCAGATCCCAAAGTGAACAGTTTTTCTTTCATTGTTAGCAGAGCCCACACACTGTTTACACTCAAAGCTTCGCTCGTAAATTGAAACAAGCACACTTCCATTGCGGATACATCAACTGTGATGGCCAGTGCAAACATATTAATGCGAGAATTGCTCTCTGATCGAATTATTCAGCAGCGATTAGGCACAAATGAACTTTATCGGCTTTAAATGAGAAATTTTGAACCAGTATTTCACTGAACAACCGTAATAGATCTGCTAGAAACTGCTTGAAAAGTCTTAATGAGTAATCTTGGAAAGTTTATCCTCGAGGAATCGAGTTACACCTCTTGAATGGTTTATTTTCTATTCAAATTCGGTGAAGAAAAAGAAATTGAGACATATATCGAAATACACTGAACTACACGGCCCTTGAAAATCTGTTGAAAGCCTCTTTCGTTGTTAGCTCATGCATGGCATAACACCAGGTCTCTGAAGAGAACTCATCTCGCCTGTAGTTAGAAATAAGATCTGTTTTCTGGACGAAATAAAAGGGTTTTACACATCAATCCGTCAAACCTAACAAAGTAACAAAACTTTGATTACTTTTGTGTTAACACGCTTTCTAACACCACCTATTAATTTTTTGTATTAGCCTCGTGTTTGTATTCTTTGTTTCGAGATTTAGTGCCGGAAAATGTTGAACTTTCGCTTTCAAAAGAGTCATCCTCTGCATGCACTTATCAATCACAACAACATGGGCTAAATGTTGGAAAACATCTTGAAGAGGTAACGAAGCCAATAAATTCGCTTCGTGACAAAGCTAAGCCTTCGCCGATACAAATTAATTCAGTGAGACAGTGAAACCACATGTAAAATCAGTTAGTTTCTTCAACGAATGTCGAACACTGAGCGAAGCCAATATCATTTAGCACCACTGAAGGACCCTGAAGCCACAACAACACCTGTGAAGTGTTCCAAAACTCAAACGCAAATCCTAATGCTGTGTAATAAAAACATATTCATAACAAAGGCATGTACAAATTGATCAAAATTCCAGCAAACTAGTACGATTCTCTTAGTTTCTTTGTCGATTCATTAGTCGTTATGAATCGACGAAACACCATATAACAATACACCACCACCACCCACGCGACTCTGTGCATTATAAGTAAAGGAATTAATCCCTGACAAAGGAAAATATTTTTAGCTATTCTTCGGTGTATAAGCAGGTTATTTTTTGCAATAAACTACACATGAATGACATAGTTAGTATATACAATGAGAGAGAAAAACTCAGTTAGTTTAGTTGTTTAAAAAAGTAACATGAAAAAGCTCAATATGGTGTAAAATGTTTCAAGATAAACCCAGTCAAACTTACGTGGTCAAAATTCACTTTTCTCTTTACAAGAAACTGGAGCAATGAATTCCTTTGTACAAGCTGGAGGGAATTTCGAAGAAGATGAAATATGTGAATTTACGTTTTACTGTTGCTATCCATATTTGGCGTGAAACTATAAAGCACATATGTTGAAGGAAGCTGGCCTAAAAGGACTTCAGATTTATTTTTGCTTTATTTTACAATTTCTCACTGTAATCATAAGCCAATAGTTATTGTTTTACACAGCGGCTAAGCTGGTGAACAGAGTACACGGTATATTATTAATTCATGACTGAATCTTCAAGACAATTCTAACACCAGAAGCATGTTTTGTATTGAAGTCGTGTGTAAAAACAATTAGGTTTTACATAAATTAGTCCAATTGGAACACCGTAAATGCCAGTGAAGGAAAAGAAAGCAAGTGTAATACGCATAGATAACGTTTTGCGATGCAACCAAATAAACGACACAACAAAAGAAGTGGGAGGATAGAGAATTTAGGTAGCAAACGGTTTATGGGGATAAGTCAATAGCCCAACACCTCCTGTGTCCCTGGGAGGGCGGCCTGTACATCAGTGCTAATTTCCTGAGATGTTTAAGAGTAGACAATGTTTACAATGTCACTTCACTGAAATAAGATATGAGAGCTTTTCGCAGCAAATCATGAAGATTGTATCCATACTGGACAAAACCTCTATGCTCTGAACGCATTCCTAGCCAAAGGTGGGCGTAATCGCACTTCTGTCATCGGGCGGGGAAATAATTGAAACGAAATTGCTTGGGCCGTACTCGGAGGTTTCCAATGATTTCCAAATCGTGACGATGTAATAAACGGAACAATGAAAACAGAGATATACGTAAACTTCCTAATCCGCCAATCCAATTAAAACCTAAGTCAACAGAAGGCAGTGCAACAGCACAACATGTGTGAAATAAAAGCAAAAGGAAACCTCTAGCACCCAGAGAATAGAGCTGCTGTCAAATTAAATCCACTGATTTGACAGACATTTAGTCGTACCTTCAGGGCAATCAGTTGATGTGTCACCATTGTCATAGCGCTTTCTCTTAACAAAACAGCCTGATGACAATCAAGCCAATTTGTTTTATTTCAAATGGCCTGTCGTGTGTTTGAAGTATAGCCCCGCCCATGTTCCCGAGGCCGGACTGCCCTATGCGTGCGACCTGCTTTTAATCTTGTTATCTCAGCTCCCAACACAATGGAGCCCATTTGAGACCGTTTACACGGAACGCGAACATGGGATCCTTTTCCATAAGAGACATTCTTAATCTTCCAGAGGACAGGATTCGTTCATTGAATACCAAAGGCGAGGAGCAGATGTCATTTGAGGACAGGAATTGTACACCGCGCGCCCAATCCAACCCAGACGAACCAGAGCTGACTCACGCGCCCGAGATGGCAAAGTCAAGTATGAATTATTTTAGTATTACTGAAAGTTTCTTGATATATTTAAGGGTGCCGCATTCAGGAAACAGTATGTAAGACTCGAGTACAGCGCGGGAGATTAGCGGACTGAAGTGCTGTTTGTTATGGAGGAAAACGAGAAGTGAAGAATTTTATTCAAAGGAGTTAAAGAATAGTTAAGCTCTTCAAACCTCACCATATCTGAGAAATCTCGAAGTTGCACTACTTAACTGTCAAGCTGTTTTTATTATGTGTCATAGTAGCCTACTGCATACAGCAGCTACCAAAGAGTTATTCAGTATTGTAGCGAATAGCATACGTTTTCTATCACCACTTATACCGTCAATAGAAACGGAAAAAGTTTCAAGTGATTAAGACTGCTATGGTGCGAAAAATATGTCAATGAAATTGTCAACCTTTGGAGCCGGTGCGCTGGTTGTTCGGGCACCGACCGTCTCTATTCATGACGCTGTCTAGCTGGCGCGGAGCGCGCGCGATTTAGCGGGCTCTGAAAAGAGGATTTTTGACTTCAAGGACTTTAAATGAGCAAATCCAGATTTTCATTCTCGAGATAAGGTGAATAGATGTAATCCAAAATAGATTATTCATGTTTCATGATGCTACTGGTAGTCTGTTGAGAAGCATGTCAAAAGCAACCTTTAACATGGACAACTCGCTTTTCACCTTCGCAGGCGCCCACCAAGTGCCAAGCGCGCAAGCTCTAGACTCGTCGAAAAAGGACCAAGCAGATAAAGATATCAAGAAACGCAAAAGACGAGTGCTGTTCACAAAGGCGCAGACCTTTGTCTTGGAAAGAAGATTTCAGCAGCAACGCTATTTGTCTGCACCAGAGCGTGAAGAGTTAGCGAGGATAGTGAATCTAACTCCGGCACAAGTCAAAATTTGGTTCCAGAATCACAGATACAAATACCGAAAGCAGATTAGCGAAAGAGGGCCATGGGATAAACCTTATTCTCCCATTTCACAATCAGGCTTACTCAACGGTTCCGGACAGTTTTGCAGTTGTGTTAGCCCGTCTTGTACAAGTTATCTAAGCGGGTCTCCGTACCACCAAGGAGACTATCTTCACTACCCACCTCCTGTGAACTCAACTTACATTCAGCCAACAACATATTGGTGAAAATTACAATAGCTTTCAAAGAGACTCATCGCTAAGAACAATTAGTTGTTACATTGTAGAAAACGCTGCGTGGAGTAGTTTATTTATCAAGCAGTACGTTTGTGTTTTAAAAGTAATTGGAGCAAAAGTTCATTGAGCTAGCGTTTGTCTAAAAATAGATAAAAATGGTTCAAACGTTTCGTTTTTATTGCGCCTAAAGAAAATATTATCTGTATATAAGTATCTGTAGTTAGGTTATGGAAAGCTCAAAATAGGTTTGCCTGCTGTAAATTTAACGCTCGTTCAAAGAAATAGATTGGGCCTCCTTTTTCAAACACTTGTCTAGTTTGTTCAATAGAGAACGCTTATATTTACTGGTATAGAGAATTGTAATAATAGTATAAGGGCTTTTTAAAAAAGCAAAAAATCTTGTAAATACTCTAAAATTCTACGTAAAGTGATTGTGTGATGTTATGTCTGCAAGGCGCTAAATATTGGCGATGTTTCAGAGAGATGAAATAGAACGTGCAGGAAATATTAGTTGAGCATGTTGGACATTTTTTGTGTATTCATCTGTCCTTTTTACTTTTTTATAGAGCTCTTAAGTCGTCAGCAATTTTTCATCGTGAAAAGCACTGCGCAATTCAGAGCAAATCAAAAACATAATTTAAAATCTTTGCCAACCGACGCGATACGTGCACATTCGATTCATCATCCGCTGAGCATTATGTCCCGTGATTTATCGTTGTTTTAGGAGGTTTAGATGTTGTGTCAAGCTTATTTTTCATTCAAGCCACTTGTTAGAACTACTATTCTAAGACACAACAATGAAAGAAATAATCGACAGGGTCGGCCTTCTGCACAGGTAACAAAATTGTGTACGCTCGATTTTTTCATTTCCATGAACTTGTGCGATTCAAGAGGGACGTCGAACTTTTTGTGGGCATCGAATGCGTTGAGCTTGCGCCAGTGTTTCACTCGCACAAGTCAGTTCATCAATCGCGGTTGAGATTTACCGTTATTGTTTCAAGAGGAAACCATTTGCTTTGAAAAGCTATATTTCGGTGTTCTAGTCCTCTCTTCAGGGGATCAAGTTTCTTTTGTATTTAAATATTTAAACAGTTTCGTTAGGCCATAGCATCAATATTGAATCTAAAAGATTAGGCTTAGTAATCGACCAGAAATAACAAAAACTGTTTTGTTTTGTCTGCTATCGGATAAAGAAACAAAACAGAAAATGAAACCTGTAAATGAAGTCACCCCCTTGAAAACTTCCAAATATCAAGTTCAGACTGTTGTTTTTATGGAACTGTTCGTAAAAAGGGTTAGCTATCTTCGAGCATTTTTTTTAAAGTTTGTTTTGTTTGCTTGAACGAATTTATCCCACGCAGAATAATAATTTTTTTCATTCAGTGGCGGGCGTAAATAAGAAAAAATATAATAAAATTGTGGTACTATCTGTGTTGAGCGTTTTGGCCAGATTCGTCGATAAGTTACTGTTTTAGAAATTTGTTAAAAAGACTTAAGCCTTTAAAGAACGAAGAACTGAAATATATCACCTTTCATCTGGATTTCAAAAAGACACTGATTTAGTAAAGGATGTGGGTTGAAAAACCTAACTTGAATATAGAGCAAAAATTAAAAAAACCTCTTTTCAAGATTTTCTTTTCAAAACTCTGATTTGCGTTACAGTTTATTAGCCCGTACAAGCCGTTGCGAAATTATAATTAAGTGAAACTCGCAGCCTTGGTTTTCTAGCCTGGGAAATTTTTTTAATAACGGTATTGGTGGTTCGATCGAAAACAGGAAGACTGATTTCATATTTCTTAGATCAGTGAAACAACAAAGTTTATTTTGTTACGCCTGCATACACGTAGGACCGAGGGTATTATCATTGCTTGTTTAAGGATTACTTGTATTGACTATGAAGGCAATAAAGGGTTTTTATTTAGTCTTTATATTTCCTACATTGCGAGCGACGCAGGAAGTTTGCCGAGAAGTGTGCCATATTTCAGTGCTACGTAAAATTAGTCTCGCCAACAGATTTCGCCTCTATCCATTTTATTTTAACATTTAATTAGCGCTTCGCACTTTAACACAGAAAAGATGACGCTTTGGATCCGAGCCACACACAAGTTTAATTGAAAATATTGCTATATTGCTGACAACGGAAGCAAATTTCCGTCTTCGACGGCTGCATACTCCCGGGTGGGAAATTCGCGATCATAAACCTATTTTGGACACAATTTCCTTTCATTCAATGGGAAACGGTGTATTTTCGGACAATTGGCAACGGTAGTTTTGTGAATACTTTTCTTTTCCTCTATGGCTGTCAACACAGAATTAAAAAACCATCATTATCTGTGATTTTGTGTCAGAAGCTAGTGACATTTCAAAGTTATTGGCTAAATAAAGGCTAGGAAATAACTGATCAAACAGGCTCGCTTGCACGTTCAAAACCATATTCTTAAAGAAGGCCACTTGAAATTTTTAATTTTTCGCGAAATCAAAACACCTCTAAGTTCTGGATTGATTGATCTCTGAAATCGAGAACTAATTTTGTGGCGGGAAAATAGAGTTGTTATATGATTGAGTGGTTCTCGGTTACAAAAGGGATAGCACGACTAGTGTTTGTTTATTGGAGCAGCTTTGTGTGATCAACAATAGTTTAATAACACTAACTTTAATTAAAAATGGCCGTTTACTGTGACGGCACTGTTGACTCTAGTCTCTGTTTCTTTTATCTTTGTCGTCTCAGGTGCGGCTGCGAATTTCTTGAAAAGGAAATTCATTGGTTATCGCAGAGTCGGTTATTGTAGAATTTTTTTTTGGAACGTACGTAATTTATTTTTTTAACAGAAAAGTTGTGATTGGGGATATCCTGTTTCACGCGTTTGAAGATGCTTTGTACAAACCAAATACAGGGAAGTCTACCAAACTCCTACTGTCTGTTACGATCGAAATTTTGTATAAACTTGAGCTGACGTTTCCGAAATATATCTTCGCATTTCCTTAATAACACAGTTTACACAAGGTTAAAATTAATTCAATTTCAATTTTGTGTGTATGCGATAAAAATTGGAAATTGTAAAATTTGAAGGCTTGTTAGCTGCTGTCTGCTGAAAAATAAAAGAAATTCATTAGCACGTTTGGAAAATGAAATAAAAAGTCATATTTCCTCCATATGTTAGATCAATATAACCCGTAATTTTAACCGCCAATAAAAACCACTGCAATAGCATCATAATTTTTAAAGCAAAGACTAAAATGACAAACTGCCAAACCTTTTTATGCCCATAACACGAAAAATACACAGAGAAGAAAAGCCAAACGGTTGTTTTCCAGTCGTACATTGAACCTTGCACTTTTTTCTTAAAATGTCCTTTCCATTCCTCTTGTTATTGCCTTAACTTCTTTTTCTTAAGAAAAGAACTTCGTGCATGGCATTGTTTTTATTTTATTTGTTGTAAAAAAATCTTTTAACCTACAACAAGCTTTGTGATAGAATAGGGAAGAAATAAAATGATGTTTTTTGTGGCGATAAAAACAAAACATCAAAGATATCTTCCCACATTAGTAGGAACGAAACGCAGTGGAGCAAACATCATTTATTTTATTTAAGCCAATGCGTAACAAACTCCAGTCGGTGGTTTTTATGCACGCACGCCCGCGACCCGAGAAAACAATATAGTAGAGATGTTGATTTATTATTCTTCAAGCGGAGTTCATAATAAAGTGAAGTTGGACTTGAGTGTATCCATTTTCGCACTCTATGATCGCGAGTGGCCTCTCTTGTAACTGAGATTTTTCAACGGAAGATCAATTCTTTGTGGACCGACGAAAGAGAGGGTGGGACTTTACAACAAGAGGCTTATCACGTGATTTTAATGGAGATAAAGATGAAGGAAAGAAAACTTGTCAACGTTGATCAAACTTTGCTTCTTGCATGAATAATATTTTTATTCTCTCCAGACTTGGCAAGATAAAGAAGTTGACGAGCGACGTTTAAGGTTATATCTATCTCCATTTTGTTTGGCAAAATAATACACCTTTTGAGCCGAGAATACCTGTCGCGGTTACTCACGAATCTATTTTGGAAATTTTGATCAGTTTTCTTTATGACATGGCGATAACTTTTTATTGCACCAGCATGTTTTAGATTGTTTGTTTAACACCTTAATCTCAGTTCTGAGATAGAAGTTCCGCAGCCTTCCTTGTTAATCTCTGTGTTCATCTACAATGACGTGGGTTTCAAAAGGCAATTTCATGCTTTCACTTTTGTTTCCGATTACACCTTCACAGACATCTCACGAAACAATATCATAATATTTTCTTTCCCACCTACGACATATGTAAACATGGCGTGGAAAAAAGAGACCTCTCTCGATAAATAAACAAAGCATTGAATACTTGTCATCAAAAATAAAAATGTCACCCACATGCGATAATTTCTGTTGTCAATGGAAACGAGATAAATAGCACCTTTTTTCACAGAGCATTCATCTTTCTGACGTTTCATTTCAGCTTAAAATGGGTGATTAGATTGTTAGATTTTTTCATTGAAAATGAATAAAGATTTATCTTGAACAACGTCTCCAACGGTAACACCATTGCCTTGATTGAGTGCATTCAAAATTATGGGTTCGCTACGTGATGTTTGTAAAACCACCTCAGGGAGAGCAGAAGTTTTTATAACAAGATATCGTTAGAGATCAAGATGAAATCAAGAGATGTTCAAAGCACTTTTTCCAAAAGAGGAATATCACAAAATAAAAAGTTTAAAATTGAACGTCATTGCTGTGAACAATTATTTCACTCAGTGCGACACGAGTCTTTTCTCAAATCGATCTCTCAGTTTGTACAGCTTCGTGGCTGATGAAGTCTGTTTAAACTGAAACCGAGAACAATGTTACTGGCTTTGTTAATTTCCGATCCAAAGAGCTGTTGTTTGCCTTAGAGAAAGTATCCTATTAGCAGAGGATCGCCCTCGATCTTTAACGCGGACAAAGAAATTCACAGACTGACAGAGTTCCACAGACCCCACAGAACGTTAAGCCAGGACTTTTGAGTCTCATAAAATTCCCGAATTTCCTCTGATTTCACTTTGCTGATTCCTTGAAGTACGAGGATTTTCTTGTCAGTTAAAACCCCAAGAGGAGGGATGGCAGAGATGGCGCAGTGGTGAGAGCGCTCGCCTCCCACCCTCGATTCCCGTACCCGGCGTCATATGAGGGTTGAGTTTGCTGTTGTTTCTCAGTTGTCCTTGCTCCGAGCGACCAGGACCAGGACCCGCATGAAAACCAGCTAAGGCTGACGTGGCTTCCTCTCTATATATAGTAATTTATATTATTATTCATGATTATATAGAATGTTCGGAATAGTTGGCACGCGAAAGCCTACTTTACGATCAATTATTCACTCTGGATCGTTTCCTTATTACGCTCGCTTACTTTTCCCTCCAGAATAACTTAGTCCGTCATTTCCTTTAGTTGAGAATCCTGTTAATAGGACCGGCTACCCCTAGCATTACAAATACGATCAGATTGTTGCATGCCATCGCTATTTGGTGGTCGGATTAACAGATCGAGTACCACTTTAATTGGTAAATGGAAATCAGTGGTGAAATGTCTATACAAGGCTTTCCAGGCTGTGCATAGTTTCGAAATTATCAGTCGTGATACTTTTGACTCCAACATTTGTCAGCAGTGTACACTTGCCCGAATTTTAGTTTATTCAAAAGGGCTTGTTAATTTAATCTAACTCTATGTCTCTAAAGTGCATGCATCTAGTTGCACTGAGTGTGACATGTTACCCTCTGGAAATCAATTCAATTTTCTTATTATTACTCACACAAAAGCTAAAATTTGTTGTACAAACAGCAGCAAACAGTTTTGGTTGTACTAAAAGAAAAGTTAGAACCACTTTTGTACAAACAGTACCATGTGAGGAAACTGCTCAATGGCTTAATGTGTGTGTTAGAACCACTTTTTACAGTAAAATAAAGAGTACCATGTGAGAGAACTGCTGAATAACTTTCATTTGAATGGTCACACTCTAGGGTTTTCATCCAAAGACTTAAAAGTTAGAAGCACTTATGGACAGGATAACACGAAGAGTGCTACATAAGAGAACTGCTCAATAGCTTTCATTTAAACGGTCACACACTATGATTTAATCCACCAACTTAAAATTTAGAAACGCTTTGCACAGTATGATGAAAGTACTGTTCAATAGCTTTCATTTGAATGGTCACACACTAGGGTTTCATCCACAGACTTAAGAGGTCGATCCACTTTGTAGACTTTGTACACATAAACAGTACCACATGAAAGTACTGCTCAATAGCTTTCATTTGAATGGTCACACACTAGGGTTTTATCCACAGACTTAAGAGGTCGATCCACTTTGTG
>Ga0126343_10001299_pt1 | contig 11490 bp, 2 predicted proteins | sample Cyp2metagenome_FD_92531 | JGI IMG/M metagenome (GOLD analysis project Ga0126343, IMG submission 92531) | Coral microbial communities from Lord Howe Island, Old Settlement Bay, Australia - Cyphastrea 2 metagenome | ecosystem: Host-associated > Invertebrates > Cnidaria > Coral ... | reverse complement strand
GTAGTGGTGGTGGTTGTTGTTGCACGTGCTGAGAGCAACTGAATAAAACCTCTCAATGCTCGTCACATTTCCTTATTGCGACCAAAGTTCAACAAAGGATTCACGAATTCATTCACAGTTATTCGAGCTTACGTAGCGAAGCGTTACTTAATGTTAAAGGTTACTCAGACGTAAAGATAACCGTTTTATTTTTGTAATGGTTGTCATCGGTAACATCATCGGCAACACTCAAACTGCAAAGTAAATATGAAAGAACTACGTTTAAAATATGAAACTACACTTTCGGAAATGTAACTTACACGCGCCGGAAATGTAACTTACAATTCTGTTGGGTAATCCATACACCTTTAAACGGCACACTACAAGTTCTTTTAGCGGATGCGAGTGTTCGGTTGATTGTTAGATAAGCCGATTTAAATTCGTTGCGGCTATTTAAGGATGTTCGCGCGAAAATTTTCCACTCGATAAATTTTTCAAAATTTTTACTGCAGTCAGATAATGAGCTAGTTGCGCCAGAAATGGAAAAAATGTTGGGGATCACCATCTTCGTTTCAAATAAACTACCCTGATTTTGATAAATTGGCGTACGTTATTCAGCATGGTCTACTTAACAAATTGACGTCAGTTTTTTATGCGTCTGTTCCGTTATTGATCATGAATTTCGTCATCACATTGTCAAAGTAGCTGTTGATCCATTGGATCCACGAGGCGATAGCCGAGTGGATCCGCAGACTACTTTGACAATGTTATGACGAAATTCATTGTCAATGACAGAACTGACGCATTAAAAACTGACATCAATTTGTTTTTTACGATAACAGATTGCGAATTTCCCGCTCTCGTCCGCTGGCGCGTCGCACGAATTTCAACTTCATGTGTCTGTCCCCATATTGACCATAAAATTTAGCCAATGAGCGCGCGTGAATTTCTGCAGCTATCGTAAAGAGAGGTTTATAGTTCAAAATATCGAAGGTCAGTCAACAAATGCAGACGATCTTAGTCTTATTTTGTGGAAGTGGGTCTGTTGCGTAAATAATTCCAAATTTTACCAACGTTTTCACAGAACGTAATCTTTCAAAAGGCATTTGAAAACGTCGCACCGATGAACGAAGGGTTAAAGGTTGGGTTCAAACCCTTTACTAAGTCCACCAAGTTTGATTTGCATGAAAATAAATTTGTAGGTGGAAGTCATTTTCATATGGCACGAAGACTAGTTTTGACAATGCAAAGGCATATGGTCACTTGGAACTTGGAAATAGCCTACTGAAAGGGGTAGAAACAAAGTGAGCCGGGCGGTGATTTGAAAATTAGGGCCCATTCCACTGATTGGTGATTTTCGTAGGATTTTCAGAAGAAATTTTGACTTGTTTCCCCGCCCTGAAAATTGTTTCGCGATTTATCGCCAAGTGTTCCTAACTCTTTTCAGCAAGTAAAAGTCTAAAGCTTTCTTTTACCTAAAAAAATTGTTTTACTATCAAACTTTTTTTGAAACTTGGCGTAATTAACATTCATGATATGAGCCTTAAAAAAATGCAATAAAAAATGGGGTCACCGTACCTGGTTACGCGCTAGCAAGCCCTTAAAAGGGGTATTTTTACTAAAAATAAAAATAAAAAAATAAAATAAAAAACAATTTTTACTGGTTGCGCCTTAAAAATTCGAATCACCTTCACACATAATTTTCTCGGTCTACAGGGGTTTATAGTTAAAATATATCGAAGGTGAGTCAACGGAGGCAAATGATCTGTGTCTTATTTTATAGAAGTGGGTCGTGTTGCATAAATAATTCCAAATTTTACCAACGTTTTCACAAAACTTAATCCTTCAAAAGGCATTTGAAACCGTCGTACTGATGAACGAAGAGCTAAAAAGAACGGAATTCGATCGTGCATTTTGCAAAAAATTCTCAATTCTAGTCGATAGAAAATTGATAGAGAAAAATGATCCATCAAAAGAAAACCAGGGGTCACCGCACGTCCAAGATCGTTAAATCCAGGAAAAGCTAAGGCAACGGCCATCTGCCCCATCATTTGTTCATTTTATTACTTAAAGCGCGCGCTCATGCATGACGTGGCGTGTGATATCAAGTTTGCGTGCACAGAAGGATGCGCAAAAACAATTAGCGCGAACGTCCTTAAGAAGTGAAATAACAATATTTCTTAATCTTAATCGAAACATGGGAGAAGCGAGTGTTACAAGTTAGAAATACAAGGGGTAAGCTGTAAGAGACTAGTAGACTTGTTCAGTGACTGGTTTATTTGATGGTCTTCTCTCTGCCGTAGCAAAACTAACTCGAACAAAAACTGACGTTTAAGTTCACTTACATTACGTCCACGCACTGAGCTATGATTGGTCAGTTTGCAAATTCTCAAGTCTGGTTTTCACTAGCGACGCAAGCACAAGAGCAGGCATAACAGTTCTTATTTCACCGTGAAAACAGCGTGGACGAAGACATAAGAACAAGCACAAGCACAAGCGCAGGCACAGGCACAAGCACAAGCACAAGCACAAGCACAAGGATCAAAATTTGTTCTTATTCTTGTGCTTGCGCTTATGTTTGCGTTTGCGCTGCAACAATTGAAAACGAAATACCACTCGGACATAGCACGCGCACAAGGATATTTATTACACGTGGTTTTGTTTGGCCAATGAAATCACTGGATCCAGATTACCTCGCGCCTAAACAGTTTTCCAAAATGACGGACGGTTTGGATGATTTTGCTAGCGCTTGCGTTTGCGTCGAATTTCGCTTTCACTTGGGTAATCCCTATTGCTTGCATTTGTGTTTGCGCATGTGCCAGCGCCGCCAGTGAAAACCAGGCTTTACGGATGGATGAGAACAGTACCTTCTTTGAAAGTGGAGTACTTGCTTCGAACACAAGGAAGAAACCAACAACATAACGGGTTAAAGTCTATGTTTTGCTCACACAAACCTAACTTTCAAAAAGTTGATATTGGTACCAATCAGTTGTGCATGTGGGTGGACAATATGCTTTTAAACCTTACTGAACATGATTCTATTTTTATCAGAAGCTTAAAGCAAAAGTTCTCTAGCTCTTTGCATAAATGGCGTCGATATTTGAAAAACTAGTTATACCTCTAACAACTCCTTTGTCTAGAAACACGAGAACGAAGCTACGGATGTGTAAAGTATTGCTATTCAGATTCAGGCGCCATTTATGCAAAGTGTCCACTATATGTAGCTGACCACTGTAGAACATGCTATAGTTTGACGGTATCAGAAACTAGGATATACGCAGTTCTTTGATCATACGCTCCCAAGTCTAAACTCACACTACAAGTGAATACATAAAACTACTAAAATAAATCACATCAGCTGTTTACTAAAAGTCCATGTCACTTCAACACAAAAGAAACACAAAGCGTGTACAAAAAAACTCTTACGTAGCTTGGTGAGGTAGGCGAAATAACGAAAAAAAGTAGTTTACAACAGAGAAAAGTTAATTGATTTGACACTAGGTTTGAATTGTGGTTTCAAAACAGGAAATAGTAAAAGTCGGTAAGCAAGACGCGACCGACGCAATGCGCCAATACTAACAATAATGAGCTACGTGAGAAGGTTGAAGTGACAAAGTGACTTTGTTTCTCGGTACTACAAACTTCAGCTAACATTAATTCAATTAATAATAGTAAATTTACCTTATGTTCTTAATAGCGAAGCGCGCGAGTGACGTCATAACTCAGACAAACAAAATGGAATGGTGGAAGGTTTGAAACTTTTCTTCAAGCGCGTAAGCAAGTGTTCCTTTAAGAGTTCATTTACCTCTTAATTCTCTCAGAGCACGCTTATTTTGTCTGAGTCTCGCGGGGTTCCAATAATTTGCAGTCTATTTTTAGACTTCGCGAGCTTCGTTATTAAACACTTACAACTTAACAAATTCCGCCCGAGAAAACATTGGACGACTTTAAACTACTGCAAACTAATGGCTGAAAGTGCACGATAGCTCAGTCAATAAGCTTGAAGCATTTGAATTCTATACTAGGGAAATTCTTTCAGTTATCTTTATAGTTCACCACTAAATTTTCCTGTGCAATTGGCCAAAACTGATAACTTCTCGCGCAGGCACTATCAGACGACAGTGCTCGCTCAGCGAAGTAGCTTATGATGTGCACCTTTCTTCTACAGAGGCACTCCATAGCGATTGCAGGTTTAGCGGACATGTCGCTATGGGAAAGTTTGGAGGTGGCTAACAACAAAAACCATAGTGTTTGTGTCTCGGGCCTATGGCCTGATAATTGACCCAGGAAATTTGATGTAGTAAAAAAAATATGTTATAGGCCCTCGAACTTCGTCTTCGGGCTACTATTTGTTTTTAAAACATAAAACTACTGTGGACAATTATAAACAATTAGATTCTGAGCCCGAGATTTCCATCGCGCGATAGTTAACGAACGCCCAGCGCGAGTCAACTATCAAGTATAAAAATCGAGAGCGAATAATCTAATTGTTTTAGTATAAATTTACTAGGCGTTCAAAACTTTATCTAAATCCTCTTCACAGACACTTCGAAAACGCCAAGAAGAGGCCGTCATTTTGTTAACAAGGGCACACTGCTACACGACTCACTATCTACCACAGAATAGAAAGTGAGTAGCGTAGCCAAACAGAGAACAACATTCGTGATAAAAGGCTAGTAGATTTCTACTCAAAACAATTAGATTATGAGCTCGAGATTTCTGTCGCGTGATAGTTGACGAAGGCGAAGCCCGTGCTAACTATCGCGCGATAGAAATCGAGAGCGAATAATTTGTTTTAGCACAATTCTACCAGTCGTTCAAAACGTAATCTAAATCCTCTTCAGACACCTCGAAAGCGCAAAGATGCGGCCCTCATTTGTTAACAAGAGCACACTGCTACGTAACACACTTTCTACAGCACAGTAGAAAGTGAGTAGCGTATCCAATCAGAAAACGACATTCGTGATAGGTCGATTTATACAGATAAGCAATAGGCCCTCGACAGAAACACTGCAGTGTTGCAATAGACGGAATCACTTAAAAGAACATAACTTTACAACACAACACAAAAACAATAAGACAACCTCTCTCTAACGAGAGTAACACAACACCGTGAATTTTTTCAGCCCTCTAATCCAAGATCGAACTGGAATTAAAAAAAGGTAATTTTCTGAGGAGGGACGATATCAGAAGACTCTGAAGAGTCACTCAGAAAACACTACAACTCAATCCTTCACAGATATCTGGTTCCGGGTAGGAATCGAGCCTACTGAAACTAAGTTTCGCTAGAGTAGAGTAGAGGCCCTGCTCATCTCCGAGCCCTCCCTCTCCGTATTCTAAGTTAATACATTTACTGCCATGGAACCACCCCTTTTGGCACCGCATACTGCGATGAGAATGATGTAATCACGTTTTCTGAGGCGACACTTTTTCGGGAGATTGCTTCATGGAGGTGATTACACCATAGTCTCTAATAAATAGAAATGGCCTTAAGTAGAACGTAACATTTTCATACAGCCCATGTTATCAAGATATTAACATTAAAGAGTTTAAGAAACCAGTATTTGAACCTGCTAATCTCGCGATAATCTTGAGTCATTCGGCTTGTCTATCACTGCTCTAAGACAGTGTTATTTAACAAATAAAGAAGCCTAAGCCGTGTATAAAACACGACGGGCATTTGAGAACACGAGGGAAATTTAGAAAACACGACCCGCAGGCGAGCGTTTTCTACGTTTCTCGAGTGTTTTTAAATGTCCGGAGTGTTTTATCACAGTGTAATACACGGCTTAGGCTTCTTCGACTGCTTTATGATATAGGTTTTATACCCACAAAACAATAAAACACGCTTTTTTCTATGTTTTATACTCTGATAAAACATACGTGTTTGACCAATCAGAGCGCGCGCAGGGTCCTACCTATAACATGAATTCGAATAAGAAATGAAGAAAATAGGCGGCCGTGGTCTACGTTGTCCAAACTACGCAGAATGATTTCAAGTTGTTGTTTTGAAGTTAACGGCGAAGAGAAGTACCACGATTTACAGCGCACATGCACAGCCATTGTTCTGTAAACCTTTTGATTAGCGCTGTAACCGTGGCTCTTGATCATTTCATGCATTTGTTTTTTTTTTCTGCTTTTAGTTTTAAATTTCTTATTTTTGTCAGACAAAAGAAACTTGTTGGAATAGCTAATACAACGGAATTCTACTACAGTGCGAAAAGTCGAAAAAAGGTTCGCCCTAATTAACAAGTCGCATAGTATACTTAAAGTATACAGTGGAACCTCTTTAACACGGACACCAAAGACACAGATCGGAGTGACCTTATTATGTAGAGGTGGCCGAACTATACTCAAAAAGATTATGTGAATTCTGGTTTCGACTTTCCGTCAGTAATCTAGAAGTGTCCGTATTATGGAGGTGTCAAAAAGAAAAGGTTTGACTGTATTTAGTAAATGCATAAATCCACAAAGTCATGGCGGAGTCAACCTACAAAATGCTATTATTCCATGCCATAGCAAACACACCCGGGAATGTTACACCCAAACTTCCCATAGTGCGCTGCACTGAATGTGTTTTTTTTTTTGGCCATTGTAGTTTCTACGCATGGTATAAAATAAGTTATTCGACACTCCCTTGGAATACCACGAGGTATCTAAACAAGGCATCCAAATTGTGCAATATAATTTCCCAGTATACACACGAGACTTACTGGAAGTGACTGGGAGAAAGATACTTGGGCCTTAATGTGTATAATGCGTCCAAAACACCTTAAAGATCCTTTCCGGCTGCCTCTTAAATGCCCGCAAATTGGAGGCAATGTTGGATTTAAGGTGCAATGGGCTATCTGTAAGACAACAACACTATAATTCATTGTACGCAATAAAATATCAATAAGAATGGATTTAAAAAATAAATATCAATAGATCTCTATTTGTGGGCCTTTGTTGCCAGAGCGTGTTGAACAGCTCTTTGCATAACATGTAACAGAGGGCGGTATTCAGCACATGTACTGCATTTGTTTTCTCCGCACGTGAATTTGTCATAATATAACATCAGCTGGCCCCGCTTATGTTTATACAAGTAATCTAGATAAACTCAGACTATTAACATTAACGCATGTTTTAAAACCTACATGTAATATAATCTATTCATCTACTGGTAATTTTAATCTTTATATTAATTAAACTACTAATTCTAAATCTGTTAAAACTGCTCCGTGTTTTGTATAAGACATTTTCAAACTATCAAATTCCAAAAAGTCAAGATTACAATATTTTAAACTCCTTTATGTCGTGTAATGTACTGAAGCATGACCGTTGAAAGGAGAGGCAATGGTTTTCACTATCCAAGACTACATTAACAATACGGAAAAAGTTCAACAAAGCATTAAAATAGCCTAGAAATAGTCATACAAAACCATGAAATTCAACATTTCCCATATTAAGACAATCGTAGTATTACAATTAGCTAATCATCAGACTTGCTACAAATCTACAAAATAACGTTAACCAAAAATTTAGTGTACTGAAGCGAGTGTTTACATAAAAACATACAATCACAAATATTCTGACGGTATTTCATACCTTAAACCTCATTAAATAAGTCTAGTACCATGAGAACACCAGCAAGCAGTGATGAAAAACAGTGCTTGTATTCCAGCACAAAACGTCTTCTTTTCAAACTCTCAAGGCACCTGTGTTCCTTTACATGCTTGGCATGTCGTGAAATCGGTGGTAAATATTGGTTATACAACTAGTCACCTAAAAGAGAGAAGGCAGCCAACATTCACTATCACACACCCAACAGTAAACACTACATCATCAATAACATAGCATCTCAGCTGTGAAGAGTTTCTAAAGGAGATGTGTCCTACAAAGGAACGCATCTACCACATTAACCCCACAAAATGGTACAGCAATTGATACTACTTTGTGAATCTCGTCGGAAACGAACTCATCAACACTAGTTTCACGGTAAACAGAACCTCCATCCGAACTGTACTTATTTTCAAAATAGCTCTCATAATAATAAAGCAAGAGACAAACTGACTAAATCATCATCACTTGAAATCTTATTCAGTCATATGGTTCATATTTTTACATACCTAAATCAATACAGGTAATGACAGGAGACGCTCAGAAGATAGATAGATAAATAAGAAAAAATGTGATTTCTAAAATGTGTCCCCATTTAGCCCCTATCAGGGCAGATGAATTTTATACGTAAACAAAGTTACTTACTAAACGCCACCTAGTGATCCAGCAGTGCTAATCGCGTTCCACAATTATCTTCAGAAACATCGTGTTATCCCGCACATACGCATGGCTGTTTAATTGAACAAGTGAGCAAAACATTGGATATCCAGTGGCGATGTTGGTTTCGCTTCTTGGTCTCTGGAAGGAGGAGCTCTTTGGATCAGGTGTGAAGGCACTTATCACGTGATTCACGTTATCTTGATCCAGCAACATGAAGGTGACCTTCTCTCTGAACGGCCAGCGGAGTAACGCATCATGCTGGCTACGCATGACAACAAAGAACACTGAAATGTGAGTTCCTCTGCCAATTCCGTCACCGTTTAAGCAGAGGCGTGCACACATCTTGTAACCATAGCGACTGGTGTAAAAACACGGGCTGTAGAAGGACACCTGTTGTCCTGTAACTGCGTCATTTCTTCTGCGAGCGTAGTCAGAAATCTTCCATAGCAACTGACCGTCGTAGCTTGACAGTTCTTGTTGCCTCACATACTCCTCTAAATCGGCCAGGGTTACGTTTGTAAGTGCCAGAGTGTGCTCGATAGACTCGATCCTTCGTTCTTGCCTCCTGACGCTCTCCTGGTTAGTACCAAGTTGTCGGTTAATGTTACCCATGTCACGCCTGGCTTCTTCTTCTGTGGAATCACAAGACACCTGGACACTAGGGGTTACACCTGGCAAATTCCCTGAAGCTATCTTTCTTTCCAGAGCGGTGATTCTTTCGCTGTGCTCTCGACATTTTTCGCGCAGATCTCTGGTTTCACGTGCTTGAGTTTGAACTTGAGCAAGAACATCTGCAATCACACTGTCGTAATTTGTAAAGAAATTCGGATTTCTGGACACAATTCTTATATCTCTCATCAGAAGTGCTTCTACTTCTCTGCTTACTCGCAGGGCATGTTGTAGGATCAGGATGGTATGGTAAGTGTTCTCTTGCTCCAGATGTTCTTTCTTTCGGCTCTGGCTGAGAACCTATCACAGAATGAAAACAAATACACGTAGTTCCCACAGATTTCTGTCATAACATTACCATGATTTTTATATCAGTTACAGTACAAACAAGCAAGTGAAATTTAATTTTAAGTTCTACTTGTTATCGGTCTTGTCACAAAGGAGTACCATAATGATAACAAGTGCTACTTATCGAGCCACTGTAAACTCAGTTTGACAGCCACACGAACGCCAACAATATCCATGGGTTAAGGCCGAGACACACGATGCGACAAATCGCTGCGACACATCGCTTTGCCAGATCGAGCGCTAATTTTCGGCAGACTGACTTGTTTTGACATGAAAAGCATCAATGTGTAATTGGTTTTGTCAAGAGATTATCAAGGTAAGAGAGTGAATCCCCCATATAGGTCCTCTAACTAAGGTAATATCTGCGAAAAAACTGGGTACAATGTCTAAAAATAGATTAAGAGGGGTTACCTTAATTAGAGGACCTATCTGGGGGATTCACTCTCTTATCTTGATAATCTCTTGGTTTTGTTGATTTACGCTTCGTTTTCGAGAAATAACGTATGCAAAAAGGTCACTTATCCCCTCTTATGACTAGCTTCTTCATTTATACTTCTGGGTGGAGAGAGGCACTACGAGTGTCTAGAACACAACACAGTGTCCCCGGCCAGGGCTCGCACCCGGACCGCTCCCTCCAGGGACGAGTGCACTAACCATGAAGCCCCCGCACCTCCAATTAGCTTGCAAAAAATCCAAAAAAAACATACCAAAGAATGATAATGCTGACCAAGGATTTGGTACTAGTAATTTATAGCAAGTGAAACAAAAAGTGCATACCTCATTCTTTGAGCAACCAATCTGAGAAAACGGACATGGTCCCTGTACGCCTTCGCAGTCTCCCATGACGGGATCTTGATGCTGTAACAACTGGAAGATAAACGAAAAAGTGACACAACTATTAAGATTGTACACAGCCCTTTAAAACCCAATTGCCCATCAGTTGCTGAATATAATATTATTTTTTCCAAAAGCAATATAATATGGATTTCTGAAACTATACTGGGATATGAAAGACCCAAGAGAACTCCTGGTGATTTCTCTATGCCACCTCAGGGAGAAATCCATGTAACATCCACGGCAACAAATACAGCACAACCTTCACAGTATACGTTCAAGAAACCACAATAAGATAACACCCTGTACGAAAGTGCACGCTTAAATCCTGCTTAAACCCTCAGTGTATGAGCTCAAGACCATCATGCAATAGAAATTGAGAGCAAATAATCTAATTGTTTTAGTATAAATCTACTAGTCGTTCAAAACTTTCATCTGCATCCTCTTCACAGACACTTCGAAAACACATGGCAGCCCCTAGCGCACACTGTTTCGCTACTCACTATCTATGTTTTTTCTTATTTGTTAATAGATAGCGAGTGGCGAAACAGCCTGCGCTAAGGGCTGCTTTGTGTTTTTGAGGCCGAGTTTTCTACAAGCAGACTATCGCTTGTTGTAAACGAGGGCGAGTACTAGTCTAATTGTTTTAGTATAAATTTACAATGGTTTCATTGCATAAAAATGTAGAGTAATGCTTGGGAAGAATTGTTTGTGTTTACATCGGCAATTCAAAGATTCCGAACACTGCTCTCAATGTGCACAGAGATGCGAAACAAGCACCACATGCTCAAGAAGTTCAATTTTCATTGGCTATTCACAACTGTTGTCTATCAGCAGACAGAAAACAGTGAAAGAGCCAAACATATTCACAGATTCACAACAGACCATTGCAAATTTATACTAATTAACACTTAGACTACGAGCCCGAGTTTTCTATGATCAGGTAGTAAAAGGGGCGCAGCCGAGTTGACTATCGCTCTTACAAACTTCGGGCTCATAGTCTAATTGTTTTAGTATAAATTTACTGACAATGCAGTTATTGCATAAAAATGTAAAGTAACGCTTAGGAAAAAAATGTTTTGTGTTTACATGTACATCGGCAATTCAAAGGTTTCAAAGACTGCGCACAATGTGGACTGAGGTGCGAAACAAGCATCACATGTTCAAGAAGAACGATTTTCATTGGTTTTTCATAACTGTTGTCTATCAGCAGATAGAAAACAGTGAAAGCGCCAATCAAATTCACAGATTCACAATAGACTATTGCAAATTCATACCAATTAACAATTAGATTATGAGCTCGAGATTTCTATGAGGTGATAGTTGATGAGGCCGAAGGCCGAATCAACTATCGCCTCATAGAAATCGAGAGCGAATAATCTAATTGTCTTAGTAGAATTC
>Ga0126343_10001298_pt1 | contig 11490 bp, 8 predicted proteins | sample Cyp2metagenome_FD_92531 | JGI IMG/M metagenome (GOLD analysis project Ga0126343, IMG submission 92531) | Coral microbial communities from Lord Howe Island, Old Settlement Bay, Australia - Cyphastrea 2 metagenome | ecosystem: Host-associated > Invertebrates > Cnidaria > Coral ... | reverse complement strand
TCGGGCTTGATGAAATAAAGCAGGTTTCCGTCTGTTGCTCTCCCCCCTTCATCGCTGAATTTATAATAACCTCCTGGCCAGGCGGTTCCTGTTTTCATTGGCCCGTGCCCCGTCATCCCGATGTATACATTGCCCAGGCCGTGGTTTTTCCGCATGTAAACCTGAAATTGCTGGTTGGGGCTATACCGAACTCGGCGCATATCCTTTTGTATAAGGCCAAGTCGTAGTTATTGCCTGATGGATTGAAAGTCGGATCGCCGGGGAGTGCGCTCACGCTCTGAATGCCGCCCATCTGGAACAAAATTCGCCTAACCGTGAAATACACGTGAAATTTGTAAAACGCCCTTATTTGCTCTGGTAGTGTCATGCCGCTGTCAAATACTTCCCTTGATATTCCGCAGCCTTGGGTTGCGCAAAAAACCGCGAAGTTGAGCTGCTGTGGCCAATATTTCATGTGCGGCCCTCCTAGCCAAACTTTTGATTCTGTTGCGGAGTTATGTTGTAGCCTTGTTCCTTCGAATATTTCTCTGAATTTCACCGCGAACAAAGAGTCTGGCGTGACGTAAATTTTTACCGGGCCGGCAAAGATTTTCTTTATGCTTGGCGCTGCTTCTGTGAAATCTTAAGCCGGGATTGGCAATGGTTTTTTTGTTTTCAGCGGCGACAGCTGATATGGAAACCCGTTCACATCATTCAAAACGAGCGCAGTCTTCATTTGCGGGCTCCAATATCTCCTATCCGAGCCGAATACGCTCGTTGATAGGCCTGAACTGCCTTTGAAAAATAATTCTGCGCTTACCGTGTGGTTTTTTGCAAAATTCGCTAGGCTTTCAAACTTGTTTCTGTCTGCGTGTGGAAACTGCTGTTGGAACTCATACCACGCCTTGTCTTCAGCTGCGTCCTCTAGCGTCTTCATCCATTTCCACAGTGCATCATCTATTTTGTATTAGATATATTTTTTTAATATATCAAATGGTTGTTCTTACAATTGTTGCTCAGAAGAACGGTGAGACTGTTTACTTTGACGAGCCTATCCCACAAGTACATTTCATGAGACTTGTCTCGTGCAGTTTGTACAATTCTTGGCACAATCTTAAAAGAGTTGGTCAAATATCTGTTGATAGGGCTTCTATCCGCGTTGCATCAATACCTGAGGGGCATTATAATCTTGTTACCCTTGAAAAAGAGCTAAAATCGAGTTTTGATGAAAACAAAAGTAAGATTAATTTTGAAATTAAAAATAATAATCCAAATTCAGCACTAAAACTTATCAACTCAGATCACGATAGATTTCCAATTAATGTTAGCCACGCTTTGGCCAACTTAACGGGAACCGCCACAAAGTTAGGTGCGTTTACTTATATAAAAAAGCTAAACAGCCCTTCTGCTTACTTTATTCACTGCGCTCTCATTGATGCAACGAAAAACTTTTTAAATGGAAAGAGGTCAGACGTTTTGGCTAAATTCGACATAACAGGTTTGCCTTATGATAAAGTAAACTACCCTTCCCTCCCTCAAGAAGCTTTGCGTGAGTGTTCTACAGACCACCATGTAAAGCAAATCACTCTGAGCGTCAAAGATGAAGGCGGTGAGCTGTTTGAATTCAAAGGCCTGCCACTTGAATTTGTTTTAGAATTAAATTGAACAAATATATGCCATGTCGTCTGCGAAAGTTTTGACGCCATCTGCTCCTCCTGATCCATTATACCCCCAACTGCCTGACTTTCAGATGCAAAAAATCAATGAAATTTCGGCCGCTCTAAACGGTGAGGTTTCTCACTATCGAGCGGTGGTGAAAAAATACAAACGGGCTAAAAAGTTTGTGAACTAGAGTGCTGCCGGTTCGAGTGGGCTTTCAGCAATGTTTTCAAGCGCAAGTTTGGGCTCGGCTCTGTCTGTTGTCGGCTTGCCTGCTACAATTCCACTTGGTGGCGTCGGTGGCGCTTTCGCTCTAGTTTCTTCGGGTCTGATAATCGCCAGCAAAAAGCTTGACTCAAAAATTAAGAAACACCAAGTGATCGCGACGCTTGCCATTGCTAAACGTGACACAGTTGAGAGGCTGCTTTCCAAAACATTGGCTGATAATCAAATAACCGACGGCGAGGCCTGAATTTTCGCAGTACAATGTGCTGAAAGAGGCTGTTCGGGCCAAACTCACTCGCCAGCCATCTCAGCCTGATGTTGAGAAGATAAGAAAAGATATCCGCAGCGAGGTTGAAGAAGAATCTCGAAAAAAAGTAAATGCTCTCACCGCCGCTTCAAATTAACATTCGAAAAATTCGATTCCGGTTTTCATCTTAGCGTTGAAAAAAAACATTTGAATAAAATGAGCAATTGATATAATGACTGAAAGCAGTGCAACAAACTTTGTCAGTTCGTCTTTACGAAAAGATTTTGAAGAAGACGACGAGTCTCGTGAAATTATAGAGGTTTTAGGGAAATTCGGATTCGACTTATTTGAATTCGTTTATGACAGTGAATATGGGGAAGGTTTAGACCTAAAAGGTTATCGTCTGGCATGCGAAAAACTAAATAAAATCACCCCGATACGTTTACATTCTGAGATTAAGCTTTCATCCTTTGCGTGACGCATGACGCGTGACAATTGCGTGACGTGACACAAAAAATCGACAAAACCCTTGTCGGGGGTGCTCGGTGGCCTTTACTTGCCTAACCCCGGTTAGGTCTTTCCCGCCGCTAACAAGGCGGCTGTCCCTCCCGTTTAACCTCCGGGACAGAGGTTTGAGATCCCGAGGGATCTCTGAGCACCCCCAGTTATCTACTGGGCCGGGGCGGGTTTACGCGGGGGTTGTCGCTGTAGACAGCCTCACCCTGCTTTCCCTGATAAGCGCCCGCACGTGCCGCATCAGGAATCAGGGGGCGGCCATCCCCCACATCCAAAAGCACCACCGGTTGCTTGCTTGTGTTTCTCTCAGGGTTGCTCGGATATATATATTGCATCGGCCCATTTTTCTCAGACATGCGGTGCGCTTTTTTTGGCTTGTGTAAACCCATGCGCTGTTTTGAATAAATCGCTTGTGTATAAATACGAAATGCCCGTTACGTTTCACGCGATTTGGTACGTTATCGACGAACTTTCTACTCCTGCTTGGCAGAAAGATCTCAGAGATATTACGTTTCATATAATTCAAGCGATGGAAGAGGCAAAAAGATTAGCCGGTGGCTAAATAACCAGACCGTGAAGTTTAAATATTCTTCACGCTTCTGTAAACAAGCCTAAATTTGCATGTTTGACAGGTTTTCTGGCTTACGTGTTGACAAGAATATTAGCAACATCGCGTGGGTTCATCAGACTCAAAGCTTTCAAAACCTCTTCTGGCAAATCAATAAAAGTTTGATTGTCTGGAGTTTTTATTCCAAGACAAAAAACGTTTCTGTCTTCCTCTGGAAGTAAGTGGGCTGTTTCATTATTTTTTATTTTTATTTCCTTGATTGATGACTCCTTTTCGTCCACGTTCCATTGTAATATAACAACAGCGCACTTGTTCAATTTCATTTATATTCAACCTCATATTTTTCTTCGCAGCGAGTGCATAACTGATTGTTCCTCCTCACTCCCACACCACAACATAAACAATGGAGCGGAATTACGCCTCCTTTGCTGATATATTTGCTGTGGGCGCTGCAATAAAATTGTTTGCAAAGCTTTCCACACCTTTCTTTCTTGCCGATTTTCAACCATTCGCAGTGGTAATACATCATTCCCCGATAAAAAATAGGGCGTCTTTCTTCGATATAGTTTTCAATTTCACGATTTATAAATTCCTGAAGTTCAAAATTTATTAATCGTGGCACTTTTTTACATTCTTGCTGTGTCTTCTCTTCTTGCTGTGGCGTTTCAATGATAGTTTCGAAATCTATCAAATCTCCTGGTTCCATTTATAATGATAGGGCACGTGTTCAATTTACAAAAAAATAATTCTAGACCACAAATTCAGCAACACACACATGGACAAGGGGGGTTCTGGAACCCAACGAAAAAAACTATGCGGCTAGCCGGGCGAGCCGCATAATTTTTTTCGTTGGGGTCCAGAACCCCCCTTGTTCATGTGTGTACAAGCTTAAAATGTTAGTTTTTGTTTGACCCACCTAAATTTTTACTCTTTTGTATCAGTTAAAGCGATTATCTCTCTATGGAAGTAACCTTAAATGTTGTTTCATTTGATTGGCTTGTTTTCATTTGGCTTCCTTCAAGTTCAAATGATGTGTCCATTTAACCTTTAATAATTAGATAAGCTTACTAGAAATTGAATTATTATTCCAGTGGCTGTTCTAAAATAGGTAAAGCTAAGCCATTTACAATAAGCAATAAGCCATTTACTTTTCGGTAAGATCGACGAGTAACATTAAGAAGTAAGTTCTGTATTTCAATATCTCGAAATAAAGTGGTAATTTTGCAGCAAAAGCTGGTCAATATTTTCTCTAACGCCATACTTATGTTGGACATGATGTTTACAGTTCAGGAGAAATGTTGCGGTGTTATGTTAATTTTTTTTCTAATCTTAAGTGCAGCGCAAAGTTTTTCAGCTTTATCTCCAGTGCAGTATATATGTAGTATCTAGCATGTTGGTAGGAACAGCATTTTACTTAATCCATAGATTTGCTCATATACTGGAGTTGCGAAACGATGATGTGCTAAATATTACAAAAGTGTATCCAACAATGTACGTATTTACCTCTGGATAAACACATTTGATGTGATGTTTACAATTTCAAAGTTACATTTACCGGTACCTCAAGTTTCTTCATTTTGCAAAATATACTAAACAGCTGAAGTAATCTTATTTCAGGAAATGCACATCATGCAACACTGATATTCTATTTCAAGAAATGCACATCATATAACACTGATACAAGTTGCAAAAAGTTACAAGTTGCAAAAAGTTACAGCTGTATCATGCTTCTTCAATAATGAAAAATTGGGGATCATTGAGCTCGTTAATTTTAGCAGGTCATATTGCTATGGCAACCTGTTATACAAAACTTGTTTTCCAATGAATGGGCATTTGTATGATATTATTGTAGCATCACTTGTTAAATGGATGTAGTATTCATTCTTCAAAGTGTAGCTCTTGGAAAAGTGCTGGAAAGTGCTGCCAGCCTTCTCAAATCTACACCTATCTATCATTAGTATTAATCTACTAGCGTTCTATCACGAATGCTGTTCTCTGGTTGGCTACGCTACTCACTGTCTATTTTGTGATAGATAGTGAGTAGCGTAACAGCGTGCGCTTATTACCACCGTTTTCGTTGATACGCGACTTTGGAAAACAAAACATCCGCGGAAGCGTTTCCAAAATTTCCGTCAATCTTACGGGTTATTGACATGTCGGATCGAAATTCACCAATCACAGCCCGTATGCATGACGTAGAGAAGGTCAGAAGGTCACACTACTGGCTGTGATTGGTGGATCTCGATCCGATCTGTCGATGACGCGTAAGACTGAGGGAAATTTTGGAAACGTTTCTGCGGGTGTTTTGTTTTCCAAAGTCGCGTATCAACGAAAACGGTGGTAACGAGATGACGGCTGTTTCTTGGCATTTTCGGGATGTCTGAGAAGAGGATTAGAATAAGTTTTGAACGACTGGTAGATTTATACTTAAACAATTGCATTATTCGCTTTCGATTTCTACCGAGCGATAGTTGATGAGAGCGATAGAAATCTCGAGCGCCTAATCTAATTGTTAAATAGAGTGTATTTGATATGTTAAATTTCAACTTGGCAGTAAAAGCTAGGGGACGCAAGTTTTACATGTCGTTTGTGACCTCTGGTAAGTGCTGTTAAGATGATTTTTAATTTATGGAAAGTTGCCTATTTAGCTAAGAATCTGGGGTATGATAGAAAATTGATTTAAGTTTTTAACTCCTGTTATTCGGAAAATGTTTAACTCAAATTTCTAGAGCCTTGTATGGAGATGTCATACATGTTTGTGCCCTTCTGAGGGGGCATCAAGATAGTGGCCGTATATAAAGTAACAGAACCAAAATTAATAGTATTAACTGCGCGGCCATAGGTCGAGCGCGGTTCATAATCTACCCATGGCCTTATTCTTTGTGTGTCGGTCGAGAACAGCAGACTCCTCAGCCAGCTTTGAATCACGCAATCTGTAATGGTTACTCCAAAGATCTCCAAACGTTGTGGAAACATACTTACACGGACAATGTTACAGATATTCACTTTATTCTGTGGAATATATAATTTCTTTCGATTTTAGCGTTGGGAATAATAAATACGCTAAAAAGGTATTACATCGCCATGAAACGGGCTGACGTTGTAGCTTTCACTTTCGCTACGTGACAAATAAGATCATGTTTACTTTGCTAGTTAATTTGGCCAGAAGCGACCGTCATGACTTTATTTGCAATTTTGCGAATATCTCTTGTGGGTTAAGGCAAATGAAATGAATGATATCGCTGTTTCATGGCAGCAAGTTCAGAGATCGGAAAGAAGATCAAATATTTGCAAACCATTCAAAGAATGTGTCGAAAATCCTAGGATTCCATCATTGGTAGGGAAACAAATAGCCGTGGATAACGCAGTTCTTGAATTATGTGACTCGTGTGACTTCTTTGCTAGCCCTTTGATCAAGTGATGTGGTGTCTACAGTAATCAATGAGTCATCAAGCACCGCTTTGGAATGTGCACTGCACTCGTCAAAAATCCTTTTTTCAACACAAACTCATCTCGGGATGAATGTAAATTTATATTCCTCCGAAAGGTCAATGAAATGACCTTTGCCGCTATACCCACGCTATGCAAAGAATGTAATCAAAAACGATTACTGGTAAGGAGTAACATCGCTACCGTACATCGGCAGAAATAAAACCTATTCCTTTCCAATCCAGCCTCGTCATGTTTTAAAAGCGCGGTTTTAAGATCAAGAGATCTTCTTGTTGAGTTTTGGTATTGAGACAAATAATTGAGAGTAATACATTTAAAGGTTTAATTCTTTTATTGCAAGAACTGTTCAGTTAGCAAAAGCTTGACCAATAACCCCTCTCTTTACCTATCTGAGAGCTCTAGCTTATCGGGCTGCCATTTACTTTGTGTAAGTGTTAAGCATCAACTTGGAGATTCTAATGTCCTCCTGAACAAATTGAGGAACCCCGTTGAGCTTAATGCTGTAATATATCATGTTCTAAAAGGATCTTAAATCAGATGAAACTAAAATTTCCTAAGGATATCTGCCTATTTTTAATTTAGGAAAATAATGAAGTGGCATGAAAAGCGGCAAAAACCGTGCCCTAGCATCAGATCACGTTAGACCATGATAGAAAGTGTTAAAACCCTGGACGCTATGGTCTGTGATCCCCTCTTGACCATGGTCAGGGGCCCATGGACTCCTATCATGGTACATTGCCAACCATGGCCAAAAATAAATTTGATTTTTCATTCAGAATAAGTAGTTCATAACAAAACGGTATAATGTTATTTTTGTCAAAACCTTTCCATAAAACACTACGATTGTACTTTGTATCACCTGATGTGGGAATATGAGAAAACATTACATACCATGAACCACTTTATAATGACATCTGTAATATCAGAGAAGCTAAACAAAATATTATCGGCTCATTGTATGTCTACCTATTCACTGTTTTGTTTATATATCAAATAAACCTTAAAGTCAATTGGCATAGACATGAGAAATGTCAAATTTCACATGGAAATTGACAAAAAAAAATCATTTTTTCTGGAATTTCACACAGTAAAAACCCATATGTTTGAGGTCATACTGAACAGATTAATTTCTCATACTTCAGGGTAGTTTTTCACAATTCAGACTGATTAGGTTCTTACATGTATTTCTCAGAGGTTGTATATATATATTTTTTGTTTCACAGGCTCAGATCTTTATTTTTTTTGTTTTAGTCTATAAGATATTTTAATTTTCAATTTTCACGCTCATTAACGATTCGGAAGCGCTATTTGGCACCTCATGAAAACCGTAGAATTAAAGCGAAAGACCTCTCATATTTATCAATCAACTACAAATAAGGGGTCAACTATTATCGCACGAAAATAGAGTTTCTGGAATTTGTACGAAGTATCTTTTAGGCTCGCCGAAAGTGTCCCAAAATTTCGGTCATTTCAGACCGCTTGACAGGCCAAAATCATGATGCGGAGACATCTCGAAGAAAAACCAAACTCGGCAAATGTGACGGTTGTTAATCTTTTCCGATAGCTTTTATTCTGAGTGAAAAGATGAAGATAAACGGCCGACCTCGATCAACTGCCCGATTTTCTCTGACAATGACACTGAAGCTTACTCAGTTCAGCTCACACTCGATATAAAGACGGTATTAAAGATTAGCATATTCCTGAATGCTATCCAGTCATGCTATGTTTCCCTCTACAAGCAGCCATCTTTGTTATAGGTTGGAGTTTGACATGCGTGTTGGTTGGCGTGCGTATTGATTGTGTTGAAGGTTGGGGCCTAATTATTTTTCATTGGTTCATTATGAGCATCCGCATGCAAATTATCCTGGACTCTCCTTTTCGCCCGCCTGGGTTCAGCCCCTACATGGGGCGGGAAGAAATGGAGAGTTCAAGAACTGGACTAATTTAAAGCAACCTTATGCTTTACCAGAGTATATTACATGGCTAGCTCCACGAACGGGCAAGGTGAATCAAATCCTGCGCTCTGATTGGCTACCTTCGCGGACAACACCTTCCAGAGACTAGTCTGCGTAGCCAACGTTCCCTTACGAGGCCAATGAATTCCTTGAATTTTATTGAGCGACCTCGGCCTTAACGAGCGTAGGCGTTCTCGTGGAATCAACATTTAGACCTTTTGTGACCTGAAACTTGAAATTTTTGAGTTCCTACGTTGTGCTGAATTAACACTTTGCGCCTTTCTGAGCAAAATCGATCTCTTTGCTGTTAGTGACCTGAAATCGACATTTTTGAGCTCGTACGTTACGACAAGTTAACTCTGCACTTTTAAAAGTAAAATCGACATCCTTGCCGTCACGATCGCGTTAACATGAAATCAACATTAATATTTTACCCTTTATAGACTTGCAATTGACATTTTGCTCCTTTCTAAGTGAAAGAAAATCCTTGAAATTTGCATGTTAACCTATTTATACCTGAAATCAACATTTTTGAGCTTAATGGTTTCGTCAAGTCGACATTTTGCTGGTTTTTAAGAAAAATGAATATCCTTGCCGTCACGCGTTAACATGAAATCAACATTTAAACCACTTTTGACTTGTAATCAGCAAAATTAATCTTCTCTGGGTTGCGGTTGTGGCAGGCCTATCCTTTGTTATAATAAACCAAGGCGAGATTTCGACTTATAACAATGGTTTGGCTTTGTTTATTATAACAAAAGATCGCCCCAGTTTGTTTAAACAGAGGCACGGCTTCGTTTATCTGAAGGGCTCCGCAGAATAAAGGGAATCAGTATTTTTATCACAAGTAAACTTTGTCGAAGACGCTCCAAATTTCGCAGACAGTTTTGTTCAGGTATGTCATGCAATGTCCCGTAGTTTAAGCTTGTTTCGTTTTCCAGATATCGCGCATGCAAACAACACACCTATTTTTGTTGGCCCATTAGAAGTGCATTTACATGGTCTGTATGAACCACTTTTATTCCCAAGGACTTGTGAAAATATATCTCCCACTTTGATTTATCCATCCACAAGTAACAATTCTCTGTAACGTACCCGCAAAAGCCGGGTACTTCTATCGACAAAGCGTATTTCCTCGTGTAGCGCCGTTTCTTTCTGTGAGATTCTGTAACAACTGTTCCAAATTCTTGTACTGTTCTTTGATGCCCAAATCAATTTTGCACTTTTTCTGCGCATTTCGTAAAAAATGTATCTGGTCATTTCGGCTTCATATGACCTGTCACTAAAGTTAACATTTTTGAACTAGTAAGAGCATGAGAGTTGGGAGATCAAATGCAGAGCACGGATTGGGTACAAAGAATGCAATGCAACAAATTTTCTATCCAGAGTGGATCACAGCGCAGGACTTTGACCTCAGCCGACTAAAACAAAATTATTCGCTAAATATACAATTTCACGTGTGCATATCCTCATGGTAAACTTTGTTTGTATCGGATAAAAACAGCCTCTGCGACCCCAAACTACAGTACGTTTATGGAAGTTGTAGTGTCAATGGTTAATGCCAGTGGAGATTCTCTCTTGTTTCCAATTGATTTATTCATACGTTTTTGTTCGTATTGTAGGGATCTACTAAATTTCCACGTCGTAATTTATGTCCAGGGGTCACAGAAAATACACATTATAGAATTGAGAGAGACAAAGAGTTTAAATTCATCAAATTAAATGCAGGAGATTAAATAAAATAGTACACTTTAGAAAAACGATTGGACAGTGCTTCGAAGACGAGAGTGGCATTTGTGTTGTCAAGAGCAAAACTTTAAGCAAAGAAACTTCGCTGACGTCCAGCCGCGAAATAAAGTTTGTATTCTCACATCTATCTAGTGGTCTATAAAAAAAAGTTACAGGCTATCTTCGAACGTACTTTCTTGTACTTTCTTAGACTGGAAGCACGAAGTGAATTTGACCGAGCCGTGGCTCGTACTTTGGCGATAGGTAGTCCAGCCAAAATACCCATGGCGAGACTAAGCAAGCCTTAGAACCCGTCGAAGCGTACCAAAAAGGTACGATGAAGACTAGACCGTACCTAAAGTCCGCGAAATTAGCAAGATATGTTAGCCAAATCAGGTCAGTGATTTGATGTCTCAGGATATCAAGACAGTAGCAACAGCTTCTGATTGGCTGATTGGGAATCAAGAGTTATATGAAAAGATTTACTTACAGCCCTCTCAGCTCGGTATTGTAGCGGAAAATATCCTCAGGTAAGGCTGTCAAATTATTGTTTCCCAATTCCCTACGAACAAATAATCACAATTAGTATCAATTCCACGATAAAAGGGAAACTAAAGAGTGCTATGGGATATGGTATACCACGGTGCAGAAAACAAAAGTAATAAAAGAAATAAGAATGAGAAAACAAGACTTTCTAACAGGATTCTTTCCATGTTGTTTCTCAGTCTAAAGAATTCTACGATCCCGGTATTATGAGATCTCTTTAACTTGTGCAACTATCCCTATTTAGCCTGAGACATAGGGGATTGGGGAAGGGCAGGGTCATAAAGGGTTCGTGCTCACTAATGTCAAATATATACTACCCAGCAAGCATTGTAAAAGGCAACAATTGTGAATTGATAATCTCACTAAGAACCAATTAAGAAGCAGACTAGCATCTCAGTGATATGTATTGAATAGAGGGGTAAGTTTCTAAAGACACTGTGGTGCTGCGTCGGTGGGAAGTATAACGAGATAATTGGGTTTTATCAACTGGGTTTATAATGTGAATTAGCCACCGTAAAGAGATTCGAAAGCTGACGTTTCGAGCGTTAGCCCTTCGTCGGAGCGAATCAAGGAATTATGGGTTGTGTGTGGTTTATATACAGAAATTTGGAGCTACG
>Ga0126343_10001297_pt1 | contig 11495 bp, 6 predicted proteins | sample Cyp2metagenome_FD_92531 | JGI IMG/M metagenome (GOLD analysis project Ga0126343, IMG submission 92531) | Coral microbial communities from Lord Howe Island, Old Settlement Bay, Australia - Cyphastrea 2 metagenome | ecosystem: Host-associated > Invertebrates > Cnidaria > Coral ... | reverse complement strand
TTGTATTTTTAAACAAAGTAGGAAAGAATACTGAAGAAATTTAATGTCCCCGAAAAGAACAAAAAACAATTCTGTTATGTGATCAACTTGAAGATTTTGGTGCCCCCCCCCCCCCTGAAATCTTTAAGTCATGGCTCTGTTTTTATCATCACACCATCCTACCCCTGTTAATCTGCTAATGTAAACCTAGTTCGGGCTGAAACTCTGAAAGGTCGGATTATTTTTGTCAGTAACAACTTTCCCCAAAAAATAACGGTGCTCTGCTTTTAGGCTTGCCTAAATCTATATATTATCCAAGCAAATGAACTTCAGTTGCCCTCGTTAGCTGTAACCAGTGAAAGCACCGAGCCAAATGACAACGAATTGGAGGTCGCGTACGGACTTTCTAAGATATTTCAGCCTGAAATCTGCTGAAATGTAACTAACAGACTTTAACAGTTCCTTCGGCGATCATGAACTCCTTTCGCTCTTCGTTTCTTTCCTTCAGAGACGAACTGGCAAACAAAAGAAAGCAATGTCTCTTTCTCTCAGTTCTGGTAGTATTTACGAACAGAAAAACTTTTATTCAGGGCGAAATATAGTACACCAGATCGACCAAGAAGCAAGGCTTTCCCGGGGAAGTACTGTCTAAAACAAATCATCCAAGACTGACTAACTTCGCTTTCATGCATCTCGTCCCGGGCGACGACCGAGCAGTGCGCCATATTTGCATTCGGTGTATTGTATTGCATTGTGTTGTATTGTATGAGAGACCTGATTTGATTGGTTGTTACTTTTAACTCCAATGTAGTCTGGTGTTGTATGCTTGTGTGCTGACATATCTGGAATGGCTCTATTTCAGTCATGGTTGAACTAGTTTGTTCTGTATTGTACGGCAGTAGTAAGAGATACTGTACTAATATAACTTTAAGTTGGACGTCGAATGAATAGGCTACATGTAGTTTGGTTTCTGCAACAACAACTTTACAACACTTTAATCAACAACAACTTAAGAAATACAACAGTATTGTTTAGCTAGTTTTTATGTGATTTGATTACCTAGAGATCTTATAATTTCTGAGGTAATATATGAGAGGCAGTGAATACAGGACATTGAAACAATATCCATGCAATAACATTAACAAACAGTAACAAACTTGACGCTTCAGTGAGCGAGTTTTAAACCAGTGAACATTTTAAAACTTAGTCTAACTTGTGGAAGAAGTACTTGACAAGAACTTCATTAACAACAACGTGAAAAATGTTTTTAAGTATTGTTCTGCAACTTGTTAGCTATTTCAGAACATAACAGATTAACATAAGTTGCTACATAACAAACAGGACCATTGAGATCTAATAGAGTTTTTCGGTGACAGATGTTTGTGGTTCTATGTCATTTCATGAGTGACATTGAAGTTTGAGTAAAGAAATTATGTTGATACAGTATTGACGTTTTCAACAATATGGCTTTTCTTGTTGTAAGTCACAGAAATGACTGATGTATCAAAAATAATTTCTTCTATCAGTTCTGCTGTGAACTGGTTAATTTCGACAGTACGTCCATTAATTTTGGCTATTTGATGAATTGCGTTTTCAAACAGCGTAAGGGTCAGTTTGGTAGCACTGGAATTCTTGACTTCAACCAAAAGCTGGACAAACCAATGTTTAGGGGCGAGGTTTTCTTTTTGCTTGAAATGGCAGCTTGAGCATTCAATGATGTTATGGTGTTGAGAATTATCAACTCTCTTGTTGCATTTGAAGCAGGCAGAATAACTTTGTACTTTTTGTACACCAAGAATCTCAACATCTACTGTTTGACTGTCTAATACTGTTACTGGTAGTATCTCTTGAAAGTCTGGTGCAGATTCTATAGCAGTAATTGAGTTGAGAGTGCTCACATATAATTCAGTAGTAAATTTGTCCTTTCTTACGGTCAAGTTTTTGAATATGTACGTACTACCTTGATTTACTGAGTTAGTGTAGTTTTCCCACAAAGTTAACTTAATAGTTCCTGTTGGATCAACAACAACTGCATTTTGCATCAGAACATTATCTTTCCCAACTGTTTTTGCTGGATAGATATGGGCTACCTTAGCCTTTATGGTTATTTCTTGTCCTGGACAAACTGCCTTTGCATTTGATACATTCATTGTAGTGGGAAGCTCTTGTTTCTGAGAGTCTATTTCTTGGAGGTCCTCAATGATGACATCACGACCCATAAGTAGGTCTTCTGAGTTTGAAGCAGTGTCGACTCGGAACTTCTTTAATTTGACTGGGGAGCTTTTCTGACTGAGTTCAGAAAATCGTTTCAACTTTGGAGGAGAGAAACAAACACCACGAACTGTTTTGTCTTTAGTCTGCATCTGGAAATCGAAATAGCGTCCCTTTTTCAAAGGAGATATATTGTGCAAGCAGCCAACTACTTCCGATGGAGTGTTACTACTGCTGGTACTTGGCTGGTTTTTGTCAGCATCATCTGTCATGTTGCAAGGACCTGATTGATAATCATCATTATGACTACATGCAAGTGCCATGAGGTCATCTTCGTTCATCTCTTGTGCCATGGTCAACAGTATTGATTTAAGTTTTCCTTGATCACTGTAGATAGAAATAAAACATAGGAATGAGAAAAAATTGGGTACTTTCATGATTATAATTATTATTATACATTACTATTTCATACTTACCATAGGAGAAACAGGGATAATAGTGTAGTAGCAAAGCAGATTGATTTTAATAACAATAAATAATTTGTTATTATCATTTGAATCCAATTTTTATTATGTTAATGGTTTCTACTATTAGGGTGCATTCTATTGGATGTAATTCAGAGGTTGGTAGACAACTTCATAGTAGCTGTTTGTTTTTTTTTTCCATGAAATGTACTGCTTTTTTCTATGATAGAGCTTAGTGGTAACTTAGGGCTTAACAGCCTCTCTATGGTCCCTTTGTTTTTAGAAGAGCATTGTGTACGATAGTAACTTCCATGAAATCATTTAAGTACAAATTTTCACAAACTGGTCAATTTCTGATCTCAACAAAAAGACATGACATAAATTTTTATTTCCAGTAAAAGGGTTTACTGAAACTCCATATAGGCTCATTCATTGTCTGAAGTAATGTGGATGCAGTTTTGAACAAGGAACCTGAGATTTACAACTCAGAGGAAAAAACAGCAAGTACAGGTAGATTTGCATTCCTCCATTCATTTTGCTTCATTAGGACTACTATGAGTTCAGAGACTTAAGGTGCCTATGTAACTTCCAGTGTAAGTAGTTAAAAAGGTATTGTTATTTTGCAAGTGTACTTTCAAACAGTATTTGGTAAGATTATAGTAGGTATACTTTCACCTGAATCTTAATACTTAAATACAGTAGATTAAGTTGGTATAGTAATTTTAATGGCGTCATGGTCAGAATAGTACACACTAATTACAGATGTATGGATCATGTCTTCCTTTGCTTGCTGAACATAAACATGGTCAAGTAGTAGGTAATGAAGTGCAGGAAAATTAAGGCTGTAGTGCGTTATCATACACCAAACAAAATGAAAGAGCCTGAAAATTACTTTCACCACTTGCTAATGCTCTATTATCCATTTTGTTTGGTGTATGATAACGCACTACAGCCTTAATTTACCTGCACTTCATTACCTCATTAGAGTTTACTAATTTTATTCTTGGAGGTAACTGACTTATGAGATCAGCATTTGTGCTCTGTAATTGAACATGCAATTCAGTTGCATCATGTGTCAGTACTTCTGGCTGTGCATCATTTGTTGTACAGTTAGTTTTATATTCTTTGTAATAGTATGCAGCAAATTCAGCTAAACATAGGCTATCTACAGAAGGGATTGTATTTGGTCTTATGCTGTAGCGTTCTATGATATTTGATTTGTAAATATCTGTGCTATCATCATCTAATGCGTCAAGTTCTGGCTGGCTTTTGGCAACTCGAATTCTTTTGTCTGGCAATTGTGTACTGACAAAAACTGTTTTAGGAAATACCTTTCTTAACCAAAGTTCAGGCATACACCTGTATACACATTCCTGTGAACTGACTTCTCTAGTAGAAAGAAAAGCTGCTCCTATTTTTCTCAAGCTCTCTCTAATATTCATATTTGAATCTTTAGCTTCTTTTGCTGCATTTAGAATAGCCTGTGAACACTCAGTTTCATCCTTTGTAAAGTATGAGCAAACATAGGTTACACATTTATAATGATTGAAAATAGGCTGCAAGTCAACGTTGGCTCTGAAACCTTTCACTCCAGCTACAAAATAATTGTTGATAAAACAGCTATCAAGTGGTCTTTTAAGGTGCAGATCAAAGTCAGAATTATGAGATACAGAAAGAGCCCAGTAATATTGTTCTTCTGTGATACCTAATGAACTCAGAATGTCTTTTTTCTGATTTTGTTGCATTATATGTTGGCTTGTTTGGATTTAATACTTTATCTACTTCCTCTTTGACTAAACTAAGGATTTCATTTCTTCTGTTCAACATGTTTGTTTTGACCTGTTCATCTAACTCATTGGAGAGTGGTTCTGCGACAACTGTTCTCTTTGTGAAAAACTGGCCAAAATTGAACCTGCAAGGGATATTTCTGTACTTCCTGCAAGTCTTAGAGTGACTGTGCTTTTGATAAGTTGCAACTAATTCATATAATTCTGGGTCAGTTTTGATATCTGGGAGGTATGCCTGAACATGAGTATCTATAAAATCAATGTAGTCTTGCTTTGTCAGTTGTGTTAGCTTTGGACAATCACTGGTCCATACCAATGCATGAAGATGAGGTGATCCTCTCATTTGGAATTCAACACGTAGAGCATAATGAACTATTTTACCAATGGGATTTGCTTTGGTGAGCAGTACTTCAGTAAAAATTGTTTCAACCCTGAACTGAAAATGCTTAGCAACAATAACAGGGTTTAAGTTAAGCATTGAGCATCTTTCATTGTAAGTCAGGGCTTCCATTTGTTCATCAGTTAAATTGAGGCCTTGTGTTCTACCAATAATCTGAAACAATTCAGGCCATCTCAGGTCAGCACAAGACAATGTCATAAACCAGGTTGGAATGCCAAGCTGTTTTACCATGGCAACAACTTCGTACATAAACTTTTGCCAGTAGGGTGGTGTCCCTGGGATTTGCCTTAGGAATAAATAAGCCTGGTCTTGAAATACAAGATTTTGTAAAGTTTGTGTATTAGATCTTAAATGTGATGCAGTGAGACACTGTCCATGAACTTTTGAGAGAGCTATGTTAATGCTATCTGATACTTTTTTCTGTTCTATTATGAACTGTGCAAAGAACAGGTATTCAGGATTCATTGCACTATAGTGTAAAAGACGGGCATTGAAGTATTTTGTCGGTGATAACTTGACTGCTCTTTCTATAGCATAGCCAAATCTGCCCTTTGGAAATAACACTGGAAATGCTAGTTCTTCACAATGTTTGTCAGTCATGCGAATGACAGTGGATGTTTATTTTCACCTGGTGCAATATTAAAAATTTCATTTCCAGCTGACTTTAAAGTACCCTTGTGCTGCAGATAGCGAGGATAATCAGGCAAAATTGATTGCAAGCATGTTTCTGTAGTTGGTGCCCTAAATTCATCTAAAGGATCCTCGGTCTCTTCATCATTTTCTTCTTCCGTTGCTTTCTGTTCCAAAAAAATTTTACTACTTGGAGAAACTTCAGTGTCTTTTTGTGAAATAGTTTGCAACTCTAGTTCAGAAAGATTTCTATTGATGTTATCAGTGTTTACTGTTATGTCACAATAGAAAGGATTATTAACTCTCAGCCAACTTAAAGCGTTAACTACAACATCAGGTCGTACAGCTTGAAAATAAACATGACCTTTAAATGCAAGTTTTCTTTTCAGTTTTAGCATAATTATTCCTGACCTTTCAGGAGGTCTTGGCAAAACATTACAAGTTTCATTACAACCTACAGGAACATTACAAATAGCCCCTTTAATTTTTCGTTGTTGACCTTTTGGCATAATAACTATTTTTTGAAAGACAATGCGTTGAGCTATAAGAATCTGCTCTAGTTTTTCCAGACAGCCCAGTTCTGAAGGGACTTTATCAACCATTAATTTGTTACCAACAGCTTGACATGGAATTTGTCCTTTTGACATGTTAGAGTTACATGTTTTACAAATGTACTCTTGATTATCAAATGACTTTTTCTCTGTAAAAAGTTGCTGAATGCTGTATTTATCCTTCTTTAATTGTGTCACTGTTTTCCTATAGAGGATTCTATTACACACAGAACATATGTAATAAGGGCCTTCTCTGATTTTGTTTTGAAAGCAAGTGATACAATAATTCAAGTCGTAGCATTTGGTAACTTTTGTCTGCTTAGCCTTACTTGTTAAATTCCTTCGGTTTACAAGCAATTTCTCTTTTTCCAAGCTACACATGTTTTCATAAGCTTGTCTTTTTTCAGCTAAGAGCTGTTGTTTTTCATTTGCATCCATAGAGTGGAACTTTTCTGCACAACCAGTCAAGCATTTTTTTCCTCTGGAGTTTCAAGTTGAGCATAAGACATTTTCCTCTTTGTCACTTTCATTTTCTGCTTAGAAGATTTCTGACAATTCGGAATCTTTCGTCTGTCAGCTTTATTTAACTGACATGTACAAATTAGAGATTGAATAAAATACTCTACTTTATTAGAGTTACGTCTATTTGTTACACTTTCACAGATTGTTTGGACTAAGTGATGTATATTGCTTGCCCTGACTAACTCAAGCCCTTGACTTTCATCCATAGTGATTAAAAAAAATGTTGTGCTTCTGCTGGTTTTGTGAAAAACACAGCTATAACAGAGCTCAGAAAAATAGAGCATAAAACCTGTATTCTTACTTTGTGTTTGCAAAATGAACCTCTCAAGACCTACATTACTGGAAGACGAAGTACACACAAGGGTTCCTTTACTACTGCTGACAAAATTCACACTAATATTGGCACCATATATATTAACATTCCGTGGTAGTACTGAAGAACACTGAGATTCAATGGTATCAAAAAAAAATGCTTCTATATTCAACAATAGCATCCAATGTGTCAGAGTTCCAATAACTACATGGCTTTAGAAGTGAAAAACAAATGGCATAAAATGCTAGAGCAGAGCTCTTTGTTGCAGTACATGTTTTGTTATTATCAGAAATATTAAGCAAAGTGCAAACTGAATCCTGCTGTGAAGTTTTACTGGCCCTTGAAGCTGCTTCGATGTCATTTTTAATGCTTATTGAACACTTTTCAAATATTGCAAAAAACCAACCTCCAGGGTGGGTATGTAACAGATCGTGGCATGAAGTGTAATTTCTGACTGAACTGCACATATCATCAATATATACCCAAAGCGAGTCATCTTTTATAGCCACAGTGAAATGGTGATTTAAACATCGAACAATGCCCTTGAGTACATAATTTTGCCCAAACACATCCATAGTTAAAGGGAAAAATACTTGGTCAATCATATTATCACACAGCTCTATAGATAAAAATTTTGGAAGTATAATAAAATGTTGCAGCATTGAAACTTCTCCAGAATCCTTTTGACAGACATCACATTTAAGTCTACTGCTTTTTCGTAATATAGCTGCAGAAACACTATCTTCAAATTTGGTTTGAGACAAATTTAGGGAAGTTATGTAAATTGTAAATAAACTTGTGTTGTTGGAAATTGCTTTAGTACAACTGGAACAAATGGATTGTTTTATCAGTTGAACAAGAAAAAGAGATTTTAATTCTTGTGTCATTACACCAACTGTATTCAATGTAAATATATCACTAAATACAGCATCGTCAGATGATGAGGCAAAAGAGTAACAATGTTGCCTTAAATAAGCCCAGACAGGTTCTCGGACCGCTGTTATATCTGCTTGTACATCATTATTTTCTAACTGAAGACATGCTTTTATAACAATTTGAAAGAAATCATTATTATCAATAAATGCATGTTTTAAAGAGTCTTTAAAAATGGCAAATGTGAGTTCCAAAAAAGAGTCCACTGCACATGAGAATTTGCCTGGTTGGGTTAAGCAAATATTCATAAAATGTTTTTGAGAATTATGCGAAGAACCATGTTTATGTGAGTCCTGAGAAGATATTTTAGGGAAACTTGGTCTTTTCTCCCCTGGTCTTAAAATACTTTGCTTATTTTGTAGCTGGGAAATCCTTTGGCAACCCATTAAAGGCTCTGTTGAAACATAATGAAATTCATCCAAGTGCCCAATAAAAATAGCAAGCTGTTCGTGTGAAAGAGAGGGAGCAGTTACTCCTTCCACTAAAGTAATCTCAGCAAAATCTGGGTGCGATTCAATTATGTGAATTTTCAAATTAAATGCGTCTCCTATGGCTTGTATGATGATTCCGTCAGCCCAAGTGCCTTGACATGACATACTGGTCAAATATTGTATCCACGAATGTTCAGAATTACTTTCAATAAATCTTTCTGGATTTTCTGTCAAGAATTGTATCCCAGCAGCTCGGATAATGCCATGACTGTTTGGATTCCCATATAACTGATGAGATACTGCTCTAAAGAAGCAATCTCCATCACCACCAACATCCAGAGGTTTCAATCCAAACTGATGTAGCCTCAACTCCAGAATGCTTAATGTAGGAGCTCTTACTACACTGTTTGCTTTGTTACAAGTTAAAGGACCTGGGTTTAACTCTACATCACCCGACATCAATAGCTTCGTTTTTGACAAGCAATACTGATCCTGATGAAAATCCCTGCCTACAGTACTACAGGTGTAAAGAGACTGGCACCGAAATCTAAAATATTTAGTGAAAAAACAGTCTGTTCTGTGTACATAATTCACATACCATAGCCTATAATTCTTCAATAAATGATGCATTTCAGATGAAACAGGAGTGAATTTCAAAATACTTTTCTTATATTTTCGTCTAATTCGTCTTTTTCTCATTTTTTGGACAAGCCTCTTGACAGGTATTCTGGACGGTTCTCTGTCCCTTTTCACATGTTTGACTTTCGATCGTTTAAGTTCTCTTACGCTACATCTGAGGATACGGTTTGAACTTTCACTGAACTTAACATCCTTAGAATCCCATGAACACATACCACAATGTAACATCACAATAGGATTACTTTTATTTAAACTTTGACTCGACACAGCTTTCACAGTCTCTCGGTAAATAAAAGGTGTAGTCGAATTAAGTGCAGGTAACCCTTGTAACACGTTCGCTCCAGTGATAATTTCACGAAGCTGTACTTTACCTTTCGTGTGACAAAGAAGGACTTCATTCATGCCATACACGGGCTTACATATCATCAGACAATGCCTTTCAGGTATCCTCTCAAAGAGAGGCTTAATAATCCTCCGAAGAGGCTCGTTTATCCTCAAAAGAGGCTCATTTCTTCCCTTATGAAAGGGCTCCATTATCCTCATCAGAGGCTCAGACATTCCCCTAATAAAAGGCTTTTTATCCTCCAAATGGAGCTCAGTAGTGTGCGAAAGTAATCTTCTTACTTGTACTGGTTGACTCCGTTCGTCTACGGTGCATAACTGCCGCGAACATTCTCGTAAATGAACCTCAGTAATGGACGAAAGTAATTTTCTCGCTTGTGTCGATTGACTCCGTTCGACTACGATGCATAATTGCCGCGAATATTCTCGCAAACATCGCCCTAAAACTTCACAAAAATAGAACACACCTTTCATTTGACCGATTTACAAGAACAACTTGAAATCTGTGAGGAGTGAAAATGGATTGGTGTAAGTTTTAAGTACTTAAACACTTACCCGTTGCAGACCACGAGGAGAACCACGAAACGTTTTGGAACGTACTTCAACTGAGGCAAAGCGATCAAAAGTCGATAAACATTTAGTACAATCCTATTGGTCAGCTTATCAACAGAAAAAATCGATAAAGATTTTACGCACTCCTATTGGCTGGCTTTGCAATTTGTTCGTCCAGAAAACAAACCCAACCGAATTTTAACCGTGGTATGCCTATGGCATCCCACGGAAAAATACTGGTTAAAGGACACTGACCTGGGATGCTCACGAAGCCGGTATCATAGCAACATTTCTGGTCCATTTCCCTCCGGTATATTAAGTTAGCCCACAAAGGGTGAGTCAGATCTAATATGAGGCTCTCTAAATAACAAAGTATAGTCAGTTACTCTGCAGTTAATCAGATTGAATGGCTTGCGTATTTGGGTACCCATGGATAAAATTGTGGGGTGGGTACAAGGGGGCGGCAGCCTGGGACAATAGGGGGCAGGAGAGGAAATTGCAAGAAGAGGGAATTCTAAGAAGGCGGCCGGAAATCATTTGTTAAGCATTAAAATGATTTCAAAAACAGGACCGCATAATGTTTTTTGACTTAAATTTAGCTTATTTTGAGACTACAGGACTGAGGGAAAAATGAAAATTCACCCTTGAATTGAAAAACTGAGGCCTACTTCCAATAAAATCGGAAACCCTTTTACAGTGGTTATGTCATAGGTCATAAGATGTTGTCTCAAAAAAGGTGAGTAAGAGGAGCAAACTGTAAACAAAGGAGAAAAGGAAAAGAAATGCCAAAGGATTACACAGTCAGCTAAATAACAAGTACTACCATATTCAAGCTCCCGTGAACAGCCAACTTTTTGCCTCGTTGTTCCACGCTTCAAACATTCAAGTTTGTGTAGACAAACTGTCCCATTTTTTAAGTAAACCAATTAACATTTAGGGCGTGAACATGTCAAGCTTTGACAGCTCCGCCTGAATGGTTCTGCAGGTGAAAAACAGGCTTTTGAAAACGCTGCATTGAGTTTTTTCGGATCTAAAGTGCAGCTCCCTGAAATGAATAAGAATAAGCGCTTTAGTTACCAAAACGCAACACAACTTTTTGAAAACCACTCCCAAGAGCTTCAAGTGACAAAGACTCTGGTGGCCATGTTGTATGACAGGAACAATAAAGCTACTTCTGTTCTTAATGGTCATCCAACATGGCAGCGATGACATTGGTTAGATGTATGCCAGTCAGTTACATTTGACGTAATATAATTGTGCCAAGCCCTCATTCTGCACTTAGTCCACATAAGCCCTACATTTTGTTACACATTTGAATTCAATCCCTACACATAGGAAACACCAAAACAAAAGAATGACTATTATTTGGTGTCTTTGCCTAGTGTATGGTAAATTGTGAAAATACTATATTCCATCAATTGCCATGTCTCTTTAGATAATAAACTTGGCTTGAGTTAACTGAAATCAAAGTGTTCATCTTTACCTTGTGCTAGAAACACATTTAAATTGATTGGTACATGTATTATAGCTATGTTTAGTTTGCAGACCACCTCGGCAGGGCAGAAACCCCAAGGGTAATTTCAACCTGGTATTATGAATCAAAAGCAAGTTTCAAACCTTATCATCACAGGTGCGTAGCCAGGGAAGGGGTCTTGAGGTGCCCGTGACCCCCCTGCCCCCCCCCCCTCCTTTGTAAGCCATGTTTAAAGCAAACAAACTACCACAGGTGGTAAAAACGATG
>Ga0126343_10001296_pt1 | contig 11497 bp, 6 predicted proteins | sample Cyp2metagenome_FD_92531 | JGI IMG/M metagenome (GOLD analysis project Ga0126343, IMG submission 92531) | Coral microbial communities from Lord Howe Island, Old Settlement Bay, Australia - Cyphastrea 2 metagenome | ecosystem: Host-associated > Invertebrates > Cnidaria > Coral ... | reverse complement strand
GTACACCTGACTAAGAGCAGCTAACAGCCTCTTCTCGTCAACAAAGGGCAACAAAGCCACACCTGCGAGAGCAATTTAAATTTAACCGGCCACACAACATGAACAGCTTGATTCTAAAAGACAATCCTTTAGAGTCACAGCAAATCATCAAATCATCCACAACTACACAGACACAGAACAAAACCTTGTTCGTTCATTGGTTGGTTGGTTGGTTCATTTTGTTCGTTCGTTCACTAGTTGGTTGGTTGGTTGGTTCGCTCGTTCATTGGTTGGTAGGTTCATATGTTCGTTTGTTCACTCGTTCGTTCGTTCGTTCATTGATTGGTTGGTTGGTTGGTTCGATTGTTCGTTCTTTCCTTCACTGGTTGGTTGGTTGGTTGGTTGGTTCGTTCGCTCGTTCATTGGTGGGCTGGTTTGTTCCTTCCTTCCTTCGTTCATTGGTTGGTTGGTTGGTTGGTTGGTTCGCTCGTTCATTGGTTGGCTGGTTTGTTCCTTCCTTCGTTCGTTCACTGGTTGGTTCGTTGGTTCGTTCGCTCGTTCATTGGTTGGTTGGTTGGTTGGTTTGTTTGTTCGTTCGTTCGTTCGTTTGTTGCTTTAATCATTCATTGCAGACGAATTAACTGCTAAGAGCTCCGCTCTTAAAATCACCAAGACGAAAAGGTCACATTGATAAAAATATCTATTCCAAACAGAAAGCTTCAAGTATTTTACTAATTTCCAAGACACGTTCAATTTTGATGTCAAAAACGAAATCTTAGAATACACCACGATGTTTCTTTGTCTAGAAACATTTCTCGGCAATTTGTTCTTTACCAAACTGAACCGCCCTACTATTTTCTGCAATAAAAATAAACAAAATTCCTCTTTGCTATTTCTAACTTACCTTGCCAAGCGTATTTTTTCCCGTTCAGATCGATTTCAAAATCCAGCGGGTAGAAATCAATTATCGGCGAATCCTGTAGAAAAAAAATCCACAATTTAAAAGGAGAGGATATTATTATTAGAATCACGACAATCAAGACTAGCAAGAAAAATACTTCACCGGATTGGACATGAGAACTCTCCAGGTTGGCGGTAGGAATTTTCCACTCGCTGCTGGGAATACACCCATTAGCTGCTCCAAGGGTTTGAACTAAAATGAATACAATGAAAAACCACTGAATTCTAGAAATGAGCCTCTCAGCTTTAAATTTTCTCCTAAAGGCCAGTCCAAAAAGTCATGTTGAGTTATTTTCCACTGTTTCAGGTGAAAGCCAATGTAGTTTTTTTCTGTAAGCCCGCTTGCTTTCAAAGTAATTTTCCTCGGACTGGCACTTTGGGCAGATAGTGTTTCTCCGTGTCACATGATGAATTTAAACCAATAAGAAAGAAGAAAAAGAAAAAAATTGTGGTGAACTATAGCTAACTTTGAGTTCGAGATTTCTGAAGCCGCCGATATCGAGAGCGAATAATCTTAATGTTTTAGAACAATTCTGACTGAAATTCCGATTATTTCTTGACGTAGTATTAAACTTCGCGCCGGGAAAGATCGCTCGGAGTGAATTGTTATTTGAAAATGCAGTCAGTGCATGCATGCGGCATGCATCATTGCTTTCAATAATTTCAAGTTTCTTTTCAGTCAAGAAATTGTATATGTCCTTCTTAGGAATCTAATTATCCAACGAAAACAATTTCGCCATTTCCTAGACGAACTTCAGCCACTGCACACTAATGGCTGATAGAGTCCGATCATATGTCAATCAGAATGCAGCTTTTGGATTTAGGTATTAGAAGAATTATATTTATGGTCGGTTGAAGGTTGTAGGAAAGTGCACTCAGTTCTTTGTGCAGTATAGCCGAAAAGAGTTTAAAGTGAACAGTTTTAGCCCTTAGATTATGCTAAAACAATAGCACTGTTCAGTTCCGGTTTCTATCGACTTTGAATGCTGAGCTTAACCTCCTGCAAATGATCAGCTGAAAGAAATCTCCATAATACAGTGTTATTGCTAGGAAAAAGCTAGGCTGACGCTACTGATTGCATAAAAATACTTGACTTCCTCCTTACCGGCTGAGTTCCGCATTCAAACGAGTTGGGAAGGGAAGCAAGATCACGAAAATCCGAAGCGAAAGGTGCGTAATGATATGGATAAAACCACTTCCAAGATGGGCAGCCCTGAAAAGAGAAGATCAATGAAGATTACAGACACTTAAACTGAAAAGGAAGATATAGCAGCTTCTTGTATGATTAGCAACGTGTGACGACGACAGTTTCAGGCGTTTTCCGTTCTCCCTCCTCCAGCGAAAAGGAGAACGACGTGCGACAAAAGAAACATTGCAAGAAAGGGAGAGATGCTTCGTACATGCTTGTGTAACTCCTCCCGCAGCTATGTGACAGTGTTTTACACATGACAAGTGACATGCGCTAAAGTCGTATTTCTATTCAACAATTAGACCATGAGCTCGAGATCTTCACTAAATCATGAGGAAATAGTGATTGATATGCCAATACGAATATATAGAAGGGTCCAAGGAAAGTTCGCGCGAAAATTTTCTAACATTGATTTTTTTCTGAAACTTTTACCACTCTAAGATGATGAGTTAGTAATGTCAGAAATGTAAAAAAAATGGGGGGTCACCGACTTCGTTTTGGAGACAACAAGCCCGAAAGAACACCCTAAATCTGAAAATTCGGGCTTCGTTAGCGAGTAAGGCCACAGCGTCTGCAAGCCCAGAAATAATGCAATTAGATATTTGAATTGAAATTTTCTCTGTCTAATATTGTTTAAGTGGACCTATTAAGTGAATTTAGTCAACTGTTGAGGTTCCTTTAAGAACAAGTTCGTGTTTAGCGACCATAGTTTCACGCGTCTTGCAGCTTCAAGATGGCAGGATTCGATGTCCCGTGGATAGAAGTTATGAATTCTTTTTAACTTCCCACATTGATTTTTTGTTCATTTTTGGACAAAGTGGAGATAATAGTAAAAACAATCCGTTTCTGCAAAGAAAAATAGGGTTCACCGAACGTCGAAAATCGTCAAATCCAGGCAAAGCTGTAAAAACGGCCATCTGCCCTATTGTTATTCATTTTATTACTCAGCGCGCGCGCGCTCATGCATAACGTGGCGTGAATTTGCGTGCGCAGTAAGGATGCGCAGAAACAATTGGCGCGAACGTCCTTACGCCGGGTTTCGAGAGATAAACAGAGAGAAAAACAGAGTGGACCCTACATGTGACCCCGGGTGATCTGAAAGCTTGGAACAAGTCTACGTACCTGATAATAATACAACAAAACCCAGCAAAGTCCTTCCACATAAGCATCGGCCTACAACAAAAAAATAAGACATTCATCATGGTGAAGATAGGGTAACTTTCTTGTTCGTAAGTCAGAGACATTTATCAGACAGTTTTAAAATCTGTTCATGTCCAATAATGTAGAATCTCACCACTTTCTTTCTAAAGTCATCATATCCGTCATCGTTCTCAGACAACTGGAATTTATTTTTGTAATAACGGCCCTTCCATCCAGCCTCCCATAATCTAAATAAAACACAAACGAACAAACGAAACAAGGTCAACCCTTTCGTTGCATTACCACGTTGAAGGCAAACCAGGAAACGTGCCTGGTTCTCGTAGTCAATGAGTAAACGATTGACTGGACTGTCTAATTATACTTAAAAACCACAGGGAAGATTGCTCGAGTCAATGTGGTCACTCTCTGGAAAAAACATTTTCTTCAGTTGACGTTCATATTGTGGTAAAAACAAATCGATTGTGGCTTAGCGTTGTCTGAACTCTTATCGACAATGTTATGCGTCCTCTCGCAGTGGTCAAAATTTGTTGTGGACTCAGTCGATTGAGCCTAGGAAATCCACAACATTTTTACCACTGTGATGACGTGTATCGTTGTCGATAAGAGTACTGACAACGCTAAGCCACATTTGACTTGTTAAGTGTTCACACCTTATGTTCACACCATTCATTATTAAGTTTGCTAGCCTCTTGCTATCACAAAAAAGTGTAAACACTTCTCGACTGGTCTTTGCCATTTTTTTAACGCATAAGAACCTTCCGATTAGGGATCTGAATCTCTTGTGTGATAAATGTATAGCATTCAGTACTGAAGGAGAGTGTAAAATTATATTCACTTGATTTACCTGATGTCGTCTTTTGGTTCCTCGTCTTCATCTTCATGCTTCCTCTTGTTGGAGGCTGGTGTCGAGTTTGGTGTACTTGCTGCAGAAGACTTTGGAAAAAAAATACAACGAGAATAACTTACTAAACTGTGATCCAAGTTTGTTCTTGTGCAGAGATTAAAAATGAAAACTGCAGTCGTTACTCACTGTGTTTCCGTCTGGTGATGGCGTGACAAGCATGGCTCTGAGGTTTGCCGCAGCACTCTACAGTAACAAAGCAACAGTTAAGTTTTACCTTTTAGCGTTACTCTTACTTAATGTATGGGTGATTTTCCGGCAAACCACACCTACAGCTGTACATGGAAAAAAGTGTGAATACGAGCCAAGTGGCCCATCAAGCCGGCGCTTATCTAAGGTTTCCGTAACATGAACAAGCGACGAGGAGTATTTCTAGTCCCTCCTGGATAGGATGCTAGTCCATCCCAGGTTTATCCCCGGCAGTAAGTTTGACGGTACCCATTTATACACCTGGATGGAGAGAGGTACCGTGAGAGTTAAGTGTCTTGCCCAATAACATGACACAATGTCGGAGGCCAGAGCTCGAACCCGGAACGCTCGATCCGGAGACGAGCGCACGAACCATGAGGCCACCACGCCTCCCACAACAGCTGCGCATACGTCAACGAAAATCCAACAATATTTCTTTGCAATTTTAGCAGGGCAAACTTCAAAAGGAAACGCTACAACACCAGACAAACAATTCTAGCGCTGTCCTAGCAGTTCTACAAAATTCATTGAATTTGGGGCTTTAAAAATCAACTTTCACATTCATTCGCCTCTACACCCAAACAAAGCCATCTTAGTGAGGTGGAATTATGGGACAAAACGACAATGTTACATGAAATGCATGGTGGGGTGGGGTAGGGTGGGGATCCACTTAAAAAGATTTTTTTGGCAAACGTAGTACGATCACAACATACGAACTACTGATACTCCTGGGTTCAAACCATTTACTATGTAGTAATTTAAAGTTCCTAAATAGATACAGAAACATGGCAGTTGCGTTAGATTGAGTAAAACAATACCTTATTGGCAGCGTCTTGTGGGGAGCTTCTGGTATTGTGAGACATGGCTTGTTGTCGCATGGCATAAGCTTCTTGACGCGGTGAAACAATGGGCGAAGGAGTGTTAGTGATGGCATGAGGACTGAACTGACCACTGGGAGTCCAAAGAGGTGCGTCCTTTATGTAAGACAAAAATAAACATCAATCATTATCTACCACTACGCGAGAGGATTCACAATAAAATAAAATCAAAAACAAAACAAAAGAGCTCACCATTCTTTGTCTTCTTTGTCTATCCCTTTCTTTATTGGCTTTGAGCCGTCTTTTGTATGCTAGCTATAAAAATAAAAGAGACTTGAATAAGACAACCACAAGCTTCAAATACCATTCACATCTATGGTTAACTTACATTCAACACTTCCTACATTGTAATTGAAGAATAAGAAGTTTAAAGAGTCTACATTGGTAGCAAACTAAGGACATTTTTTTCTATCACCAAAATCAGGAGTCATGTTGAGATAAAATGGCCGAAATGATCACGAAGAACATCCTACTTAGATCTGATTATTCTCTGTTTCTGTTTAGCATGAAAGAAAGGTTTAACAAGGCAGAAGGCAAAATAATAGTAAATGTAAGCATTGTGATTGGTTCTTTCTTGGTCGAGATCGTTTTGCCATACGCAGCGTTTCTAGGGAAAAAGTCAGAAGCCGTGTATGTTTTTCGAAAGCCGGAATGTTCAATAAAGAAGCACGATCTGAGTGCAATATAACGAACTCTTTACTAGCCAAACTTGCTCAGACCAAACTGGGCGGTATTGGCCCATGGTCGTTTTTATACCGTCCTCGATGCGCTTGGTATCGTTTGCAGTACGGCCTTCACGCTCGGTTTGTATGAGGTTAATCATAACGCTATTCAAGCAATCAAGGTGTTTAAAACAACATCGTCAAGTGTCAAGAGTATGCTTACATCATTCTCCTGTCGCTTCTTGAAGATCTCATCTTCAACATAACCAAGCTCTACACAAATGAAAGAAAATGTTCTCATAATCTGACACTCCATAATTGTTAATATCACATTTATAGGTAATACTCTTGATCATTGATTACATAAACTAAACTAAATTTGATAAGTAATGCATTAGGAAATCTTAGCCTAGGTTTCTGACAAAATGATTTCTCACATCAATGCCAGGTTTTATTGCATACTGTTATTGAAGCTTGATGCCATTTAATACAATAAGGCTACAAGACAGGTGGCCAAGTAGACCAAAAGATTCATCTTCTGAGAATGTAAAACTGTTAGCTGTATGCCATTATTGCCCTGTGCTGAGGAAACGGGATAGCTTATTGGTCAGAGAGCTCGCCTCCCACCAATGTGCTCCAAGCTGGTTCAAGTTAATTCTGGCCTAGTGCCAGATGTGAGTCGCGTTTGTTGTTAGCTCTTGCTTTGCTTCTAGGGTTTTTCTTCAGATACTCCAGTTTTCCTCAATTCACAAAAACCAACATCTCCAAATTCCCATTCAACCAGGACCCACATAAAAACAAACTAAGGCTGATATGGCTTCCTCTCTAAATATTGTAATCTATTTACTTCATGTCATAATCAGAACTGACATCATCAACATTTTTCATTAACATTACTATTTTGATCTTCATCAAACACAACAACATACCGGCAATCAAGTTACAATTTCACCATTTCCCATTTATTTTTGTGCTCCATGGTCCTATACCTCATTTTCTCTTGTTCTAAAGGTATCAGCAGTTTGACTCAACATACCTTGAAGTACCATCTGAACTCTGCTGAGATCCACAATACCATGCTTGGCCAGATAACCCTGGTAACAACAACAAAATACTATTATGCATTTTTGAATTTAGAACTGTATGAAAGAGCTTACAGCAGAACTTTTGTAAGGAGTGTTAAATCACTTGGCTTGCATTTTGTAAGAAAAGGCAAAATGTCTTTATGAGTTTTTTTTTACAAAAAAAAACACAAAACTATCAGGTACAATGATTTTCCATACCCCACATCTTGGTAAAACACGCTTGTAGATCCCCACCAGACGATCTATAGCTCCTTCCCTAGAAACAAACAGGGTACAGGTTAAAAAATCATTATTTCAATCGTGTGCTCCAACTGGGTAAACATGGCTGAGATGATTATTTTGTTTGCAAACAATCACCACTTTGTCATAAGGCTCTAAAGTACCACTACAGTAGTTAGCATATCCCCTAGCCAATTAAAGGCTTTTCTTCGCATTGCTCATAAAACAGAGGGAACTCTCATATAACATGGAGGGATACATGTACTTGTCACAACCTCGTTCCCTCGGTTGTGCTTGTTGTACTTGTTAGGGGTTAAAAGAGATGGTTTGGCATGTCTTAAGGTGTTAAGCCTCAAGAGGTTAACAGCAGGAGCACTTGCAGTACCTTTTAGCGTATTGAGCCAAAAACAATATGACAGAAGATAACAAATTATAATGATAATATAATAATAATAATTTACATTTCTAAAGCGCTAAAATTATGTTGTTTTAGAATTGGTACCTCTGAAGGGTAAAAATTTTTTAAAGCCACGCCCTCAAAACCAGATCTCGGTAACTCTTAGGGATTCCATTGACAATCTCCAACAAGCACCCCCGGTCATTATTTTATGGGAGCCCCCAGGGATAAAACTTGATTATGATGCTGATTTGTCAGCAACCATGTTACACAAATCTACAGCTGTTATTTACCTGATTTCCAGTGATGGCAAATGTGGGAGGAAATCATTTCCTACAAAGAAGCACATGAATACCCAGTCATCAAGAGCGCGCTAAACGAAGGAACACAACATCAAGTTAATAACTACTGCTGTCCGTGAGATCAGCAATAACATGCAGCAGGTGATATTAAACAAAGAGGCTCCATAGGGAAAAGAGGGCTCGGAGTATTCCACATCCACACTAATTTTGGCCCAAAAGTAGTATTACTAATCCCATTAATTCCACTGCAAAAACCAAGATTTAACCATATCCTGGCTAAAATTTTCTGCCAAACATCCTGCGTCCCATTTTTTCAATCCAATAACAGGATCACAACATCATGTTAATAAAAACTTGAAATTTGTTACCCCACACCAGCACAAAGACGTACTGTGTTGGGAACAGTAAGCTGCCATCTTAATGCTAACCCTAATCATGAACCCCCATCACTGTGTAGACCTTCATGACAAAAAAGAAGCAACTCAACCTTACATGTAAGCTTGCAATGCGATCATTTGACAAACCTCAAAACTATAAGGAAAAGGAAGACCTTCCATTCTAAGCTCGCGCTCAAGGTACTGTGGAGTGGAAAGCAATCAAATAAATTGCATGAAACAACAAGAACAAATAGTGCAATTTGAAACAATTATTGCAATTAATTAACATTTCAATACAAAACATGTACGTAATTACGTGACTTAGAAAATTACATCAAAGTGATTGGCTAAGAGCTAGCCAATTCATTCTTAATTTGCATTGTGCAGTGAAAATTTAAACCTGCATACATTCCCAATTTTCTCAGTTATATAATCATTGAGAAATCTAGTGAAAGCTCAAGCAATAAATTAAGGATTTACACTACTCATGATATTTGAAAATTTTACCTTTCAAATTGCACTTGCCTTAAGACTTGTGCAGTGTAAATACATGTAATAGCACTCACATTCATATAATTACCTAGACACTAATTAATATAACTACAATTAGGGTCATAACAAAACTTGTTGGAAATAGCATTTTTTTTATTCTCACCTCTCGTAAGACATTAAGCCTGATAAAAATAAACTCTACATCCTGAGCCACTGGTGCAGACAACTCATCAAACTGTGTGCAACAAGTCAAAGAATTTTTATTATCACATACAAAGTCAAATAATTTTTATTGCCACATACATGTACATGTAAAAACACCACTCAAAGAAGTAAAAATCCATCACTTTATGTTTTGGGGTCTCTCTTGCCAGACATGCAAGATCAAAGCGCATGACAAGAAAATTAATATCAGTTTTAATTTCTCAGACTATGACGGTCAGCACAACACAACACAACATGGCAGATTACAAAGATGTTCACCTCTCCCTGTTTTTCTTTCGGCAGTCCCATGCATTCATCCATGACATGTCCTGTAAATGCACACAAGAATTAATATCTTCAGTTACACTTACAGTGTATGAGCTTCCCTTCTCCATCCCCACCCCACATCTTGAGTCAATATCCCCACCCCACATCTTGAGTCAATAATGGTCAGAGGTTTCCCTTGCAGACTCATAACAAGTAACTTAATAATGATAATGATAATAACTTTTCAGAAGAATCACCCAAAACTTGACAACAATACATGAATGTCCACTCTGCAAAGTTAATCTCTACAGTGCACCCTTAATCCAGATACACGGCAAACCAGTTGTTCATGTATGTACCTATCTGTCCACATATCTCACATGGTCTCTTCTGGTTTGGTTTAAACTCTTCTCTGATTATTGTGAAATGAAGCTCATGAGTTGCAAGTCCTGTTGAAGTAAACAAGATACAACCATCAAAGACAACTACCAGCTGCAGTAACACTTACATGTACTTCACTTACAAAAATGAACACATGATGACTACATTTACAGTTTGTCCCTAGATTGGTGTGGACAAGGGCTAATAAGGATGGATGGTTTAAAAGGCTAAACACAATATGCCATGTAATATTATTTGCATCACAGCTTTATTTATGTTGTATGTAATGTTAATATTTACATGCACTTACCAAGCATAATCAAATCAGCTGAAACAAAAAAAACAACAGCATTAGATTGTGAAATATTTTCTTGTTCCTCATGGCCACACTTCATATTTGGCATGTTATACATGTACATTGGTTTAATGGTTACCAGTAGGCTGTCCCCGGCCAGGACTTGATCTTGATGCCGGACTACTCGACCTGGAGGAAGCACATTAACCCCGCCGTCACAGTCATCACCCGTCTGCCTAATTAGAAATAATTTTGTACTAAGGAGAAATTGATTGTTTATTTGTACATAGTACATACCATCAGCTCCATTCAAACAGTGCTTTGTGTTAGGGTCGTGATGAGGACTCGCTGAGACCAAAACAACAAACATCAATGATCAATGAAAGACTGACTTTCTCAAAATGGGCATCTAAAGGATTTTCAAAATTTAATATAAATTTATTGGTTAAAATAAAAAACAATAACATTGTACATCCCAAATTATGATGCAAGACATGCAAGGCAACCGTACTTGTGCAAGGAAGTGAAAATCTAGGTAACTTTGTGGCTCCAGAATCAAGTACATTGTAAATGTAACGGCATTGTTTGTGGACAACAAGTGCATAATAAGCTGTCACAGTGATTCTAAGAACTGCCAATCTCAGGACCTGCTTTCCACATTTCCAAGATGCAACTTTTCCTATGATGACTGATGCATCCAACAGACAATTTAACAGTAGTGATTAGCAGGTGATCAGGTAATCATGTGGCAGTCCTTACTGTACATGGCACTTCCCCACCACATTATAAGTAAAAAAATGTAAAAGATCAATGATCAGCATGTCAAGAAAGTGGGACAAAAAATGTGAGCTGTTGTGGAATTCAACCTCACAAAGTCCCAGATTCTTAGCAGGTGCTCTTACTACTGCACTACAAAGACCTGTGGTGAGCTGGACTATTTCCTAGGCTCTAATGTGATATACCTCAGCTTACTGCTGGGGCCAGCAATGACTGAATTTATCTTAGAGACCAGTTATCTGTCTGGATGGATTATCTGTTAGAGGGATAATCTGTCTGGGTATAAACGACAGATGAAGCCTGGACAGAAAATACTATAATTACATATACTACATGTATATGGTGGTGCTCCTACGTGTAGCATTGACGAACAAAGCAAGAAGAGAAATAGACAGGGCAGTACGTGTGTATCAAGGAAGGAAATCCTCTATCAAGTGTATGCCCGAGTTGGAAAACTACTTATTATAAATTTTATAATTTCACCGTTTTCTCTTACCAGTCTGGCCCAAGATAGGAAAACAATACATAGAGATGAGATAAGCAAGAAATGATGCAAAGACAGCTTTCAAAACTTTTTGAAGTCAGAGTTCAAGAAAAGACTTTGAGTTAACGGACACACCTTTCATATGACCCCTCATATCATTCTTGGAGATTTCATTACAAAGAAAACAACCAGGTCCAAGAAACCTACAGTCATGTAACCCTTCATCAAAAACCATCCTCATTTTCTGGCTAGATATAAATTTAGAAACAAATTATCTGCCACAGAGCGACATATCAGC
>Ga0126343_10001295_pt1 | contig 11498 bp, 13 predicted proteins | sample Cyp2metagenome_FD_92531 | JGI IMG/M metagenome (GOLD analysis project Ga0126343, IMG submission 92531) | Coral microbial communities from Lord Howe Island, Old Settlement Bay, Australia - Cyphastrea 2 metagenome | ecosystem: Host-associated > Invertebrates > Cnidaria > Coral ... | reverse complement strand
CTGATGAACGGTTATATATTGGACGATTTATGTAGATTCCTATTCACGTAGTTGCTGTATCGTGTTTGGGTTGGTTCTTGCCAGGCCCTCCCCAAATAAACTTATTTGCCTATCAGCTGTGTGCTCATTCGTTGTGAAGTGGAGACAAAATAGGAGCACTATGATCTATTTCGCCATCGAGTAACATTTCAGGGAAATCTCTGTCGTTTTGTACAGATGCGCACGGCTACGCGCACGTGCTCAATTGTGCGCACGCTAATGACGCGAAACAAGAGACATGATAATAATGATAACAATAATAATAATAATAATAATAATAATAATAACTTTATTGGATGACACAATTACTGAAAATTCAGTAGTTTACATTGTGGTCCATTATGATAAGATAGATAAAAAATGAAAATGTTCACAAAGAACTCCTAAACCAAACTAAAATTATTAGAAAGTTCTATGAATAGTAAAATGATAAAGCTTGGAATTGCTAACTGCGTATTTATTACTTATGTACTTTTAAAAATTCCTTAGGGTTGTAATACTTCTTGTGCTATCATCTAATGTGTTCCATAATCGGCTGACGCTGGCATAAAAAGTGCGTAGACCAGAATTGGTACGAAAAAGGGGTATGAATAAATTTGTTATCTTTGGTGTTTCCCCACACTGTGCAACAACATTCAAATAACGGCCGAATTAATGCGTTGTATAGCAGTTTTCTTTGCCGATAATTAAAATATGTCTTAGCTCTCCTAAGCAAGCAAATTCTAGAGTTTAATTTATCAATAAGGAAGTCAATATGATTATTCCAGTTCAAATGTTTGTCTATCTTAACGCCTAAAAGTTTTTCATCCTTGGCTTCTTCAATCGGAGTGCCACAAAGATATAGATCAAGAGATGGATTACCAGAATGCAACAATTTTTGCACAGTTCCTATGATCAAATGTTTAGTCTTTTTCGTGTTCGGAACCATCTTATTCAGTTCTGTCAAGGCTGTCTTGAAGACTACGCTGAATAAGCAGCGGGTCACTGTCAGTCTCCCAATAGTGTCATCTGCATATATATCGACATGTGAGTTGGAGATTCCAATGGGAAGGTCGTTGATGTAGAGCAAGAAAAGTATTGGGCCATAAAATTGATCCTTGTGGAACTCCTCTGGCCAGCACCAGTGCATCAGACAGTGCGCCATTTATGTAGCAGCGTTGTGTTCGATTACTAAGGTATGATTTAAACCATTCTTGAGATGTATTAGTGGTATTGTATTTGTCAATTTTGGATAGCATAAATCATGATCTACAAGGTCAAACGCTTTGCTTAGATCCAGCAGCACTGAACCCACAAGCCTTCCAGAGTCCATAGCCTTGTTATCGGTGAGGTTCAAGAGCGCAGTCTCACACGAATGGTGTGGTCGATTAGCCGACTGGTTTCTATGAATAAGATTGTTTGAAGTGAGGTACCCGAGATACGATTTTGCCACATGCCCCTCAAAAGGTTTAGATATAATTGGCAAGATTGATATTGGGCGATAATTATTTCTGTCAAGAGAACTGAGTCTTTCTTATAAACAGGAATCGATTTGGCTCGTTTAAAACTGATGCATTGGAAAAGTACCGCTTGCAATACTTGAGTTGTAGATATGGGTAAGAGAGGGAGCAATAGCATTTAGTGCTAGCTTTAGTGGTTTTATTCCAATACCATCGAGACCGGTTGCTTTGTTATTTGGAATGTTCTTGAGGTCCTCAATGACTTGCTGTGTGCTAATTGGCGCGATGTGGAACACGGTTGCATCGCCAATGTGGGACTTAATAAAGTTAACAAGACGTGCATCCTATTCATTTGAATCTATGCAGTTTGGAACAGAGATATTGGTTTCTTGGATGTTGGTAAAATGTTCGTTGAAAGCATTAGAAATTCCCACAGGGTTACTGATTTGCTGGCCATTCACTTCTACCAAAGAAAAATTGGTTGGTCTTGGCTTGGTTGGAGCAACTTGCTTAAGTATTTTCCACAGTTTCTTCGGATTGTTCATGTTTTCCATGATTTCATTTCTCATATGTGCTACCTTAGCATTCGCGATCTTTTTTACCACCCGGTTGCGTAAGTTCTTGTACATTGACCTGGCGAAAATACTTGATTTAAACTGATCTCTCAGGTGTATAAGATGCATTATCTCATTGTTCATCCAAGGTGACAGGCATTTGCGTTTTACTCTTCATTATCTCTTTCGCGAAAATATACTGACAGAGGAGTATTAAGGTCCACATTTTTAATTGCGCATCCCCACTGCGAGTAATTTCACTCGTGATTAGAGCGCAGTACAAAATGACAACTTTTCCTGACTTTTCTTCACGGCTGGACCTCACCATGGAGGTTCTTAAAATCGTCATTTTGTCGTAAACGAGTATGCATGGTGACCTATCATTTTTTTCGTTGTTTTGAATTGGGTAAAATAAATACGGAAGCAGTGAATTGTATTCAAAAAACTGCGGAGCGTCTTTAAACTTACAAGTAAATGTTAAAATATTTTTGAAAGACGCTTTAAATAAATCAACCGACGTTTCGGCAATACATCCTTCCTCAGGGCATCCTTCTTTGCCAGGCCCGATTTGGTAAAGGTAAAGAATCCGATCCCACCGACGCGTCGGTCAACAAGTCGGCCGAAGCGTTGATCGACCATGGTTGGTCCACACACCAACATCACATCACCGACACACTACCGACACGTCGGTCGACACGCTATCGATGCGTCGGCCGACACACTAGCGACGCATCGGCCGACACACTACCGAAGCGTCGGTCGACTCTCTACCGACGCGTTGGTCGAAATACTTTCCTTTTCTTAACTGTTGTTTTGTTACATATTTCAGCTGGAAGCAAGAACAACTTCAAAAGAAAGGACGAAAACGTGATAGCTAAATAGTCGCCATTTTGAAAATAAAACTCTAGTACCTAGGTCTTCTCGCTGTTTTGTCAAGGGTCGGTCACCAAGGAAGTAAAGAGAAGCTCTGAAGTCGGCCGACATATCGGATCTCACCGACATGGTTATTTTTCGTTCAGTAAAAAAAGATTCGGAAGCTTACACTCATTACTGATCATTGACTTTTTAGATCTGGTGGTGGAGCGATTGCAGAATTCCCGGCCCAGCCATTTACATGTGCTGGTGTGCTTTGAAGAACGAGGTATATAACAATAGTTGCTATTCTTGTTCAATGAGATGCAAATGGTGGGCGCGCGCCGGGTATTCTGCAATTTAGCCCTGGTGGCTCCTAAAGGAGCCGTTTTTAATTGCAGGTGAACTCATCCAGGTAGCTGGGTATGTATTCATGCAAGGTACCACACATCCACTTTAACTTCTTCTTGACCAAAGCCGACACGCCTTCGAAGGTAATGGTGTGTGCACCACTGTCGGTGTTCCCTGAAACGATCAGCCAATCTGCGTCCTGTCTCCCCGAGGTAGACTGTCCTAAGGAAATTTACGGCAAGAAATAAATTACGTTATCTGAAGTGTACGTGAAATGCCCTGTGGTCTGGATTTGTCCTCCTGGCCCCAGTTGTTCGAAAGGTGGATAACTCTATCCACCGGATAAATCACTATCCAGCGGATAGCATGGTTTGTTTTGTTTAAAACACTTATCTACTGGATAACGACTTATGCGGTGGATAGTGTTATCCAGCCTTCGAACAACTGGGCCCTGGTGATGGAATATTGAAGTTTAACCGCCGCCTGACACGGCGACCCCATTTAATTTTAACCCATTTTTTTATTGCATTTTTTAATGTTCATACCATGAATGCTTAAATTACGCCAAGTTCCAAAAAAATTTTGATAGTAGAACAATTTCAAGGGAATAACCTTAAAATAAATATGGACCAATTCTCAGGAAAGAACAAAAACAAAAAACAATCGTCGGGAACGTGAATTTAGCGACCAGACAAGACTATTATAAGGATTTATTGGGTATAAACAAGGTCAACAAGGTGCTGTTGCTACTGAACGAACATGGAGACCCTTTATTTTTAGGCAAAGTCTCACGGAAATGTCAGACTGGGAGTAGATTCTCTTTCAGTTTGACAAGCTCTGCTGTGCTACACTGCAGTGATTCAAAAGTCGTGCTTTTGCCACGCTAAACAAAATTCATAAATTTTTTAAATATATTTTACTGATTGCGTTCCCACGGGAAGTCAGAAGGAGGATTGTTAGGGAGGCATTAGTAAATCCTGAATTTGGTTCAACTCTAGCATGATGATGTTCAACTCTAGCATCTGATGTTCGGCACGGCAGGCTTTCGAATATCTTTACGGTGGCCCGTTTACATTATCAACCCATTTGATAAAACCAAATTACCTTGCTATACTTCCCACCAACGCAACACCACAGTCTCTTTAGAAACTTACTCCTCTATTTATCTGTTCTTCCAAAATCTATAATGAATGCAAAGAGTCTCACTCAGAATTATTAGTAGGAGGCAGACCATCATTAATTTCGCCAGTACCCATTCATACATCAGCTGGGTGGAACGAGACTGCGAGAGTTAAGTTTCTTGCCTAGCAGTCTGCTTTTAATAGATCACCACAGAAGGCGTCAATATCGGTGACACCTGGACACACTCGTCTCTTCTTACCACATTTTACGTTATGTGGGATATGTATTATTATTGAACAGACGCACGACAACATGGAATCTATTTGACACACAGAAACTGACACCAGTGGGTTTTGGACAACGAGAACTGCTGTTGGAACTTAAGGCCACAGGCAATTGATAAACATATACATGGCGGTCTGTGGGTTTGGAAAATACATATCGTTACCATAGTACATTTCTAGTGGATTGATGGCGGTGTCGCTAATTCGAATTCGGCGGCTTCGAACTAAAATCCATTTCCCTTGGACTTTTGCCTATTTTCTCGAGTTCGTCCAATTTGCTGCTACCCTCACTAATTTTTTTCATGAGCCAACCCTCACGTCACGTGACCGCCACCCATTTCATGATGAACGGGGTTGTTCACAAAACTCAGAAAATTTCGAGACCTTTGGAGGCACTAATGACAAAGCATGTCAAGAAGTCGAAGGCCAAGCTGTTGAAAGATAGAGCTGGTGGATTTTGATTTTATTGTCATGATTGATCAAAGAAACATCGGTATTTGTACAATACGATCTTTATGTGTATCATATTAACAGACAGAAATATCTAGAGCTTACAGTGTCATTTTGCTGGAAAACATGTCAGTCATGTGTTAGGAAAAATAAACCCAGTAAACCGAGGACATTTTCCTTTATTAGACTTAGGAACCGTGCAATAATTACCAAGAGACGCCTTGGGCGATAGGAGAAAATGACAACGGGAGAGAGAGGGGTTGGATTAGACTTGCTACAAGTCGACTTTGTTAGATGTAGAATTTATAAAATAAAATAAAATAAAATATTTAATACAGCTACTTCGCCTGGAAAGTATTACCATTCATTACGGCAACGTGCACTGGGGACCAGATTGACAAGTTTCCCCCAACTGTCCAGATAAAGATATTATTAGCTATTGTTCAACGAGGGAAAATTGCAAGGTCAATAGGTATGTACAACGTGGACGAGACTGCATGTAAAAATTGTGTACAGCACCAAGGGAATTAAACGCTCTTCCGCCCAGTTCTTGGCAATTGAAAAAGATGCAAAAGCACGTACCAGCAAGCAGCTGAAAATGAGTCTAAATGAAAGACAACGCGAACACAACACAAGCTCAGAGTCCAGTGATTCTGATGACTCTTCAAATGACATTTGAAGTGATGTTTGTACTGGAAGCTACTGGAAGAAGAACTCCAAACTGGTCTCCAAACAAGGTAATGGGAAATCACCAGTCCCTATTGCCACAAGTGTTCGTGTACTGCATGTACGCACTGCATACCTACATGAACGAACGAATTCAAACCTTTGAGCGAGCGCGCGAGAGATCGATCGCTGTGTCAGGTTTTACATAATTGTAAATTTCACCTTGTTCTCTATTTTCCAGTTGGGTCCAGTTGCCCATAATTCACTCTTATTCATCACGAAAAACTATTGTTGTCAGGATGAGTCAGGAGCCCATCACTTGAATGGGCTTGTGAAATGTTCTTGAGAATATGCAGACCTTTAAGTCCGGGTGCCCATGGCCGACTATGACCGTCCCGTTTACTTGGAAAGCTGGCAAATTTTAGCTTTATTAGAATTATTCCTTGGACCTTGGTAGTTAATGCTGGGGTGGCAGTGGAAACTCTCGGACGGGCAGTTTGTGGTGGGAGGGTTTGAAAACTACCCTACATGTGCGAAGGTATTTGAAACGCTGATGTGGAGCCCGGGAGTAACTTTGCACCACTAGTTGTATAAAGACTATGCTAAGAGTTAACCATATTTTGTAAATAGCTGCTATCGTCATGTGCTCACGTTTTCTAAGGTTGTGAGAGTTGTCTAAAGGTGTGAGAGGTGTAAAATTGAAATATACACGTGAAAATTCATAATAGTTTATTAGGGATGTTCCCGCGGAAATCGCAGTTAATGAAGCAGCTCACTTTGTTTAATTTTTAGAGGGGCTTCTTCAATATTTAACCATATATTCGCCGAATTAAGGAAGCATAAAGAAAAACTGCTATCTTCCCTTCCAGTTTTTGTATGTTAATTTTCAAATTGTGCATTTCCATAGCAACCCTATTAAGAAAACTCTTTTTCCCATAATACCTTTCGGTACCATGTTTTCTCAGAGTACGCTTAGTACTTGTAACATGCCTCATTTTGGGAACTTGGTTGACATTTTTTTGTCCTAAAAGATCATTTCTTACAAATATGTTTACATTTTTTTTCTTTTACAGTTTACCTCGTAATTTGCTTTTTCTCTCAATGCTTAAAGTGTATATGACACAAAAATGTTTTCTGCTTATTTATTCAAAATACAGAAGAATGGCGCAGTTTCTTTTTGAAATATCTGTTTTCGTTTTAAAGTTATTGATGTTTTTCTGTTATGCAAACTAGATCAGTGATGATGTCATAATACTGCAACTGAAAGTGGTAAAAACTGAATAAACGATATCTCTGGAAATATTAAAGCAGTGGTCTTGAAACTTGGCACCATAAATGTCCATGACAAAAGAAACAAAATGACACCCTTACTGCTGTTGCCATGACATTAGTTTTGCCACTGGTGCTGTCTTCCTAAAAACTGAAATTCCCAGTTTTTGTCTTAATCAAGAACGATCTACCCCATACAATCTATTGATGGGAGTAAGGACAACATGGGAACTATGTCTCTTTCAAGTAGGACCCTTTGTCTCACTTTGGAGGTTGCAAATTGGGATATTTGGTTTTGGACGGAAAGAGACTGAAGCCAAAAGAGTTACTATGGCAACAACAATTAGGATGTAATTTGTTTCTTTTGTGATGGACATTCATGGTGCCAAGTTTCAAGAACACTGTTTTAATATTTCCAGAGATATCGTTTATACAGTTTTTATCACTTTTCAGTTGCAGTATTCCATGGCTGACGTAATACCTTTTCAACGTATTTATTATTCCCTTCGAATCAAAAGCGTCCATAACACCAGAAGAAATTATATTTTATACACAATAAAGAAAGCAATGTTCTTAACACCGTACGTGTATGCATGTTTCAAAAGCTTTTGGCGAATAAACATCTCAGGTTACGTGATTTACGGCTATCTTTGGTACGGCCGAGTGGAGATCTAGGCCTCCCGACACGAAAAAGATGGAAAATAGTGCGCCAAGTTTAAAAATTTTCCGCTTTGTAAAATTGTGGAAATAAAAATCGGCGGTCAAACCCGGTTTGAGAATTTACTAAAACAATCATTCCATTCGCCCTTGTTGGATATGAAGTGATTACAACCAACTCGCGCTACGCGCTCGTTGGTTATTTTATCACTTCATATCCAACTCGAGCTCATGGAATAATTGTTATTTAACCGTTTTCTTAGCCTTACATTTGCAACGCAGTGCACACTCCAACGAATTCTTTGATGATTTATTGATTACACTGTACACTCAATTTATTGCACCATAGCTCTCAGATCAGCCGTTGTGAAACCTGTGATGACGAATTGGTCTTTAATCTGGAAGTTTGCTCGGGAAATGCCCATGAATGATTCGAAAAAGAAACTAGTATGATCACGCTATTAATACCGCTATCAATAAACAGATTTCTTCCTTACATTGTTAAAGCCAAAATTTAATTTGTTTGTGCTATGAGTGAAGGACAGTCACACAATCGGAGGTTTACGCCACCACAGTAAATTTAGAATGATTGTCTTGAGCATTGATATGAATTCTGCAAGTTCTGGCAAGCTCTGGTTTACCTCAGCAAATAGTTAATTTTCCTTTGACGCTCTTAACTCGCGTCGATCAAACAGCCAAAGAGTTCACTTCTATCGCGCAGATCCGTAAGAAATTCACGCAAAATTGAAAATAAACTAAAAACTGGCGCTTCTGGCGTAGTCAGAAACACGACCTTATTTGTCACGCAGCGAAAGTGAAAGCTGCAACGTCTTTATTCACGACTATCTTCAGTATGGTGGTTATTTCCCTACCAATGACTTAATCCTTGGATGTGTTTTAACGCGTTCTTTGCTTAGCTTGCAAAGATTTCATTTTCCTTCCGATCTCTGAACTTGCTTCAAAAAAAGAGCTCGACAATTCCGAGTCTGTTCTGTTGTCTAAAACTGCGAAATAAACTTGCAAAGTAAACAACATCAGATCTTATCTGTCACGTAGCGAAAGTGAAAGTTGTAACGCCAACGCATTCCATGGCTGACGTAATATCTTTTCAGTGTAGATATTATTCCCTTCGAATCGAAAGCTTCCATAACACCATATAAAAATATACTTTACACACAATAAAGAAAATAATATCCGTAAAACTGTCCGTGTATGATGTTTCAATAGCTTTTAGCGAATAAACATTCCAAGTCGCGTGATTCACGGCTATATTTAGTGCGGCCGAGTGGAGATCTAGGACCCTCGACACGAAAAAAAACAAGAAGATCATAGATCTTAAAACAGCGCTTTTTTAAAAAAAAAATGACGAGGCTGGATTGGAAAGGAATATATTTTATTTCTGCCAATGTGTGGTAGAAATTGATAAATCGCCTCTCAGTCAGCGTTTCTGATTACATTCTTTGCATAGCGTGGGTTTAGCGGAAAAGGTCATGTCATTGACCGTTCGGAGGAATATATAAAATTTACAATTGTTCTGAGATGAGTTTGTGGTGAAAAAAAAAGGGTTTTGAAGAGTTCAGTGCGCATTCCAAAGCAGCCCTTGATGATTCACTGATTACTGTAGACACCACATCACTTGATCAAAGGGCTAACAAAGAAGTCACACGTGTCACATTGGTCAAGAATTGCGTTATCCATGGTTATTTTCAGTACCCTGCGGTTATTTCCCACTAATGACGTAATCCTTGCACTCGCTTGGCTTGCAAATATTTAATCTTCTTTTTGATCTCTGAAGTTGCTGCGATGAAACAGCCAGATAAAACGACGAAAAATAAACCACGGGTAGATTATGAACCGCGCTCGGCCCATGGCCGCGCGGTTGAAAAAAAGTAAGGGTAGATTGACAGGGCTGAAAAAGTCTGCGCATGTGCGAGATTTCATGGCTAGCGCTGGCGCCAAAAGCCTGGGCACCATACCAAACCTCGAAAAAATGGCGGCGTTTTTAAAAAGTTTCGTATGGCGCCCGGTTTACGCTGAAAAGGTAGAGCCACACTGAAAACGGTAGAAAGAAATTTTTGCACAAGCTTCCTCGACCATTGCTCGGCACATACTTTTTTGTACACAGGGGTTTAAAGCTTGTACCATTGGTGAAAACAGCACGTAAACACGAAAGCCGGGTTTTGGATTTTATTTACGACGATCCTATTTTTTTTTTTGGCGCACATGCAAAGCCCAGTGAGTGGGCTTGCTAGTTTATTAAGCGAACACGTGCTGGATAACGCGCCAGGGTCACCTGAGGCGGTTTGACGAGGCCATTGCTCGGTTCGTGGATGGGAATTCCAATCGCCATGTTTTCCGAGGTTTTTGTGGTGCCCAGGCCGTTGGCGCCAGCGCGAGCCATGAGATCTAGCACATGCGCAGACGTTATTCAGCCCTGTCGGGTAGATTATGAACCGCGCTCGGCCCATGGCTGCGCGGTTAAAAAAGTAAGGGCAGATTATCGATTATGAACCGCGCTCGGCCCATGGCCTCGCGGTTAAAAAATAAAGCTAGGGTAGATTATGAACCACGCTCGGCCCATGGCCGCGCGGTTAAAAAAAAAAATAAACCGAAGGTAGATTATGAACCGCGCTCGGCCATGGGCGCACGGTTAAAAAAATAAAGGAAGAGTAGATTATGAACCGCGCTCGGTCCATGGTCTCGCGGTTAATAAGTGCAGTGACCATCTAGCAGAGTAAATTTTTAATTTTCCCTAAGACAGGCGTAGACAACATTTAAGCCTGTTCTTAAGTTTAGAGATGGGACTTTCTAATGCAAGTTGTGGGTGTATGCAATTTGGTTATTTTGGATATAAAATGCTTCGTATTAGACTTTCTGAAAAGTCCTTCGTCTTGTTTATTCAGTACCCGCCGGACGAAGGACTTTTCCTACTTGATTGCCGCCCATTTTAGCGACCCAAAAACGGGTCGCTGCGCTTCAACCAATCAGAAGTCCTCTGGATATCCCATGGGGACCGAACTGTCAAACTATGCGCAACGAAACGTTACTTGCGGTTAAATTCAATATGATGTCAATTGCGAAAGCCGTATTAAAAGAAGCTTCAAAGGCCGGGGGACATCATGTATTTTTGTCTGAGCGAATATTTCGGAAGAAATGTTTGTCATAAGTGAACCTTCGCCACTGGAATTATCCTTTCCGGGATCCATTCAAGATTCAAACTAGCCTGCATAGCCTGGCGGTTTTTAAGAAATCATGTTCTGTGCGCTCGCCACAGGCGGACCACTCTATGTGTTCGTGTTTACGAACAGAATCTATGAGGGTTATGAACAAAGCTCTAAAACTTGCACATTTAAATCACGTCTTGGTCTGAATATCTCAATAAAGTTAAATGATCTTTAATTAACTCATGTATGGTGTTTTTTCGCCTTCTTGGGCCGTCTAAAGCGTCTTATAGCGAAATCACTTTTGGCCGGTGACGGTTAAGACAAAAGTAATTTCGCTATAAGACGCCTTAGACGAGTCTCAAATAGCACGGTTCCTCCCTCGGCAAGTGCTAGTTTGTCGGGCGGGGCCTGGTCGCTGAGCTTGAAATTCAAAACTCGTAGTAAAACCGTCGGGTACACGGTTCATGGCGGAGCGAAAAGGTCAAGTATATGCTGATAAATGAGCAGCTCTCGTGCAGTTGCGATGGATTTTGGAAGCCAGCGAGCACTATACAGGAAACCACGGAATATATGGTTCAGCTGATCGTAATTTGGAGCGGATCCGTCGATTATTCGGGAATTTATTGAGCTTCGCGTGGAGATGGTCCGTTG
>Ga0126343_10001294_pt1 | contig 11501 bp, 6 predicted proteins | sample Cyp2metagenome_FD_92531 | JGI IMG/M metagenome (GOLD analysis project Ga0126343, IMG submission 92531) | Coral microbial communities from Lord Howe Island, Old Settlement Bay, Australia - Cyphastrea 2 metagenome | ecosystem: Host-associated > Invertebrates > Cnidaria > Coral ... | reverse complement strand
GTATCGTTGCTCTTGTCCTGGTTCCATGCCAAAATAGACACAGTTGTTAATCCAAACAGTGCTTAGAAGTGCTCTTGGCAAGTTATTTCCAAGCACACCGACGCGGTAGAACTCTTCATTGTCTTCATCTGTCAGTGCATCAGCTTTATTTGGCTTGTTGCCTTTTCCAATGGCTTTTAGTTGCTTTTGCTTCTTTTTGAGGATATCTTGAAGCTGACAGAATTCTTTGTCATTCAGAAGGGAAAATCTGTATCCTTTTTTGCGGAGGTATCGGTCTACACTTTGCAAAAACGCTCTGAGAGAGGACGGTTCATACTCCTCGCCATTTTTCTTTCTAACACTAAGCATAAACTTTATTGCCAATGCTTGCAGTTCAGCGACTGGAATTTCTTCAATTTCTCTACCTTCTTCTTCAATTGCAAGGAAATCGTTAAATAATTTCAAGTTGTACGAAGTTTTTCTTTTCGTGTTAACATTTTCTTGCTCTTCAGAGAAGGATTTCACGTCAGTTTCAGAGAACTAAATGAATCTACTGCTTGCCATTTTTGACTGTTTGCACAAACAACCGTGACAAAGCGGGAAATGACCTCATCAATATCTTCACAAGTGAGGATATGGAAAATACGCTACTCAGGTCCCGTATGCAGTTTCGTATGAGTTTTACGAGTGGTGTATTTTCTAGTAAAACACTCGTGTCTATATAATAAAATAAATTATTGAACTCTTTATATATGTGTGTAATTACACACATTTTCGGGCATTTTTTGTGTAAGGTGCGTGAACACTGCGTGGACACTGCAAGTAATGTGCATGTAATGTGCATGTAATGTGTGTGGCAGCTAAATGAAAACAAGTGACAAATCATGCATGAGCACAGCCCTCCACCTTAGACGTGTCACAGATATGATATATATGATATTTTCAAACTCTCTGAAAGGTCAAATCATTCAAGACTAAGATGCATGTATATCATTAAGGGCAACCCTAAAACACTGAATCTGGAAACCAGAATCCGGAATCCTGAACCGGAAACCAGAATCCAGAATCCAGAATCCAGATTATTATGAATGATGATAAAGATAATTCACTTCAGCGATATATTTTTTTATTTTCTTGGCTTTTTTGTTAAAAAAAAGCTTAAGTTTGAGGTCCTTTTTACTTGACCACTTCTTTTTTAAAGGCAAAAAACTAAGCAAAACAATTTTTGTGTATTCGAAGAATTTGTTTCCTTGATTTCTCGATTCCAGATTCTGGTTTTTGGTTCCAGATTCTGGATTCCGGTTTCTGGGTTTTAGGGCTGCCCCATTTTGAACAGTGTGTTTGCTTTACATTCAGTTTACACACGGCTGTTATATATTCAGCATAAGCAGACTTACAAGTTTGCCTTCAAAAACAAATTGCAACAACTCTTGCATAAACCATAAACTGGCACTGCCTGGACAAAATTTCAGAATTCACAGGGAGTGATAACAATTAAATTGTGCCTAATTTTAGCAAAGGAGGCATAATGAAATGTCTTATTTCAATGTTAAGTTTATAACTTAATTTTTTTTTTATTATTATTTAAACATATTAGTAATTGTTTGCCTCATACGCACCTAGGCTTATCAAGGGGGCTCACAATAATACAATAATCAGGCTTACAACTAAACAGACGGACACAAACATCACACAAAGTCACAACAAACAATTTACATAACTAAAGGTGTATTAATTCATCGGACAGACAGTGGCCAGTGAGAGGCAATTTGCACCAAATAAAAAATTACATGGAAGAGTAATAAATCATAGTTAGTCTCCTCTAAAATTACTCTTTGTATGGATGTAACCTCTCAATTATTGCACCAATAGACAGAAGGTTTCCTGGCAGAAGAGATGTTCTAAACTTTCTGAACTTTTCCCCCTTTAGTAACTGTAATAGGATGACTATTATGAACTATGATTTTCAACAAGCACCAACATCAGGTCATATATACACACAAAGTCAGTAGAGGAGAGTCTCTTCTACCAACTGATATTTTGTTGTCTTCTGTAATCATAAAAGAAATTTATAAAAATTCAAAACCCTCCATAAAGTTCATATTCAATAATAGCGATGTTACTGGAAATCAATATTTAAGTGAAACTGTGGATAGAGCTCTGTAAAAATTGTTTCCAGCAGTTAAGGCAGGATAACAGAATATACATGTATATGTAGTACACAGCAAAGGCCAGAGATCAGGGGTTTTATCAGAAGCCGGTTATCGGCAGTATACCGCCGTCTTTGTTGTAACAAATTTGGCTCTTGCCGCTGGCTTATGTGGCCTGATCTTCACTTAAATCCCTTTAGTGACTGCCATTTACTTTGACTAACACAGGAACTTACATCAAAAGTTATTGAAACCCCTGGAGATTACATGCATGTTAGCTATTAGTTAAGATTTGGTGAGCTTCTGTGTTAGGTATGGTGGAAAACAATGGAGTCTAGGATGCAAAAATGAAGGTCCCTGAGACACTTTGACAGGACTGAGAGGAATTAATACAGTTACAAAAGAAGGAGAAGTTCTGCCTGTCCAGTTCTCTGTCATAAAAAATTCATTTTCACACATTTTTATATATGGCTCATGTTTTAAGCTGATATACCTCATGCTCTGATTGGTACATTCTCAAGCATTATTTTCATTTACATGGTATACATTGGTAAAGTCATAAAACATCTTGTGCTATTAAAATAGAAAATAAAATGAAATGCATAATTCATAATAATTTAAGATTACTTAAAGGGACTAAGTCACGCTATTTTAGGTAATTTTGTTTACTTTTGCTAATTATGAGCTCTGTAATTCCTCAAAACATACAGAGTCAAGTTTGATTTCTCTCGTTTATCACCTGATTACATCATGTGACTTTTCTTGCACTCCTGCACGGCATCTTGACGCGCAAATTCTGCAGTGTTCTGAGTCAATTTGTCCGGTATTTTGTAATGTAGAAACAAACGCTCACCAGTGCACTTGACCAATTCGGTCCTCATTTGTGTCGTAGCCGCCATTATCACTATTCATCAAATCGTCATCACAACTTTCACAGTCCGATTCTGTCAGAATTGGTTCAAACTGATATGGCTCTACAACAAAGCTAGCCTCTGCAGCCTCTTACATTTTCAATACAGCACAATGAACTAAACAACGCAAAACAATCACCGAAAAACAGTCTTAAAGTTTCCAAACTTTACAGTGTTTATTTTCAATCGCAAAGCGTGGAACCTCAACAGTGACGTCACAAAATTAGACCCAGTTCTCATTCCCTCCATTCAAAGTGCGCGGTCATTTTGAAAATGTTTTTCGTGAACACTTAAGAAATCTTCGTACTTTTAGTTATTTTACTCGCATAAAGGTTCAGGACACAAAATTTTTTGGTGAGTATACTTTTATAATGGCCTGTTGTAATGTTAAATTGCTTTAGAGAGGTTAAAGACCGCATGAAAAATTTTTGGTTCATTTGACCTTTAATGTAAACTCAAGGGTGCACTTTGAGGGTGAAGATGGTGTGGAGCGTGGGCCAGTTCAAGAGTTTTTTGTGAATGCAATTAACATCGCAGATAAAGGAATCAATTTTTTGTCAGGCAAACCAGTGGTCCTCTTGGAAGGTGATGCGGGCTATTGTCTTCCAATTCATAACCAAGCTCTTTGTCTTACAGGAGCGTTTAAGCCACTGGGGAAAATGATTGGCCATTCCGTTTTGCATGGTGGCCCAAGACTGCATGGTCTATCATCAGCAGCAACACATTACCAGCAGGAAGATGGCAGAAGATATATCACATACTTGAATCCTGTGCTAATAAGCAAAGAAGCTTTGTTAGAGGATTATTAAACAGCTGCAAGTTCGTATCTATGTGCTCACAAACTTGGCCTAAAAGCAGTCATGACAACCTCCAGGATTGCCATGAAGAACATGAAGCATGCTGCAAAGACTGAGTTTGGCATTAACTTGACAAAGAAGCATGAACTCAATGCACTGGCTAAAGAAAAGGAAAATCAAGACGATGCATGAAAAAACTTGGGATGTCTGGACCCAATGAGACATTTCCTGATGGCAAGGAAAGCCCAAGACAAATAGCAACAAGGGAAGAGAGGAAGAGTATGTTCACAAGAAGGAGATAGAAGAGAGTGGTGTCTCTGCGATGATCATTCTTTTTTATCTACAACCGCAGTACAAATATGGCATTATTTCATGTACACTTCACATCATTTCACTCCTCATGGGAAGATATGAACTCGCTTAAGTGACCTCGCTCCCAATGTGTGGCTTCATAACTCAGTTGGTAGAGCATTGCACCAGTATTGCGAGGTCACAGGTTCGAATCCTGTTGAAGCCCTGATTTTTTTTCAGGCCTCTTCTTTCCAGCTGCTTAAGTTGGAAAAAAAATTAATTTAATGCAATGATCATTCTCTTTAACAGCACAATAAGCACAGGGAGAATCCTTAACATGGCAGAAGTCAGGGATATGATGAAATCTGGAGTGGCTTTGAGAAAGTTGATGGTTGATGCTGCCAAAGAGAAGAAGATTGCTGATTAAGTCAGATACCAGACAGACTGTCAAAACAGACTGCTCTGAACGAATTAGCAGATGCGACTGAGTAGCTCATCTCCTTGACTGTTTCAAGTGGATGTCGGGAACAGCAAAAACCTGATAAGAAAATAATCAAAAATTCTTTGCATCCTATTCAACCATGCCTACCAAGAAGGAGGTCATCATGCTTTTCCAGAAAGATGATGCCCTGAGGTTCATTCTTCAAAGGGAAAGTGTGCAAAGGCATTATAAGAAGGTTAAAAATGTCTTCAGGATGAGGGCCACAAAATTGTGTCATGATGTGTGATAAGAGTTGAACATCTGTATATAGAAAATTGTAAATAACTTCACATTTCCAATGCAAGTAGCTTAAGTTGGTGGGGTGTCTCTTAAGTTGGTGGGGTGTCTCTGGTTAAAGTTTGCCTCGTTGAGGATGAAGGAGATAACCCTTGCCACAAACATGTTTCTTTGAAACAACAAAAACAAAAAATTAAAATTAGCAGTGTAGTTCATGAAACCTAAACTCATGTACAAAGCCTTGTATACAGTATTATACAAAAATCTTAACTTGTTTCATTTATTGAATATTAATTGGTATATAAAATAATGAATACTTTAGATATATATATAGAACATTGTATATATTGTAAATAGTTCCTGGCAACAACGATTTGGGCTGGTGACTTGATGATGCCCTTCCAAGACTGCGTAGTTTGTCAGAGATAAAACATGAGCTGAGGTAGCCCAGGTAGCCATCCCCCGAGTATAAACTTTGTCACTCTTTAAGGAATTGTGGGCAGTTACACGTCTGCCTTAAGAAGAATACACCAGCTTGATCTTGGCAAGCACCTCAACCCGACAATACTCAAGCAAGTTGACGAGGGAGATGTGCAAGAGCAAGAAGACGTCTTAAAAATAGAGTGGTACAGAGCCAACAAGCCAAAGCCTTTGAACAAAAGCAAGGAGACAGACCAGAAAAAAGAAGGGAAAGGAGAGAGTTCTAAGGAGAAACCAAGAAACCATTCTAAGACTGCTCCACGAATAACAATGAAAACCAATGCAATGAAGAAGAGGATGGACAGGAAGAGAAAGAAGTGAATGGAGTGACAGATGTAGAGGAAGAAAACAATAAAGATCACTGACCAGCAAAAAAGTGGGAAAGAAAACAGAAAAAAGTTTACTTTTGTAAAAGAAAATGTCCGGACAGCGGAAAACAACTGGTGCAATTGTAGACACATGTCACCTTCCACGGGAAAACATCCATTACTGCTTTTCCATCTAACGGGTCTCAGCATTTAATAGTCGTTTGTTTACAATTAAAACGGTTTAGAAAATCATTAGAAGTACTACAGCATTGGAAAAGGCGTTCAAAGCATTTTCCCTGTCCGTTAAAAGCATTAGTAAAGACCATTCAGTTTTCCCTTCATTGGTGTTAAAAGTTCTTGAAAGCGTTCAAAAAGTCGTTAATTAGAAATGTTGACTGTCTAAGTTAACTGCTCATCTGGTTAACTGCTGAAATAAGGGTAAAAAAATTGAGTAAGCTATATGTTTTTCATAATTCCATGCAGACACAAGGTTGTGGGTATCCTTGTGACAGCTGTGAAACTGTGACACACTACCTTGGGGGCCATCTAACCCATTACCACAAGAGGAAACCTGGTGGGCTTCTCCAAACTCATTTGAGACTGGCCCATGAATATAAGAGTACTTAAGCGGTGACTGCAATCCAAGAGATCATTTGGTCAAGAAGATCTCCCGTCAGTCCACCATTGTCAGCTACCACGAGCATAAATGAAGAATCATCAACCACCACGACATTCTCCAATCCACCTAAAGAATCAACACCTAACCCAGCTGCTATCACGGACTTGTGTATGCCAGTCCCTGATTCGAGCTGCCAGGATGACCCAGAGAGCGAAAGCAGCGGAGAACAAGACTTGGATCGCAATTATTACAATGAAGAGCACTTTCCTGCATATTTTAAAAATTTTAACCCAGCTAATGATAAGCAGAAATGGTTGCACGGATTCCACCACAATCTCAAAACCCCCGATTGTGGGTGAAGCATAACAAGAACAGGTACCAGTATGCTGGCCAGGTGCAAAAACTCTTGGAATACCTGGAACCTCAAGGTTTTAATATTGACATCCTATCACAAGACGAGGGGTGCATAGTATGGAACGATTTGGTTGATCCAAAAATGGAACAACTCATTTGTGGGATGATAAGACGTACAAAATGTTTCTTAACTATGTCACAATGCAAGAGTACAACTAGGGCAAGTGATAGACTTGCTGAGGATGTCATGCTCATTTTGTTGGCAACAATAAGAAAGGTGAAAGGGTGGAGAAAGACAGTGGACCTGGAAATGAGACCACAAAGAAGTCAAAAGCGCCTTGACTAATGCGATTATTGCCTCACTACACAAGACATTGATGCCCTTAGGTCATCTACTGCAACGCATGCCATTTGCGGTGTATTGTTTTTCTGTGGGATGTTAATTTTCTCACACCCTAGACAATGGACGCATGCTGCACTCTTCGAAAGAGGGCAAATACCACACCAAAGAATTTTTTTCACTGAATCAGGAAGATTGACACCTATGTGCAAAAGCAAATGGGAATGTTGTTTTTAGACATATATATAACACTAAAACTGTGGTTTCTCAGTCATACTCACAATGATGGGCAACTTCTCAGACAATATTTTCTTAAGAGCAACATTTTGAGGAGCTATTGAAATACCAGAGACTGCTAGCAGCTCTTACCCTAGTATGAGTGCCTCTGGCACTGCGACATTCTCAGATGCACCGCAAAGTTCTACACCCAAGGGCAAAGATTGAGTCAGGCTTCAGCCAAAAAGAGGCAATGCAACACACAAGTATTCAAAATTGGAGGACTACTTGATATTAAAGGGACACAGTCAGCTGGTGCACATGCGCATTAGATTCCATTTCATAGCTAATTTGCATAGCATTGAGGTGCAATCCACACTGATTTTAAACAAATTGATAAAAATAATATCATAGGATTTCAGGTTGTGGTAACCTTTTTTCACAGTGAGGAAAGTAGTGTCCAGGTCAGTGCGGTCCAAAAGCTGACTGTGTCCCTTTAAAAGCCCTTGAACTTAGAGGACAAGATTGGAACGCACAGTTTTGGCTTTCTTGAAAAGCAACTGGGAGGTCCTTGGAGAGGAAGGAAAGATTTACAGAGACTGCGACATCAGCGAAAAGAGCTTGTAAGAGCGCCTCAGGAAGCGAGCGTCGGCTTTATTAAACAAAGTTAAGGACAAGTGAGTATCCGGTATAGACTGCCATTATTCATTTTGTCAAGCTAAGGGGCTGAAACATTTCCCTGTATGTATATTCTTATAAAGTGTTTGTTCTTGAAGCCGAAAACGTTTTCTGCCTTTGGGAAATCATATGAACTAATCCCTTGCACTCTTAAGATACACTTATCAGTTTCTGTCCTACTTTAAGACCTTCAGATGAAGTGACTAACATCGATGATGAGTACCACAAGGTTGACAACCTTTTGAAAAGAGCAGAATGTCAGCCGGTGTCAGATGAGTCTTCTGGAACTGGCGACGAAATCGAGCAGACCCTGGGAAAAATACGACGAGATGAGCTTCATCATCTGGATGCAGCCGAATTGCCTGAGGGTGGTTTAGATGCCTCAAGCGTTGCCGACATTATAAAGACAACATCTAAAGCGAAAGACAAGGGGAAGAGGAAGAGGAAGCATGTACAGTCATCAACATCCACCGTCGGCGATAACCTAGACCGTCTTTTGGACCAACAACCTAAATTCTTGTCCACCACAAACCAGGCGACAGAGGCGCATGTGAAAGCCCTTGCCAAATGGCAAACAAAAATTGGTCTTCAAAGTTCCTCCGACACAGATTAAGTGACATTATCAGTGACGAAATTGTATCAGTTGGATTCTTTACTTCTCGTTGCATCTTTTCTCCCTTCTTCACAATGGTGATCAACATGGAAGACACTGTTGTTATATAATAGATTAATACTTTTCCTCAGAGGGAGGGAATGTGCACTGGGTGTGTTTCTAGACCCATAATGCAGTGACATACTGTGAAAGTAGTCAGAAAACAATATTTATCTCTGGGATTCTGTTACTTCTGACCTCCAATACTTACAGACTTCAAAACCACACCCTCTACTAGCCCCTTTAGGTGCTGTAAAGGTGTTGTATGATCAACTGAATATGGGAAAGGAGGGTAAGAATCAAATCTGTTGCTCTGTGAATGGGGCTCTCTGAAGTTCTTTGGTTAATCAACTTAAATTATATTGCTTCTTCCTCTTCCAATGTTGATTTCCCTACTCTTGGTAACCCATATAACTTAAGTCAGGTTGTTACCTTTCTAATTTTCTTACTGATTGGGCCCAGAGGAGGAATGAAGCCCTTCTCAGAGTCCTTTGCGTTCTTCAATTTTGACAACATGGCTCCTTTTTTGCGAGTCTTCGCAGGAATTTTAGAGAGTAAATTGCCCAATATCTCTACTTTATGACCTTTTGAAATCCGTGTTTCAAGCCTTCTGTAAACACGGCTTTGACGGGGTGCGTAACTTCATTCATAGTTACAATTCTGTGGGAGTAATTCCTATCTACAATACATATTTTAGTTCTAGAAACGTTTGTACAAAAGTTTTCACCAAAGTGACCCTTAGTGACCCAGGACTTTTAGCCTTTTGGAGGTTTCGAAAATGAGTGAAATCAAGAATTTCAGAATTTGCATGTTGTCACTTGTTGTCACATGTTGTGAAAGATGGCAATCGTGTAACATATGAAAAGGAAAGGAAATATCCTTTGTGTTTCGCTTTATCAATTTTCAAATAGAAAATGGGTAAAATTAAACTTTTGCGGGCTGCATAGAACTCAAATTGAGTAATTGTTTTATGTTCTTAGGTCTATTAAACAGCCAATGTTGATGATCGTGATTCCACACAGTTACATGTATCTACTAGTGTCATTTGATGCCGGGTCTGACATTCCAGATGACCAGGACCCCTCTTGTCATCCACTGCACCTTCATAGGTTACAGATCAATCAAGGGGAAGATTCTTCTATCCTCTGTGCAGGTCGTGCTTTCCTTCCAGCATGCAACCAGACCAGCATCAGGCAGCATATTCATCCCTCATTAGCTCAGCTTCCAGACTGTGGCAACAGAGCTTCATAAACCAATTTTACTTAATTATAAGTGAATACACAGTGTGTGTATAACAAATAACTCAATATAGTGTTAAGCTGGAGCTGATTCTAATATGCTAAAAATGGGCCCTTTGTAGCTAGGCCATCTCATGACATACTATCATAAAATTATGGGCTAAACTGAGTTAAGGAATGTACTGTGCTAGATTTTAACAACCCATCCCAGCACCAAGAATCGCCACTGTTGGGAGGGTCCTAATCTCAGTCGATCAGAATTGTCACACTTGACATGGGGCATAGCAGAGTAATGGGAAGTCCTAGAATCACGCACTTCCGGTGATGGACCTTACCAGAGGTTGCGATTCTTAATGTCAGCAGTAGCGCAGTCTCTGAGGATGAGAATGGAAACAAGCTAAAATAGGAAATGAAAATTGGCCAAATCCCAGATTTTCTTGCAGAAGCAGTCAAGCTAGGCATATTAAATAATTCAGCTTTATCAATGTTTCATCTGTATCAAAGCATTGGTGTCCCTATTAACTGGGTTCCATAGACTGTACTTTATACAGGACAATGGTTGAATTATCTCTATTTTTGGGGTCATCCGAAATACTTCCGGGTTTGTGTTCAACTCGCAATTGTACTTTCTTCCTTCTAACTTGTATTTTATAGCATTTATTCAGGCCATCTTGATGGTGCATTTCCCAATTAGATCTCACAACAGGGAAATACTCGACGATTTCTTGTTCGTGCACAGTTTCATCTAAGTCTTCCATAAGTGAATTTCGATATATTAGTTTACTAGACAAATGTGAAGGTTACCCGCAAAACAATTAGATGTGTGTGGTGCTTCAAGACCCAAAGGTGGAAGAAACTCTCCTAGTTCATCACTAGTTGCCTTAGGATGGACCACTGCTGGTGGTGGTGCAGGGACGATCTGGAAATCCCAAAGTAGAACGCACTCATAAAACCAGCGAAATTCTTCTTTTAACCATTTTGTCTACAAAAGTCAGGTGTACATTTTTTTTTTCCACTAGCCTGCAGGTGTGCGTTTATTGCTTATATTTTTTGCTTTAGCTGAAAGTTCACAGTGTCTAAAACTCTCAATAGCAATGTGAAATTTGTTACAAAAAGGCAACTAATGTGAGCACTATTTTACAAACTTGTTCAATGAGTAATAACTATCAATGATGTATTTTAAAATAACTGAGCTAGTTCGTGCACTCTCATTGGTTGATAGCTGTGTTTGGATGTGAGCATGTCAACAGAGTTGTGACATTTTAGATTTGCACATACTTTTGAGAATTATTTTATAAAAGCAATGAAGCACTTTTTCTGTGTTTACATAGCCTCATCTAAACACTTTTTTTTGCAGCCTTCCATTTATTTATTCATAGGAAATATCACATTCACTACTTACAATTTTCTCAACAATTGAAAAGAAAAAAAAGTGATAAGAAAGCAGCAAGTTTGTTTTTTTTTTCCTTTCTTTTTCCATGATATTCAAAATGTTTTGCAGTATTTATCTATTTGCACGACATTAATTTTTTTTTGCAACAGAAAGTAATAACTAAATTGGAAGTGTATGGAAAAGGAAAGAACGAACGAAAGACTGCTTATATACTTAGAGATAATTATTTTCTCTTAGTTATGTGTAAATTAAGTTTAAATTAAATTAAGTACCTCAAACATCTCCCATTTCTTTTTAAACTGGCTGATCTTATTTGCCTTGAAAGCTATGTATTTTTCTGTTTCATATTTAATTTCCAAAATTTTCTTGAAATGATT
>Ga0126343_10001293_pt1 | contig 11501 bp, 7 predicted proteins | sample Cyp2metagenome_FD_92531 | JGI IMG/M metagenome (GOLD analysis project Ga0126343, IMG submission 92531) | Coral microbial communities from Lord Howe Island, Old Settlement Bay, Australia - Cyphastrea 2 metagenome | ecosystem: Host-associated > Invertebrates > Cnidaria > Coral ... | reverse complement strand
CGCTTCCTCTATTCTCTCCTCGTTTGCACTATCAACAACGAAAATAATGGCATCTGCCTGCCGAACGTAAGCCTTCCAAAGCGGCCGGATTTGTTCCTTGCCGCTCACATCCCAAATTTTAAACCTCAAGTCTTTCGACGGTCGAACAGTTTCGACGTTAAACACAGGAGTCGGCACAATTCTTTCTTTCCAATCTTTCCACTTACTTCGGTATAAAATGGCTGTTTTTCCACTTTTGTCGAGTCCAAGCATAACCACATGAAAAGGTCTACGAAACTTGATTCGTGGACGAAATCGGCGTACGGAAACTATCACTGTATTTCCCATTATCCGTATTAAAGATGTTGTTGCTGTATCTAGAGCACAGTATTGTCACAGGTCTCCAGGGCAATTTTTGAAGATTCTTCTCCTCGATGTCGTCTCTTTAAAGAGCGAATTTCTTCGCAATGTCTCTAAGTTTAGCCAGTGAGTTTAAAAACCGAAAATATTTTCCGTTCCTTTCGGGTCTGTATATGGATACCTGCCATTGAAGTAAACGAACTTCCACTCAAATATGCAAATTTGCATAATCTACAGTTTACTTTGATTATCGGCGTTTGATTGGTTAGCAGATTGAACCAGCATTTGCCGCTATTGTAGTAAAACAAGTGTGTTTTGAATTGTCGCAGGAATTTAAACAACTAATTTGTGCAATGTTCGCGGGAGTTTTCAGAAGTTATACATCATTCTGTTTACTTTTTGGTATTCGTTTGTCACGCCAAGATCAGTGCAAATATGTCATGCCAACCTTGATGGACAATGTCGTGATTATAAAGGTCGGCTCGCAATTAACTTAATTAATCAGAAGTCTTAAGCAAACTTGCGAATGTTGTCCTCATTAAAACAAGGTTTCTATGTTGAGGTTTACAAAGGACATACGGTGCCTTTGAAAGTGAAAGAAAGTGTTGATGTGAATTGCTTAATCAAGCGCGAATATTGATTGCTTGTTTGGTATCGTAACTCCGAGCTTGAAGTGCTTTCACATTTGCGTTCAAGAAATTTGGACAAATTTGAGTACTTGACATTTTCAATATCGCCACAGCTGGCTTCAAATGATACGCATTGCTTAAGCAGAGTTGAAAAAAAGAAATTAAAATTTTTGTTTTAATTGAATCTCAGAAACTTGTGACGTCCTTGAAGCTAGTAACAAAGGGTTCCCGGGAGGGCTGAAGCAAGGAATTTTTTGCCCTGGTAAATAATCTCTCACTAGGTGGAAGAAATGTTATACGTTGTTTGAAAATAAATGTTCGAAGACGACAGCTGATGGCCGATTGCTGTTGATCAGTGCTATTTAAAAATACATTGGTCATGACGCGTTGCATGCGAACAGCTAGACCTCATAAACCGCAATTTAAAGTGTTTACTGTAGTAAGTGTCAAACACTTGTTAAGCAAAACAAGTATGTATTCCTCAATATCCCTTTAAATTCTTGAAGCAGCACTGAAACATCATCAATATCATTCTCAAGTGCGAAAACCGAAATGTCCTTTATTTTAGTAAGATTTTAACTCACAACCGAGTCATGACTATTCTTGCGAAAGAACGTTCATGACGTGAAAACACCTGTTGGTTCTTTCATCAGTTAAGACAGCTTTAAAAAACCATTATTACTCTGATGGTTTCTTCACATCACAATTCATTTTCTTCACTGCGGCCTTTTACTCAAAGTAAATTAAAGAAACGACTTTTTGGAAAACTGATCTGAATCACACAGAATGTCACGATGTCACGCTTTCCAACAGTAGGATCTTAAGGCGGGAGTACACTTAAATTTAAGTGAAATTTTGGTAAGTTTAAAGAGAGGTTGAAAGGGAAAAAAAAGTTATGGAACACCACCTCCTTTTAAGGCGGGGGTACACCTGAATTTAAGTGAAATTTTGGTAAGTTTAAAGAGAGGTTGAAAGGGAAAAAAAGGGCTATGGAACACCACCAGACAGTTGCCCGACCCCGCAGTGGCACCCCAGGTTGTTGGGCAACTGTTTGGTGTGTATCTACCAATTTTTAATGTTAAATTCTAATTTTAAAACAACACCAAATCTTCAAAATTTCCTTTTCCATAAGTTTTACTCATCCTTTGAGAAAAACTATTTATCTCCAAATATACCTAAAAATCACCAAAAAATTTACAAACCGGCCCAAAACATAGATATCTGAGATGAGCATAGAGATTCTTGATTGCTTGGAACGTCAACGAGATATTTGCGTTAAAAACGTAATACCCAGCCAAAATACGGCTTTCATGTTTACCCCCGCCTTAAGTAATCCCAGCTGATAATAAACGAACTTAGCGAAAGAGAGACTACTCGTCTAAGCTGATAACTGAGGCAGCATCCAGACTAAGCCGGCGAAATTAGAAAACGAAGCTTTTTGTAATCCGTCACGAAACGGAGCTTTTCCAAAATGCTCCTCAAACCGGAGGAACTGCCTGTTTTCAAACCGTGAAGGACTAGGTACGAGTCCCTAAATTATGGGATTAGCAACTATTGATCCACGTAATCAGCAAGAGCACACCGAGATTCACAAGATTCCCAAGTTTGGTGTTAATCAGGCTAGTTTTGACTGAGATACAGCGATTCAAAAACGTCAAAATTAACAAAGAAATGTATGGCATCAGGAGCCCATGGCATCCGGACGCTGTGTTGGACCCTTGAGTTGGACACCGTACATTGACATTTTCAAATGGTTGTATCTTGCTTACTTTTGGGTCTATTTACACCAAACTTGTGAATCTCGGTGTGCTCTTTCTGATTATGTGGATCAATAGTTGCTAATCCCATAATTTAGAGACTCGTACCTAGTCCTTCACGGTTTGAAAACAGGCAATAGGCCATTTTTGTGTTCTCGGTATCGGACTGGAACTAGTTTGCAACTCAGGCTAATTGCAAATGACCTTTGTCTCGTTTTAATGATATTGCAAGCTAGTTCCAGTCCAACCCCGAGGATACGACGTCAGAAGGCGCATATTTGCCAATTCCAGGGGAGCAGTGCTGAGAGCGCTCACTTGCTCATGATCGATTCCTGCCCAGTGTGAGATATGTGGGTTGAGTAATATAACTTGAGTTTGTTGTTGATTCTCGCCTTGGTTCGACGCCGGGGATTTTCCGGGTTTTCCTCCCTACACAAAAACCGCGCAACACTTCATATTGCAATTCGACCAGGATAGAGGACCTGCGTGAAAACCAGCCAATGCTGATGTTCGGTGATGTGGCTTCCTCTCTGAATAGAGTAATTTGTCTTATTTATTTCCCTCTGTAACAAGTCCCCGCAGGGAATAATGGTATTTGTATTCATCATCAGATAATTGTGGCAAATAGCGGCGGATTTGCCTATCATGACTCATCGTGAAAATTGAAAAGTCGTAAGGTACAGTGCAACTCCACTTCACGTTCCCTCGTTGGTGCGGTCACACAGTCATTACGGCCAGTCTTATTTTGAGAAAACGCGGTTAATGCAGTCACTCCGTTAACACGGCCAACTGCCACATTTTTAAAATCCGAACCTGTATAATCTTTTTTAATTTTTACCTCAATTACTACTGCAACTTGTTTAAAACACCCTTGCAAGCTTCAAGAAGGCTTGGTAACCACACTTTTTATAGTCAAATTGTAATTAGTACTCCGTGGGTGTATTTACAATGTTTCTATGAAGCATGCCTCGATAGCGGGATTCGCGAGCGAGTGGTTTTAGTTTAAAAGGATAATTAATGAATGAATGATAATTTTAAATGATAATGAATGTACCTTAAACAAACCATTATCAATCTTTATTGACGTCAATTCAAATTATGATATTCTTTGAGATACACTTTCGTTGTTGGTATTCAATTCTAGATATAAAAGGGACAAAATTTCTATTTAACTCTTATTTACTTAAGGGTATAATCAATCTAGAAATGGATGAGGAACCCTTACGTTTCAGTTTGGTTTGAGTTTTTTGTCTTTCTTAAAGTCCGATTCCCTTCACATATCAGACCCCTTATCACTCGCCGTGAGGAAACAACAAATCGAACCAATGGATCTAATGCCATCTGATTGGCTGAGAGCAGGGCGTATTCCCAACATCAGCGTAATCTGAGGCCCTTTTTCCATGGAAGTCAGGTGGCCCTCTGAGAACGGGCTCCCTCTAAAAAGGGTCACTCCGTGTTTCGATTACATGTAAAGCAGGCTCACCTGAAGAGTAGGGTGGCCACACCTGCTTGCCAGGGTTACTCTCCCACAGAGGACAATTTTTTCTGTTCAAGCAATATAAATGCATGCTTCAGATAGGATCACCATCCTAGAAGGGTGTGGTTGTAGTTTTTGTAAGGCCAAACTTAGTCCACAAGCGATACAAAAACGTATCGATCGATTCTTAGATCTTTCTTCCGTCCAAACCTTCCTTGGTAGACACCTGAATCAAATCACTTCAACATCGTACTGGCTGACTCAATTATATACTGAGCCGCCATCTGTTATGATAACGAAATTAACTTACATTGTTGGGGTTCGAGCAGAGCAGAATAAAGCAATCGAAGGGCGGAAACGTTGTTGATAACAATTCGACAACTTGTCGTCAGTTTTTATTGCCTCTGTCCTAGTATTGATCATGAATTTCGTCATAACATTGTCAAAGTAGCTGTGGATCCGCAAACTACTTTGACAATGTTTTGACGAAATTTATTGTCAATAACAGGACAGACGCATAAAAAACTGACATCAATTTGTTTTTTACGATAACAAATTGTCGGATTGCCCGCTCTCGCTCACTGACTCGTCACCTGAATTTCAAATTCATGTGTCTGTCCACATATTGACAATAAAAATAAGCCAATAAGCGCGCGTGAATTTCTGCAGTTATCGTAAAAAACATGATCGATTAGCTCAGAAATTAAATAGATCTTTGCCAACTTTTATAGAATCTGAGTGAGTAGTGCGCCCGAGGAAGGATTATTACTCAGAACATAAAATGATCTAAGTACCATGAGTAATTTTTACAACAGTAAACAATCTCCAAACAAACGTTTGGTTCAAGCGTCAAAACCTTGGCAAGAATCCATGACAAAATAATAAAGACAATGGTTAAAGACAGCATAAGAAAACCACCGGTGAAGAAGTTGAGATCCAATAATGTTGAGCGCTTGACGATTAGACATGTCACTGGCCATCGATTAGACATGTCACTGGCAATATGCACACGAACAGTCCTTGGATGACCTCGAAGAGGGTACGGCCGGTAATGAGACCGAGCAACGACAAATCTATCACATCATCACTGGGCAACTCGGCCAACGCCAAGAATTCAAGCAGCTTTCCTCTTCCTCAACAGAATCTCAATGTCAATGCAGCTCTAACTTCCAGCTTCACCAGGGCCGACCAGGTACAGGTTCGACATGACCTAACGTGCGGTAACAACGCCAGCAGTTTCCAGCTCAGGTTCCTGACAACGAATCAGTTTTACAACTGTAGCGTGGTATTTAACGTTGGTCAAAGTAGCTGCAGCTCTCCACTGATCGGCTCTTAAACTCGAAGTCTATCCTGGGAAGTTGACTGAATTTTGCTGGGTTATCCCAAAAGTTAGTAATATCTTGTGTTCTCACTGGCTCATCTGCAGATAAAAAATGTGATTCTCGACAAACAAATAAGAGGAAAAAGGAACGTTGACGACTCTTCATCATGCTACACGCCGAGCTGAAATAAAAAGGGGCAACGCAGCTACATGTCGCCTCTCCATCTGCAGCAGCAGTGACAGTTTTACAGAATACTCTCCTCTGCCAATTTCGTCGATGTTGGGACAATTTGTGGTGCGAGCTGATAGGTCACTTCATTCAGTTCATTTTTTTGAGCTTCTCACGAAATACTGAGGAAAACCTAATTATTGTTTAAATTTGGGCGACGGAAAGCTGATAAATTAGTAATTTATTTATAATTATTATTATTGAATTATCAGTTAAACATGGAAAAACAAACTTCCAAATAGTTCATTGTTTCCCAGAGAAAACGGCATCAAACTGAACAATTGACATTGCTAAACGAACAAACCAAAAGAAAACTAATTTGTGGCCGAAAGAAAGGAAAAAGAAATGAACCGTCAACTATGAAACGAACGCAGCCACCAAGCTTCCCCAGAAATTCTACAACAGGATCGTCCAAACCTTTGCTTTCCTCGTGATTTGCCGTGTTTGAGGTGATGTTTCGCTGGCTGGGAACACCGTCATCGGAATAATTATTCTCTACAAGACAAAAAGCATGAGAAAACCCATCAACTTTTTATTTTACGATAACTGCAGAAATTATCGCGCGCTCATTGGCTAATTTTCATTGTCAATATGCAGACAGACACATGAATTTATAATTTATGCGATGCGTCAACGAGCGAGAGCGTACAATTTTCCAATTTTTTATCGTAAAAAACAAATAGACGTCAGTTTTCATACGTTTGTCCTGTTATTGACAATGAATTTCGTCATAACATCAAAGTAGTCTGCGAATTCACAACTTCTTTGACAGTGTTATGACGAAATCCATGATCAATAACAGGACAGACGCATGAAAAACTGACGTCTGTTTGTTAAATCGTAAACGCAGAAGCGCAGCAATGTTCGAGACAACAATGACGTCACAAAGCAGAGTCTCAGTTCAATTCCATTTTAGAAACGTTTTCGTGAAGCCATCGGCTGTCTTCGTACTTTAACTGTTTCACTCCTTTTCACGAATCAGAAATAAAACTTTCCACATAATTAAGTTTCGTTCTACATGATTTTTTTTAACATTTCGACGCCATAAAATGGCTGAAGAAAACTGTCTAAATTTTGGTTCATTTCAGTGACCTTAACAGCTGGTGTCATCTGCATACATTCTAGACTTGGTTGTTGTGCAAATTGTAAGCAAATTGGTAGGTCATTCAAGGGGCTAGGTCACACTATTTTAGGTAATTTTGTTTAATTTTGTTCATTATGAGCTCTAAGCGTCAATGGGCGGAGCACGAGTCTTTCATTTGCAAAACCACGGCCACATAACAACTGAGAATGATTTTTCATCTGTGTTAATGACATTTTGATATAAACTGATACAAATTTGATTTGGGCCGACGTTTTTCAAATTTACCCAAATGCAATCCATTTTAATCCTCTCCAGTTCTGTCCATCCATGTCCCTTCTTGGCTGTCCTGTGTTTTGTTAGAGTTCTTCCATAGTTTTGAGCCGTTATCTTGACATTTTAGTTAATTCTATGACGACCTGCATGATCATTTGATCAGTACTGAAATTGCCTACAACTGCCATTCGTGACAGGACGACCAAAGTATTGTAATTTCGCCAACAAACATCATGGTTAGCAATGTTAACACGTTTTTCTTCAAGTCTAAGAACACAACGGGACATGTCCGAGATCAATAATCATCGACCAACTGTGTGTAGCCTCAAACAAAGGGTAAAAGAAGTGCAATGGACTAGAAATAGAAAATAGAAAGCCTAGTTTGAAATATTTGAGGTTAAGCACGTCATGAGAGCGCGACTGGGATAAGTGCTGTTGCTCATTCCAAGAATCGAATTACGGACAAAAGGTAAAAACTAACTAAAGGTCAAATGAGCGCTTACAGACAAGGGCTTTTCCAAGAACTCATGGCTTTCTTTTGCAAAGGAACCACGCTGATAATTTTACAACGTTTCAGTTTTTTAATGTAAAGCTAAGATTATTCTACTGAATCAGAATGATATGCCGCTTACTTGCTAGTTAAATGGATTGCGAAAGAGTTAAATTTTACTTTCAAGTGATACAAAATATCGCCCGCTTAGTCAACTGTAAAGCATTCGTTTAGATAAAGTGTGCTTGATTTTAGCGTTATGTAATTCCTGTAATACAAAACGTCCATTAATTGCCACTGGCTCCACTGGCTCCACTGGCTCCACTGGCTCCACTGGCTCCACTGGCTCCACTGGCTCCACTGGCTCCGTATGCGGCGGCGGCTACAGTCGGCATGGGTAAGACATTTGAAAGAGCTGCATAGGCCTGTGCTGAATGTTTAGTTCTCGTCTTTAGAAAAGTGGCAAAGGTTTCGCAGTTGTTTGTGATCAGATCGTAATCTGGCCAACAGCCAGGTCTTTCCACTGCCTCGTCCGCCATCTTCATAGTTGTCTCCACCGGCAGGCACTCGTCATGAATAACGCGATAAAGCTGGCCACGTCCAGCGGTAAATTCAAGGAGGGGGCGCCTCCTCGGCTTAGCATTGGCCTTGGTATCTCCACTGATGTCGATCACCTCCGATTTTTCCTTATCGAAAATACCATGGTGAAAGTATTTACCATTAGTGTGACTCATTAACGGGAGAAGTGAAGGATGAATATCTTCAACTTGTCCCATCACGGCAATTTGATCGCCAGTCTTCAACTCACCCTCCTGGACGAATTCAAGTTTGGACATATTTCGCTCGTTTAGAATCAGTTATGATACGGTTTGTCAACAGACCGGGATTTCAGGTAGTGCATAAGGCGAAAGATGAGAGGTAGCCAGTTGTGGCGAAGTTTGCATATTTAATTGTCTGAGCCGTGGAAATTTATAGCAAAGGGTGAGTAGTAATTAAAAATGGGGGTACGAGGACGTAGCGTAAATTTTCACTTAGCGTGCATGAGCACACAGGACGAGGAGACAGTGCAGATTTTAGTAAAGTTTACTCAAAGTTTATTCGCAGAGTTTACTAGTGAAGATGTATGAATGGTACTTGATAGTGGCATTGCTTTCTTTGCTGTATTTCAAAATGATAGAAATAGATATTTAATCAGATCACCATGTCTTTTGTGATCATGACGCTATCACGTTTTAATGTCGCATTTGCCAAATCTTAGTTCTTATACTGAGAAACTCCGTAAAGCGTTTCTTATTCATTTTGATATGTCTAATGGCATAAGACAACAATTTGCATATTGAGAAAACTCAGCAAGGCGTTTCATGTTCATTTTGATGTATCTTATGGCACAAGGCAACAATTTGCATACGCCAGTGTTTTTCTTTGTTGATAACTCCCACGCAGTGTCTGAAATAAGTTTAAAAGGTAAATAATTTATGCAAATTGTTGCGTGGATTTTATGCGTAATTTTTATGCGTAAATTTCACGCAATGTGCTCATACCCATTTTTGTGTCTGTCCTCCATTTTTGCGTGCTAAACTTTACACTATGCCTTCGTCCTGTGTGCTCACGCTAAGTGAAAATTTTACGCTATGTCCTCGCACCCACATTTTTCATTGCTCACGATTTATTCCCTCGTGGAAACGAAATGCACTCTGGGAGTTAGTAAATGAGAATTAGGTTAGCGGAGTGCTTTTAATTGTAGTTTTAAAAGAAGATTTAGGGTTGGACTTTAGTTTATACACGTAAATCGCACATGTACAGGCGACAGGTGAAGGCTTTGCGGCTTACCTTAGCCTGCGAGCTTCCACTACCAGGGGGCGTAGCCAGGATTTCTAGGAGGGTGGGGGTTCCAAATTGCTTCCAACGAAAAATGTTGGTCTAAAATCCTTACATTACATACGTACAAGACTTTGGCGTTTACGCTAAGCAACGGAAGACGTGTTAATCACTTCCTTGATATTTGTGTCTCGGTGGTAATTGATATTCATCAACGCCAGCCTAGACTCTCGCTCATTTGACATGCCGACTATATGTAAGTTTTTAACTTTCTTAGTGTACTGAATTAGCGCTCACATTCAGCTGACGTTATCGGCAACGTGCTCAAAATTCGGATCAAGGTGTGGATGTTAGGAAAGAACTCTCGATCGCATGCTGCGGGTGTCTGAACTGCACTGATGGGAAGGTCAGCATCCTCACTGCTGCACCACTTTCTATTCCACCGCAGGAGCTCAACATCAACCACATGAGAAGAAGGAAGGTCGTTCTCATAAAACTCCAGCGCTGCTTCAAAGTTAGGCTGCACAAGACAGCATCATTTGCAGGATTGAAGTGTGTTTTCATCTCTGATTGTAGATGGTCTAGAATAGGAATAGCAACTGCCCTCTTATAGTAATCAGATGATGTCGGGGCTGGCACATTGTCGCGATGCTGCTGCTGATTCGTCCGGCGCGGGATGGATGGTACAAACAACACCTACGTTTACCGCGGTGGTGACCGCCAGATAGAACCACTCGAGTAGAGGTCTCTTCGATCTTCCTAGAAAATCGAAGAGACCTCTGCTCGCAGGGTAAAGCAAATGTAAACGCCAAACGAGAAGCCAGGGCCAGATCTTGACTCTAAAATTTGTTCTTTACAATTTACAATGCTATTGCTCCTTTGAATTCGTGGATGGAGGTCCTGTTTGCTCTGCTGGTTCGTCGCTTCCTCTTCCGCTGCTCTGTCGTCGTTCTGACTCTTCAGTTCTGGTGTTGGAATTTAATCAATATAATCGATGTTAGGGCCGGAAAATGTCTTGATTCGAATTCTTTACGCATTATCACTAAATTTTTCGCTGTGCCTACTTTTTTAGGGAAAAGAATACATCGATCTTTCGCAATACCACAATGACGTTTACTATTCTTATTGTAAGCATAGAACAAAACGAAGAATTTCAGGAATCGAGAGTCCATTACACTCTTGCTGGGATACAATCACTGTTGAACATAGGAGAGGGTGGGTTCCTTGGCATGAGAGGGGGGAAGGGGGTCCGGAAACCCTGGAACCCTCCCCTGGCTACGCCCCCGACTACTACGTGCGAAACGCGAAGAAAGACTCTCGCTTCACGCTTTTCACACAAAGTAGCGGAAGCGAATGAGAGGCGGCTGTATTCGCAGGCCAGGCTTACCTTTGCTGTTTGTAGGATCAACGGAGTGCTTACGACAGGTACACAGTTAAAACAACAAAATTCAGAAAGAGTGGGCCGTATTCGTGATGCAAAGTAAAGTATTGTTAAAGGGGCTAGGTCACGCTATTTTAGGTAATTTTGTTTAATTTTGCTAATTGGGAGCTCTAAACGTCAAACTGGCGGACCAAGAGTCTTTCATTTGCAAAATCATAGCCACATAACTGAGAATGATTTTCCAGCTGTGTTAATGAAAGTTTGATACATGTATAAACTGACATACCGTAAATTTGAAAAAAGGTGGGCCGACGTTTTTCAAATTTATCCATTCCACTTCAGTCCTCTCCAGTTTTGTCCATCCACGTCCCTTCTTGTCTTTCCTATGTTTTGTTCGAGTTCTTCTATAGTTTTGAGTCGTTATTTTGAAATTTAAGTTAATTCTATGACAATTTGATCAGTGCTGAAATTGCCTAAAATAGCGTGACCTAGCCCCTTTAACGTTTCGAAAGATAGAATTACAGCAGTGATTATATTGCCGTGAACACCTAAAATATGTCTGGAATGTTTAGTGTGTTTTTTATATAAACACCAGTGTTTTATCAGGATTTCTGCCACTGAGAAAATCCATATATTTTCACATGTAAAAATACGATATTTTTACGTGTAAAAATATCAAGTTGTTGTCACAAGTCTTAAGATT
>Ga0126343_10001292_pt1 | contig 11504 bp, 12 predicted proteins | sample Cyp2metagenome_FD_92531 | JGI IMG/M metagenome (GOLD analysis project Ga0126343, IMG submission 92531) | Coral microbial communities from Lord Howe Island, Old Settlement Bay, Australia - Cyphastrea 2 metagenome | ecosystem: Host-associated > Invertebrates > Cnidaria > Coral ... | reverse complement strand
TAAACATATACCAATTCTCAAAACAACTGAAACCTTATTTACTGTCAGAACAGCATAGTTAAATACAACTTAAGCATAATGATACTCTTTCTCTCTTATTTAGTTTTACCCTTAAAACTGCTTCTTTGAAAATAGATTCTCAATTACTTAGAACGTTAAAATTTGGGGAACTGGCTAGAAAATCTTAGGATTCTTTCAGCTCCAGGCTTTATCAAGGACAAAAAATGTTAATTTTTTCTCTAGTTAGTAATATCAGTGTATATATGTACAAGGCGAATAAAGGTTGTTGTTGTTGACATGTCCCACTGCTTTATTTATACGGTAATGCAAATAAATACACATAAATACGGCCATGGCAAAACGAGGAACAAAAAGTTGATAAAGAGCAGAAACGATATTACACAAGGATGGCAGTTCTGCAGTCTTTAATATCGCCTTGGAAAAGGAAGGGGAAAAAACGAAAAACAAATTATTACAACGCGGCTTATTCGAATTTGGTCACCCATCCAAGTACTGACCCAGCTGAAAAGGGCTTAACTTCGTTGAGCGGACGAAACTTGCTGTCCTTATGGTATAGTGACTCTAGGTTGAACGCGTTTTCCTAAATTTCTAAGGTGAGAAAAAGTATCAAAAAGAGAAAAAAATGAAACTGGGAAAGTAGAGAGCGAAAATTAGAGGAATATGAAAATGAGAATGATCACTTGCTGTTGTGATCGAACATGCGGCCCTCTCCTTATAATTGCCTTGGTCTCTCGGACGAAGTTAACTCGGTCTTACAGACTGATGACTTTGTGAATGTTTTCAACAGTGTTACATCTCCTCCTGTTTTGCGGTATTTCTTAACAATGTCAGTGGGCTTTCACTTTTGCTTAACCTTCGGATTAAAGCCTCAAGTCAGTGGCATCAAAATTGTACGTCACTGTTTACAAACGATCCATTTTCCAAGTTGAGTGGCTCATAGCCACTTTGATTGTTGAATGATCTTGCTAAAAACCGCCACCAATTCATAAAATATAGGTTAATTTCTGCTAAACGTCTCATGACATGTCACGTGACCCATCAGAAGTAAAAATCTAATTCAAAATGCTATACATGTAAATATAACTAACCACGTTGAAACCTAACTTTGTGCTTAAGAGTGGGTCCACCTGAGGACCATGCAGGCAAGTCTACAGTGCACATCACCGATTCCCCTGAAACTTGGCACACTTGTACAACATTACTAGAACATTAACCATGTGGAACCGTTTGGCTCAGCTGTCTATTGTTTACGAGATATTTCAATCAAGCTATAAGTAAAAATATACCTCAAGTTTGATCACTTGTTGGAAGCTAGAAACAACGAGAAACGACGTGATATTTCTACATAAGATAGCTCTAGTCTTGAACAATAAGACAACGTTGACTAAACGTCTGTGGCTCATCTCAAATGGCCAGGAGCTAAATTTCAATTCCCCTTAGTCAAATCATAACTTAACAATAGGGTCTCAAAAGTCGTTAGTGGTAGACATGCGCATTTTTTTTCAATCGAATTCAAAGGTATCTAAAGCTTGCCAAAGAAATGATCTTTCAGTTTAAACAATAAGATTTCTGTTAAGTACCCTTTTGGGAAGAGCTCTCTTAACATGAAACTAGTCTTTGTTTGTGACAATATGCAAATGAGCTCGACAAGGAAGTACCGTCAGAATAGCAGAGAAAAAATTAAAACGCTACTCAGCGAGAAGGAAAACATCGTTATGAAAAATTTTTCAACTCTAGTTTAGTCATTTTGCTAGTATTTAAGCTGCTTCTAGCTAGTTGGCATTGCTAGTTGGAAGGAAAGTTGGAAGCGTTAAGTAATATATTAAAAACGAATGCGAGTGTTAGACCGGGGTTTCCAGGCACCGAGAAACAGATAAAAGCACGAGGCCGTAGGCCGAGTGCTCTTATTGTTTCGAGGTGTCCGGAGACCTCGGTCAAAGACGACGCACGAGTTTTTGATATAGCTTCTAAAACTATTCACACGTCTTTAGTAATTAGCGGGTATTGTTTTAAGGCTTTAATTTCCCATGAGATTATGTATTTTAAAGATAACCAAAGGGTAGGAATTTTGTCGTTGTTCGTTGTCATGTGGTAGTGAATATGGCAGAGTCTTCAAAGTTTTCAGCGAATACCGAGATCCGTTTTCGTTCTCCAAAATCTCTGGAGCAAGAATCAAAGTTGCTGCAAGAGAGCATTCCAAAGTCAACTGCCTACAAAACCAAATGGGCGATTCAAATTTTTAACGAATGGCAGATAAATAGAAATGTCAAAGTGTCTGTATTTGATGCTGGTGGCGCTTTTAAAGATTGTGGAGATTTGTCAAATATGGGTGCCAACGCTACTGGCCGAGTTAATTTGTCCAGGAGGTTGCGAATAGTGAAGGGAAGGTGTATCCAGAAAAGACCCATTATGGAATTATCTGTGGCATCCGAAGGCATTTAGAAGAAAGTCACCGTGGGAAAGGATACATTTAATCCTTTGGCCTGATGTTACGGATAAAAGGTAAGAGAGGATATAGAATTTATGTTCAATGTAAGATATACTCTTTTCATCGAAGACCACAATTATAATATAAATCGATCTCTGTTAAACTTTCTATATTTTATTGCAGATTTGCTATTTTTCGTCGTTGTCTTAATGCCAAGATGAAGAATTGCACGTAGCAAGGTGTGAGTTTGCGGCAAGATGCGAGTTTGTAAACAAAGAAAGATGGGAAGGAAGCTATCACAGACGAGGAAGAAGAAAAGTTCTGGAGTGCAGGATTATTTGGCAGCGGAAAAGCTAAGCAATTATTAGATACTATTTATTTATAATTGTAAAATGTTTGACTTGCGTGGTGGTGAACATACGCAGTGAAGCTGATTAATTATAATGATTAATTAAACTGAGGTTTTTTTATGTGTTCAATTTGTTTTGGTTTGTTTTGATCCATAAATCTTGATGTCCAATGAGAAGTCAGACGAAAACCACGCGTGGTTTTAATATGTGATCCAAAGCACGTGTGGTTTACATCTGTGTTTTCGTTGGGTATCAAAACCCAAGCATGTGACGAATTTAGCCATTTTTTATTGGCTGTCAAACGTATGAATTATAGATGAGTTTTAGAAGTTATCATACAAACCTGATTGTCGTACTTGGACCGAAGTACGATATTTTCGTAGAAGGCCGCATCATAGCATTTAGAAATCACTGCCTTCAAGGTTGAACAATATAGAATATTCATGTAGCTCGTTTGGCAGGCAAGCTTCATTTTGTTGTATCTTTAACACCATACTAATTTTGCTGAAAAGATGTTATCGAGGCACTCGGCGAGCTGGCGACATCACATCAGAGAATTTTAACTGCAACGACCTGTTTTACTATCCGGCCGCGTGCTTTATTCAAACATTGAAAACATTTTTTTTCTCCGCAACGAAATCTTACATCACTTATCTCTTCCCCATGTAAAATGGGCGCTAGCAGAACATTTTTTGCCTTCTTGTTAGAAAAGCACCAGCTGAAGCGTTTAAATGCGTGACGGTGTACGTCACTTGTGACATCTTACAGCTGTATTTTGTATCAAATTTCATGCCTCAAGTTTCACCCCAATTTCCGATCACATTGCGGTAGTTATTTCTTCTGAATGCCAAGGAAGAGTGTGGTGTGTTTGGTCGGTACAAACACCACGCAGCACTTGTGCCATAAAAGACCTGCTCACTGGAGATTTTTCTGATCATTTGAACGGCTGTTATAAACCACTGACACATACATGGATGTCGAAGAGGAATGGGAACATTGAATGTATAGAGTTGGTTTGTTTGACAACCAAGTATCAGACACATTTGAGTGCTATTGCCTAACTGATGGGGCTGCATTGCATTTTTTGTTTGTTGTTTAGGGGTCTAGGATTCTGTGAGTGGCCGTTCGTTGTCAAATATATAAGGAGTCAAAGAGCCTATCCCACTAGGGGGGTCTGCGGTCATTTCCCCTCCTGAAAAGTTTGCAAAATTGAAGCACTTTTGGTACATTTCTCACATTTTTTTAGCCGATAAGTTTTACGTATCGACTAGACTTGAATAAAAAGCGTCGTATACTTTGTTGAAAACCTAAAATAGATTTAAACTGCCCATACTAAACGTATCAATATTTTTAAAAAACTCCCCAATGATTGTCTTTGATTAATATGACGTTTGTCCAACAAATTAGGGGCAATCTTGAGGGAAGCTGTTATGTTTGGGTGTTTGACAAACACATTCAAGATGGCTGTACAACTACAACTCCATATTTATTACTGAAAACGAGGCCGTATATATGACGGTGCGAACATGTGCCCTTAATAGAGCCTGGGAATAACTTATTTCGCAACATCTCCCTTAAAAAAAACATGCATGAAAGAAATAAATGGAACTAGACAAAGTAAGCATTACAATCTATCTCAATCGTAATGTTGATGACTTGGACCAGGAAGGCATTGTTCACTTAATATTTTTTTTCTCACTAATTGGTCACATAGTCTTTAAACCAAATAGTTGGTTGGATGACTCGACCCTTGGAACTGACTTTCTCAGAGCTCACTGAATCATGGACTGGATTTATGGTGTTGGTTTTGGAATCTTCTAGTTCCGGCTGCTGGTTTGTTGCTTCAGTTGTCTTAATCAGATCACGCCTATTTCCCCTGTAGCTTGTTCCTTCTGCATCAACAACATATGATCTTGGCGCCTCGGTTACCCTGGTAACTACTGCAGGTGTCCATGTTTTCTGTCCTGGCTTTCTGACCCGCACAGTGTCTCCTGTGTTCAGAGGTTTCAAAACTTTGGCATTTCGGCTATAGTACTGCTGCTGTATTTCTGAACTACGACTGAGACCTTCCTTGATGTTTTCGGTTGGATACTGTGGCTCTAGCAATGCAGGTGTAGTGGGTAGTCTGGTTCTAGTTGGACGCCCCTTAAGCATCTGTGCTGGTGATAGGCAAATCTCCTCAATTGGAGTGTTTCGGTAGTCAAGCAAACCAAACTGAAAATCCTTTCTTTCGACTTTTGCTTTCTTCATAAGGTTCTTAGCTGTTTGCACAGCTCGTTCTGCAAAGCCATTACTCTGAGGATACCTGGGCGATGAAGTAATATGCTTGAGCCCATATTCTCTTGCAAATTCGGCAAACTCGTGGCTACTGACCTCAGGGTGATTATCACTGACTATCACCTCAGGTATTCCATATCTTGCTAACTGAGGTTTGATGTGGTTAATTACTGTCTTGCTTTTACTGTTAGGCAAATGTGACACCTCAAAGAACTTTGAGTAGTAATCAACCATAACCACATATTCTTGTTTTTCAAGTTCAAACAAATCAACCGTGGTCTTTTGCCATGGCCTTTCAGGTAATTCATGGCACTCGAGTGGCTCCTTTGCTTGAGAATTTCTGTACATGTTACAAGTATTGCACTTGGATACCATGTCTGCTATCTGTTGGTTCATTCTTCGCCAAAACAAAACATCTCTGGCTCCACGTTTACACTTCTCGATGCCTAAATGGCTACTGTGAATTTGACTTAGCATCTCTTCTCTGAGTGAACTAGGTACAATCAATTTGTCATTCCTCAGTAGCAAATCATCACACACAGAAATTTCTTCCTTAATGTTCCAATACTCATGAAGTTCTGGGTATACTTGAGACTTCCTCTCTGCCATCCACACGCTGCAATCTCTGTGGTGCTTGGAATAATGGTTTTTTGAACAAGGCTTCCAAAGGTTTGTGGTCGGTCTGAACGTTTACTTTCTTGCCATAAACATACTGGTGAAATTTGGTACATCCATACACAATTGCCAACAGTTCTCTCTCTATCTTCGCATAGTTTTTCTTAGCAGATGATCTGGATGCGTAGCACACTAGTCTACCTTCTTGCAATTGACATGACCCAAGTCCATAGGACGATGCATCTACTGATACGGTGAGAGGCTTGTCAACATCATAATACTGGAGTGTTACACCTCTTGTCAGCTTTTCTTTAATGGTTTGTAAAGCTTTCTCTTGTCTTTCAGACCAATGCCATTCCACCTCTTTGTGCAAGAGCTCTCTTAGTGGCCGAGTTAGGTTTGCTAGGTTGGGTATGAATTTACTCATATTATTCACCATTCCAAGGAATCTTAAGAGTGCTGGCTTATCTGCTGGAGATAGCATTTCCTCCACTGCACACACCTTGCTTGGATCTGGTTTCAACCCGTATGATGTCAATACATGGCTAATGTATGGAACTTCAGGAGTCATAATCTCCATTTTACTTCGGTTGAGCTTCAGTCCAACTTTCCTTGCACGTTCCAACACTTGCTCTAAGCGATGGTTGTGCTTAGCATTATTTCTGCCCCAGATAAAAATATCATCAGCGATTGTCTTCACTCCACTTAAGGCATCAAAGGCTTGAGTCATTCACTTTTGAAAGATCTCAAGGGTTGAGTTGATACCAAATGGCATCCTGAGGTGCTGATATCGGCCAAATGGAGTGTTGAATGTTAACAACTTTGAACTTTTCTCGTCCAGCCAGATGTAGCGTCTAGAACACTAAATACTTTGGCATCACTCAATTCAGCTGCAACTTCTTCCACAGTCTGCATAGGATAATGCTCTCCCTGGATTGCTTTATTTAGATCTCGAGGATCTAAAAACAGTCGCGCTTTACCATTTGGTTTCTCCACAACTACTAAAGACCTCACCCATTCAGTTGGTTCCTCGGCTTTACGAATAAAACCAAGTTTTTCCATGTGGTCAAGTTTCTCCTTGACTCTCTCTCTCTGAGTGAAGGGTATATTGCGAGGTGAGTGTACCACTGGACTGACGGTAGGATCAATCTTAACTTGCTACGTACCCTCCAAACATCCAGTACCATCAAACACATCTTCATACTTCTGGAGGATTTCATTGACATCTTGATTAGTGTCATTGGACAGGTTTTCCTCCCCTTTGGTATCAACCGGACTGACTTTCTTGACCAAACTTAATTCATGACTGGTTTGAAGACCAATTACTGGAGTGGCTGGATGCTCAATTATTTGAAATTCAATAGGGTGAGTCGTTCCTCTAAGTTTCACATTGAGTGTAGCTTTACCCATCACTGGCACCTTGTGGCCAGTATAAGACACGGGTTTTCGACTTCTTCATTTTTTCACGTGTCAGTTTACCGTACAAGGCATACGGCAAAACATTGCATTAAGCACCAGTGTCTAACTTCATATTAACCTGGATTTTAATGATTAGTACACTTTGCATCCAATCTTTCTGAGTCAGTGGTTTGGTTCCCAACACCCCAATAAACAATTCATCTGTATCTGAATCATCACATCTGAACTCACCTACTTGTTTAGAGCTGTGCCTTGGCTTAGCCTGGCACATTTTCGCGCAATGATTCCTTTGTTTGCATTTGTGGCAAACCTGACGATAGGCTGGGAATTTTTGAGGTTGGTGCGCTTGTCCTCGTCTTTCACAGCTGAACGGTTTCTTTGTTTGCTTGGCTTTTCTTTGCTCCACTCGATTTTCCGGGTGGCTTCTTGGAGTCGTCTTTAACATCTTGCACTTCTCGGTCATCCTGATCCACAACAATATTTTTTGTCTTATTTTCAGTAATCTCAGATGACTTGCACATTTCAACTGCTCGCTCCAAATTTAAATCTTTTTCACGCAGAAGACGTTTCCACACACAATACGATCACGAATTATAGAATCGTGCAATTCTCCAAACTCACAGTTTCTCGCAAGCTTGCGCAGTGCCGTGACGTAAGCATCGATTCCTGTGATTGCTCCTCGTGCCCTCGTGTTAAACACATGCCGCTCGTACGTAACGTTTTTCTTGGGCGCGCAATATTTTTCGAATTTCCTGATCACGATATCTATTTTGACCTTGTCTGCGTCGGTGAGACCGAATGAGTTAAAAATTTCCAACGCCTCCTCTCCGGCAACTGTTAACAAAGTCGAACACTGTACTTGCGATGGTTTCTTGTCAAAGCCCATCGCGTTGAGATAAAGCGTGAACTGCTGAATCCAACGTCTCCAATTCTCTGCAACATTTCCCTCGAATGATAGCGGCTTCGATGGCGGGAGTATATTTATTATTATCCCGTTTCTGACACCATGTTATGCTTGGGTGTTCGACAAACACATTCAAGATGGCTGTACGACTACAACTCTATATTTATTACTGAAAGCGAGGCCGTATATATGACCGTGCGAACGTGTGCTTTTAATAGAGCCTGGGACTAGCTTATTTCACAACAGAAGCTTGATACGGTTTCGCCATGGGTGTGCACATCCGCATCCATAATTGTCATTTACATATGTCAGTTTTTAAAGCATTCCAATTTGTCGAGGCTCCCAAAACATGGTACGTGCTTGATTTATTGAAGATGAATCTAGCAGGGTATCTGTTTATAGCACATGACTTTTTTCGTCACTTTTTTTTTTAGCAATGGTTATCCATTAGGCCTGGTTTTTAATATGTCGGGAAAATGCCAGACGATCGGGGATTTTACTTTTGTGCCGACCATCCCAGATTTTGCCGATATATCGGATATTCGCCAGAGGTCTGTCCCATATTTTCAAGAAATGCTACGTTTATTTGTGATAGGGGTACTAGAGCACAGCAATTAAGTGGATTGGTCATGAGCGAAATCCATCGCCAACGGATGCCGACGTCCTTGACGGTAAAAATTTTGAGTTTTATTTGTCGGGAATGATCGCCGACCATCGCAGAAATCTGGGACGCGTCGGGAAGTAGAAACGCTCCTGACTCTCCAGATTTGTCCCCGTTCATCCCAGTCGATTGGGGATATCTACGATTTCGAGTTTTCATTAGTTGGCAAAATCTGGAATAGTCGGGAAACAGTAAGATCCCAGACAATCTGGGATTCTCCCGACATATGAAAACCAGGCTTTAGAGTTTTTCTTCAAGGGCTTTTAGCTAAAATTATCCATGATGAGGCGTATGCGCACGTTATGTATTAGCCTTGAAAGGGAAAAATGTCCGTTTTCCTAATTGCAGAGAAAACCAGGTGAATGGAACTCCACCAGGACCAAGAAATTAAACTGCAGTACAAAGTGGCTGCCAAGTTGCCTCTCAAGCGAATACAGTTTGTAAGCGCAACAGTGGAATTTACTTTGCAAGACGTTTTTTCCTTCAAATCTTCTTTGCACGATGTGTCTTTCAGTCATCCTCTCTTGCATGATTGTGTGTTTGTTTCTTCCCCGCCCTCCCCCCATCAATTTTTTTTAATGGGGCGTCTTAGGGTGTTCAGCCTTGGAAGGTCCACAGGAGGAGCTCTCGCGGCACCTTTAAGAGTATTGCATTAAGCCGACAAAAATATGACACTGCCTAACGTACTATTTGACCATCAACTGATTTTTTTGTTTTGTCGTATTCGCGGTTAATTCGTTGCATTCGTCAGTTTATTTGTCGTTTTGAAATTAGTATCTCTTAGCGGTGCAAGAACATTTCAAGAGCTTTCCCACAAAACAGGATCTTGCATGTTGAGACAGCAGCAAGCAAATCGTGATGTTTAACAAGATTAGACAGCTTTTAATTTATAAAACAGGTCTCGATGATGTTAGTAACATCGAAACATGATTTATAAATCAAAAAATGTCATAAGATCTCGCTGGCATCTTTTGAGGGTTCTCTTCAGAATCTACACCAAACATCCCCGTCCTTGCTGTATGGGAGTCACCGCCCGCTGCCCTAGCCCCCTACCCCTAGAGCTATGTATTAACATGCCAGCAAGCATACCAGGGATATTAAATCATACGGAAGAAGTCTAGATACCGACCGATCCCGAGAAAACAAGAAAGCTTTGAATTCCCCGAGCGGGTCGAGTAAAATGGAACCAAGTACCCTATTCCTGTACATGGTAAAGTTAGGGCTTGGAAACTTTTGTGACTCCCCGAGCGCAACACCATATCAGAGGGTCTGAATAGGCGGCCCACATGTCGGTTGGCGGTAAAAATTTATCACTTTGTCGGTTGTTTGACATCGCGCATATCCCATGGGAGACCATGAACCTGATAGATGAATCAGTTGATAATAGTCTTGATGCCCTATTTTAGGGCCTCTTGTGTTCAGTCTTTACACGAATGACCTACCGTCCGTTGTTAAGTTCCTAAGAGTAGAGTCATATGTTGACGACGCAAAGGTTTATCTTTCGTGTTCATTGGAAAATATTAACTCCTGCCTTGCAAAAGTCTCGGAAGATCTCCGACTTATTACCTCTTGGTGCTGCACAAATAAGTTGCTTATTAATCCAGACAAAACTAAACTTGTTCTCTTTGGAACGAAACAGCTTTTAAGTAAGGTACCAGATTTCAGAGTCCCCTTTCTTGGGCAACAATTAATTTCTGTGTGCTCAGTCAAAGACCTAGGTGTAATAGCGGCGCTTCAGCTCGCGAAGCGCGCAAGCGAAGCACCATGGGTAAGAAAAATTGGTAATTCATCAAGCCGAGAAAATTTGGTTATGACGTCAGCGTACGAGCGAGCGAACGTCCGTCCATCCATCCGTACAGACTCTAGGGGAGGGGGAGGGGCGTCTCGAGATATTCTTCACGGTCACCCATACGGGAAAATTAGGAATGCCGTCTTTCCTTGGCGGTTTTTTGTTTAGAAAAGTCAGAAAAACACTCATTTCTATTTGCCATGTCAGCAGACGATGGGAGAGGTTGATCTAACGTTTCGAGCTAGGTAGGGTTTAACTGAAGCAGAACGTGAAAGAGAACAGTAGAGAGCAAGGATTAATTGACAAAGATGTGGCGAGGAAGTTCGCGAAAGAGCAGGCTACGGCTAGAAAGAAGGCGCGATAGTACTACTGAACAATGCTGTGAATTAGATCGAGTCAGGGCTAGAGAAAGGAGATAATACCAAACAATGCCGTGACTTTTGTGATGTAGAGCTATAGAAAAGAGCTGAAGTACCCGAGAAATTGACTCAGAAGACTACAGAACTTCGCGCGTCGAGATGTGCAGCCGTGCAAGAAGCCACATGATTTCATCAGGTGATAAGTAATGGTAAAAGGACTGAGTGGAGTACAATTTACGGAGAAATCGGGCGAGTAATTTCAGATCGGCCGAGCGTGCAGCGCGAGGCCGATTTGAAGTTTCGAGCACGATTACCCCTGAATTGTACGACACGAAGTCCTACTACCAATTAATTGTCTCAATAACAAAATGCATGAAATTCTGTTTAAGGAATATTTATTGCAATTTATTGCTCTTTTTATTCAATTTATTGCTAATTTTGTCCATCTTTGTTCCCTATGTAGCTGTAGCTGGGAACCCTGCTTACATTTTTTCCTTGGTTTTGATTGGCTAGCATTAGCTAGGTAGTAAAATTTCATTGGTTAATCAGATTTGGTGGTTAACTTTTATTGGCTGTTGAACTGTCCGACTTGACCTGTCCGATTACAGGCTGCTAGTAATCGGACAGGTCAAATCGGACAGTTTTGATGTTGCAACAGCCAAATTAAGCCATAAATAAGGG
>Ga0126343_10001291_pt1 | contig 11506 bp, 6 predicted proteins | sample Cyp2metagenome_FD_92531 | JGI IMG/M metagenome (GOLD analysis project Ga0126343, IMG submission 92531) | Coral microbial communities from Lord Howe Island, Old Settlement Bay, Australia - Cyphastrea 2 metagenome | ecosystem: Host-associated > Invertebrates > Cnidaria > Coral ... | reverse complement strand
CATGTAGATCGGTTGCGAGGGATGTTGTCTTAAGTGGCTCTGAAGAGCTGGTCGAGAAACCGCTCACATCAGCTCTACTTGGAAACCTAAGAGATTTCCAATTCAAATCGTTGCATTTCCTTTTTGAAAAAAAAAATAACTTAACCTTTTGTGATCTTAAAGCAAGTCATAAAGAGTGTACGAAACCAGTTGTACGGCTCGTTACAACGCGAGGTGTAGCCTTTGACATTGCAGGTTTCATGTTTTGTTTCGCTTTTACATAAATTTGTTACGCTGTGAGATAAATACAGTGCGAAAAAAACACCCCCAAAGTGAATTCGGCTTTGTCAGTGATCTCTTTTTGTCGGCTGATACGCCAAGATTTCGGCGCTTTGAAAAACGTTCGCCAAGTGGTTACATACGTTTGGGTTGACAAATACCGGATGACGCTGGGCAAACATTAATTAGAGAACTGGTGCGAAATGGTAATACACAATGACAAATTCAAAAAAGGAAGTAATTTAGAAAGTAAACTAGAAATCAAAAAGCTAATTCGCTCCGGTGAATTTGAGACAAGCCAAGCAAGCACGGCTTCTGAGCAATTTTCGCGTCAGTGTAAAAGACATGCAAATGAAGCCAATGGCCGCTGGGTGTTATGAAGAAACAAAATGCCTGAATGAGTGGTTAGCAAAAAGCAATCAATTTTCCCGAGGCTTGATATGTCTTAAGGAAGTGTTACATTTAGTTCATTGAGCTCTGAGCTTTCAAATAGAACATCTCAGTTTAGACAAGTCTTCAACCAGGCGAGCAGTTTTGTTTATTCCATTGTGAAAAAGTTAAATGGCATATAATTGTAAGACCTCGTGCGAAAAACATGTCTTCGCTCCAGCGCCAAGTCTGTGTTAACAGTCAAGGGCTTGCAAAACCAAGGATATTACAGACTTGTAAATAAAATCCTGTTAATAACTTGACAAATTTCTCTGATTGTGTTGAAAGGTAAGAGAGAAATTAGCCACGGCGACGCCGCTGCCGCTGAGCACAATTTCAATGGATGAAATTGACCAAGCCCTACTGAATTACGCCACAGAGCGAGTGAAAAAAGTTCTAGCTGACTCACTCGCTTCTTTAAGCAGCTGCAATGTCACTGTAAGAAAGGAGTTTCATTTCAGTGAACACACCTCTTGAGAACAAGGCATAATCGAGTTAGACAAGTTACAACGCACCATGTTGGTACCATGGCGTTTCTTTTCCCGTTACAGTTTTGAATGACATGCTTCTGTGTTTTAAAGAACAAAGATAAATTAATTCCGCTTTGGTGACATTTCAAGACATACTCTTCGTCTTTTGAACGTTAGTCAGTCGGTAGCACACCTACATTTAATCTAGCCACGCCTCGTTGTTGCCCAAGCCACTTCATTTCTTAAATTAACCAATACAACACTTTCCGTTTCAGATGTGATGTTTTCAACCTTCGCCTAAGAAGCTACTCTCCAAAGACAACAACAAAAAGAGAAAATGTGTGGTGCAGTCTTCTGTGTACTTTACTCTATCTGAATAAAATCACTTGTTGACAACAAAAAAAGCTCTCTGCTCTTTTTTTGTCTATAATGCTATAATTTATCCTTTTGCCATTTGTCCAAGCCATAATGATAAAAAGAACCCTTTGAAGTCGGCTTCTGTCCAACCGGAGTTACACATCAATTACTTTGTCCGGACATTGTTAGAAGCACTTCAACAAATCACAGCTTTTAACTACGGTTTTTTTTCCAAGAGATTGATCTAGCTAGGAGATACAACACAAATCGTCAAAAAGATTAAGGTTGAGCGACTTTTGAAACCGGCTGTAGTGGTAAATTTTCACTTCTCTGCAAACAATCTGAATGCCTCTTTTGATAAAATCGGCGAGCAGCTATTGAGCAACATGAAGGGAAGCTAAAGGAAATTATCATTAAATGCGGTCGAGACAAATACAAGAATTGGAGCCAGATTTCTTCAAAATTTAAGCATTATTTCTCAAAAGCACGTCGAAAAGATAATTAGCAGCTCTTGTCTAATTGGCAATAACACCACATTTCTGTAAACAAGCTGTTCAAAGAGACCGCCTTGAAAACTTCTTTAGCAGCATTTAAACCGCCTCACAATAAATGCAAAAACTCGAGCGAGTCAGCGCGCGTCATAAGTGCATTTTACTTTGAACGCCATTTAGCAAATCAAACGCGTGGTATCAAAAAAGCGACCGGATGAGAGGCTCTTTCCCCTTCGAGCTATTTTCATATGTATCTAGGACTTCAAAAGCTCCCCGCTCAACCCAGCTATAAACATGCGCCTTAAAAATTCTAAACCCACACGCGCGTATTGAGATAAACTATAAAATGTGTTTATTATTCCTCTTGTCCTTTACGATTTATATACAAGATTCAAGCGAAGCAGGAAACCTTATTTACATAGAATTGTACAATCTTGTATTCTTGTCGCGAAGGCCATCCGCATTTTTTAATTTACGTGTGGTCTACACACGGATATAAATATGCAAGCCCTTCGAATAAAATAATCCTTGCTTCAGATACACTCGGTTACTTCAATTTTGCTACAATGAATTCTTCTCGAGTTTATTATATATTACTGAGCGAGGGAAATTAAACAGGCTGATTCCAACGATAAATATTTCGTGTGTCCAGAGTTTTTGTTCTCGAATGTTGGCCGGCTATTGTCGGCTAAGTTAGTGTTCTACGTTAATATAAGTCTCTGCATTTGGAATATCCATTTTGTCATTTTCGTCTTGCTTTGGTGTCAACGTGAGCGCGCTACTCAACTGAGCAAGTCTCTGTCCCTCTTGAACATCGATATTGAGCTCAATGGAAATGTCTTTAACTTCTGGCTCGTCCTTGACGCTGTCTTCTTCCGATTTATCAGAGCTTTTCTTGATGCCGTTCTGATGTGTTTTTTGGTGTTTTCTAAGGTGATCACTTCGCATGAAGCGTTTGCCGCACTCGGCGCATTGGAAGCGTTTCTCACCCGTGTGCGTTCTCAAATGCCGTTGAAGCTCATCTGAACGCGTAAAGCTCTTTCCGCAGAACAGCCAGTTACACACAAACGGTCGCTCGCCAGTGTGCCAGCGAAGATGTGCTTTGAGGTGCGATGTCTTTCCGTACACTTTGCCACAACCGGGTATGTGACAAATGTGTTGCTTTCGCTTCGTAGTGTTTCCTGTTGTCGCAGCGAGCTGGCAGTTCGGGCATCGGCACCTTCTGCAGCGTCTTGTCCCGGTTACTTGGCTAGACAAAGGTGCAGCACTGTAAGCGCTGGGCAAGTGATAAGCGGCTGCAGCACTGCCGGGGTTTCCGTGATAACTCATAGACGAGATGTGACTTGAAGGTGCTACGGAACTCAGCGCCAAGCTCTGCGGAACTGCGCTCGAGATAGGGCTTCGCACAACAGCTTTATTCGGCTCCACACTCCACCAGTGAAGTCCTCCGATCTCGTTACACTCAGGTTTGAACGCAGCCGTGCAACCTAGCGATAGCTGAGCGCTTCTTGCCGATCCAGGGCATGTATGCACCGCTGCCATGCAAGGAGCAACAGGCCCGCGCGACGGGCTTCCGTGAGAAACACCGAAGTTTTGACGGACGTGGCTCTTTGGAGGGGCCGACAGGTAAAACTCTTGAAAAGGGGAGAAGTGAGATTCGGCTGGCGGCGTTAATGGCAGCATTCTCTCTCCGGGACAGCTCATAATTTGGCTCACGCTAACTGCGTGTTGGCTCAGCTCGGGAAGAACACCGCCGGCAAACTTCCCGTGACATTCGTACTCTCGGTGGGCTCCAGGCTGACCGATTCGGCTACATGTAGCGGCTAACAGCGCCAGCGGAGAAGGTTTGCGATATTCCTAGAAATAAGAACATAAATGATGAGCTGCGAGGCCACAGAAAACGCTGTACGCATTTTAATAAATAATACGCACAAATTGCAACTTTTAGCGACTTTTATAAGGCGCTCGAAATCCTTTAAAAGATACCTACATGTGAAAATGGAAAATATTCCGATCTCGCTAACGCGGCTGTGGCTGCCATCTCCTTCGTCAAAGTCGAATTTTTTCGTTGGGCACGATTTGAGCTTTGCGACGTTTCAATGCGATGTTACGCGCACAAGAGACAAGACCAAATGAAACCTGCGTTCGTTCACACAAAGCATTCAGCTGGTTTGAGAACCGGTGGCGGAGAAACAGACTAAATGTAATTAGACAAAGTGTGCCGCCCGCCAATGAGCGGCTAGAGGCGGAGTCTGTTGCTTATACTCTTCTCACTGCCATGTTGTTATCGTAAATAAGGTGCTATTATCGCAGATGATAGAGGAGGAGCAAGAGGGCGGCGAACTAATGAAGACAATCAAAAGAAGGGACATTTTATGATTGGATTTCCATGATCAAAGTCGGCCGCCGACCAGCGCGCGTCCCGATTGGTCAGCGCTTTATAAACAAACCGCGGGGCGACCCTTGAAAGCAAATCATTTGTTATATTATTGTGTATTTCCGTTATCGGGCTATGTTATTGTCACCACCTCTAAAACTACTGTCATCACTCGCAAAAGAGACCGCCTTTATTTAAATAAGAAAAGATTCAGCAATACACTTGTAAAGGATGCAAACAGCCTATTGTCCGAGTAACAAGCTATAAACAATTAGCATCTCTTACACGAGGTATACTGTGGCTTTTCGCGATAAAATACTTCGAGGTGTTAACCTTTCATCGTGCCGCGCACTCCGGACTGATTGTTTACACGGCGAAAAGAAATCTCTGTCATTCTAAAGACAGCGCCAGCTCAGCGCTGTCATTTTCGCCCATTATTTCCACGGAAACGCCAGTGAACAAACATTTTGTTGAAGCAAGCATAAATTCGTTTTTAATGTTAGTTTTATGGGGGCAGAATGTTCTAACAAGCCTGCGCTCTCCTAATTAGAAACCCGCCTTAAAAGACCGCCTTGGGTCCTCCTTGGCTGTGCGTCTCTCAATATCTATGCCAATCAAAGTTGCGTCGCGAATGTTCGCTTTCTTTGGAAGGCAAGCAACATGGTTTGTGGTATATTCTGACTGGGAACTAAAATTACACTCAGATATCAGTGCCCCGGCGTTGACAGACTGTTTATGGGCAATTATTGATGCTCCTCACAATTCGAGACGGCGGTGCCCTTTGAGATAGCGGATCAATTTCGACCAATTTCCTCGACTAACAATTAACAAGTTATTCGGGCTCTATGCGAGATTGAAGGGTGTCAACGATTCTTCATCGAACTCAGGTGCATATTTCACAGCTATTTATTTTATTATGCAGGTTAAAGCTTGTAAAGGCCGTAATTGAGATAAATCGATGCCCAACGAACCTTCTCGTCTTGAAATCACCGTCTTCGGCTTGCCCGCTTTGAATATTGCACCGGTTAGTATTTTGGGCAAAACAAAGGCTGAGCTTACTGCCTACAATGCAATTCTTTTTCCTTGTTAAACGATTTACCTGGCATCTCAAAACACGAAAGCTTTATACACAACTATTCCGGAACATTTCTGTAAACAAGGGAAAAAACGCAAAACCGAGATTTAGCACTAAAAGCACATAACACTTTTAGTCGGACTTTCACGAACCCTTGATCTTAGCCGATAAGATATCTTGGTCCAATATATTCCTCTCTGAACAATATGATACTCCAGCAACGATTATTCATTCAATGTCGACTCTTGGGAAACGCTGAACCGAGGAAAAAACAATAGGTGTACATTATAAGTCCTCTGGACGAAGGCCAATGCACGAAGGCTCTTGAAAAAGCCCACCGGGCTACAGTACTTTCGGCGGCTTATCCATGCAAGCTTAGGCAGTACATGCGCTTGTTGAGTCTTATATAAAGTGAGTTGAAATGTTCTCAGTTCCGCTCCTACGGCTTAGCAAGATTAAAAAGTTTCATCGACGCGGGGTTTGGCGGCGTGCCGCATTCACACAGGCCACGGGGGTTCGAAGAGAATAAAACAAAACCAAATGATGTAATGTTCGTTGCTTATCATAAACCCAAGCATTATAGAGTGGAGGCGCCTTGGAGGAGCCGAAAACGGCGGGAACCCATTTATAATTCACAGTGTTTCCACTTAGGAAAACTCATAAATTTCGCCCCGAAGAGAAGCAAAAATATCCGTTCAGACGAACTTTATTGCAAATCTGTCGGTAGGCAATTAGGTATTTTGGCCACAACGCACCACTAATTTTGAGACTTCGAACAAAAAATGAAGGCCATTCATCATGGCTTATCAAAGCGCACAAGCTCGCGGAAAATCGACAGTCAATGTTCAATTTTTGTTCTCTTGAAATTTGGTTACAGCTTGATGGGATTTCAGCCTTGTCAACAAAGTTTAGAAGCGAGCTGTCATCTAAGAGAGCCTTTAAACAATGATTAAGACCAACAAAAGTCGGCTTACATCAAAGGCGCAACTTTGCATTCATGGATCTAGCTTTCTTTATAATATATATGCCACTAATTGAATATTTATTTTTCTTACTCCAAAATTGTCATTCCGTAAAAAGCACTCTGGAAAAACAAAGAAACATTCTCGTTTAGGAGTTTGCCGGTTTTTTCACTGCTGACAAAACGAAAGAAAAAAACAAAGAAAATAGCGTCAAACCTGAGAGACGACTCGTTCGTAAAAAATTCCCTTTAAGTAAACAACCTATGCAATGTTTGCCTCGAGACCGTGAAGGGAAGAAATTCAATTTTCGCTTTTTTTCCTTATCATGTTTTTTGTATGTGTTAATTCTGTTTATTCTGTTTGCTTAGTACATAGCAAAAATCAACGGCATCACAATAGGAATAAAGTGGAGTTCAAGGCGAATTTTTTCTCCGCCTCAGCGGGATTGAAACTTGTTCAGTGCTTTTAGTTATTTAAAAAAGATTTCATATTTTTGGTTTTCACTCAGTCAAATCACCACTGGTGGTTTTGCTTGAAAGAGCTGGTTAATAGTCACTGCACCCAATAACCGACGAGATATTGAACTATTTTCTTAAATTTAGCCCGGGGCAAATTATCCATTAACGGAATATTCACACGAATGAAAACACAAGGAGCTCGCTCGTTCAAGAGAAACGCGCTTGAAAGCCGCCAAAAGAAATTGTATTTGTGCTAATGTAATCTTGCCGTTATCTTCAAATGTCGTTATTCACTTTTTCAAGTTTTCCGTCGTGTGGGGTTTTAATCACTGCTATCAAACTGATTTTCGAAGTCTTGTAACCTGTCTTGGCAGCCGAGCGAACCGAGAAACAAATGTCTCCGGCAAATGTAAAATCAGTGACTCTTTCTATTTCAAATCACACCCTGTGTTAGTTTGTCAGAGATAAGAAAACTTTTTAGCTTTCAAGAAAATCTAGTTCTGTATCGGTCTTACTAGGTTTAATAAAACACAACTTGCCAAAACCCTACGTAATTTTCTTCGTCTAGTCTTACGTTTGAACTGTTTAAAACTGGACACGTCCGCGGTTCGACCCTTACCTTTTCTTAAAATAAACAACCCCAAGGCGGGTACATAAAAACTGCGAAAGTTTCAGCAAATGTTAAATTTCTTGTGTAAACTTCCTCGTGTTAAATTCGAATATTCTCTTAAGTTAGAGGAAACTGTCAGAGACTCCTGTGCGGCGGACGGCAGGAGTTAAAAGAATTTTCACTGAAATCTGCCAATCTTTGTCAAGTAATTACACCAGGGACGATATAAAGCAAGCCATCATCCTACATGGCGTGCATTTGCAATAAAGGCGGTCGCTTTTGAACTTTTATTTTTATGACTGATAAGGGCAATTCGGCTCGCTTGCCACGCGTTCTGATTCGCGAAGATAAAAGCCCTCCTTGACTTGGCGCTTCAAAGTCTACAGCAAGGCCCAATACTGTGTTTTACTTGAAAACGAGCCCTATTTCCGAGCAATTATGGCGTTAACGAGTTTTCCGTTTTAAAGAATCCCGTCATATGAGTCCAGTTCCGTCTTTTAAACATACCTAGTCGCTGTGTCTATAGCTTAAGGCTCCGAACGTGATCCGACACACTGGAATAAATTGTGTTCAATTTTATGCCTCCCCCATTCTCACTCATTAAAATGGCACCAAAGGGCCCACTTGAAAGAGGTACCAAAAAACCTCTGTTGACAATCGGTCAAGCTTGGCAGCAGAATTAAGAGAATGACTTGATAGGTTCGATGAGCCATGACCGCGTTTGACTCGAGTGGAAGCCATTACATAAGAGAAACTATAAAGTTGACCGGCGGTCGGACACTTGTGTTGTCACTTTGTGGTGAAATTGAGAGTTACATTGAGCTTCTTGCATTTCCGTCGCAATTTTCGATAAGGTCAAAATATATTTTGTAATAATTATTATTTTTACCTTACCCACAAAAAAAGCCAAGAGGCAAATCTATTCAGTGAAAATATTTAGGGCAATTTACCTCCGGTTTAAGATATTGTTGCTTTCAAGATTGAATATTTTATTGTACCAGCTCCTTTCTGAAGAAAAAAAGTTTTCAACAAGACGATAGATATAGTTGCTTTATAAACTCTAAATCTGTGGAAATTCATACTCAACTTAAATCACCAGAAAACTTTCACTGATCTGTAAATTCGCGTCCCGGGATTCGCGTTTGATTTCTAAGCAACTTATTTAGACAAGTCACTCTAATCATTGAGTGCTGTTGTGGTTTTGTTATCGCTCTTATAAACACACTTAGTCAATACTGGGCATGGCAGCCCGAACTCTGAACGGATTCCTTTCGCCTTTAGGGCAGAGCGTGGCTATATCTTTTTTCATATAACATTTAGCAGTATTAAGTTTCAACTGCAATGAAACACAGGAAATAGCCATGATTATGAAGCGATTAAGTTTTCTGATAGTTTCCTGTCACCAACGCTAGAAATTATCGACTGGGTGATAAAACCGCGTAATACCTGCTCAAGAAAAAAATATCCTTTAGGCATGACAAATTTTGACTTCGGGAACGAGTTTTAGCACGAGGACCAGGCACAGGATATTAACAAAAAGCCCTATTAGAAAACAAAAAAACCCGCTAACGAGCTAGGTGCAACAAATCCCGTATTTAAATAAGTTATTGCTTTTTATCTGTTTCTTTACAATTGACTATTGTTTTCAAATCTTGTGTTCACTGTTCTTTGCTTCAAAGGGGGCAAGTGTTAATTTTCATTGGACCCTTCGTTTTGTTACGGACTCTTTTACAGGAAGATAATTATGAAGATCTTGCACAACCGTGCAATAACCGAATGAAAACCGGTAAAAAACTAATCATAAGGTTAAAAAATATTATTGCTATGAACATCTTTCAAACACAGAGAATGTATAATGTTTTTATAATCTGCTTCACAGATTCTATTTAGAATTTCGTAATTTTTTCTTGCCAGCTTCTTGCCGTAATCTTAAGAAAATTCGAAAGAACCAATTTGAACCAAACACATATTATACATTAAGGTATTTTTGAAGAAAAAAACACGTAACAAAACAGTAAAGAATAAAAGAAACCCGGTTACCTATAAATACGCTGTGAATAAACCAAATAGTAAAGGGGTTTCACGGCTTTGCTAATTAATCTAGTGCCAGTTTTAAGAGTTATTTGTCAGCATGTACCAATTCACACACGCACAGTTAACAAACAACACAGGTTGTGTAATATGCCATTGAAAAAACTTAATAAAACTGAGACACGCGCCTTACATCTTAAATATTTTAACGTTTACATCGCTTTTATAAGACATTAATAAACAAAACCCTTCGCGTGTCATTGCACTTAAAAGATCCACTGAAGATGACTCAGGCGAGACTTTGATGTGATTGCCAACCCTTGTCGAGTAACATGCTTTGTTTTTGAATTTGAAGTGGTCTTCCTTTTATGAACTTTTTACAACACTATACACAAGAATGTCTTTTATGGCCAAGACTAAACGCAGTAAATTTAAGCCGTGAATACCAGGAGCTGATGATTACTTCGGAGTGCAAAGCTTCTTTATAAGGTTTAACTTTAAAAGCGCATCAAATGCTCCTCGTCCACACTAGACTGGAGATACCGGTATTTGGATTTGTGTTTCAGGAGAACTCGCTCAGGGAAATCACATGATTTTCGTGCCTACATCGTTTTCCAAAAGCTCCGTTTTTCAAAAGCTTCCGTTTACACGAAAACGAAATGCAGCGTTTTCAAATTCCTCCAGTTTGAAGAGCGCTTTTGAAAAGCGGATTAGGTTGGACGGAAGGCCTAACCATAGACTGAAATAAAGCTGCGGTTTTAATCGATGACAGTGTTGGCTCGGATTGATTTGATTTGAACAAATTTTGATTCATGCTATACAGTACATTTTTCACTCCAATAACAAACGAAATTTAAAATTGAACAAGAACACAGTACTCACTTTTCAAATTTCAATCATAATCATACTTTATGTATGTTGTAATTCTGCCTACATTTCTGCCGGTTTACAACGTTCTCTTAAGGCCCGGGCAAGCGAGGACACATTGTTGCGGACGATGTTTCTTGGGCTGCGCAAACTTGGAAACAATTGTTGGGGACACAAAATGTTTCTGACGGAACAAAATCAGAAACATTTCTTGTGTCCTGGTAACAAAAGTTGTGTGGCGCGGGCAAACGGGAAACATTTGTGTAGGCAACAATGTGTCCTCGTTTGCCAGGACCTTTAAGAAAAAGGTTCATACAGGAAAAAGAGTGCAAACCACTTGATGAACATCGGGTTTCTCCTTCATATATCAATACAATATTAGGTAGACAAGTGTTGAGAAATTATTAGCAATCAGGAATTAGAAGTTTGGACTGCCCTGATGTACAACTAAATTCTAGTGACTATAAAAAAGGAAAAAAAATCCACGCATTTTAATTGTGAATGTTCTTATAACCGCTGGGATTAAACTTCATTCCAAGCTATGGCGTTTTCGATTCCCGCACAGACACTTTCCAAAACTAAGCTATGAGGTAACGGGGGGATGGTCAAATGCAAATTTTATTTGTGTATTATATAGGAGTCAAAGACATTAAGAGAAAGCGTGAAAAAAAAATTTCTCTGAATTCAGGTTTAAACACCCATTCGAGTGAAAACAGCGAGTCAACTTCCATTGATCTTGCTCAAAGGTTGGCACAAACCTATTGAATGACAGTTTAATTCAGTGTTATGGAATGCATATTTACTGTACAAAGGATTGTAAAATTTAGCACAGTATCGAAAGATCTTCACACACTCATTGCAGTAAAGGACCTCGTGAGGAGAGATTTCTATGAGTATCTTACACGTTCCTATTTTGTCCTCTTAACTATGCCACGAGGAAGTCGTTTTAGTGACGTATAAAATAACCTTCCAAGGATAGCAAGCTATGAAATCCACATGACTTAAAAACCTAAATCTTTAAACGCATAACTTCATTGATGGAAATTTAATTTAACTATAATGGTTTAGGGCGGCCCCCAGTTTTTCGAAAGGTGAACAACGCTATCCACCGGATAAACTGT
>Ga0126343_10001290_pt1 | contig 11516 bp, 5 predicted proteins | sample Cyp2metagenome_FD_92531 | JGI IMG/M metagenome (GOLD analysis project Ga0126343, IMG submission 92531) | Coral microbial communities from Lord Howe Island, Old Settlement Bay, Australia - Cyphastrea 2 metagenome | ecosystem: Host-associated > Invertebrates > Cnidaria > Coral ... | reverse complement strand
GTAATTCACAAATTTCCATTATAGCAAATTATTTCTTTGTTTGCTGGTTTTCTTTATCTCGACGATAGCAAGATTAAAAGAACAGCAACTAGCCATACCTTGACCAATCCACCAGATCAAATTTGTCCAGCATGGCTAACATGAAGTAATCACTCTCCAAAAAGGACGCCACAACCTTCAATGGAAACATGACAACAACCATCAGTCGAATCACCTCGATCACTGACCCTCGGCGGCCAACACACACCACAATTAATCAATCTACAGCTACACTGTATCAACTTCATGTAAAACTTACGTAACCGGTTGAAAATTCTACAAAAATTTCAAATAGCTAAAAAATAGTGGATTGATAAAAACGGTTTCAATGAAATTTCACCGCGGTGTAGCTGCGTTTTACTTTGTTTTCACGGTTTTTTTTATTTTGCCCTCTCTCGCCATAGAAATCAGATCTCCAAAGCAGACGACATTACAATTCAAAGGAATGTCAGTCTTTCTGTTTTCCTCCACTATCCTTTCTTTTCTTTTTTTAAATCTTAAGACCTTTACGCGTTGTGAAATCAAAGTGCGAAGCTCACTTGGCGCAAAAGAACGCACATTTTATTTACTACCTTTCCATATTAGCCAGTCATCATGAGTAGTACTCAATACATGCGTTTTACCTGTAACATCATGACATCCTTGTCAAACATGTCTGCCCGACATCTCACATTCAAATAGTTAAACACCTAACAAGAAACACAAGCATAACAACGAGATAAATGGAGTCTATATAACTAGTTTTAAGTCCTGCTTAGAGGAATTGCAACTTCCACTTTTGGTTTTTGGCGTTTTGAACTCTCCATTTCAATCATTTCTCGCATTCTGTTAATTGGCCAATCGAACATAACGCGATATACCACCTTTACCAAAGTGGCATTATTTCAATTTGTATGGGGAAAAACGAGAACCAAAACTTTTCAAAAATCAAACGGATCTTGACAACTTGCCCCCCAACAAATTTGGGTCGTCAGTTGCATAGTTGCTACGACCGAACGGTCTGTGAATCAACATCAGAACACTGCACAGCAACATTGCCGAGTACACGTCAAAACAAATATCCAGTTTGAGTGTAATAAAGCCCTGCCATACTACTACGGAGAAATTTGAAAAGCCAGCTTTATTTTCGAAAACGCCGTTCAAACCGGAAGAATTTGAAAACGCTGGCTTAGCGTTTTAGTGTGAACGGACAACATTTGGACAGAAACGGATCTTCTTCAAAACGATAACATCATGATAATCGTGTGATTTCCCAGCCGGAGTTTTCCTCGAACATAAATCCAAAATGGCCGGTGCTTGTTGCGTTTTTAAATTTAACCGCATAGTTTTGCGTTTTCAGGGTGAAATTGTCGTTTTTGTAGTTCTACGTACATGTACATGTATGTACCTGATTAATCACAGAGTAGCCATTTCTTCGCCACATTCCAGCTTGAACTTGTGCCACCATGACCAGGGTACGCAGCGGGTACTCCATTAAGAACAGCTTCAGCCTGTCATCCTACAAAACGCGTATACAATGCCATCAATAAATACCGAAAAAGTGCAGGACACACCGACAAAGAATGGTTTCAAAGTTCTCCGTTCAGTACTAGACTGCCAGAAGAGGGAGCCCACTGACAGAGCCAACTGTTAGCGTAACTCTCGCATAAGTTATGTCCGGGCAGGAAAGGAGAATAGGTGTGTACCCTTCGACTAACCGCCACGGAAAACACAATCTTTATAAGATCGCTTTGTTAATACTTATACTTTAACAAAGCATTTGTTTTCCACTTAACTGGGAGTTTACGCACTACTATTTTAGCTGATACAATTTAGACGCCCTAACTAAGGATCACACCGAGTATACTCTGCCAACATGGGCGAAAGTGATACTAGAGATATTAAGATCGAGCTTTTTCAGCATTTCCCGCAAACCGCGAACCTCAAGAAGTCACATGGCCAGTGCGTTGGCGTGAGGTTTGCAGTTTGAGGTTCACGTTTGTACGTCTAGACCGCTTACTTGCGGTAAGTGATTTACCGCAAGGTTTTTTTCACCCTAAAACATCACAATCCCACGTTTGAGAGGAGATACTACTTTTAAAACTATTTCGCTTATTAGCTATGGAATTTTTTTCATGGAAACCTAATTTTGAAGACGATTTCTCAGCTAAGACAGAAGTGAACGAACGAATGAAAACTAACATGGCATTTAACCCGCGAAAATGGGCAGACGGCTAACGTGAAACCGCTAGCCGCAAACCGCGGCTTGCCGTTTGTGGTAAGATTGCCAAACTTCGATCTTAATCTCTCTTTTGCCTTTTTTTTTACTTTACAGATTGCAATGTTAAGAATAGCGTAATTCAAACAACTGAAACTAAAACATTCAAATTTACCTGAGTTTCAAATCCAAAGAGATCCCAAAAAGACAGTTGAAACTTATCACAGAACAGAAGAAGACCTGCAGAAGGGCATTTTAAACACAGTTCCTAACTTGACCGCAAAAAACTCTTAGATTTATAACGTTTTACATAAGATAATAACCATGTGGATGACACAATTCTTGCCTGTGATTGGTTCTTACCCATGGGTTATTTATTTGACAATAAGCAGTATTTGACAATGGATTGAGTAGCAGTTAGGCACAGTAAGGAAGATGGCTAACAGATAGTGATCTGAATTAATTCTGGGGATGGTGGAAAGCATAAAAGCATCAGTAGCGTTAAATATTGATAGATGTGTCCTTTATAGAAAACCGTCGAATATGGAGATGTTTACTTGAAGCTGATTACATGGTTGCGATAACCTGGGGTAGGGAAGTGATAGATATAAATAGCATTTAGTTCTCTTTGAAGAAATTATATTCATCCTTATTCAAGTTTTAACGGGGTACTAATTTTCCAATTTTGGGATGCTAATGACGTCATCAAAGACACGTCACACTGTCCGTACCTGCGAGGAATCTTGACACCGGTAGATGAACAGAAATGTGTGAAGACGACACATCATACTTAAACAGCCTCAAAGAACGTCCAGGCACTGAAAACAAAAACACAAGAGCTCTTCATTGAACAGAAAATAATAATCACCATCCACGAAATACAAAGCTGAAAAACACATTTCACAGAATTTCAACCTCACAATCTACACATGGAATCAGAATATCCAATACAGAGCCCGTCACAGGCAACCTTGCATTTTGTCTGCAAAGGCTGCAGTTATTGCATTTCATAAACATTGGTTCGTCAGATTATCCGCGCGTCCTTTGTGACCGGCCAAATTGATTACTTGTTTGGTTCTGGTCTTACGAAACGATATTATCACGGTGTTTGAATCGATCAAAACAAATATCTAGTCCAAATTTTGTATACAACTCGACTGAAAATCGTTCCAACGTACTACAAGAATACATGTAACTCAGCGCAGAGCAGCTTCATAAGAATGTCGATTCGAATCGAATAGAGAGAGAAAGACTCTCGAGCAGGATAACAAGGCCTCGCGTGAATCCTCTCTACTGAAAACTCGTCAAAAGATGAAATTTAAGACTTGAGCTCAGAAGCTCACCTTGCAAGACTTTCATAATAACTTCCTCCTGCTTCTTCCGCGCTTCAAGAAGAGTCTTGATTGATTCAAGGATGGCTGTCCTGAAGATCAGCACCTGCAGTTCAAGACATAAGCATTAACTTTAGCATTGATGCTAACATAACCTTTACTTAATCACGGTAAAATCGCTAGGAAGGCTCAATCAGAACAAATATAATTCACTCTGTTCTAGTCGTGTAGTACTGAAGTGCAGTATTTTTACTTCAGCGTATTCATATATAAGTGCATTAAGCGGACACCCTTGGGACACTCACTAGTTTCCGCTTAATACAGGGTGTCCGCTCTAAACAGGTTCAAATATTTTGTGCACTAATAATTAATCAATAGACCTTCTGTAACACAGTGTAAGATAAGACTGCGCAAAGCACAACGTTCAGTCAGTCAGTGCATCAGTCTGGAATAATCCACTTAGCTTTAAATAAACAATCGTAGAACAATGTAAGGAGTCTGAGCTAAGCTTTTAGAAGTAAAAAAGCCCTTGAAGCTTCCACTTATTGCAGGCTTTGTGCAAAAAAAGGCTTAATATTGGTGTCCGCATCCGCTTCACAGAGGTGTCCGCTGAAAGCATGTTCTTTTTACAGCAACTGTAGGAGGAAAATTTTGAGACTCAAACTGATGTCTACTAAACAGAGGGTGTCCGCTTAAAATGGGGCCTGCCGTTCAATACAGGTCTCACTGTACTCACGTCACTAAAGCACCAATCATAAACCAGCGCGTAAACCGGCATCATTCTGATTTGTAAGGTGAACGCTCCTTCATAATCAGGCTCTGTTTCGATATGCCGACCAGTTTTACGGGTTACCATGTCCATTCCCTGTAAAAACAAAATTTTATGCTATCTGTAAGTACCAAAATACATATGATGTGTAAGCACTTAAAGGGTTGCGCATCTTGGAAAGTTTCGTCTAACTTTGTCAGATTTGTTGTTAGTAATCCGTGTCAAATTCTCCATCCTTAAAGGGGCTAGGTCACGCTATTTTAGGCAATTTCAGCACTGATCGAATGATCATAGGATTGACTAAAATATCAAAATAACGGCTCAAAACCATAGAAAAACTTTAACAAAACACAGCCAAGCCAAGAAAGGACATGGATGGACAAAACTGGAGAGGATTGAATTAGATTGCATTCGGGTAAATTTGAAAAACGTCGGCCCACCTTTTTTCAAATTTACGGTATGTCAGTTTATATATGTATCAAAATGTCATTTACACAGCTGATTTTGTAGATGAAAGACTCTTGGTCTGCCAATTTGACGGTAGAGCTCATAAGTAGCAAAAATAAACAAAATTACCTAAAATAGCGTGACCTAGCCCCTTTAACCATCCCTGTTCCCTTATAGTCTATTATTATCTCTTTGGTGTTTTTCTGTCTTGGTAATCTCTTATTTTCAGGTTTGCTTCGGTTGGAAGGTACTTTTACGCGTAGCCAAATTAATCGCGTACGCAAAAATGCCGATTGGTATTTTGGATATTGATCGTTTATCGTTGCTTGATTGAAGTTCACTGCGTTTCAGCAAGAATGAAAGAGAAAGAATGAATACACATGTTTGCGCTGTTTCCTTCTGTCAAGCTGAAGCACCTTGATAGACGACAGAAATATGGTAAACACTGGCAGTTATGTCCAGGATTGAATGCAAGTATTGTTTAAGTACTTCATACTTGGCAGGGTTATTTCACATTTTCGTAATACTTCATATTTGACAGAATTTGGAGTTTTGGTGACTTTTTACCGGTTAGGACACTTTGTGATGCTTGTCATAAGGAATTTGAATCTCACTAGCGTTCAATCCTGGACATATATGTACATGTATAGCACTGGTCACTGATTGTTTAATGTAAGCCCCGAGTTTCCATAGTAGTAGGCATCCTTCGGACTTCAGGTTGATAGATTAGCACTCTGTTGGCTGGTTGCAGCATTTGCTGTGGCTTAATAGTCCAATTTGTGATTTACAGTCGCACAGATGCGTCTACAGTTCTGGCAGATAAACTGAGCCTCGTGTAAGAATTTTGACATTTCACAACTGGCCTTCCACTTTGCATTTTTCCTCTGTGCTGCGGCTATAGTGATGTGCTGTTCTCCAGCTAGGAGTGCTTTCATGCATCTCTTTTCTCTCTGCCTTCAGCCAGTGCCTCTCACATCTCTGCGTTCAAGCCGGTGAGATTCATGTCCCTTTTGCACATATTCTCTTTTTTTATGTCGGCTAGAGTGATGTGCTGTTCTCCAGGTGGGATTGCTTTCACGCATCTCTTTTCTCCCTGCCATTTGCCAATACCTCTCACACTGATCTCTACATTTAAGCCGGTGGGATTCATGTCCCTTTTTGCACACATCATTATAACAAAGGTTTGGTCACACGTTTATTTGGTTTTTCTCTAGTTCACTTACCTGCATACATTTAAGCAAACCAAAGAACTTGTCCAAAAACTTGATGAATTTTCCTCGCAGTTCCTCTGTCCATTCTGTTGGCTTGTGTAGAAGAATATACCTAAACGTATTCATTTAACAGAGTAATCATGATAATAATTCAGATAAGCCTTAGTGTTCTTAGGCCATAAAGGTAGTTTGTATATGACTAGAGGGGTAAGTTTCTAAAGACACTGTGGTGCTACATCGGTGGGAAGTACAACAAGATAATTTGGTTTTATCAACTAGGTTGATAATGTGAATTGGCCACCGTAAAGAGATTCGAATCTCTTTACGGTGACCAATTCTCATTATCAACCCAGTTAATAAAACCAAATTATCTTGTTTATGACTACTTTTGTTCAGGTTCTATCACACAAAATGTTCACTCACTTCAGGTCTATCATCATGAAATGAGCTCTTCTGAGTTTTAGAGATTGCTTCTGAAACTCAAAGGTTCCCTGATCTAAAAATAAACAGGAAAAATACTAAAACGAATGACTGTACAGTTTGGAGAAGCACCTGATTACAAATCATACCAAGTTATACAATAATAATTATTACTAAATTTACTCCTTTCTTTCTGTCAAGACCCCCAAGTAGGGGGTTTACGAAACCATGACGGCAACGACAACAGGAACGTCACTGCACAAAAGAATCAATGAGCAGTACAATGGCTGCGCAAGTGCGTACATTTCTTTGCCATCCTCTCCAAGACAACAGCGTGAAATGACCAAATTTTGCGTTGTCTGGAGAACGTGAAACACGACGTATTATTTTTTTAAAAAATGTTTATTTCAAATTTATCGTTGTTTTCCCAATTTAATTTTGCGATAGCTTTGACAGCGACAAACAAAGTAAATGACATCAAAGTATCGCGTGATTCATAGGTAAAATATAAATTCATATTATAATCGATGTTATCTTTGGCATTGCCTACCTGGTTTCGTAAACTCATTAGGACATAGTACGCAATCCACTGTATAGTATTTTATCTGTAGTACATAGCATCATCTACTCTTAAGACTAACAGGTGCAGAAGCAATAATATTTTTATAGAGCCAAAACTTACCATTTAGGAAAGGCTGCAGCTGGTCCATAAATGCCCAAAGAATTACTTCCAATACATTATGTTCCAATATTAACATTCGTGCCTAAAATGAGAACACATCAATTCAAAGGCCGTCATGCTTCAAGTAGGGATATTGTGATTGGCTGACGGTGTAAGCAAGATCTATAGCCCCATTCTCCTCTCTCAGTAGAAAATCACAAGGCATGCAATGCGTTTTCCCTTCCTTTTCATTGGCCCAGAGCTCACCACATGACCTGTCAATCACTTGAGACAAATATTGGTCCGCTCGTGCCTAATACAGTCTAACAGGATTTTGCTGCAAACAACATCCTGCTCATGCCTAACTACAACCAAGCTCTTGTATGGAAAATGGCAGATCACTTCCTTGAGCTGTCAGATAGTTATTTAAAAGACCACTTGGTCATCAAGTGAATATTGAACTCAGGTAGCACAATATAACATGATTTGTCAGTATCGTGCAGATTGATTATTTGTCAAAGCACAATATTTTGCTAAAACTCGTCCAATAATGTTATGTGAATTTTTAATTGCCTTGGATAACTACTATCATTAAAATAATAATAAGTATCTTACTATTGTGGGGACAGTATAGAGTTGAACTGATAAAGATGTCACCTGTTGAAAAATACACAGGAAGTAATTTAGATGGAAACAAAATTAATATTCAAACATATTATGGTATTATAGTTACACCATGCATATGTATCATTTTACACACATACACAATACATAATGAGCAGTAATATTAAATTAATTTTGTCTACAGACATAACATTTACCTGTTCAAAGAAGTAACAGCTTTCCAAGAAGAAAGCTCAACAAATACAGTGTACTGAGAGTTTCGAGTAATAGATACAACCACGCACCACTTAACCGCTACATATTTCAGAAGCAAGGTGGAGGGTTTTGCTCTCGTTATTCTTGCAATATTAATTTTTCACGTAAAGGATAAATCAATACTGAGTGAGAGATCTACATGTAAGCCCAAGTCTCACATATCAACATCATCATATCAATATGTTTGGAGTGACAACTCTACAGTGGGGGGAGGGGGGGGGGGGGAAGAAGTCCCTCAGCTTCATGCCCTGGGACCAGGCTTTTAGCCACATAAGTATCTGAGCATCCTGCGGACAGCCACTTGTTAAAAGAAATTGTTTTATTTTTGCTATGTTCCAATAATTTTATAAATTGTTTATTTGACATTCACATTGTGGATTCCAACTTTTCAAATCCTTATAACAAGCCTGGTAGGGACATCACTTAGTGAATATTATCAGATAACCCACAGTTCTGGCAGTATCACCAGACTTGTTCAGACCAGTCAGGTTCTACGAAAAACACTAGTTTTGAATCACATGTGTACATTGATCACTACTCACTGATACACTATGTTCATGATCATCTTCAACAAAGTCCTTTTGAATTTGACTGTAGTGCTGTCAATTAAAAATCAAACAAATTCAGTCAGATATATAGCATGCACGATCGAGTAAGCGTGGTTGAGTAGTCAGCACATCTGATTTACAATGCAGCGGTCCTAGGTTTGAGTTCCACTCTGACTACTACCTGGCTTTGATTCGCGATAGCCTAAATTCAAATCCCTGGCTACGCTTGTAAATAGCCAAATTGGTTCGCCCCTGCGGGTTCGAATTCTTAACAACGTTATGTTCAATTTGAGTTATTTGTCTTTATTAGTCATTGTTGTTTGCTTGGCCCCACTAGCCTTTGTGCTATCAGAACTGCTGAGGGTAAATAAAGATTATAATTATACTACAAGCATAAAAAGAGCAAACTTAGCGTTCCACAGGGCACGCAATATTAGAGAGATACTTGTCCCAAAGGCAAGCTGGAATCCAAGTTTATTTCAAGCCCTGATTAAATTTCAGGTTTCCTCCATTTCTAAAATTGCCACATGCCCACAGTACATGAATCATTACTAATAATAATTTTATTATTAAAAGCTGTTTCTTACCTTGGTAAAATGAATAGCAAATGCTCTCTTTCCCACAGGATCCATCAGCATTCTACAGAAAGAGTTGATAATGACTGTTAGGTCAACTGTTCTTTGGACTAAAAATACATGTACATGTGTGTCTTGACAAGTTTTGAAACCCCAAAACAAACTTAACAATTTCTTTAACTAGTACTAATACTTACGTGTTCATGAACAACTTGTGAGTGTGGGCTCTCGCAACTAAAACAAAAACATTACTTTAGTTATGTACCAGGGCTTTGCAAGCTTACGATATACATGTAGGTACTAAGATGAGAGGCAGCCCAAAAGAGCAAGGTTTCTAATCTAGTCTGCCTCACTGTTCCAAGATGTATGTAGGCAATGATTTTCAACACGACATGAAACAGACATTCCATCCTGACTCAAGCATGGTGAGTCATGTTGAGTGCTTTGACTGACAGCTGCCACTCCATTGTCTTTGACTGTTTAGTTAGTGAATGCAATACAATTGAAGTGTTATGTTGTATTACAGTACCTTTCCACAAAGTTGAGTCAGATAGGAGCACTCTGCTAAGAAGATCAGAATCTTCTTTAGGTATAAGGACAGTGTTACAAAGGATTCGCCTGAGACCATCTGGTTGAACACAAAATGTATATTGTCAGTTACTGGAATTGTCAGTTACTGGAATTGCAAAACAAAGTGGACATTTTTATTACATTGTAATTTTAACAAACCTGAATAATTTGTAATCTTGTTCAACCAGCCTAGCATTTGCACAGCACACATTTGATGAGCAATCACTTTATGGTGCATCACACGGCACTTCAGTGGTTTATGACTAGGTCCTGACGTACCTTGCTGTATCAAGTACAAACATACAGTGAGCTGAAAAGTTATCAAGTACAACTTAACTGTCCAATTTTATCCATACCCCTTGGAACTGAACATCTTTGATAGAAAATCATCAACCAGGAAGAACAACTCATCATCACAGCGAGCCAATTTCCTTTGATGCATGACCCTTTATGAAGCCCCCAAAACACAATAATAATATTTTTTACAACAGACTTTTGCTCACAACCATGTTAATTTAAATTACCTTGATCAATCTTCTGGAATGCTCACATTCACTATAGCTTCCTGACCTTACAATGGATCTTCCCTGATAAACAAAAACAAAGGTTTCACAGAATAGAGGAAGCATACATTGTACATGCTATATACAAGTACATATCAGTGGTAAAAAATGGTACAAAAACACAGGTTACATGTGAATCATGCAATCAAAAATTAAGTGTTTAAGATAGTCAAGTTGGTAACTTTTAAGTTGAGTACATCGGTCTATGATGAAATAAAAGTCAAGGATGAAAATATTTAATGTGAGTCTCAGTACACCAAAAAAATGAAAGGTGTTCTTATCCAAAACAATTGATACTTGCCTGGGAAAGTGGGTTAGCATTACAAATTTTTTATGAACCTCCTTGGGAATGTGCTTTGCAGGCCAGGGCCGGGTTGCCACAAGCCCAATTAGCTAACCCAGGATTAGCGATAATTCTGATTTGAGTTTTGCAACTTTTCTGTCAGGGTTTCTGTTTATATGTACATACTGTTTTTGCTTCAGTTTTCAGCTCAATTAAGCTCAAAATGTACACAAAATGTAAGCAGTAAAAAACATTTTTATGTAAGAAAAACTAATATTTAAATTAACTTTTAATCATGGTTTAGCGTTAACCAGCTTTCCATCAACTCGAACCAGTAGATTTACAAAGTGGTTATTCACTTAGCATAAACATCACATCATGTGCTATTTTTTATTCATTTATTTAGCTATTACATCATTGTGTCTTACCTCTCTGTCCACAATATTAGCATAAGCTAGAGCCTGGGTTTGGGTACACCTGGGTATTGCTTGCTGTAATGTTCGTATCACCTGTCAAGGCACAAATTAATGTTCAAAGTGCAACCATCTTTACAACTATTCATGTTCAATCAAGAGTTCAAAATTATATATAATAAAGTGGTACATGTATGTACAGAAACATGTAGTTACCTCTAATGTTAAAAGCTCTCACAATATGACACTGCACCACCTAGGAGGTGTTCTACTGACAACAGGGGGAGGAATCTGTTTTTACTGCTCAAGTCATAAATCAGACAAAACAGAAAAAGGGCAGGGGACTATTAATTTTAAAGTTTTTTTTTCTGGTTTAGACACTTCTCCATAAAAAAAAATTAATGCAACAGTAGGGTGAAGAAAACTCCATTTGAAGACATGAACAGCAGTTAAATATTTAGTTTTTCATGTTCAGAAAATTATATATATATATATATATATATATATATAGTTTGTACAAAGGAGAATGGACTACATCTGTTCATTTGAATCCTTTATTGACCCGACGCGTTTCGGCTTCTGCCTTCTTCAGGGGTCTAAACTGCGTTCT
>Ga0126343_10001289_pt1 | contig 11516 bp, 3 predicted proteins | sample Cyp2metagenome_FD_92531 | JGI IMG/M metagenome (GOLD analysis project Ga0126343, IMG submission 92531) | Coral microbial communities from Lord Howe Island, Old Settlement Bay, Australia - Cyphastrea 2 metagenome | ecosystem: Host-associated > Invertebrates > Cnidaria > Coral ... | reverse complement strand
GGTCCAACTGGAAAAGTTTTGAAAAAACTGATCCACCTTTCAGGTGGACCACTTTTCCCAGTCGGACCAGTCTGAAGTTTGGTTAAACAGATCACGCCCATTGAATTTGGTATCCACATGGCACTGGTGAGAGTAGGCGAGTTTGTGCGAGATAATGCGAGTTTAGGCGAGTTAAGGCAAGATAAGGAAATTTGCACATAATCTCAAGTGGCGAGTTAGGGCGAGTTAAGGCGAGTTAAGGTCCCAGAGTAGGCCTAAACCGATATCACGAGCATCTGTATCAATGGACCTTGGAGTGGTCTTATAGCAATACAACATATAACTCATATATATACTCATATAGTATAATAAAGAAAAGCGTGAAAATTGAAAGTGAAGAATGATCATCGCAGTAAATGTTCCAATTTGAGCAATTGGAAAGAAGAAGCCTGAAAAAGAAAAAAAAGAAAAACAAATGAATTCAAGGCTTCAACGGAATTCAAAGCCGTGACCTCCGCAACACCGACAAGTGTGAAAATTGTAAAATTTATCTAAAATATATATACCTTTTTGTAAAAAATTTGTTCTTACAGAGTTTTTTTTTTCGGAGAGGAGCCGACTGTATGTTTTCTTTGAGGTTACCAGGTTGCTCGCTCTTACTCCGACACAGACATTGTGAGAATCAAGGAACTTAAAAATTGACAATTCAACATGCACACACTATGAGCTTAACTTAGGAAAATCCCTTCGTTACGTAATTATTTTTCGTTGTTGTTCCATTGGTTTGTCATTTTACAGGAAGGTAGTACGATCTCTCTCCTCCATATTTTCATCGCTGCTTGACCCTGAACAAATTGACCTCCTTTGTTGGGTATTCCGTTTGATAATCCTGGTGGTTGTGGTGGTGAATGAACGGTCGAGGTATTTTTTTCTTAACACAATATGTTTGAAAGCTGTAATGAAATCCTTTTTGAAAAATGTATAGAGTAGTGGATTGACTATTGAAGTCGCGTATCTAAAAATGGCGACCACTTGTGATAGCTTTTGGAGCATTTCATCGGTTTCTTGACTGAGTGGAAACCAGAGCGATAAATATAGGCTGATGACAAACCATGGAAGCCAGCAAGCCACGTATATAAACGCCATCAATCCAAAAATGATAAGACATTTTTTGTCGTTTTTTGCCTTTCTTTGGTCGGCCTTCCTGGCGCCCAGTCCCTGTCCACAGCTCTTGGCAATGGCTTTGAAAGTAATCATTTGAGAAACGACGATCAAGATGCATGGTACTAGGAACACGAATGCCAAACAGAAAGCTATATAACCAACTTGTATCTTTCCAAAGGTAACCTTTTCGGTTAACAGCAGGGAGAACCAAGCATACGGCAAGAACCCAACGACAGCGGCAACAAACCAAACGAGCAAAGCCACTTTTAGCATCGACTTATTTGTTGATTGGAGGTGGAAAAAAGGCTTCTTAATGCAGACGAATCGCTCTAGCGTGATCGCGAGAATGTGGTAAGCAGCTGATATGGCTATGAAATTGTTGAAAACGACGTTCAAATAGCCAAGATGTGGGCTCCAGGGCTTTATAGCTTGTAAAACAACAATAATAAACAAAGGAATACAAATGAAACCAGACATAAAGTCGCACACAGCCAAGCTTAGAAGAAGGCAGTTGGTTGGGTTGCGGAGCCGCTTACTTTTGGCAAAGAGGTAAAATACCATGACGTTCACTATAACGATTACGACAGCGATAGGCAAGAGTTCATAAATAATTTCATATGGTGGCTTCCTGCCTTGGGGAGCTCCTTCAACATCTGGTCCAGAGGTGTTGTTCAAGGGGCGCGAAACGTTGTTCAAAATGTCGGCGGTCTTCGACATCTTGAGAAGATTTAACCAAAGAGAGATGTACACTGTTACTCAGTAGCCCGGCCTACTGTGGGTTTCAACTTAGAGACAGTGGAAGAAGCTGGGTTGTACGAGGTTAACTTTATCAGGATGGCAGCTGTATCCTATGGAGAGATATTCGACATAGAGTTACTTCGTTTTCTTATATTCTGAAATGTACTCCAATACCAATGCCCGCTAACAGTGTTCAATTATATTGTTTAGATATTAAAACGTACAATACACGATTCAACCCTGTTTAGGTTGAGCCTGAAACCGCATCTTTAAGAAGGAATTAATCCAAGACAAAGTCGAGAGAAACAAGGGCACAGAAATTTTGAACCGACATCATTTACATTGTACTGCAAACTTCTGTGCGACTGTTTTAGATATCTTCGCAGTCAATAGAAATAATTTCTAACAACATATGACACACGAGAAAGTACTGTTGACATGAAGATGATGATTAAAATTTACCCATGACTGCACAATTTCTCTGAACTTTGAAATTTTTTTCTCGAGACAATTCCCAAATATGTAAAGTGCAATTGGCTGTCTTCGTGAACAGTTAGCAGCTAGAGTCAAGTTCTATTACCTGTAAAAAGTGCTTGATATTATTTGTTTGCGTCGACTTTGTTGACTCAGTATTTGGTACTGTCACGTTCGAACACCGCGAACCAGTCACTCCAAAACACCGTATACCGTGCAGACTGTAGACACTTGTTTGGTCCTCATTCTTTTTTGGCTCTGTTTACAAAATAATGTTCAATATATCTAAACGTTTGTCATTTATCCACAGGCCGCACAGGCGAAGTATGTGGCTTTTGATTCGACCAATAGACAAACGCGTAGGACTCTTTGTGTGGAAAACGTACTCAGTCTGCACGGTCTGCAGTATTTTGGGGTGAATGGCTCGCGGTATTCTCGGTTTTGACCATGTTTGTGTCCTTCAGAGGGACACAAACATGGCGGCCGTGACGTAACGAAAACATCTGTCGTTGAGTTTTCTATAGAAATGAAAAGTTTACTCTAGAGTTACGACACATTGAAATAAAAGCTCCTTCTAGTGCAAGGACCGTTTAGTTAGCAAAAACTAAAGCGATAGCTCATCTTTTTACCTACGCGAGAGCCTTTTCTTGCCGCCATTCCATGTCACGCAACGAAAAAGCTTGGAAATTTAAACGTGCTCTATAACAAAACAAAAGAACCCCGTCGAGCTAAAACATTGTCAAACGTCAAGTTCCTATAGGATCTTTTATCTGAAAAAACTAAAACCTCAGTAGGAAAGGGAGTTTTTAGTTTTGGAATACGACTACGTCGCATGAAAGGTGAGAATTCGAACGTGACAGTACGAAATACTGAGTGAAAAAAGTCAACGCAAACAAATAAAAATCAAGCACTTTTTACAGGTAATAGAACTTGATTCTACCCTCTAACTGTTCACGAAGACAGCCAATTTCACTTTACATTTTTGGAAATTGTTATTTTGGGGTTGCCTATGGAAACGGTCAGTGGAGTTCGATTGGTTTTACGACAATCATGCGGTCGGCACGTGGCTGTATTCGTATTCATAGCGTGCGATTCTTGAAAATTAGAGTTTACTCGACGTGTTCATTAGTATTCGAAGACGATAACGTCAGAAGTGGCCCCGTGCATCTCGTGTTCCAGTCGCAGACGTTCGGACAATTGGGAGTATTCGAAAATGTTCGAGTCATAAATGTTCACTATATCTGGGAAGAACATTTAATGCCACATTAAGCTGCCAAAACGGGACCCGTATGATTTCTCGAACACTTCGAGTCATTCACGAGTATTCAATTTGAATAAGGAAAAACAGGCCGGATTCCTATAGAATATTCCAGATGTATTTAGAGTCAGCCGTAATGGAATACGTCAGAACATTACAGTCTGCGGGGCGTGCGCCGATCCGTATTCGAGCGAACTCGGGCCCGAATATTTGGCTTTTCGCGCAGTGATTGAAACGTCACAGAGTATCTAAGACTTAGGCCCAAGTCAAACGACCAACTTCACACGGAAGAAGAAACTAAATTGCACTTTGGGTCGATCCAATGCAAGCGTGTAAAGCTCAACCTTTGAATCAATCGTCGAACTTAACTCGAAGTTATATCGCCCAACGCATTCTCTCCGGATAGAACGGGCTGGTCTATGTTAATTAATTCAGTACGGTTGAACTCAGTTGAGTGTGTGTCAAACTTATCATGTACTTAAGGACGTTCGCGCGAAAATCTTCCAACATTACATACGTATATACATACTTTATTTGAACAGCTCCCTGTCTAGGGCTCTTCCGCCGTCAATACTAACAACTAATTACATTAATATGTTAAAACTAAAACTAAAAATTACATATTTAACAAATAATTACAGACTTTAGCCTTGAACTTTTTTTACATCAGAGGTTTTCTAAATGTTGTTTGGGAGGTTGTTATACAACTTTGCACCCCGAAAACGTCCTTAATTCGCTCAGTTTAGCTCGTCTCATGCCATCTGAGATTTCCAAAATTCGAAAAAGTCGGAAAAATTCAAGCTCTTGAATTGGTTCGAAAAAAACAAACAAAAAAACCAACATGAACAGAAACAAAGAAACGAGCCGAACCTAAGATGAAAGAACTACACTGAGAAGTTTGAAAAAAAGTTAAAAGCCCATGTTGTTTTTCATTAGCTCCGGAATAACCACACTACTAAGCGTAATGGAGAATGACCTTTTTTCCATAATGCCGATTGCGTAAAGGACTGGCTTAAGTTTCTGCATCGTGGTTTTAAATTTGCGTCTACTCTAGACAATTTTATCTTATCAATCGTTCTAACCACTTGTAAGATGACTGAAGATGATCCAAGAATGTTCCAGAGGATATAAAAGTGAAATCTCATGAATATTTTTGATCTGCAGAATCTTGTTTGAATAAAAACAGTTAAAGTTGTTTTTATTTGATCCAGTCTTGACGGATTGAAATTTCGCCTAATTTTCTTAACTGATAACTGTAAGGTATTTTAATTAGGCTAGAGTGGCTGATTTTCCAGCCAAAGTGTGCCCATATAATGAATTAAAAAGCTGCCTAATAATGAAACTTTCCCTTTTTCAAATTTCCCGAACAATGGAAAGCTTCTGAATGTTCGAGCCATGGAAATTCAAGCGGCAACGAGAACGTGAACAACCCAAAAAGAAAAAAACTTTACAGGACAGCTGTCGTGTATGTGCGTTATATCTATATTTGCAAAGTTCGAAGGCGTTTATTGCGTTTTCGCATTAAATTTCCTTTGCTCTCCCATACTTTCCCAATTTCACATATTAAATTTTAGCAACTGATGATAATCTGAGTAATAATGTCTTGCTTTGAGCAGGTTTTTAGACCGATTGCTGTAATTAAAGATAAAGAAAAATAAGCTATTCGAAGGTAAAAATAATAATAAAGCGCCACCGTCGTCATTATTCAAGATCCTTAATAACGCAGCTCACTTGGCAGTGTTTTTAATTACAAATTTGCACCATATGAATAATATCTTGATTGCTAACGAGTAAGTCTATCAGACGTGTTATCTATATCTTTTAATTATAATACGTTTTGGTTTTTACATCATTATAATACTCTTAAGTCAAAATAAGTTTCAAAACAGGTAGTAAATGGAATATTTATTCTTTGACACAGAGCCACCTGAGTGCGCAGAAGTTTCCAAGTACCCGCTTTATTTTAGACAGTTTTTAGCATTTCCTTTCTTTTTAGTGCTTTGCATATAGAGCGATTTCTTGACTTTCCAAATCAATAGATTTTGCTCCTTTCTTGCCTGTTATCTGCTGACGAAATTTAAATGTTACCAAAGGAAGACAAAAACATTTTGATATTTGTCTTAGGAAGTAGAAATCTATCAACTTCCCGAGAAAGGTGGGTAGGAAAAATGAACTCTGTCAAGTGGAAGCTGAAGACCGGCCGTAGGCGAGTGTTTCTGCAGGTTTTTCGAGCTCTTCGAAGCGTTCATGAGTGTTTCTGTATAAAGTCGACCGAAACGTGAAGAAAATGTTTTCGATCAGTTCTTTTGAGAAATTTCGCCATGGTAAGAGCATAAATTAATTGCTAGGTTCGATCAGTTATCACAGTGCAAATTCTCTTTGTTCGCATCATAAGTGTCTCCCGAGGTTGTAGTTATTCTGTGTTTCTATACGTATGATTTTCAGCACAGGCTTTCTTGCAGGACATTAAAGCTGAAATACGACTAACTGAGGCACGGTAACAATAAAAGCTTCTGATATAGGGCTAAAAATAAAAGCCCTTTTAGCAGCAATGTCAAAAAGTCTTGTCTTCCGTCGGGAATTGAATCTCCCCGATCCTAAATTTCACTGACTTTCTCCTTAAGCTCTAAGCCTGGAGGACTAAGCAAAAAACGGAGTAGCCAGTACTTAGCGCGATACTTTTAAAAACAATACCATTTTGTGACCTAAACTGTCTGCTCCGGTTTCAATAAATGAGCAAAAATATGCACGTTTTACCGAGTTCCGGCCTGTTTAGAATTAGCCAGACGCCAATGGCTATAGTTCTCGCTGAAATCTAACATCCTTTTGCTCAAGGCATGTATAATGGTTTGTAATATTTCAATTCATGTTCACACCAGTATTCAATTAAAATTTTAGAATTCTAGCTCAATATATTGTGCACCATAAGGACAGTATTATTAAACGATACCTTATGACCATTCTGCAAGGTACGCACAATCTTCTTTCGCCGGCAGGTCGGTCAGCTATTTAACTTTCTGAAATATAATAGAAGTATTATTTTGAAAATGCCAGTTATTACCATAAGGTTGGAAGATAGTTTCATGCAAATAGGTCATCCATACCCGAAACAGTCCAACCCGTATTCTTGGAAACCTTCAAAATGCTAATAGATCACTAACCATAAAACGGCACTAGGTTTATTTTGACGTGCGGCAGAGAGTAACTAACCAATCCTAATTGTCAGTTGGCTTTTATCTTTGCCAGCTGCGTGTTGCCTTTAGAGTCAATAGACCTAATTTAGCTCTTCGTTATTGAAACAGCCAATCATCAAGATAGGTTGAGAGTGGTTTGAGATCTTTGTGTTCCATGACGTCTGCTGAAACAATCTGTCGTCGAGAACTCAACAAAGCTCGAAACCTTTTACATTGCAGGAAGAAATAAAAGAAACAATACAAATCAAAACAAAAAGACCGTTTGTGTTAGTATATTTTCTTCTATTGAAGGGTTTTCCTATTCTGATGCATTAAAGGGCACGTTTTCAATCACCTGTCGGATATTTCCTTGCGCAATCCAGGTCTCGCCAACTCAAAATTCTCATTATTACAGTGAGTAACTTCTGCGCCAATCCTCCCACGCAAAACGCAAATTGCATTTGCGTAAAGACTGCTATCTAAAGCCAGCGAGAGGTGTTGCTTTTAAAAAATGTATGCTTTCTAGATGGAATGGCGTGGCAAATAAGAATTGATTTTCTTTCCTGACAAACTGTTAGTTCTTTTCAGAGTAATCCAGATAAACCCATTTTAAATCACTGAGTATTACTTTAGTCAATTTTCAGCGCGTGGGTGCCGACGTTTCCACAATTGGACAGGAATCCATTTGGTAATGGATTCTTTTATTTACGCGTGAATTAAAAACTAGATTTTGGGTGATAATACCAGAAGATATAAAGTCTAATAAGCGAGATAAAGATAACGATAGGAATAATATGAGATAAATAAGTTTTACACATTAAAATTTTATTGGTAACACGCGATATCAGAGAAAGCCTTAAAAATTAATCATATCCACTTTAATCGGCTTTCAGTGCGCCGGAATGCTTAATATCCGTTTTTAATACCGAGATCAATATCGCTACGTTGTCTAAGATGCAACAAACAGCTGCTGAGGTTGACTGCCAAGTGACCACCTAGACAGACGCTAACCTCGGAGAGCAGAAGATGATTTCAGGCTAGACGACGAGGGCAGGATATATTTGAGTTCGACCATTAATTAACATCGGCGAAAAATCACCAATGGGGTATGAATTGCTCGCTCCTCAGTTGCGATTGATTCAAACTCTACTATTCTGTTAAGTTAGTTAAAAAGTGTAATGAAGAAAACTAGATAAAACCAAGAGTTGAATGCTCGAAAAATGTAAAATTGTAAAATTTTTTCGACTCAATGTGCGTCTCTGATTTCCTAAAACAGGGTGAGATACAAACGACACTGGACAGCTGACCTCGCAACTAACTGAGAGTAACAAAAATTTCAAACTCAAAGTAAAGTATTGCGACGGCCACTGTTTCAAATACTCTGTTTTCATTCGCATCGTCCGCGAGTTGAATATCGATGTAACTGCAAATGTTAAAAGGCAACTTGAACTGGCTGTTTAAAAAGTTCTGAAATCGTTTTCAGGTATTTGAGTACCTAAATTTTCAGCACTGGTATATATTTGTAATGGCAACTTTAGTATTAGCTTTTTTAATACACATTTTACAAGTATTTTAGGGAGGGTTTTTTTTTCATAAGGTCTACCTCCTTAAACTCCTTTTTAAAGTAATTGGTTCTTTTTATTTTATTTTTCTAACCCCAGAACAAAGTCCTGGAGTCCAGTCGTTTACCTTCGATTTAAGACATGGTTTCTAAAATGGAGTCTAGCAGTGTTTTTGAACTGAACTGAACAATAGGGAAGTCTAGCCCACTCTTCTCTACAAACCTACGTACGACTTTCTCATTCTACAAACTGTCGCCGCCGCCTCCGACGACAGGAAACACTAGACTATTCAGTGTCGTTTCACATCAATGGCCAACGGCCAAAACACAACGTACTATTAGGGCTAATTTGCGAGCTGCTCTGTTTCTGATCGGCTATAAGATCAGGGCGAAATATCGGTTCACAACTATCGCAATTGAAGTCACTGACCGTGATACCAAGCTCAATGCACAAGAGCGAACGACTGCTAAGCTGCACTCCTAGCCTGCGAGAAGACTCTTCTCTGAATCGTAGTCCCACGCTTGAGGGGCAAAGCGCGAGTAGGAGAGCGAAGCAATCCGGCCATTGGAAGGTAATTTCACGCGTGTGCCCCTAAGCTCATGTTACTCAAACGTGGTACGTCAATGTTCCTTCGTGGCTGTGGAGCGGCTGCGAAATGACCGCGACTAAATGGCCTGTGGTAGCTAAATTACGCATCTAAAGCTTCGATGGCGGATGAAGAAACGAATCAATTAAGAACAAGAATAGTAGGTGTGTTTAATTTGCTGAAAATTCTTGACAGATGGAATCACCACCAAAAGAACTATGGTGTATATCAACAAAGTTCAACTTCCTCTCGAAAGACAATCTCCGCCCACGGTGCAGTTTGCCAAATACAGCTTCGAAAACCTGAAGATTACGGAGAGTTCAGTCATAGTGCGTTATTAAAAGTTGATGCATAAGTAAACACATTAACTGAAAACTCAAGGGAGCGTATATTTCTGATATATGGGACTCGAAGTACATGTGGTATTATTGGCCTGAAGTGTCCGTTATCGCAAGCCCTTAGGCCGAGGACAAGAGATGACTTAACCGATTACCGTTGTAGTTTAAAAGACGCATTTCGCCATGTTTACGTGAATTTTATATTTAAACCGTACAATGCATACTAAGCTGTATTTATTTCAGTTTTGCCAATGTATATTATTTGCAAACGAGTGCAAATAATGTTGACCACAGCTGTCATATTGAGTGCCAAAAAACCACGAAATCCATTAAGTAAAAAGAAATACTGTACCTGTAAGGGACAAGCGTCTATCAAGCCCAGCAAGAGGCAAAGCTGACGGCGTTGCTTTTTCTCATTACTTCCATTCGTAAAACTAGTGTTAAAATCGGAAACAATGCAATCTGCTCTATTGATCCTGCTAAGGAAAGCTAGTATATTTTGAGAAGCATGTTCTGTAAGTTTGAGCATGAATGTTTATTAATTGAAAATAAAAATTAAAGGCGTCCTATTAAAATCGACTTTGTTTTAACGAGGGTAGCGGATAACAGTCTTCGACTGACAAACCCGTGGCCCTCGAATTCCCGATCGAATTGGAATTTAGAAATGTTGATTTTTGAGGAGGGAGGAAAACCGGAGAAGCCGGAGAAAAACCCTCGGAGCAAGGGCGAGAATAGACTATTTCCGCTATATTAAAATTCTAACTTGGCTCCGAGGCTTGGGGGAATAAAACAAAAGAAATAACAACGAGGTCGAGGGATGAATAATTAATTTCTTTTGTTTAATTCCCCCAAGCCTCGGAGCCACGTTAGAATTTTAATCTATCGGAAATGGCCTATTAACAACAAACTCAACACACCTACGACGCCGGGTCCGGGAGTCAAACCCGGAACACATTGGTGGGAGGCGAGCGCTCTCACCACTGCGCCACCCCTGCTCCCTATTGATAGAACAGAGTTATCAGTGGACGCTGTTTTTTTGTCGCTCAATTTCTGAACATGGGTGATTATTTGCGAATAAACATTTTGTCCGGTGTTAAAATTTGAAAGGCCATTTTAATGATGTAACGCTTTAACAACATTTTCTTTTGGTATTTCTTTTGGTAAACAAACAACCACCCTTACTAGATCAATTTGTAATGCATTCGTTTCGTTGTAAAAACTGACAGGTTGCATATTTACTAAATTCAGCGTAAGAAGTACGGTATTTAAACACCATACTGAGCCTCACTCCCTCCTCTATTCAGTAGAGCATATTAGACCAAAATAAATTGGCGTTGCTTAAATACTTGTGCTTGAAGGCGGCACACATATGTAACCATATGTTGAGAGACGTCTATTATGTAGTTTAAATTTCCAGCTTTTTGAATGGGGGAATTGTGGAGCGTTTCCATTTATTAGCTAATGTACCATCTGACACATCAAAGAAAAGTGCGTTTCTGTTATGAGACACGGAGAAAAGTGATGATGTTCACAAAATGTTGAAATGTTGTTTATTGCGGTCAATGGTAAGTGATGGTTATCACAAGAGGGATAACAAAACTTTTAAAGCCGCGTGCGTAACCCCATGATTGGTGATTGGTTCATTTAAACTACAACACAACAACAATAACAACAATTTTAAACGATCACAATCGAGGAAATTGTAATTTTTATCATTAACCTCGAAATTAAATGAGAAGAAAATGGAATATATCAGAAAATTGACTTTAAGATAAAGATAATACAGTCAGGTGTAGGATGTGGAATCAGGGGGCTTAAAAGCCAATATAGTTCTTTATCTCACACACTTGCCACAAATTACGGTTACAGTTTAAACGTTAAAGACATGCATTAACGTTCATACTGTATGTGGTCTCACTATCTTGCTTTGGGCAATCTTCAGTGTTTAATTATGTGTGTAAATAATTTTCACTTAAACTGTCAAAGTGATTGATTAAAAATAGCAATAATGATTAAAAAAATCGCGAAAGACATGAAATGCACTAAAATGTAAAATGAGGCATTAGCTTTTTTTCTGGCTCACCATACAAAAAGAACAATAACAACAACAACAATGGCAAAAAAAAAAAAAAAAAAAACCAACAAAACAAAAAATAACATCAAAACCAAACTAAACTGATTTTTTTTTAAATACTAAGATTAAAAAAAAATTAAAAAATAAGAAGAGTTTTAAAAATTTTATAT
>Ga0126343_10001288_pt1 | contig 11517 bp, 5 predicted proteins | sample Cyp2metagenome_FD_92531 | JGI IMG/M metagenome (GOLD analysis project Ga0126343, IMG submission 92531) | Coral microbial communities from Lord Howe Island, Old Settlement Bay, Australia - Cyphastrea 2 metagenome | ecosystem: Host-associated > Invertebrates > Cnidaria > Coral ... | reverse complement strand
TTCAGGCTTGGTCTCAGTTCATTAATTAAAAACATTTCATAAATGAGACAGTCAAACTTGCTCTTGCACTTTTTTAAGATGGTAAAATTCCTCGTAAGGTCATTAGGCACATAGGAATGTTCCGCACGGAAATGCTTTCCAATGGAGGAAGACGCATTCTTGTGCTCGTCAACGCGTTGATGCAAATGCCGCCGTGTGTAACCAACATACCGTAACCTGCATCACACAGGTCACATTTAAACTGATAAACAAGGGATTCTTGGTTGACAATGGGAAGCTTGAATTCGCGCGGTTTCAGATGCTGTTTAATCTTGTGGCTAACAAACACGGGCCGGACGGTCACTTGAATTTTCTGGCTCAGATCTCTAAGTTGTGCTCTTACAATATCAGCTGAAGACTGGTCCTTAAATGGCAGAACCACGGGAACCACTTTTAATTCGATAAGAACCATAATTTTCCTTAGTTATTTTACTTAGTTATTTTTAAATAATATATAGATCTACGCCAGCCTAAAAGCGTAGGTCCTGGGCCAGGTTGTTCAGAGCCCGATCCGCTAGCCCAGGAAAAGAAAGAAATTGATTAGGGTTTGATGACTTTGCGATGAAGTTTTTTACGGATTGTTTGGCCTTCTGTTTTGAGTTTTAATAATCACCATATACAGAAAACAAAGCAGCAAAAACATCTGTATAGGATAAATTCGGTTACCTTTTATTCATAGGTTTGGGTTAACCGGCGTCCAAACAATCCTGCCCTGTTTTCAATAGGTTAAGCTAACATGAGCTCGCGATTCAATCGAAAACTAGCACTTCGTCAGCGCTCGAGTTAAAAAAAAAACAAGTGACCTCGATGAGCTGTAAACTTTAGTCCGCGATGTGGTCACGTGACTCTGGTCAGTGAGTACCTTGTTTTGACAGGTGCCGGTTGATCATAACATGCATGTCCAATATCAAAGAAGTACACAGTAAAGCGAGACTGTATGTCTATGTCAACCTACTATTTGGAGAATGGCAGCCATGTTGAGTCTTCGTCGTGCTTGCGAACGCCAGCGAGCAACACCGGTAGCCAGGATAGTCATAACCATGATAACCATTAGAAAATCAACTCATGAGTTTCCTTTTCTTTCCTCTATGGGTAGGGAGCTCCGCTTGAGCGGGCTGCCAGAGCTCCACTATAACTAAACATTACAATCATTCCTTATTGCAATTTATAGTAGAAAATGATTATTGTAATCGTGAGAACACGTTTGGACAATCTTTTCTTGCCGATTCAGTTGGAAAGCTTATGTGAATGAGGATTTTATGATCCCTTTACAGTCAAATCCAAAAAGAGCAAAGCCCAATCCGATCGAGACTTTAACGAGTCCTAGCTGGCAAAAAAACCCCAGTTCCGTAAATGTCGTTATTGATCTTTCCAAAGACCAGCAAACAATTTTACCTGAGTACGGACGCCAATGGCATCAAATCCGTACTCGATTCAACCGACAAAACCGTCCGTTCGGTACAACTACCCTCTGTCTTCTTTACAGCCTCGAGGGATTATACAACACCTTGACGAGGTCCTTCTCGACCAGTTTACCGTATTCAAATTTAAGGTATCTTTTGGCTTCATTCTGCAAAACAACGAAACCGGCGACTTACAGTATTATTACGCTTCCCGAAACAACAAACAAACTTTTCAAGAACCCTTTCGGATTACAATAGCAGCCGATCCTCAGCAACTCCGTGAATCCCTACAAGGCCTCGATGTTTCAGAGTGGGCAAGCCAGCGACGCCCAAACTCTAAATGGGTTGTGTATACAATGACCAACATCACCTTCTTTGTATCAAAGCTCCGAGGTCAGCTCATTGGACGAGGCACCGATTTGCCTGCTTACCTGGCCGAGAACCACGGTTTGGTTGCCTTGGATCGCAATGCAAAGACCGGCAAAGTATAAAACAATCTCTGTTTTTTCCGGGTCCTGACTGTCTATAATGGTTGTCAGCACAAAGCGTAATGAGCACAAAGCGTAATGACAACAGAATACCTGCTCTTTCAAAGAAAGAGTGATTAGGTGAAGGAATTATCAGGTTAAGGTAGCATCCCATCCCAAATGTCAGCATTTTAATTTGAGGAAAAAATATTTTACGATACAAAGATAGTTCTTACTCCTATCTTTGTTTTTTGAAAAGAATTTCGAAAAAATATTGCTTCTATGAGAAGTTCTGGACGCAATAGTGTTTTCTTAACTAATTGCTTTTACTGAAATGTTGACAAGTCATTGTCACAATCTGTCAACACATCATTATCATGTTGTATACCATGCTTGTTTCGACACGCAATTTCGTCACAGCGAGACCACGCAACAATATTTTTGCGCTGTTGCCATATCTTACAGGAAAAAGCGCAGGTGATCGACCTGCCCTTGTGTACCAAAGAGATCGGTAAAATGATAACAAGTAAATTGTTTTGACAAGGATTAGGCTGACAAGAAAAGGAGATTCTCGCAAACGTTGTGAAAGACCCTCAACAAGTAAATCCCGTAGCGGCAGTTGCTAATTTTGGGCTCTTTTGGTCAGTACTGATCATATAGACCAGAAAGCAATTTGCATCGTTTCTTATTTAGTTTATTACCATCATTCTTACCCAGCTGCTCGCATCTCAGAAAGCATGACTTGCTTCCTTCCCAGCCTCACGCGTTCGGTGTCGCGTCTTATTCTTCGTCGTATTTGTCCCGGTTACCTTCAAATTTGCCCCCTTTTTCGTTTGCTTACCTATTGCTAACGTTGGTTTGGCCTATTCATAATACAATCTACCACGCGAAGGAATGAAACTCCGGAAGCTGCGATGAAATAGTTGATATTTCACAGTAACAACTTCACTTTCGAGCGAGCGACCTAACAGTGATACGTGGTTGAACTGAATTCTAGCGTTAAATTCCCGCGCAGAACAGTATTTGACATCTTGTCTGGTCAGCGAGTGCTATTGTTATGAAGTAAGCAGAGCCGTTTGCTTGAAAACCGCTGGTAATTACTTTCACGACTTGTTGTTTTAAGCGAAAGAACGTCTCTGAACCTTTTTTGCGCTTTTTCTCGAAACTATATTTTCAAGAAATTGGGCGCACGTTTTAAGTTCGTGTGCATCGAGTCTCCAACCGTTTTAGATCAAATTTGGCGAGAATGTTCTTATATATTACGGCTCAAAAACCCTGTCGGCGTTTTTGGTTTTTCCCGTTCTTTCTAGAGTTATAAACAAATGAAGGAACAGGAGGGATATTTTTTCGAAACTTGAAGTTTAGCCGGGCGTAAAAAACAAACCAGGCAAGATATCAAAACTCGCCGACACGGTTTTTGAGACAAAGGTGTTAAAAAGTCGGCGCAATGTTTGCCTCTTCCTTCAGATCACTTCCAACTGCACTGAAACTGAATATTGCAAGCCATGTACTTTTTAAAAACGATCACTACATTTTCAAGGCATTTATCTTTTTTCATTTACTATTGTATGGTAATCTTCATTTATTAAGCTTTCAGAAAATATATAGTTTGTCAGGGTTTTTATTTAAAGTCTCGCCTTAAAACGGTGTGAACGCGAGGCGATCATTTGGGGTGGGATGCTACCTTAAGCAGCAAAACCTACTATTGTTTCAGGTCATACGAGATCTTCAGCTGTAAAGGTGGATAAATTAGGAAACAAATGAAATCAACTAAGAAAAGTACAAAAGGAGGTAGTTCTGGTACAAACAAGGGGTTTCGTGTAGATAATAACAAGATGTATACATACGAACAAGTTCGCAATGGCTTTTCGCACGAATCATCGAACAGAAATGGAGCGAAAGTATTGGTTACAGTTAGCTAAATTCCAAAACACTACGCGGTTTGTGTGTATGGCCCCTACAGAAAAGTCAATTTGTCAAACGCTTACTCCAGTCTGGTGAAGACACCGACGGCACTCCTGAAATTATCATTTGGTGTTATGGTATCTATGTTTGTTTACCATTTACTCGAAAACACCGGTTGGTCGACGGTTGTAATAAGTGGGAAGCGTAAAACCCCGATTGGAAATTTCCATAGGGATGCACTCGTTCCATTTACAAGACTGTTCGCTGGAAGATAGTAAACTATAGACGTGCTCAATAAATCGTGCAGAATACATCCTTGTTATATAGCTGGCGTTTTTCCCGCTACAGCGCACCCATTCATTGGGGAGTTCATTGTCACATGACATCTAGCAATGAAACTGTTACCCTCAAAATGCACTGAGCGGGCAACATAGCGAAAACTGTGACGTCAAACAGGAAACAGATCACTGTTACCCACGAAATGTTGACCGCTGTTGTCGCGGTCACAGTTTTTCACTATACGGAACGACTCTAAGCCGGACAATAACGTTTTTATCTTTTTTGTCATGCTAAACTTGCTTACAAGTGGGTTTGTTTACGTAATTTTATCATTGAATTGGCCCACGCGCCATGTACTAACCATTCGTCTTGAAAAAGTTCTAACGAACGAAAGACAAAAAAAATGAAAGATGTATTAAAGGATAGATTGACAGTGTATTTCAAGGTCGAAAACGAGCGTTTCTAATTTCTGTCTATCTTCCTAAGGCATCCGAAGTGAAAATTAGGGCATTCCCTGTTCAGTTTCGAACATTGTGTGCCAAAAATTTGTTCACGGGAACAACGCTGGATGACACAGAAAGGTCGAGGAACGAGCGTTTCTAGTTGCTGTCCATCTTTCTAAGGTATCGGGAGTCAAAATTAGGTCATTCCTAGTTCAGTTTCGAAACATTCTGTTCCAGTCCAATAATATATATGTTATTTGCCGGCTGGGAGGTCCGTATGGCGAAAAACTGAGACCGAGGTCTTGAAAATGCTTAATCTTTAATCATGTAAAGAAGAGTATTTGCACACGTTTTCATCCAAATCTTCGATCTTTCCGGCAATGCTGTCATGCTTTGTCTAACTCATGTAAGCTACAGTTTATGATCTGCGAGAGGGGTTACTTAAAGTTATGGTAGCAACAAGTATCTCCGGGAGGAGGCTCCATTGCTCAGCAAGTGAAGAGCATTTTTCCCCATTTGTCACTCCTTTTAGCTTATTTTCTGTGGTTTCGGAGGCTCGCGTCATTCGGTTCCGTTCATTTCATGTCATTTCGTTACGGTTGTTCCAGCGCTTCGCTGCGGTGGTTACGTTTGGGTGTTTCTTGTTTTACTGCATGTCGGTGGCCAGTCCCAGAAGACCAAAAATTTGTTGTCTTAATGGAGTTAAAACTTAATCAACTTTCCTACCTTGCGAGATTTTGATAAGTAAACATATACCGTAATTCAGTAAAGCAAATGATTCTACTTACTTTGGTACGAATGTTCCAGGATGTTCTTTTCGGTAAGCTTTATCTCAAGATCTTCCGTTTGGCTCTCTAGCTCCTCGACTTTTCCCTGTAGAACTAGTGAGTGAACATATTTGATTTGTGTAGTATTAACGAGCGCATCTTAAAACTATTAAGAGGACAACTTCAACAGGTGAATAATAAATGCCTCGCACTTTTTTAACGTCTTCAATGACAAAGGCAAATATTGAACTTCCTCAAGATATGCGATTTTAACGTTTTATAGTAATGAAATGAGAAGGAATGTCATCAAAAATAGGCTTGGATAGAAAATTGGACGGTAAATTTGGAAAGAAAATATCTTTTTAAAATTATTTTTATTCTTTTTTTATTGCAATACTACTTACAAAATTACTTACCCTACTCACACTTCTTCCCCTTTTGCACACACGGAACGAAAAAAAAAAAGAAAAAACGAAGGGAAGAAACTACTTACCACATTTGTACCTTAAGTACTTTATACATATAGCAATGAAATAAAGGTTATAAAAATGCTTGTATTTGTTGACCTACTTACTATTGAACCAGTCAAATAAACTTGTTCTTACTTATTGATTTATAGAGTTGATTTTATTATTTTCTCTACATTTTTGCTAAACATTTTGATGGTGACAAATATTAACTTTAGGATAAGTTTAAACATAACAGAAATTTTATATTAGGAAATGAAAGAATGAAACAAATGTAACTGAGCCTTTTATTTACATTCAGTATGTTTGTGTGCCAAAAGTTACTAAGGGCAAAACACTGAATCACATCAATGAGATCACGCAGTCGTGCATCCAGTGTTAAAATTTAAGGTCAGGGTATCGTACATATGTAACGATTTCTTAAAAGCTAACAATTATGTCAAAATGTTGCTTTTTCAATTTTCTTTTTTAAATCGAAATGTCTTCAGCCTGCGAATACAGCCGCCTCTCATTCGCTCCCGCTATTACATGCGAAACGCGAAGACAGTCGTTTCGCATGTAGTAGCGGGAGCGAATGAAAGGCGGCTGTATTAGAAGGCTAAAATGTCTTAAAGAAGATTTTAAATAACTAAATACAAATCGTGATGTTCAATACGGCGTTACTCGTGTAATATGAAGCCAGGGGACAGTAACATAAAGACAAAACAGGTGGAGTTGTTTATTCCGTGTACGGGGACTAATTTGTCTAGCCATGAGTCGACATGAAGGGTATGGGTATGAGAAACTGATTTGCTTAGGTTTTAGCCTTTATTATATTATATTTTTAAAAGACTCTCGACTGAGCACGACGATAAAAACAGCAACGGCTGTGTGTGCCACTCGGTATCTCATCTCAAATATAAACATTGTCAACCTTGTCGAATTTTACGGCCGTTTATGCTCGTTGGTTTACTGGAAATATTTTACAGAGCAGCTCACAAGGACACTGCGAAGTTAAAAGCATTTCTATAGCAGGAGAAGGAACGGTGAGTCGTTGTTTCCTGTTTCCAAAGAATAACGTTGTAATTTGCATAAAATTGAAGTCACTTACACGCCGTAACATTTTACTTTACTGACGGGGAATATTTTAATGCCCAGAGATAGAACCTTTTTGGATGAAAAGAACAATAACCTAGGTTTCCTACAATGTAAAGATTTTGACTAAATGATTTATACCAGAGGCCAGTTATACTAGACAAAGTCTGCCAAGAGCATAGATGGCGGCTGTACAAATATCCTGCGTTAAAAGGCTACAAACAAAACTTAAAGAAACTTTTTACACGGCTTTAAAGTATTAGAATAAAATAATATTTGTGCCAAGTTTTGTTTTTATCGGATTGTTTTTACGCCCTCAGTAGTATTATGTTCATTGGAATTAAGCCCTATCACGGCGTACCCCTTGCGTTCCGTGTGCGTTCCCTTTGGATTCCCTTACGAAAGTACGTTCCATTTATTATTACACATAACGGTTGAGTCCATGACATTACCTATTGTTATAACCTAGGGAATAAAGTGCGCTCCTCCATACTAATGAAGTGTCTAGCTAGCTAGGTAAAAATGCGTTCCTCCATACTAATAACCGTCACTCTAGCATAATGAAAACAATGACCTTGCTAAACTTGCCCCCTAATAGTTAGCCCTGATTGGCTCATGAAAAATCCGTTATGTTCTTATCTACCGCTTGGCTTTGCTGACGAGAGAGAAAATGAAATCTTAGTTGACTTTAATTGTTTTCCGCCCTGTTAGTCACTAATTTTGCAAACACGTGATGCCTCTACTTTAAATCCTATAATTACATACAAACGCAAGCGCAGAAGCCCATTGGGACAGCCCTACCATCGAAATAACAACAATAGACGTTTGCAGCGCTTAATCTAAACACGCGACTATTGAATGTTATTAAACCACACTTTTCTTAAAAAGACTTTATTGCCTATACTGACAAATACAAAAATGATTCAAATACAATAGACGGTTTTCCATTCCCTCTTCGTTATTGCAAAAAAAATAATAATAATTTCCCTGGGGTCACGAAAGCCTAAAGTTGTTCAAGTAGACAAGACCGAGAAAATGAACAAATGCTTTTCAAAGACGTTTATTGTAATCAATTAACCTTTTACAATTGACAACTCTTAGCCTGGGAATTTAGCCGCTTCTCATTCGCTCCCGCTGCTACGTGCGAAACGCGAAGACAGACGTCTCCGATTCATCGCAGAAATTCCATACCGATGACGTAAATCTCCCAGCGTTAAAATGGCATAATTAACACACACGAAAAGGACGAGAAGCTGAACGATCTTGTTGTTGCTTGAACTGCCCCATTCGGTAACACAATGGACTTTATCCACAACCACGCCGATCAAACTCTCCTGATATATTTGGTTTTCGAGCATATTTCGCCACCTTTCCGTTGTAAATTCAGACTTTAGAGAAAGGTAAACAAGTGTCACGTTCCCTCACTCAATGCCTTGCAAAATTTTTTATTGATCTTGCTCTAGAACCCCCATTCTAAGCACGCTCGGCGACCTCAGTTCGCCCAAAATCCAATCTTGGCTCGTAGCAAGGCTAAAATAAGAAACTGGAAAATGATAAGTTGCATTTATATATATATATGTACCAAACCCTTTTCACTGACAAAAAGTGAGGAAAAATTATGTTTGGTCCCGAAGTCGAGTGGACCGCTTTTAGCGGGACTGCCACTTAAGTGCTCTGACACTTCTTGGGAAGAATCTGTTTGTTGGCTAGATTGAGAGTCTTTAGTGTCTTTGCTATCTGCGAAATTTTCATTACCTTGTTGAAGAAGGTAGTCACTATAATTGCCGCTCCAAGACATTTTTTTTGAAAATATAAAAGCCTGGTAGCCCCAGGCGGCTTTATTTGGGTATTCTAGTCCTCCTAATGGTACAAGTAGTTCTAGATCATATTAAATTACTGGTCGCTTTAAATTATTAATATATGCAATGTTCATTTTAGCTCACCTGAACGTAGCCGCAAACAGCGCACAGGCCAAGGGGCCCGGAGTAAGCATCCGCTGAACAAGCGAGTGGACAATAAAATACTTAAGGTAAGTAAACATATTAATTACATTGCAATTAATCACTATTTACAGTAAGAAGATCAGCTGATCATCCCCGTCCAAGGAACAAAGGACGTTACGAAAAGACCACAAACTTATGTTAGCATCTGAAGGTAAGCAATGGATCCTACATTGAATATCATTTTTAATTAAAAGGATAATTTTTTCAGAGTCTAAAATGGAATTACGAAAAGTAGCGCGATTTCTTGCATTCCAGATCCAAAACAAAATCGTGGAAATAAGATAGTTGGACAAAGAGGCACCGGAAGAAGACTGGGTTTGCGAGAAAGGATAAAAGACAGAAGAAGACGATAAGACGACAGGAGAAGCTAGAAGACGATCAAGGAAGGGAGAAAAGTGATCCTAGATTTCTACCATTCTGGGACACTTCAAAAAACAATGCTCAATAGTTTCAACACGTACATGTGGTGTACCTCAAGGCTTCAAATTAGGTCCACTACTGTTGCTGTTGTATATTAATTTCCCTCTGACTAAACCCAGACAATAAAACACGGAGACCAAAGGTTTGGCACAGAGAGAGGCTTTATTGCAATTTAACAACACCAGTCCCTCTTGTACGAGAGTAGGGGGGAACTGCCTAATAACAACAAAAACCTCTCCGCCCACCGGAAAAGGGTGGGAGGGAGGAAAGAGCTAAATACACTAGTGAACGAATCTAACCAGCGAAACAACGCCTAAACTAGATAACAAAGAAATGACGCCGTACGACAAAGGCACATGGAAAGCGACACTAGCGAGCTGTCACGTGAGCCTAGAAGGAACCAATAACAATCGGGAAATTAGCTGTTTTGAAAGACAGTTCCAAAACAAAACAAAGATTTGCCCAGGTCTTCTACGAAATTATCTTTTAGGGTTTTTGCAGATGATACAAATATGTTTTATTCTACAAGAGACTCGGAGTATTTACAATCAATCATTAATGAAGAACTTGGAAAGGTCTTAAAAATTTGTGCAGCAAATATGCTGTCCATTAACTTTAAAAAGACTAATTACATGATAATTACTTCACCTAGGAAGAAAATGATGAAATACTTAGGGCTTTTTATTCATGAACATCTAAAATGGGATGCTCAGCTCTAGCACATTAATAACAAAATAACAAAACAAACATTGGAATTTTATTTAAACTTAACGGCCCCAAGTCAGCCTCCTCCATTTTCGATGCCATCGAAATTATTCACTTTGCTTGATGAAGCGAAATCGTATTATTTTTCTGTAAGTTGTGTTCCTGAAGTTTTGCTTGATCATCTTTAGTAGTTTGAAAGTGATTTCCTTCGTTTGGACATGCTCTGAATAAAATATAGTGGCTAAATTCTCGTATGTAAAGAAAAACAAAGGTGTGGCTGACTACGGCCCTTTAATAGATATTATGTGCCTTTGAGTACACTCAAACAACTGTACTATACTCTCATATATCCCTATCTGACATATGGACTAATGAGCTGGGGTACCGCATACCAAACTAAGTTAAATAAAATCAAAATAAGTTAAAATAACTGTATTTGCTGCATGTTCTTTGCAAATAAGAGAGAAAGTCCCACACCGTACTTTACACTTTTAGAAATCTTAAAGTTAGGGAATGTTTTCAAATTAAGAATTGGCACTCTTGTGCATAGATTACGATATAGAAAAAAGAATACACCTCCTGCCCTCTATGATTTAACTCAACCAGCTTCGGCTGTCCATCATTATAATACTAGATATGCCTCTAATCAAAACGTACACAGACCATTTTCTAGAACCAATTATGGCCTGGCAAGGTTTAGGGTAGTGGCATCACAGATCTGGGAAACAATACCCATAAAAACTAGGTGTCTCGAATTCATTAGCTTTAAAAAAGAATGTAAACTCCTCCTACTTGAAAGTCAGGCATGCTGAATAACTTTAGTCTAGTATTTAGCTCTATTTATTTAATTATTTAATTTAAATAGTTATTGTTATTCATATATACTCCTCGTCTTCAATGTAATTAATCTAGCCAGAGCTTTATATAATTAGTCTTCATAAGTTCTGTGTAACCTCCACCCACTTACAATTGCTCTGTGGTAGCAGCCAACTCGAAAGCTTTGCTCCTTTGGCTGCCACACACTTTTCCCTTTGTTATGTTTAGCTCAATGTATAGTCAGGTCTGTTTTTTACTTCTTTTTTATTCTCTATTGTTGTTGTATTGTATTTGAATAAGTGTGAGTAAATGAACTTGAACTTGAACTTGAACTTGATGGCACACTTATCATCATCAATACAGCCCAAGATTTAAGGGCGTAACGGACACGAATTACCCTGTGAATCAATAGCCAGATTAAACCATTCTTCTTATTCTCAACAAGCTTAAGACGGGATTTGAGCCAAACCGAGGCCCACCAATAGCCCATTCCCGAGTTGTCTGGCGCGTCGAGCTGGTACTGAATTTAGCACATCACAACGAGGCTAGGTGCGCACTTGGCAATTATGAAGTCCGGGGTTGTGGATTTCTCCAAGTGTAAAGTAGAAACAGGAGCGATTTGGAAAAACATTTTGTCAAAAAGTTAAACGCTAAAAGATTCTTTAAAACCATTTTAAAAAATTCTAAAAAGCAGACGACGTTTCGGCGTTACACTACGCCATTATCAAG
>Ga0126343_10001287_pt1 | contig 11518 bp, 3 predicted proteins | sample Cyp2metagenome_FD_92531 | JGI IMG/M metagenome (GOLD analysis project Ga0126343, IMG submission 92531) | Coral microbial communities from Lord Howe Island, Old Settlement Bay, Australia - Cyphastrea 2 metagenome | ecosystem: Host-associated > Invertebrates > Cnidaria > Coral ... | reverse complement strand
CTGGGGTGCCATTGTGGGGTCGGGCAACTGTCTGGTGGTGTTCCATAACCCTTTTTTTCCCTTTCAATCTCTCTTTAAACTTAACAAAATTTCACTTAAATTCATATTTACCCCCGCCTTAAGAAAATCTATAACTCATTTACAAGTGGACCTAAACGGAGTATTTTCAGCGGACTAAATCAAAGAAAACTGACCCACTTTTGTGATTTGTTTGTGGGAAGAAGCGTTCACGGTTCATTTTCGTCCCTACGACATAGCCATGCCATGGGTTTTTATTCACTGTAGGTCATATAAAAACACTGGCTGTTACCAAACTCGGATATACCTCATAGAAGATCATAGTAACCCACGCATTTGCCTCAGTAACATTCAGTAAATTTCAGAGTTCAGTTTCTTTGACAGCAACTTCTTTGGTACCATTTGAATTAACTTTTAAAGTGTACTATATAAACAGTGTAATACTATGCAGAGCAAGATTCAGTTCTGAGCTTATCAGTAAAACCGGCATTTGACCACTCTCCTATCAGTTATGCAGCATGGAAATAAGAAATTTAATCGGCAACAAATAAAATCATTGTAAAGGTTAGCGACATGTTTTAAAGCTTTTTTTTACTGAATTCGTCACAGCCACCTCCTAATACACGAATCTCGTCATTTGTTAGCCTGCGTAGCTGGCGGGATTTCGCGCGAGTGCTTTTGTTTTGGTATAGAAGCCGTGAATACGAGTGGCGAAGCCGTGAGAGGATTGGTGAAGAGGCTCGCTCGCCCGCTCCCGAATCCCGCCAGCTACGCAGGCTAGTCATTTGTCGATTGTCACCAGTGTTACCAACTGTGCTCGTCCGTGGTCTATTATACATGAAGGTATTTTTTTTAAGTATTGCAAACTCATAAAATCGATCCAATACACGTGCTCCCGGTATCACTGAAGAAGCTTGGCTGCTTCCTGCAGTTCTGACGAAACAAAGCAACTTTAACCTCGTTGAAGCTTTTTCATATTTTGTTTTTGCCTAAGACCTCACGTTTAGTTGGTATTTCTCCAAAAGTTTTTCCCAGTCACCTTCGATCTAACTGTTCGACTCATTATCTTAATGAAGGGAAACAAGATTCAAACCATGCTCGCTGATTGTGTAATTCACTGATCGATGACCAGGGAAATTAATTTATACAACTCAGTAGAACGTGATATTAAAACTTGGCATTTCAGTATTAAGAGAACTTCGGTCAGGTGGAACGGGCAATGTTTCTTGATACGGAACTTTGTCTCCAAGATTTCAATGTCCATGATTGTTAATTCAGTACTGAATAGAATTCTCGACGCACGATGACGACCATAAAGTCACGACGACTTTTTTTTGGCCCATCGAGACGGGTTTGATCTTAGATGCAAAAGGCTTCGCGACAGCAAATCAGTTGCAGTTGCTCGCAAATGGGACTATCAGATTGCTTCATACTATCATTTCAAGATCTATCAGTGGATCGGATTTCAAAGTGGTTTTTCTTTAGCTTTGGACCTCGGTCAAAAACGTATCAAGGCACGTACCGTTAAACTTTGTTATGAATACGTGTTGTAAAGTTTTGCCGAACGTTCCGAACGCAAACAATTGAAGCGTTACACAGTCTTCTGATGGCCTGGTGGGTATGAATATGCATGAAGTTTACACTAACTTATGCCCCTTTAGTGTACTACCACCGCTGTCGCCGTAATCAGCCCTAATTAATTTTGCTACACACATCGAAGTTTACTTTCTTTTCTGTTCAACCGCAGAGGACTCGGTCTTGAAACAAGCACGTTGACACGTCTCCATCACTTTCCCTCAGACCTTGTAAATCAGCTGCAAGAACTGAAGGCAAAACGCTGAAAAAGGCCATAAACTCGATTACGTGGATCACGGTTGCGGCTGTTATGAGTGCGAGCAGAAAACGGTACTAAAGACAACAATTTGTTAATTAGCTGTTGAAGACCGCTCAGTTTCTCAGTGAAGAACCGAACTTGCTAGAAAAAGGTCAAAAAGTGTAAGATTACTAAACATGCTAAACAAAAACTAGAAAGTTAGGTAAAGCTTATGTTGTATTAGCCTGCTTGGCAGGCGCTATCCTCTCCGTCTGTTACAGGCTCTGGGTGACACATAGTAAGCTATAGTATGTAGTGAGTTGAGGGTTACACTTTAGGTCAGGTGTATCAGTTGTACGTCAAGGAAGTTTCTCAAAGTGAGCAAATTAGTTTCCGGCTATGCACAAAAGCTCGTCACTTTCCTGAAGTGTAGCAAGGTATTGACTGCTTTCCATGTTAAAAATGTCAGCAGTCTTTTACATGTCCAGACAGGTTAAATACTGAGGCGGCTGAACAGGGAACTTGAGCTCCTAGATATCATCATTTATGTCAAAGGAACAAGATTAACTTGAGGGAACAAGGGATAACTTTCCTTCTAACAAACTTCTAATGTGAGAATACATCAGATATTTATTGTCTTTCATCTTTTTAGGTATAGAATAATGGGGACTGTGCTCCCATTTACGAATTGCAAAAGTTGAAGCCACTGATTTCACCTAAACTGAGTCTTGTTATCAATGTTACGTAATAATGATAGTACAAATATCATATGAACAACAAATAAATCAAACAAGTGTAACACCACTCGCGTAACTAAAGAGCAATGGATTAGGGTGCGCAAGTCATGCAAGAACGATCGAGAGTGATCCCAAAAGCCACAAAACGAGAATAATTAGCTCAAAAATGTCTACACTGCATGCTCCATGGCGTGCCAGACTCAGACAGTGATGGAGACGATCATTTCAAAGCTATGTAGCTCTATGTATAGACTTTCATCTACACGCGTTAAATTGCGCAGAATCCTGGCTGAGAATCCTCTTTATCTATTGGTTTAAAAACCAGAGAGTAGGATATCACAGGACAAATGCTTTGAGACAGTGGAGACAAAATGGACTGATATGGTCAGGTGAAGCTACCCCTTGACTGAGAACACGTCAGCTGATAGCGTTACGAGAGGTAGGGAAAACTGACCACAAAACAAACAAGAGGACTTGGCACGGGAGGAAACGAAGGCATCTGGCTAGTCCGCTTGTCGCACACTTGGCTGTAGATGCACGAATAGCTAACGGTGTCAATGGGGTTAACTGTTTACGCTAAAGTGATGGTGTTTTTTTGCTATTGTAACCTTATAAACAACAAAATATGAACTGACTAATGAGTAAAAGAGGATCGACGTTTTAACCTACGCGGTACTTGACGGCCAAAAGTCTTTCCCTCCCTTTCTACGGCCTGCCACGCAAGCTATTCGAAGGCAAACAACATTTTTGGAAATACAAGTGTTAAGTCTGGAAACCTTTTATACTCTTAATAATTTTGTCATGTGTCGTCCTTGTCCCAAACCTGTAAACGTGCTCTGCTTGCAGTTTGTTTAGTTACTGGTTTCGCTTCTTTGGGTTTGCAAACATAGCAGCTATTTGTACTGTGACTACTCTTTACTGAAATTCTTCGAAATTCGTTCAATCTGTTTCTCCCTCAGTAGTATTTTTTTTTCGGATTGACGTAGGCAGCTTCAAATTAGACGCCACTAAGGGAGTGCGTAAATTCAGATTGTTTCGCTTGCCGTGGTCGACCAAAAAGCAAATTACTACAGAAAAGGAATGGAGGTAACATCCGTTTTTCGTCTAGTTACCGGGACTGAAGCGCGAAGCAGGGGAGAGAGTGAGTCGTGACAGTGCGGCTACAAGCTGACCACCATGTTTCCAGACAGTAATTTCCACATCACGTAGATCGCGTTTTAGTTTTGTCGTGTGTTTTTGACACTTGCACCCATGATAAAAAAAATGTATAATACTATCTTACATGCTCTTATTATGCCAAATATGCCATTATTATGCCAAATATGCCATTATGGTGCCAAATATATGACATAATGACCAACTCAAAATTCAATATTGAAGATTAAATAGTAATAAGCGAAGATAAAAATACATAACTGTCGCGTGCTCAATGCTTCAGTTCATGGAAGGCTCTTCTTACTTTCTATCAACCACATCATCCCACGCATTATATTTTTTTGTAAATGTTAGACAGGATAACCTCTCTGTTTTTTCATTTTTATTTCGAAAAAAAATTAGTATGTAAGTGAGTATTGCACATTACAATGGTGCAGAGAGATAGAGAGAAATTCACGGTTAGCGACATAATGGGTAATGTTGCGTAATCCATCACAAGGGAAGTTTAGCTCTCACATAAACGATGATTTGGAGAGTATTCCACTCCTCAAAATCGATCTGCTAAACGTAATGAGCGATTGTAGGCAATAACAGAGGTTCTGGTGATTATACCCAATAAAGACATGGAAGTCTCCTAAAACGAGTTTTATTTCTTTATTCTTTTGCATGTTTTGTAAAATTTTAATCTCGTGTCGCATGAAAAGAAGAGCAAGAAAATACGTCAAAAAAGACTGATAATATTCTGTCACTTATTATAAATAGGTTTCACAACGTCGTAAGAAGTTTTCTACCCTCAATAGCAACTTTCTTCTGACATCCGGTGCTTGTGTTTTTGTCGTCGAATGAGGGAAGCCCCATTTCCGGTTGTATCTCTTTTGGCTAGTTGATTGGCAGGTGCTCGACCAATGAAAAGATCGTTTTCGTCACGTGGGGTGTGAATTGTGCGTCACACAGCTGCCCGAAATCTCCAGATTTTTAGCGGATGAAGGACTTCAAATTCTGAACTGGTTTTGTTTAGCAGGGTATCGAATATGTAGCCAAAGAAAGCAAGACTTCTAAGGTGCTGACTTCCTCCCGAATTGTCTGAGGAATCACGTCTTTCTTAACTGGCGTTAGTGTTGTTTTGTGGTGCGGAGTTTACCTTTGGTTTTCGACCAGCACACTACTGTGTTGATGTTCTTTCGCAGAGTGGCGAAATCTTCTGATACTATATTGGGCACTGCATTGCTCGTCTTCTCTCAGCTTCCACAGGGATTTTTTGTGCTATGAGTCGAAGTCAGACTAGTACTAGCCTGAGAAGTACAAATTTTCACACTGGGGGAATGTCGTCGGGGTAAGTGCTTTAAAAAGATTTGGAGCTTTTATTTCGTTCACGATAGAACACAGTTCTCGTCAACATGGCGCGTTGAAAAGGCTTGTATAGTAGTTTACAGACAATGTTGTCGGCAAACTGATGATAATTTTGTCGGGAGAAAACGTCCGTTGTCTGAGTAATCGATGTTTTATAACGTAACTTAGGTAAGGGGCAAAGTTTCGGTGATCTCGCTATAGAAAGTTTACGATTTAATTCCGTGTTCATTTTGCCGCCCCCTCAGAAGCTATGCTAGGGAGAGCGAACTTCCGTACCCCTTTCTTACACTTCTTGCACTTTGATGTTACTGAGTTATACCCATCAGAACAGTTTAGCGAGCCAAGCTACCTTTGCGCGAAGATTACGGAGTCATTTTACGGTTTCGGATTCTATTGAGGACTGTCGTAAATTCTGAAAGTTTCATACGTCACGTCGTTGAAATAATTCCCGAAAGTCGTTAAACTGATATGTTCTATTCTAAACAATAAGGACTGATCGTGGTATTGCTCATGATTTAAGGGTTAACATCTTTTGTTTGTGGCTTTTTGCTCGCGATCTGAAGCAATTATTCTTTGAGTCTAATATCATTCGACACATACTGGTTGTACTTTATTTTATCGTCTGTAATTTCATATCCTCGGTTATGGAAGGGGATGAGAAGATTTTCTGCGTGTTTATGAAATCGTAAGACTTGGTCTTACAAAACTTGAAGAAACCACATTTACTTTTCGGGAAAGTGCACTTTCTTTTATTGGAACGCCGTCGACTTTAATAACGAGTGTGGCATTGTTGCGGACTGTTGGCACGTCGGCGATAAATTTGTTTATGATCAAGTACATTCAAACCTTTCGTCTTTCGCCTGGTGTTAATTCTCTTTCCTTCTCCTCGATGACTGCATAAGTTGAAACAATTCTTGGTATAGTATAATATCTGGATGATGTGATACCAGTCACTCTGCTCTCTGAGAAATGGCAACAATAGATTTTATTAATTCCTTTTTTTTTTTTTAGTAAATTAGGAATTTCATCCCTTTTCAATGGGCACGTTTTGTGGCGTTTGTTGTGCAATTTCGTCGAGAAAACTTTAGACAGATGGCTTTCAAGCATCAGACGGACCAGCTTCCGCCAAGTGTTGCTAGTAAATTTTTAGAACAGATCTGTTTCCGAAAAAGTCTATTTATGCACAATTTGAATGTCTGGAAGGTTTTTTTGTTTATTGCGTACGCTGACAGGAAATGTGAAGATTATTACTACCGAGAATTGGTTCATAATCAATTATTTTAACTTCCTGAGTTTTGGGAATGGCAATCTTTCCTTTTGTAGCAGTATGCCGAAACCGCATTTAATGGAAAATTCGGCGTTACTTGAAATCAACATCTGTACGTGCATGTGAAATATCTTTCCCAAGTAGGCTTTCAGTTTTCTTTGAAGGGCCTGCTGTTTAGATTTCTGCACTGGACATCTCAGACACTCGACGGTAATGCCATGTCTAATGTTGTACGCTATAATGATTTCTCGGGGCAACCTTCGGTACATGTTTATACCACACGTTCAGTGCAACTCGGATTGGGAAATCTCTGTATTATCTTTGACACCAGTTCCTAGCAAACATAACAATCTTGTGATCGCGTCTTTGACCAGCTGACTGTTGAATCGAGCCCATTATGAGCTAATACAAACCACAGCATTAGCACTGCTTTGCAAGTAGTTTCTCTTAAAAGGCAATGCAAACGTTGAGAGGCTTTCGTCAAATTTTTGCTAAACAGTTTTATAAGGTCTGTGTTTTAATGTAGTTTGTGGTATCTAGGGAGATGGTTTGGCCAGAGAGAAATGTATGAACTAAGATAAGTTAGATCTTATTTCCAATGCAAAATTTCTGAATTGTTGTCAAACTCTGATCTTTTTGAGTAACAGGATAAAGTTTAATCTCCATTGGTATTAAACTTATGCCGATTTTGTGTCTGACTCTCAAATGTTTTTCCTTCAGCAGTTAGTGGCATGACTCACTTGTACCCAATTATTGTTAATAATAGCAAACAGCTTGAATGTAATAATGAAATAACCTTGTAAAGCATTTTATAAAAATAGCTTTTACAAGTTCTAAGTGTAAAAATATGCTCTCACAGCTTGACAATTTTGTAAAGAAAATAAATCTTGGGTACTTGATCAATTGTAGTGTGTTTAAGAATTTCTTAGGCATGGCTGGGACATGTCACGGAAATACTTTTACAAGTACAAAATGCTTTGAGCTTTTCTTTAAATACTTTGTGTTCGTTGTAGCTGAGGAAATCCCTGTTGATTTACTGTTAATTTGTTATAGTTAGACACTTGAATTGTAAATTTATTATATGACAGTTAGATATCTTGTTTTGTTTTACTTGACTTGAAAAACATTGTTTTGATCATGTGCCCTTGACATGTGACATGTGATTTATGTGACAAACACTGGCAAGTTTTCATTTGTTGGGAGATTATCTTGTGATGTAAAAGCAGTAAAGAATCCCATCTATGGTAAAAAAAAAAGAGTTTGCACCAAAATATTAATAATGCCAGTTTGAAAATAGAAAGGCCTAGTTTAATTTTTAATATCATTTTGGGGAAGAAATCTCTGTTGTTTGACTTGCGCTCAGTAGCTTCAGCAGTTTGAAAACTTTTCTTTGAAGTGTGAAGTACATGTACCTTGTACTCATGACAATACATAGAAAACAAAATCTTAAAAGCAGTATATGATTAGGTTAATATGAGAACCTTGATTTTGGTGCTTTTGTTTGAAATACAGCTGGACCCGGCTGATTCGAACTTGGTTATTTCGAATACCCCGCTATTTCAAACTTAAAACCATTTCCCTTGGACCTCTCCTTCAGTCATTTACTATCGGCTATTTCGAACTCCCGCTATTTTGAAAGATTTTTCGTACCCCTGCGAGTTCGAAATAGCGGGGTTCAACTGTATACTAAACTTACACACTCTTAGGCAATTATTGATATACCTACAAGATGTATCATTTTGTTGACACTAAGTTTTATTGCAATGAAAGGAAAAATAGTAACTGGAGGTGCAAAAATGTATGTACGCACTGAAAAATTTAGTTTGGTCTTACAGCTTAGATAAATATTCTGAAGTTAAATGTGAAACTTAAATGATAATTTATACTGCTTACACTTAAAGATTTGTTACAGTTTTGTTGATCACTGATAATCAACATTGAGCGGTAATATTCTACAACATGGTGTGAATTATTACCTAAACCCACATGTACCTACATCCCACAGTATCTAATCGAACAGGTTGGTAATCGAACCCACTGGAACACTGCTCTTTCCATTACCGAACTTAATCAAACATAATCAAACTTACTATGAAATTTTGCTAATCGAACACAATCAAACATTTGATTAACGAACGATCAGTAATCGATCTCAGACGAATGATTGGTAATCAAACTCTTGTTCAATAGGACAATTTTTGCATCACATGATAGGCACATGGTCTGTGGAAATTCAGTCTTAAGGTCAGATCGCTGCAAGCTTTCCCCTTCCCATTTCACTCAGCTCTCAGTAAACATATTGAAAACGTCAGGAAGCGATGTCCAGTAAAAGGCTACCAAGAATCACTCGGTTCAAACACAACTGCCTGTGTTTCAGTTATTGAAATGGTACAATTTCTGTTTGTTTACAGTCACATCTAAGATAATCATAAAAACCAGTTCCTTTCAACACCCATATTACACCCGGGAGTACTCGAGTAACAGTCATTACTGTGTCTTGTTTTGTTTGAACATTGACATTCAGTGTGAATTTAGTTCTCTTTATTCCCATTCATTAAAAGCTGATAGTGACTATGAGCTACATGTTTTGCTAGTTTCCGGTGTCAAGAGATACCAGCAAAACAAAATTTTATCGGATTGGTTTGATTTCGTTCGATTGGTTCAAAAATCAAACTCACAGCAAAAGTGATGTTTGATTTTGTTTGAATGCCGAACCCAATCGAACCCCAATTGTTGATTGAGGTTGATTGGATTTTTGTTCGACTTCGTTCGATTAGTTACCCCAGGCTACTTGTAGCAAGATTGACATGCAAACATTGGGCAATATTCTCCAAGAGTTGCTAGGGATAATTATTGATTTATAATAGTCAATAGTTCGCATTCTTATGACCAGATGAACTGCAGTTGTTTAGTGCATACTTGTTGTTGTTGAACAAATCTTCTGCAGTGCTTTGTCAAACTATACATGACTTTGTATAACATGGTAAACTGTTGTGTGTAGTTGCTTATAATTCATCAAATATTTTCGCTCGCGCTTGGTCTAAACGTGTCATGTGGGCGAATATTCCCCAGCTAAAATCAGGGAATATCCAAGAATATTCCCCAATTTTTTCCCCAATTTTTTTTGCGCGTGTTGCCAGAAAGATTTAAAGGATAATAAACACAATAGCCTCTATTTGGGGCGAAAATATGTTCGGATATTTGTCCTTGGACATTATCTGTTCCTTGTAGCTCACAGTTTTCCTCTAGCTATGCCCTCAAAAATCTGTTCGCTACTCGGAACAGATAATTAATGTCCTTGGACAAATATCGTAGCACATTTTGCGCCAAATGGAGGTTATTGTTTATATATAAGTGAATCTGCTATTTCCGAGTAACAGGTGGTAAAAATTTCCTGTCCACAGGAGACCTTTTTTTTAATACTTATTGGTTCGTGTGATGGTTTATTGCATGCAGGGTATCCCTTAAATCACTGAGGCCAGTATATGTAACAATACCTTTGATCCAAAAACCTCTTAATTTTAAGGTCTGGATCTACAATGTTATGCTACCTTGTTTTATGGTGTAATAGTATACAGTTATACTCATGAAAGAAATAAATTATCCCTTTTTTGTGTGTGTAACCACCTTAACATCCATTTTTCTTTTCAAATCAGATTAGCAATTCATGAGCGAGAGAGAGAAGAGGAACGACGACGAAGAGCAAAACTATCAAGGCAGGCCTCTGTGAGTGTTATCATTTCATTCTTTTAGTTTAGTTTTGATAGTCTTACACATTAATTTCTCGTCAAGTCTTCGTGGCTTTGTCAAATAGACTGTGGGAATAATGAAAATTATCAACCCACAGATCAATTTTGTCTTCAGTTTACCATTATAGTATTTGCAGAAGTGTAATTCTGCAGTTTGTGTGGATACTGGATATGTTAGTACATGTTAGCACAGCTTTAGAAAATCAGCGGCAAAAAAAGTTGTTTCTTTGATGACCAAGCCAGGCCTTTGATCTTGTGGGTAGATGGCAAGCGGCTTCTCTTGCTTAGACAACAACAATTAATAAATGTTTAACCTTCTTTTGATCTGTTGTGATACTGGTGGTAATTATTTATATTTGTCCTTTGTTCAGGAGGTCACATATTGGCAATATTGTTTGATCTGTGTCATTATCTTTATGTGGTAGACCACAATATTGTTAATAACCAATCTAAGTATTGTAAAGCTCCCTGAGAAATGTCATGTCCAGCAAATGCAGAATCCTTTTTTAGAAACTTCAGTTATAGTGATTTGTATTTACAATGTCTACCAAATTTAATCTTGTATGTACCTTGTAATAGTTCAAGTAAGGAATTCCAAGACTAAAAACAAGAAGCCTATACTCTATTCCTAACTTTTAAAGTTTCCTAATTGAGAGTACCTTCCTTAGCCCTCCCCCCCCTGTTGAACCTGGAATAATCTGTTATAATTGTTCAAATTACTTACTAGAATCACAGCTTAACTCTAAATGGTTAAAACTGTATTTGATATAATGATATCACTAGGGCATAGTGTATCTTAAAGATAGTAATGCTGCAGCACATTCTGTTGATAGTGACATATTTTACTAAGTGATTCATTTACCTGCAAGTTTCAAGACTTACATTAACCTGTATTGCTTAAAGTAGTGCCGAATTGTGAGGAATATGTTCTTGTGTGACTGTCTTGTATGCATCAACTTTGTGCATGATGACGTACTGATGGCGAAGTGTGACAAGGGATTGTGACAATGCTTTGGGCATAAAACGATACACATCGATCTCCCCTTTTCCAGATCGCAAAAATTATAAGATAAAGAAGTTGTAGGCTGGAGAAGAAATGTAACTTATAACTTCTTTACTGGTATGCATTAAATGTCTCTATGAATGACTATTATGTTGACAGTGTCGAGGAGGTGTCCTTTTGGTCGTGATGTGTGAAAATGCTTAAAGTGTACCTAACCCAATTTTTTTCTTTGGCTAAGGTGAAACTTTGAAACACACACAAAAAGAATCTACCAAATTTCTCAGTTTCTGATACTTTTAAGGGCTTAAAAAATTAACAGAAAGTAGCTGAAATTTGATATCTTTGGTGCTATGACCGAGCTTGTGCAGGGCCTGGGTATATTCCTGGGTTGATGTCACAAATTCATTTACATAACATTAACTCTTT